>FWPU01000685.1_pt1 | contig 109291 bp, 72 predicted proteins | sample 2228361 | NCBI WGS metagenome assembly FWPU01 (sample SAMEA103939777, study PRJEB20133) | metagenome | reverse complement strand
CCCCTTCGGACCGCCCGCCCCCTTCCCAACCCCCTGCCGGATCGTGAGTTGCGTCCGTCCCCGCCGGGGTCGCCAATTCCCCTTGCACGGCCGCCACGATTCGGTGAAACTGTCCCCAGTTCCACCCGACGCCGCCCGCGGCCCGCCGCAAGCCGCCTATAGCTGCCTATAAGCAAAACGGCGAAACCTTGGCCCGGGCGGCATGGTACACCCAATAGAGCCTGGCACCGCGCCAGGCAGTGAGCAGAAGTTGCCATTGCAGGAAAGGATCGCAGACATGTTCGAGCGTCGCCGCGTACTCCCCGGAGTCGTGCTGCTGGTCGCGGGGCTGGCCGCCCCCGCCCGCGCCGCTGAAGTGGACAAGCTCTTGCCCGCCGAGGCGGAGATCGTCATCCATATCAACTACAAGCAAATCCTCGAGTCCGACCTGGTCAAAAAGCATGCCCTGGAACAGATGAAACAGGCCCTGCAGACCCAGCAGCAAGCCCAACGCATCCTCCAGGAGCTGGGTCTGGACCCGTTCAAGGACATCCACCGGATCATCATGGCTGGCGAAATGGCCGCCCAACCGGAAGAGGGCCGTTACCTGATGATCGGCTACGGCAACTTCGACCCGGACAAGCTCTTTGCCGCCGCCGAAAGCTACTCAAAAAAGAACCCGGACCGCTTTAGCCTCCTGCGCGAAGGGGAAACGTTCATTTTCAAGCTTCAGCCGGACAACGGGCAGATGCCGATCTATGCGACCTTGCTGGACGACAAGACGGCGGTCGCCGGCTCGGACAGGAAGATGATCTTGAACGCCGTGGCCGCCCACAAACAGGGCAAAAAACCGGCGGTCAAGCCCGAGCTGGCGGCTTTGATCAAGAAGATGGACGACAAGGCGTCGATGTACGTCTGTGCCCTGGTCAAGGGGAAATTCGATAACGTCACCATCCCGCAGGGGCTGCCGGTCGACCTGAGCCGCTTTGAGACCCTGCTGCCGAAGATGGAAACCCTGGCGATGACCCTGCGTGTCGGCAAGGACGTCAAGATGGAATTCGCCATGGGCATGAAGGATGACGCCGCCGCCGAGGACATGAGCACGGCCGTGCGAAATCTGCTCAACGACGTCAAGCCGCTACTGCAGTTGGCCGCCGCCGCCGACCCGCGGACCAAGCCGCTCAGCGACGTCCTCAACACCTTCAAAGTCAGCAGCAAAAACAAGGAGGTCACCCTCAACGGCGAGATCAGCGAGGCCAACGTCCTCCGCATGGTCAAGCCGAGCGACGACGAGTGACATCGCGGCGGCACTACGACCGACCGGCCCGCTATCGGCCAGCGGACGCCGCTGCTTAGCAATCAACCTTTGCCCCGCCCAAAGCGGTCGCCGCTCAGGGGGCCGCGCACACCACCCGAAGCCGTGCCCCTCAGCGGGCAAACCTTGCACTGCCCGGAGCGGCCACCCGCCCATAGCTTGCCACTACCGGCAAGGCCAGCGGCCGCGGCCACCGCTCGACCGGTCGACGCCGCGACATCGTGCCGCCGCACACTTCGGCAAATCCCTGGAACTGGCCGAAGGCCCACGAGTCCCCTTGCCGTAACATCCGGTCCAGCACGCGGGCGTCCGCCCAGAACCCGCCCGGCGGCGCGTCCGGCGGCACCCGCGGGCCGCTGTGCGCCGACGCCCCCCACGAGTTGAGCAGAAACCCGCCCGGCCGACGGCCCCCCTGCACCCCGATCAACGCCATCGCATGGTACCACGTGCCCCGCGGCGGACAAAACCCTTCCGCGTCCCGCTCCAGCCGGAACCCCTGGTCGCTGCAGACCAGCACCGCGTAGCCGTGCCGCACCGCCACTTGCGCTTCCTCCCACGAACGGACGCGGGCCACTTCCAACACCCGGTGCTCCCGGGCGATCGCCTGCAGCTCGGGCGGTACCCCCCGCCGGCCCAGCTCCCGGCACATCGCCTCGCTGTAGCGTCGCAAGTCGTACCGCCCGTACACCCCGCGGGCCACCACGCCATAGTCCCGCAGCCACACTGCCGCCCACGCCCCGATGCTCCCGTCCCCACGCAGCCGCCCGCCCCCCACCTGCACCCGCGAGCCGCCGTAGATCACCTCGCTGGCCACCTCGCGGTAAACAGCCTGTTCTCCGCCGTCGATCTGCACGCACTGCACATGCTCGATCGCTGAGGCGGCGGCCACCGCCACGCAGCTCCCTACCGTCCCCTGGTCGCGGGCCGGCAACACGTCCCCGGTCACCCGCCGCGCCGCCTCCCACAGTAGCACCGGCGCGGCGGGCACATCCTCCCCATCGCCCCATGCGCCCTGCTGCTGCGCGGCCCGGAACGGCGGCGTGTCCCGAAACTCCGCCAGGCCGTGCTCCCGCACCACCCGCTGCACCGCCGCCGGGTCGGCCACCCATCCGCACTGCCGCGGCGGCTCCGGCGGCCCGCTCCCCTCCCCCGCACCGCCGCCCAGATCGACCGGCCCTACCCGCGGCGGCGAATGATCCGTCCCGCCGGGAACCAGCACCACTGCGACCCAGCCGGCAGCCACCACCGCCGCAATAACCAACACGCCCCCCACGGCAACCACACGCTGCCGCATGACCCGTCCTCCAGACATAAACCAGGCCGCCTCCCCGCCGACGGGGATGGTCCGCTCAACAGCTGGATTCCCGCAAGCAGGGACTATTGGCCCTCAGGAACCGGGCCGACGGGGGGATAGAACTGGCCCACAGACTATATATACATATGCACACTATTTGGCGATTTGTCAAGTCGATGTGGCTAATTTTTCCCGCTCACCTTTGATTTTCTCCCGCCTGCGTCCGCAACTCGGGGGAAATCGGACTCCCTCCGAGCACCCACATCGGTCGGGTATACCTCACCCTCGCGGCCAGAATCCGTCGGGCGTACGCGGCGGCCGGATGGGCCAAGGTTACACGCGCGGCCGCTGCCGCTGGCGGTCCCGCCGCTGGCGATAGTACTTCCAGCCGGGGACGAAAAACGACAGTGCCGACACCACGCCGAAAAGGAGCACGCTGATTTGAGGCAACAGGGTCATGATGATCGCCGCGGCAAAATTCAACGCCGCCCAGATATAGAAGCGGCCCGAGAGGATGCCGGCCTTGACGATCATGATCATGCCCGCGGCGACCGCCACGGCGGGGGAAAGGGTCAGCGGCGGCAGCCCCCCGAGCCACTCGATGGCAAACATCGCGATGCTGGCGCACACCCCAGCGGCCCAGGCGTGGGCGATCTGCCGCTCCACAAACAGCACCGGTCCGGCCGCCTTGCGCAACTGCCACAACACCGTCGCCCAGGTGATCAGCCCAACCGACCACAGCCCTAAATACCAGACGTGGTCGTGCCAGCCGCTCCAGGCCATCGACTGCGTCGTCAGACACAGCAAAAAAATCATCAGACTGTGCCACATCCACAGCCGCCCCCAGTTTTCCAGCACGTCCGCATGGTGCGTCTCGCGGAAAAAGCGGCTGATGACGTAGCGCAGGCCGCTGGGGGCGGCACGGGTCGGCTCGCCGGCCACGTAGGCCTCCAGGTCCTCGGCCAGGGCGGCCGCCGAAGCATAGCGCAGCTCCACTGGCTTTTGCAGACACTTCAGACAGATCAGCTCCAATTCCCGATCGACCGTCGGGTTGAGGTCGCGCGGCGGCACCGGCTCCTGCTCCAGCACCAAAAGCAGGGTATCGACCGGGTGGGCCGCCTGGAAGGGGGGCCGGCCGGTGAGCAGCTCGTAGAGGATCGCCCCGAGGGCGTAGACGTCCGCCGCCGGGGTCAGCTCGCGGCGTCCGGCGGCCTGCTCCGGGGCCATGTACGACGGCGTACCGACCACCGCCCCGCTGCGGGTCAGCGACCCGTCTGCGTCCAGTCGCTTGGCCAGGCCGAAGTCGGTGACCTTGGCCAGGCAGCGGTCCGCGGCGGGAGTGTCGGCGGACGGCAGCGGCCCGGCCAGGATAATGTTCGACGGCTTCAGGTCGCGGTGCAAAATCCCGTGCTGGTGGGCGTGATGCACGGCACGGGCCACCTGGGCGACGATCCGGGCGGCCAGTCGCGGCGGCAACGGACCCTGCTGCCGCACCACCTCCGCCAGCGTCGGACCCTCCAGATATTCCATGCACAAATAGGCGTGGCCGTCGCAGGTACCGACCTCGTGCACCGTGACTATGTGCGGATGTTGCAGGCGGGCCACCGCCTCCGCCTCGATGCGGAAGCGAGCCTGCTCGGCGGGATCCGTCAGCCGGCTTTCCCGGATCATCTTCAGGGCGACTAGCCGGTTGAGACTCTTCTGCCGGGCCTGATAGACCACGCCCATGCCGCCGCGGCCTAGCTCCCGCAGGAGCACATAGTCCCCGAAGTCCCGGGGCAACTCCGAGTCCGGCTCCCCGGACGACTGGGCGCGACGGCCCGATGTCACCGGCAGGGACGTGCTCCCCCAATGGGCCAGCTCGGCCACCGCCCACAACGCCCGCAGCTCCTCGGCCAGCTCCGGATGCTGCCGCACGGCCGCCTCGATGTCCGCCGCACGTCCCTGCCGCCGCGCCGCGTGCAACTCCTCCAGCAGCGTCGCCAGCCGGACGTCCCGATCCAGCGACGCATCCGGCGACGCCGTAGAACCGCCGCCCACCCCACCCGGAGTCGGATCGCTCATCGTGCGGCTTCCTCCCCCCCACCCCCTCTGCCGCCCGGGTCATTGTCCGCACCGCCATCGGCTGCCGGTGCTGCCGGGCCGGCGGTCGCAGCGTCCCGATCGGCCGCACCGTCCGCTGCCCGGGCCAAGTGCTCAGCATACGCCGTCAGGGCGGACGCCGCCAGCGGCGCGAACTCCTCCGCCTCCTCCCAGTCCAGACGGATCAGTCCGAACGGTTCCCGCGGGTCGATGTAGATGCGCAGATCAATCCAGCGGCCGTCGATTTCGTAGGTCAGCCAGCCGGTCTCCAGCGGCTCGAAGCGGGCCTGCGGCGTGCCGGCGAGGATGATCATCTCGGGCCGCTCCGGCCGCACTAGCCGCGACAATTCCCGCAGGGTCGGCTTGAGGAGCGGCTCGATCTCCTCCGGCGGCGGGGCCAGCTCCCAGTCGCGCTCGCCGAGGCGGTAGTACAGGGCATATCCGGCGGCGCCGCCGCGGAATTCCAGGCGGTGTGCCCCGTCCCGCAGGGCGGTCAGGATCGCCACGTGCACAAACCGCCGCACCGGCGGCTCGGCCAGCAGGTCCTCGACCGATCGCCATCGCAGCATGGGTTCCTCGCGGTTTCGGTCAACGGGGGCAGCAACAACTCCTTGTTAATTAATAGGTTGCGATCAGGACGCGAGCAGGAGGGGTGGCGGCGGACCGATGGCCTTCGTTGGCCACGACGGCGTCGCCGGCCAGACGGCGATGGAGCAACGGGCCGGTTTAGCTCCCCGATCCTTCCAGAGGAGTCGTTGACGTATGTCCTGAGCTGGTCGGCAGATACGGATCGTAGATCAGTCCGCGGACCAGAAGCCGGACAATCAGCGTGCGGCAGCGGCGTTTATCCCATTTGCCGATGTCGCACTCCTCCGGCGGCAGCTCCATCACGTCGCAGACGATTTCCTGGACCTCGCGGCGGCTAAACGGCCCGCCGTGGGATCGGCTCATCGTCCGCAAGGCGGAATAGACCATTGCCCGGGCGACGTGGTCCGGCATGGTGTCCCAGCCGCGGTGCGGCTGGCGGACGTTTCGGGCGAACGCGGCCATGGCTCGTCGCTGCTGGTACGCTATTATTTCCCATTGTAGCACCGTATCCATGCCCCCGGCGGCCCAACCGCCCCAACTGCCCGGAAGTAACGGACGGCAACGCCCGCTCCGGGCACGGGTACGGGGAGAATTGCCGCCACAGGGGCCGCGAGGGACCATTTCAGCTTGCGGACGGCTCGAACAGGGCGTCCACAAAGGCGTCCGGGTCGAACGGTTCGAGGTCGTCGAGCTGCTCGCCGACGCCGACGAATTTCACGGGCAGCCCTAGCTTCTGCTTGATGGCGAAGATGGCCCCGCCCTTAGCCGTGCCGTCCAGCTTGGTCAGGATGATGCCGGTGCACTGGATGGCCTTGGAGAACTGTTCGGCCTGGTTGAGAGCATTTTGGCCGGTGGTGGCGTCGAGGACTAGCAAGACCTCGTGCGGGGCCCCAGGGACCTGCTTGGCGACGACCTGGCGGATCTTCTCCAGCTCCTTCATCAGGTGGGTTTGGGTATGGAGGCGTCCGGCGGTATCGACGATCAGGACGTCGTAGCCGCGGGCCTTGGCCCGTTCGCAGGCGTCGAAGGCGACCGCCGCCGGGTTGGCCCCCTGCTGCTGCTTGACGATGTCGCAGCCGATCCGCTGCGCCCAGACCGTCAGTTGCTCGACGGCGGCGGCCCGGAACGTGTCGCATGCCCCCAGCAGCACCTTTTTCCCCTGGTCCTGCAGGCGTTTGGCCAGCTTGGCGATCGAGGTGGTCTTGCCGGAACCGTTGACCCCGGCAATGAGGATGACCGTCGGCTTGGTGGCCGCCCAGCGGATGTCGCGATCGTCGCCGGCCAGCAGCTCGCGCAGTTGCTGCTTGACGAACGTTTCCACTGCTCCGCTGATCTCCTGGTCGCGGAAAGCTTGCCGGACGCGCTCGACGATCTGGGCGGTCGCCTGCGGGCCGACATCCGCCAGGTAGAGCCGCTTTTCCAGCTCCTCAAGGAACTGCTGGTCCACCTTCCCCTTGCCGCGCAGCAGGTCGAACACGCCGCTGAAGACGCTTTTGGTCTTGGCCAGGCCGGCACGGATTTTCTGCGAAAGCCAACGGATCATTGTCTGCCATCTCCTGTTACCCAGACCATTCTAAGGCCGCTAGATTGCTCTGGCACTTTTGGCAGCGAGCGGGTATGGGTCGGCGGATGGCCGTCCCCGCGTCGGCGGCGTGCCCCCCCGCATGGGGGTCGCCCCGCTCGGCCCGGCGGACGCCGCCGCAGGAGACTGACCGTGACGACGACTCCCCGCCAGGTCCACGCTTATCCCTTGGCCGCATCCGGCCCCGCGTGCCGCTGCGGCATGCCGGGTATTGGCCGCCGGATTGCCGCGGCCGCCGCGGTCGGATCGGTCGTAACCGTTTTGGCAGCAATCATTTGGGTAATGGTCAGCTGGGGGACGGCCAGCGGGGCGGACAAGGCCGGCGGTGCGACCCCGGCCGTCGCGGCGATCCCCGACGCGATCCTCACCGGCGTGTACCCCTGTTACGACGACGCCGCCCTGCACGCCGTGTTCTTCATCAGTGCCGAGGAGGGCTGGGCGGTCGGCGACGACGGCGTCATCTGGCATTCCCTGGACGGCGGCCAAAGCTGGGAGCGGCAGAAATCCGGTACGCGGGCCGCCCTACGCGGCGTGCATTTCCTGACCCCCTACACCGGCTGGGCGGTCGGTCGCCGCGACGAGCCGGGGCTTGGCCCGGTCGGAGTGTTGCTATACACCGAAGACGGCGGCTGGCATTGGGAGGAACGCGGGGCGTGCCTGTTGCCGCCGCTGCACGGCGTGCGGTTTTTCGATGCCCGGCACGGCATCGTCTGGGGCGAGGGGAGTCGGGCAGTCCCCAGCGGCATACTGATCACTGCCGACGGTGGCCGCACCTGGCAACCGCTGGCTGGTCCGGCGGGGGGCTTCTGCCAGATCGCCTTTGCCACGGATGCCCGGCGGGGCATCGCCGTCGGTGCGGCGGCCCGCTGGGGCACCGTTGACCTGACGGACTGGCCCGCCGGACGCTTCCGCGAAAAGGACAGCGACCCTGCCAGCGGCCGGACCTGGCGGGCCGTGGCCTGGGGCGGTACGGCCCACTCCCCAATCGTCATAGCCGGCGACGGCGGGGCCATCCTCGTCAGTACCGACGGCGGCGACCACTGGCAGACGGTGCGGCTCCCCCTGTCTTCCGAGACCCAGGCTTGCTGCGACTTCTACGCCGCGGCCGCCTGCGGTCGGCACCTGTGGGTCGCCGGACGGGCCGGTCGCCGCCTCTGGCATAGCCCCGACCGCGGCCAGACCTGGCAGGCCCAAAACCTTGAGCTGCCCCTGCCCATCTACGGCATGTTCTTCCTGACCGACCAGTTGGGCTGGCTGGTCGGAGCCGGCGGCGTCATCTACCGCACCGCCGACGGCGGTGTCAGTTGGAAAGTGCAGCAACTCGGCGGTTCACGAGCGGCGATGTTGTGCGTCAGCGGCACGCCCCGCCGCTTGCCCCTGGAGTCGGTCTGTGTGTGGGGGAAAGCCGAAGGCTACCGCTGCGTGGCCACGGTGGTGGGGAACGAGGCCGGCCCCACGCTCGCGGCGGCAGAGCGGCTGACTCAGGCCTGGCGGGACTGCGGCGGTTGGCTCGCCGAGCCGGAATGGGCCTTTCCGCTGGGGCCGCACCTGCAGGAGCTGTCGCCGCGGGAGCTGCTGGCCGCGTGGGACCGGCGACACGCCGCCCAGGCGGGGCAACACCTGCTCCGCCGCATGGTTTTGGCCATCCGTACCTGGCAGCCGGATGTGGTCGTCGCCGGTGCGGCAGACCCGGCGGCGGACGCCGTCGATCGCTTGACCCTGCGGGCCGCCCACGACGCCCTCGTGCAGGCTGCGGACCCGCAATCCTTCCCCGAGCAGCTTAGCGAGCTGGGGCTGCAGCCCTGGGGGGCGAAAAAGCTCTACACCCTGGCCCCGTCCTCGCCGCACCCCTCCGCGGTTCCCGCCGCCGGACCGTTGCCGGACGACCCGTCGCCGGCACAACCTTCCGTCCTCCGCACGGACATCGAGCGGTTCCACCCCCTGCTGGCCAACCCGCCGCAGGACCACGCCGCATGGGCGGCAGCGCTGCTGGCGGCCGACCCTGCCCCAGCCCGCAACGCCTTCCTCCTGGCGGCCCACCGCCTCCCCGGCGCTGAACAGCACCGCGACCTGTGGGAAGGAATCGACCTGACCGCTGGCGGCGCGGCCCGGCGACGGATCGAACCGGCCCCGCTGGACCCCGCCGCACTGGAACAACGCCGCCGCCTCGCTACGAGCCGGCAGCGGCTAGCCCAGTTGGCCGCACTGGTGGCCCGCGGCGGATCCGAGGCCGTACAGACCCAGCGGGAGCTGGAGCGGGAATGGCTCCGCCTACCCCCATGGGAAGCGGCTTGGACCGGCCTGCACCTGGCCGCCGCATGCGAACGGGCCGGACAGTGGGCGGCGGCCCGCGACCTGTACATCGAGCTGTTGGCCCGCTTCCCGCAACACCCCGCCGCCGTCTCAGCGTGCCGCTGGCTGCTGACCCACGAGGTCGGAGCCGAAACGCACGCTCTACTGCGGTCCCGCCCGAACCCCCCTTCCCCGTCCGGCGTCCGGCCGGTCGCCGGCCAGCTTCCCGTTACCGGTCAGCTTCCCGTCGCCGGTCTGCTTGCCCCGGCGGCACCCGCTGACTTTCTGGAGCTGGAACCGCCGCGACGCCGCTGGCAAAAGGCCCTGGAGCTGGAGCCACGCTTGGTCGCCCTCGGGCCGTTACACCTGCACGACCCCGCCGCCCACCTGAGCCTGCTGGCCCTGCGGCGACACCTGGAGCAGCGGGACGAAGCCCTCAAGCTGTTGCGGCACGTCCTGCCTCCCGCCCAAACCGAGGCGGCCCTGGCCGATCCGTGGCACGCCGCCGTCGCCGCCGAGTGGTGGCTGCTCGACCGTAGCCGCTTCCCCCGACCCCCCAAGCCGTTCGGCCTGGCCGTGCGGGCGGAGACCCGACCCTTGCTCGATGGCCGACTCGACGACGCCTGCTGGCAGGCCACGCCACCCCTTCCCCTGCGGCCAACCCTCTGGGACGACCCGCGGCAAGCAGATGCCTATGCCTCCGAGTTCCGCTGCTGCTGGGACGAACAGTATCTCTACTTGGCCGTGCACTGCCGGCATCCCGACGGGCAGCAGGTGCCGCCGGTGACGCCCCGCCGCCGCGACGCCGACCTGCGCGGCCACGACCGTGTCGAGGTCCGCCTCGACTGCGACCGCGACTACCAGACCAGCTATCGCCTGGCGGTTGACCACCGCGGCTGCCTGGCCGACACCTGCTGCGGGCAACGGGCGTGGAACCCGCGCTATTATGTCGGCTTTGCCAGCGACGCCGCCGGCTGGACGGCCGAGTGGGCTATCCCCTTGTCCGAATTAGGTTTACAGCGGCTCGGGACGGGCCAGGTCTGGGCCGTCCATGTGTGCCGGATCGTGCCCGGCCGCGGTGTGCTGAGCTGGAGCGACCCGCCGGAGGCCGCCCCCGCCCTCGAACACGCCGGCTTGCTCCGCTTCACCACCATAGCCGAAACCCCATAGCCGAGACGCTGCGGCGGAGCACCGGATCCCCGCCACCGATTGCCTATCCCGGACTCGCCCTGCCCATTCGCTTGGTTACATCGATATAAATCTCTGTCATTATTGCAGTTGCGACTTCTATCATTTCTGCAGTTGTGATATTCCATTCTTCTACATGGACTTTTTGCAAAATCCACACATTGTCGGCCTATGGTTGAACTGCGTGTACGATACACAACCACCGCGTCACGGCGGTGTGATGCACCTGCCCGTGACGACGTTGCATCCGTGTATTGTTCGTATAGTTCCCCTGAGAGGAGGCTCCCCGATGCGACACCATCGCCGGTTCAGCGGTTTCACCCTCATTGAGCTTTTGGTGGTCATAGCCATCATTGCCATCCTGATCGGGCTGTTGCTGCCGGCGGTGCAGAAGGTCCGCGAGGCGGCGGCCCGCACGCAGTGCGCCAACAACCTCAAGCAGATCGGCCTGGCCTTCCACAATTATCACGACTCGCACGGCCGCTTGCCCCCGGGCGGGCGGGACGGCCGGCCCGCCGGTCAGCCCAACCAGAGCTGCTGCAACTGGGACGACCAGAATGCGGCGGCTCTCAACGCCGCCGGCCAGCTCGACGACCGCTCCGGCTACAGTTGGCTCTACCAGATTCTGCCGTATGTGGAGCAGGAGAATCTGTTCCGCCTGCCGAACCGGTCGCAGCTTTACATCACGCCGGTGCGGCTGTATTACTGCCCGTCGCGGCGGGTCCCCGCCGTGTATGGTAGTAGTGCCAAAGCGGATTACGCGGGTAACGCCGGTACCCAGTTTAGCAACGGCACGCCAACCAACAACTCGGCCAACGCTGGCTCTGGCGTGCGGGACGGCGTCGTCGTTCGCACCAACGTACCCCCGGTCATGCTCACCTCGATCACCGACGGCACAGCCAACACCCTGATGGTTGCGGAAAAATGGCTGCACCCGCAACAGTTCGGTCGGGACGGCGGCGACAACGAACCCTATTGCAACGCCGGCTGGGATGAGTGCGTCGTCCGCATTGGCGGCGGCACCTTCACCTACACCCACCCGCGGACCGGCCAGACGGTGACCATCCCCCGCACGCCGCAACCCGATGCCGACGCCCCCAACCCCGCCAGCGGCTCCGTCTGGAATCAGCAGTTCGGCTCCTCGCACACCGGCGGCATGAATGCCGTATTCTGCGACGGCTCGGTGCGGTTTGTGCGTTTCGGCCTCGATCCGGCGGTGTGGGCCGCCGCCTGTAGCCGCAACGGCGCCGAAGCTTTGCAACTGGAATAACTTCGCCGCATGCCTGGGATTAGCCGGTGCAGCAGGAGATACGGCCATGCGAATAACTTTGTTATACCTGAGTTTAGCGATCATGATAGTGATAATCGGCTGTGAACGAAAAGCAGAGGTGCCGCAACTGACGCCGAACCTCGAAGCCCAACTGAAGCAGCAGGAAAAGGAAGTGCATCAGGCGGAATCGGCCTACCAGAAGAGCCAGGCCGAACCGATCCGCTGATCAGACTGCCTAGCCCTTGATGACGCCGATGGGGCGGAGGCGGGCGACCTTGCGGGACAGGTCAGCCTGGTGGACGACCTCGACGACTGCGTCGACGTTCTTGTAGGCTGCGGGCTGCTCCTCGGCCAGGCCGCCGCGGCTGGTGGCCATGGCGATCACCCCTTGGGCTTCCAACTGCTTTTCGACCGTCCGGTCGCTGGCGGCGGCCTTGGCGGCGCTGCGGCTCATGGCCCGCCCGGCGCCGTGACAGGTCGAGCCGAAACTCTTGACCATGCTCCCGGCGCTGCCGACTAGCACCCATGAGGCCCGCCCCATGTCGCCGGGTATGATCACCGGCTGCCCCACCTCCCGGAACGCTTCCGGCACCTCCGGATGGCCCGCCGGGAAGGCCCGCGTCGCCCCCTTGCGGTGCACCCACACCTGCTTGGGCCGACCGTCCACGACGTGCTCCTCCAGCTTGGCGATGTTGTGGGCCACGTCGTAGAGCAGCTCCATCCCCAGCTCTTCCCACGACCGGCCAAACACTTGGGCGAAGACCTCACGGGCCTGGTGCATCAGCAACTGCCGGTTGCAAAAGCCGAAGTTGGCGGCGGCCCGCATCGCCGCGATGTATTTCCGCCCCTCCGGCGATTCGGCCGGCGCACAGGCCAACTGCCGATCCGGCAGGTTAATGCCGTACTTGCTCGGGCAATTGCGGAACAGGGCCAGATAGTCGTCGCAGACCTGATAGCCCAGGCCGCGGCTACCCGAGTGGATCATCACGCAGACCTGGTTCAGCTCCAGGCCGAAAACCTTGGCGACCTCGGCATCGAAGATGGCATCGACCACCTGGACTTCCAGGAAATGGTTGCCGCTGCCGAGGGTGCCGCACTGTTCGGAGCCGCGCTTGACGGCGTGGTCGGAGACTTCGTCCGGGTCGGCGCCGTCGATGCGGCCGCGGGCTTCGGTGTGCTCCAGGTCGGCGGGGGCGCCCAGGCCGCGTTCCAGCACGAAACGCGGCCCTTCCCCCATCAGGCGGCGGGTCTCTTGCGGCGTGAACTTGTAGCGGCCGCCGCGACCGACGCCGGCCGGAATCGCCTGGAACAGTGCCCGCACCAGCGCCCGCAGATGCGGCTGGACGTCATCGTAGGTCAGGTTGGTCTTGACCAGGCGGACGCCGCAGTTGATGTCGTAGCCGACGCCGCCGGGGGAGATGACGCCGCCGGCCGCCGGATCGGTCGCGCACACCCCGCCGATGCAAAAGCCGTAACCCCAGTGGATGTCCGGCATCGCCAGGCTGGCGACCTGGATCCCCGGCAAAAACGCCACGTTGGCCACCTGTTCCGGAGCCATGTCCGCCCGGATGGAGGTTAGCAGTTTCTCGCTGGCAAAGATGATCCCGTCCACCCGCATCCCCGGCTTGTAGTCCCGCGGGATGCGCCAGCGGGTCTCGTCGATCTTTTCCAGAGGTCCGGTGAATGTCGCCTTCATAGTCGGTCTTCCTGAGCATGCGTCCGGGCTCGTGGGTCCTCAGTGATAGCGTCAGTGGCAACGTCGGTGGCGGCAGGGCTGGCAGCCCACGCCAAGACATCGGGCGAGCTGGCATCGTCGGGCGGCCGCTCAGATGTCGACGATAACTTCCGCCAGCCAGCCCTCGGGGATCGGCTCGACTTTCAGGCCGTGGTAAGTGATCGCCTTGACTTCGTGGCCGGGGCGGTGGCGGTGGGGGTCGAAGGGTTCGCCCCAGGCGGTGGCTTCCAGGCCGTCCTCGCCGACATGGACGCGGAAGCGGCCGAAGACGAGATGGTCTTCGTCAAAGCGTAACAACAAGGCCCGCAACCAGTCGCACAGCAGCAGCGCCCGGTCGTCGCCGGCAATGCGGAACGGTACGGCCTGCTCTGGCCGCACGCTGTGGACGTCCTCCAACAGAGCGGCAAACAGGGCCTCGCCTGCCTCGGCAAACAGCGTGTCGAGGTCGGCCGCCCGCACACGGATGCCCAAATCCGCTGTGTGCTCGAACAGCTCGTACATTAGCCGCCCTTGTGGTGGTATACCTGCCGTCCCCGTGCGGCTGACTATTCTACGCCGCCACGAGCGAGCAAGACAATACCTGAGCTGTAGTGGCACAGCACTGTAGCGGCCCAGCTCGGTCTGGCTACCGCCGTAGCGTCGGTTGCAGATCACTCACCAGCGGACGATCGCCGTGCCCCAGGTCAGACCGGCACCGAAACCGCTCAGCAATACCAGACTACCGTCACGGATCCGCCCTTCGGCCATCGCCTCTTCTAGGGCAATCGGGATGCTGCCGGCGGAGGTGTTGCCGTATTTTTCGAGGTTGTTGAAGACTTTGGAGCGGGGGATGTGCAGGACGTCGATAGCGGCGTTGATGATGCGGATGTTGGCCTGGTGGGCGACGTACAGGTCGATGTCATCGGTACTCAGGCGGGCGGCCTTGAGGACGTCCTGGATGGTGTCGCAGAGGATGCTGACGGCCCAGCGGAAGACGGCGCGGCCGTCCATGTACATATATTGTTTGCCTTCGGAGAGGTCCTGCGGGGTGGGGGGACGGCGGCTGCCACCGCATTCCCGCATGAGCAAGGGTCCGCCGTGGCCGTCCGAGCCCATGCTGTAGGCGAGGATGCCCTGTTCGGGGTGGCCACGCTCGACGAATACGGCCCCGGCGCCGTCGCCGAAGAGGGGGTAGGTCTTGATGTCGTTGGGGTTGAGCACGCGGCTGTTGGTGTCGCCGCCGATGACCAGGGCACGGTCGCTCTGGCCGGACTTGACGTACGCCGCTGCGGTGATCAGGGCATACATGAACCCGGCGCAGGCCGCCTCGATCTCGATCGCCGGGCCGACCAGGCCGAGCCGGTCCTGCACCAGGCAAGCGGTCGAGGGGAAGGACATATCCGGCGTGAAGGTGCCCAGCACCAGCAGGTCGCAGTCGCGGGCCGTCTTGCCGGTCTTGGCGAACAGGTCGAGGGCCGCCTCGACGCATAAGTCCGAAGTCGCCTGGTGCGGCGCCGCATGCCGCCGCTCGCGGATCCCCGTCCGTTTGACGATCCAGTCCGAATCGAAGCCAAACCGCGCGTGGAGATGGTCGTTGTCGATCACCTGATCGGGTACGTATTTGCCGGTCCCGACGATCTTGATGCCCATCAGGGACCGGCACCGCGGTCGCGGCGACGTACGCTCGCTCATGACCCTCCCCTGGCCTTCCCCCACAACATCCCCACATGACGGCCATCGATCCATGAGTTGTCAATTATACGGGTTTTGCCGACAGTGCGCTATTATAATTGAAGCAATTTCCCGGACGGTCTGGCCCCTCACTCCTCCGCTCGGCTCTCGAGGAAGCGGAGGAAGCCGATCACGGCGTGGGCGGCGGCGTCAATCCGCAGGTTGCCGTCTTCCGGCGACAGATGGACTCCGCCAATGAGCATGTATGCCCGGAAATTGTTCTCAAAATGACGCGTATTGGACTCGGAATACTGCCGCTGGGCCAGGTGACGCACGGCGTCGATCGCCGCGGGGGCGTACCGCCGGTAGCGGGGCAGGTCGGGCAGGTGGCGGCTGAGCAGGCAGGCCTGGGCCACGGCGGCCACATACAGCCCCATTTCCGGCCCGACGACCGCATCGCGCGGCACGCCGGCCTGCACCTGCCGGAAGCCCCCGGCCCACTGCGGCAGGCGAGGGTCGGTGACTGCAATCTGTAAAGTGCACAGGCTGTCAGCCAGGGTGAAGACGCACGCCGCGGCCTCGGACTGCTGCGTCTGCAAATACCACTGACTGGCGGCCAAGATGAGCGGCACCGCCGCGGCGGGGGGAATTGACCGCACCTCCCGCTTGCGGCAACGGGCCAGGGCGGCGTTGACCGTCGCCCCCTTCCACGCGGCCGGTTTCAGACGGTAACTGGTCGCCAGGGCCGCCACACCCCACGCGGCGGCCACATCCGCACTGGCGTCCCCGGCGACGTCCTTTGCGGACGGCCCGCCGGCATCGCTCCCCGCACCACCCGTCGCCGCCGCTGCATCGGCCCCTTCCCCATCGCACGACTGCCGGATAAATGCGCACAGCCGCTCCGCCTCCTCCAGCAGGCGGTTATCGGCCTGCGGCAAGCGATGGATGGCCAATACCAACACAGCGGCAAACTGTAACCGCTGCTCGGGCGTCCAACCCCGCGGCGGCAGGCGGACCTGGGGGTCGGACGGGTCCGGCGGGGCCAGGCTGAGCAAGGCTAGGATCGCCTGGGCAGCGGCGACGGCCTGCCGCTCCTCGCCACTGAACGCGGCGCACTCGGCCACTGCCCACGCCGCATGCGCCTGGGCCAGCTCGTCGTCGCCGGCCAGCGGCTGGCGCAATGCCGGGTTGAACCCGTAGAGGAACCGCCCGTGCGGCTGCTGCCGGCGGACAAGCCATTCCCCCGCTCCCAACGCACCCCGCACCGCCGACTGCGTAGCAAACGGCCAGGCCACCAACGGCTCGTAACGCCGCAGCGGCGGCTCGCTCGGGCCGTTGGGACGCTGCTGCGCCGGCTCGGATGCTGCTGGCACGGCTGGCACGGCCGGTGAACCCGCCACGGCCGCCGGAGCAGGCAAACTGCCCGGTGTCGGAGGCGGCATCTGGGCGATCGCCCCCGCGGCCATTACCCCGCCCGTTACCGTGCCAACGACCGCTGCGATCCGTCGCCGCATCGTCCGCCGCATCGTCTCCCTCCCGGCCAGCACGCCCGGCAAAACGTCGCTGTTGCCTTGCCTGCAGCGGCGATCCTACCGCGACGCCGGCTTGACTGCAAGGGGAGCCGCGCTGGCCGCATCCCGCATTGCCGCGGTACCAGCAATGGGGGGCATCGATATAGTATACTCAATTACACCGAAATATGTCAAGGGGAAACTGGACGGTAGTGTCGGGTACTGGTCGTTACGATGCGGTCGGCTTGACGATCTCGACCACTTTGACGCGGACGTAGCGTTGCGTGTGCCCCTTGAGCCGCTTGGAGGCCTTGCGGCGGCGGAACTTCTGCGTGATCGTTTTCACCTTGTCAGTGCCGACCACCTCGGCAATGACCCGCGCCCCCGGCACCAGCGGCCGGCCGATCACCGCCCCCGCCTCGTCCCGCAGCAGCAGCACGCGTTCCAGCTCGATCTTCTGCCCCACTTCCGCTTCCCGCTCGTCCAACAGCAGCGTCCCGCCGACTTCCGCACGGTACTGCCGGGAACCGTCCTCGACTATCGCATACATAGCCACGCCTCACGCTCGACCTATCTCATCTCGCCCATGTTTCCACATCTGGTTCCGCTTGTTAGCCGCGGAAAGGAAAAGTAAATATAGGGCGGCCGCCCCTTCGTGGCCAGCAGCACCCCAGCGGCACCTGTCGGCGGGGCTGCACCGTAGGTGCGGCGGCCAGCCTAGGGGGCTGTACAATTTTTGTACAGGCCGCCGGTTTTGCGGGGACCGGGCGGTACGGATCCGTCTTCCCCGTGCCGCTGCTGTTGCAATTCCGGCGATCGGCTACGTTCCATACGCAGACACACCGAGGAGCCGGCAAGCTATTGCACGAACATGTGCTCAAACGATGAGGTGCCCCATGGTGTCCCACATCAGCCGCTGCCTGGCCGGATGGTTCCTAACGGCCTCGCTGGTGGCGATAGCGGCGTGGCCCCCCTCGACCGAGTCGATACTGGCCGCCGCCGAGTCGGATTACACAGAACAGGCGGTACACCCAGAACTGGTGGTATTTGCGCAAAATGAAGAACTCGCAGAAGATATCGAGTACCGGGCCAAAGGGCCGGTGCACGAGGCGTTCGCCACGCCGCACGACGAGCCGCGACCGCCGGTGATCGTGCCGCAGAAGCCGCCGGAGCCGATCGAGGAGCTGCCGCCGGATCAGAAGCCGGATGGAGATAACGTGGTGTGGATCCCCGGCTATTGGGACTGGGACGACGAGGAGAAGCAGTATATATGGGTGAGCGGTTTCTGGCGGGCGGTGCCGCCGGGGCGGGTGTGGGTCCCCGGCTGGTGGCGGGAGACGGCGGAGGGCTGGCAGCGGGTGCCGGGCTTCTGGCAGGAGGTGCAGGACGCATCGGCGGCCACCGGTGCAGCGGAGATCCGCTATCTGCCGCCGCCGCCGGCGACGCTGGAGGTCGGGCCGACCCTGCCCGCTCCCGGTCCAAACTACTTCTACGTGCCGGGCGTGTGGGTCTGGCGCGGCCGCTACCTGTGGCGGCCCGGCTTCTGGTGCGAGTACCGCCCCGGATGGGTCTGGATCCCCGACCGCTACTGCTGGACCCCTTACGGCTACGTATGGGTCCCCGGCTACTGGGACTATCCTCTGGCCGCGCGGGGCACGCTGTTTGCCCCGGTGATCATCCGTCCCCGCCTGTGGCGGCGGCCCGCGTTCGTCTTTACCCCTACCTACGTCGTCTGTGAGCCGGTCCTGGTCGGCTGCCTGTTCGTCCGCCCCGGCTGGAGCTGCTACTTTTTCGGCGACTACTTCGCCCCGCGGTACGTCGAGGCCGGTTTCACCGCCTGGTGCGGCCGCTGGGGACCACGCGGCGGCTTCCGCATCGGCTTTTCCGTCGGCTCCGGCTGGCGCTATGACCCCCTGTGGAGCTACTACGCCATTGCCTACCGCCACCAGCCCGCCTGGTTCGACACCCTCAGCTTCACCTATGTCGGCCGGCTGCGCGGCGACGTGCCCCGCCCACCCGTCACCCTCACCCAGCAAAACATCGTCATCAACAAGATCGCCCAGACCAACATCCGCAACGTCACCAACGTCGTCAACGTGGACAACCGCCGCATCGTGGTCAACAACGTCGATGTCACCAAAGTGACCATGCTCACGCCGCTGCCGACCGCCCAGAAGCTGCAGCCAGACATCCGCCTGCAGGCGATGAACGCGGAGCTGCGCGCCCGCCAGGCGGAACAGGCCCGTCAACTGCGGCAAGTGGCCGCCCGCCGCCAACAGCTCGAGGCCTCCCTGGCCAAGGAGGCCGCCGAACCCAAAGGCGGCAAGAGGGGCAGTCCGCCCAAGGATGCCCCGCCGATCAAGGAGGCCAAAGGCCCGCCGCAGGAAAAAGTGCAAACGTTGCGCCTGCCGCCCGAAGTGGTCCGACCAGCGACACGCCGGCTGCCGCAACTGCCTGCCCCGCCGCCACCGGCCAACGCCCCCCAACCCAAAGACCCACCCGGCAAAGGACCATTGCCCAAACAGAAGGAGCCGCTCACCAAAAGTCCGCTACCCAAAGACCCACCCGGCAAAGGACCACAACCCATAAACCCGCCCGGCCAGGGGACGTTGCCGAAAGGGCCGGCGGGACGCATCGTGCCGAAGGAGCCACCGGCGGGACCGCAGCCGCGGGACTTGCCGGAGAGACGGCCCCTCCCCCGCGACCCGCCGCCGGAGCGACCCCAAACAAACGCAACGTCGATCCGGCCGCCGGTTGAGCGACCATCGGTTCGTTCGGCCAACCTTCCCGGTACCGCCCGCCCCCCTGCCCCCGCCGCGATCCCCCCCTCGGCCGCCTCGACAGTTCGGACGTTTCCGTCAACCACTAGCAGCCCCACCAATCGCCCGCTGGTGAGAGCGACCACCCTACCGCCCGCACCGTCTCCACGCCCGGCTGCTACGCCGAAATCCCCGCTTGCCATACCCCCTGCACCGCCGGCCACCACCCCCAAAGCCTCCACGCCGCCGGGACGGCCCGCACCGCCGACGACCGGCACCACCGCCCCGTCAGCACCCCGCAGACCCTCCCCGGCAATACCCAACCGATCGCAAGACATCCCCGCTCGCGGCAAGTCCACGTAGTAATACCGCACCCGCCACCGCCTCAGCCACCGCCTGACACGGTAGGCCCCAACCCCCGGGAGCCAGATACGGATTTTCGGCCACACGGCGGCCACACGGCGGCCACACGGCGGTCACGCGGCGGTGCGGTCCTGGCCGCCGCGCTGATACGTGCGAATGCGGGGACAGATGCTAATATGCAATGAATATGTGCGCGAATACGTGGATACGTGCCAATACGTGTTGATGCGTGCTAATACGTAGAGCCAGAAGCGGCGGGGCGTCGGCCGATGCCGAAGATTTCGGGATATTGCCGCAGTTGTTCGGCCAGGTCACGGTCGTGGCGGATGGCGATGACCCGATAGCCGCGCCGACGCAGCTCGTCGCGTTGCTCGCGGTCGCGGGCGGCCTGAGCAGGATCGTCGTGGACCGCGCCGTCACAGAAGACGCAGATATTCGGCTCGTAGAAAAAATCAGGGACGCACGAGGGATCGGAAATCCTTCGCTGGGCGTCGTCGGGGAGGCGGTGGCCCTGCTGTTCCAGCACCTCCAGGAACCGCCTTTCCAGCTCGGAGCGGGAGTCGGTCAGTGACCGCAACCACGCCAACTGCTCGCCGCGGGAGCGGCCCTGGACACGCGGTTCGGTCTGGGACTGGGCCAGGTCCAGCAGAATCTGGCGGATGGCATGCCGGTTGAGCTGCAGGGCTTCGAGTTGGTTGTCGTAGCTCAGCAGGCACTCGTAGCAGGCAGCGTAGCAGTCGGGTTTGCGATCGTTTCCCGCTGGGTCGAAATGGCACAGCTCCAGGGCGGCGCGGGCCACGCCGGCCAGGGCGTCCGTCTCTTCCACCAGGCGGCGGAGCACCCCCACGCCCCCCTCGGCGGCTTCGTACAAAAGGATGGCCAGGTGCTCCTCCCGGCCGACCCACTCGGCGACGATCTCCGTCTGCTCAAGCTGGAAGGCTTCCTCCAGGCCGCGTTTGAGGCCATAGCAGAGGGACGTTTCGATCGTGGGCTGCCGCAGCTCGGGCAGCAGCGGGCGGACCAGCAGGATATTCTGCGTGTCCTGCACGCAGAGCCGGACCGGTTCGGGCGGCGTCGGTCGCGGCGACGTCGAGCGCGGGTCTTGCCGTTCCCGGAGGATCTCGCCGCTTTTGAAGTCAACAAGGAACCCTCGCCGATCGGAGACGCGCCAGCCGTGATTGACCAGCAGCACTGTCGCCGCGGGGGCGTAGGTCAGCCGCAACAGGGGCGTGCCGCGACAGCACACGTCGGCCTGTTGGGTACGAAAACCGGTGGACTGCGGGGCGAACTGGTAATAAGTTTCGACCAGGTAGCCGCGGCGGCGACGCTCCTCTTCGTCGGCGGTGATGCGACTGCGTCGCCGCGTGCGGACGTTGGGCATTTCCAATACCGTGGCGAGAAAGCTGTTCTCGGCGTGGAACGGCGTCTGGCAGACTGGGCAGAGGTCCAGATCGGGTGCGGCGAACGCCCCACAGGTATGGCAGAGGCGTTTATGGCTCCGGCGTTGATCCAGGCCGCCGGGCGGGGCCTGAAAGGACCAGATTTCCCACTGCGTCCCCTCGTGGTAGAGGAAGTTGTGGGGGGCGAATTCGTAGATGGCCATAAACCGCGGGCGGGAGATGAACTCCCCCTCCGTGCCGCGCGGTACCCATGCCCGCACCGGCAGGGCCGGAAAATTGTAACCCGGCAGAAACCCTTCGCTGGCCAGATAACGGTACGGGTAAAAGTCCCCTTCCTCGCGGGCGACGTCCACTTGCAGCAGCAAGTTCAACTGCCGGCGGGCCTCGTCCTGTCGGCGGCGGGCCTGCTCCTGCTCCTCCCGCCTGCGAGCCCGGTCCTCCTCCTTCCGCGCCGCATCCAGTTGCTGCCGGGCCGCCCGGTACAGCTCCCGCCAACGGTCAAAGGCCCGATCGAACTGTTCCGGCGATTGCTCGATGACCTGCTCGATCCAATCGTCGCTGAACCATCCGCTCCCCTTCAGTATGCCCGTGTCGGCGTCCAGCAACCGCCAAACGCGGTCGCGCACCGCCTGCCGCACCGTGTCGGTGAGCTGGATCTGGCGAGCGACCTCCTCCCGCAGCGGCAAATTGGGCTCCTGGTTCAGGTCGACCACTTGCTCAATGGAGTTATTCATCGGCAGGCGGACATACGCAAGCCACACGGCGTGGATGTGGGCCCGCAGCAGCGACTCGTTGGCCAGGTCCAGCCGCGGCGGGCGGACGGTCCCGGCGACCATATCCGTGCAGCGGCGGAAAAAATACTGGTCGTGGTTGTTGGTCGCCCCGCAATAGGTGATCACCAAGCCTGGCTGACCCTGCCGGCCGGCGCGGCCGCACCGCTGGGCATAATTGGCCGGCGTCGGCGGCACGTTCCGCAGGTGCACCAGGTCCAAATCCGCAATGTCCACCCCCAGCTCCATGGTCGGCGAGCAAACCAGATACGGCAGGCGACGACCCAGGTCCGCCTCCTTGGTACGGTCGTTGTCGTCCCAGCGGAAACGCCGCTCCCGCTCCTCCCGTTCCCCGGGCCGGACTATCTGGGCTGTGTGCTCCCGTGCTTCCAGGGCCGCAAACCCTGCTGCCGGCTCCTGATAAAACCGCCGGAAAAACGGGTTGACCACCCGACCCGGCGGCATGTCCGCCTGTTCCGCCGTGCGGCGGGAATAGAGCGGGTCCGGCCGCGGCGGCGAACCGTCCCCGCAGCACCACCGCAGACACGCCGCGTCCAACTGATAAAGCTGATAGTCCCCCCTCGCCTCGAGACGGGCCAGCAGGCCATGGCTCACCAGTAGATCCAACAGACTGTCCAACACCCGCCCATACGACTCCTTGCTCACCCCAAAGCGGCGATGCAAGTACCGCCCGATCAGGCTACGTACCCCCAGACTATAAGTTTCGCTGAAGGCATCGGGCAGGCGGCCGGACGGCCCCGGCCGCACAAACCGCGTCGCCGGGCGTAGCTCGTTGACGTCCGGATCCAAGCCCCAAAACTCGTTCAGGTGCTGTTCCGCCCGGCGACGGAGCTGCTGCTGGAACGACTCGTCCAGCACCCGGGCGCGGATGGCCCGCTTCCGCCGGAATTGGTCGAGGATCGGCCGCAGCAGCTCCACCCGTGCGGCGACATCGAGGCTGGCCAGCCGCGGACAAGCCGCCTCCAGCTCCGCATTGGCACACAGCTTCTCCAAACCGCGATACTCCACCCGCAACAGGCCGACCTGCTCCAGGTTCGGATAGATGATCCGCCAGCCCCGTTGCAGGTCCTCGTAGAGACGGTATTCGGTCAGCTCGGTGAACGCCTGCCACACCTCCCGGGCGGCGGGCGCCTCCGGCGACAGCTGCGCGTTTTTGGCGATGTCCCGCAGGCTCAGCCCAGACTCTTCAACAACCACTTGAGCGATACAGTCGAATGTCAGCTCACGGTGCTTTTTCACTGCGGCACACAACGCCGACCGCAGCAGGGCCACATGCACAAAGTCGTTGAAGTGACCGGCCTGCAACGACGCGTCCTGCCGGTTGTCGGTGAATGTCAGCAGCTTGTCCCGTGCGGCAGCGGTGCGGGCCGCATGCCGCAACAGCGACGTGGCCAAAATGGTCGTGGCGCTCGACCGACCCTCGCTCGACAGCGACGCCAGTTTAGCGAACTCCCGCTCGCGGCCCGTGTAAAACTCGCCGCAGCTCAGACACAGGCTAAACGGCTCCGGCTGCCACCACATCTTCTGGGCGTCTGCCCGCGACTCACGGCTGAACGACCCGTCCGGCCGCACCCACACTTCCTGGGGAACGCGTTCGTTCCCGTTCGGCTTGACCTTGCCGTTTGCCTGCAGCCATTCCTCGGGGAGCTGCTCCTGCGACCAGTCCCCCTCCGGCGGCGGCAGCATCAGGTAGCCAGCCCGGCGGTCCTCCTCCTCTTCCTCCCGCTCCGCCGCGTGCGGCACAAACCGGTTAGCATTCTCATTCCGCAGCACATGGTAGTAGTCCTGCCCGCACTGCCGGCAGAACACCACCGGGTACAACAGCCGCTCCGCATCAGCCTGCACCTGCCCGTCCAGCGAGAATTGCCGCGTCGCCGCAGGCTCCAGTGTCGCAAATAGCGTCCGCCCCTGGCTGATAAACTGGTGCACCTTGAAGGCAAACGCCCGGTTGCCGTCGTTTGTCTCCAGCGTACTGCCGCGGACCAAAACCTCTTCCAACCGCTTCCGGCACTCTGCCACTTCCCGTCCGGCGACGGCCGCCAGCTCCTCGGCCACCGCCGACAGCGTCCGCGGCAGCCGCCGCCGCAGACGCCCCTCCCCTTCCGGCTCGATCCCCAATGCGTACTCCACCCACCGCACCAGCGGATGACGCCGAAACCCCGCCAGCTCCTGCGGCAACGGCTCCCCCCATACCCGCCGCAGCTCCTCCGGCGTCGGCGACCCCCCCTCCGTCAGCGGCGACAGCGTCTCCTCGATCACCTGCTCCGCCGGCAACGCACAGCCGAAAAAGCGTGCGGCGAAATCCGCCACGCCCTGCCGCCGCTCCGCCGCCGTCGCCTCCCGACGGGCCACCATCGTCGCACTGGTCCCGATATGCACCAGCCCCGGCGCCGCACATCGCTCCTTCAGCCGCCGCACCAGCATCGCCACGTCCGCACCTTGCCGGCCCCGATACGTGTGCAGCTCGTCAAACACCAAAAACCGTACCCCGCCCCCCACACGGTCCAGAAAACGCTGGTCCTCCGGACGCACCAGCATCAGCTCCACCATCACATAGTTGGTCAGCAGTATCTGCGGCGGATGCTGCCGCATCTCTTGCCGGTCGCTCTCCTGGGTCTCCCCCGTGTACTTGCCGAAACGGACCGGAAACGGCTTGCCGGCGACACGCTCAAACCGGTCCTTGTACGCCACCAGCGACTGATACTGCGAATTGACCAGGGCGTTCATCGGATAAACGATGATCGCGGCGACCTGGTCCACCGCCGGCTGCCGCAACAGACTATCGATGATCGGCAGAAAATAGCACAGACTCTTGCCGGAACCGGTGCCGCTGGTGACCACTAAACTCTTGCCAGCCAAGGCGTTACAGATGGCCTCCTCCTGGTGACGGTACAGGCGGATCGGCCGCCCGTCGCCGCGGCGGAAAATCCGGGCCGTCTCCGGCATGATCCGCCCCTCCCGGGCCAACTCGTCGATCGTCACCCCCATCGCGTACGCCGGACTGAGCTGCAGCAGCGGCTCCGGCCACAGATACCCCTGCTCGCGGATGGTCGCCTCGACAAAAGCCCGCGCCCGCTCGTCGGCGATGTGAAAAAAGGAGCTGACAAAATCCCGATAGTCCGCGATCGCCGCGGCGTGCAGATCAAACAAACTCGATGCCATACCTGCAACGTTCCTCTTCCACCAGTGTGCTGGGCCGCTAGTCGTTACCCTGGTTATTCCATCCCCGCGGGCGACGCTCCATGTCCGTTGCTATGAGTCGGCGAGGCTTTCCAGCCGGCTTAGCCAGCCCTTGAAATACGAGCAGGTGGGCCCGCCTCCCAGGACGTTCTTTTCCCAGAGATCCCCCAGCCTGTAGTCCTCCAACCACTCCTGCAGCTCCGACCCCTCCAGGCGGCGGGCCGTCGATACCCCCTCCGGACGGTCCACCACCACTATGTCCTCCAACGCAAACTGGTTGACCAGCGTCACCGACTGCGTCGCCAATATGACCTGCCTCTGCCCGGCGACGCTGTGGACCATCTCCGCCAGTAACCGCACGGCGTAGGGGTGCAGCCCCAACTCCGGCTCGTCCAGAATGATCGTCGCCGGCAGATATTCCGGCGGCTGCAAAAACAGCGTCGCCAGGCAAATGAAACGTAACGTCCCATCAGACAACAAGTTAGGGCCAAACTCCAGGTCACTGCCCCGCTCCCGCCAGGCCAGCCGGATCAGCCCGGGCTTGAGCGTACCCGGCCGCAGGATGAAGTCCCCGAAAAATGGCGCCGCCAGCCGGACCGTCGCCACGATGTTCTCGTAGTGCCGCGGATGCTTCTCCCGGAGCATGTACAAAAACGCGGCCAGGTTCGCCGCATCCGCCAACAGATGGCGGTTGTCGTGGATGTCCCCCCACATCTTGACGCGGGCCGAATCGCTCGTGTCGTGAAAATGGTACACCCGCCACGACAGCATCGCCTCGTACACGAACCGGGCCACTGCGTTCCCCGGCTCCCGCGCCCACTGCGGCAACTGCGGCTGCCACGCCACCCCAGATTGTTGACAATGTTGATAAGGATTGTCATATTTGCTGCGGTTGTGGAAATACACCGCTTCCTTCAGCACCGCCAGCGAGTCGCTGCCGCTCACGGGGACCAGCCGGCACTGGTAGCCGTTGGCCAACTCCTCCCCTTGCCGGAACCACAGCTCGATATCGATCTGGTCGGTCACCTTGCGGCCATAGTGCAGGAGGGTGTTGGCCCCCCCGGCGTCCATCACGTAGTGCCCCAGCTCCCCCTCCATCATCCGGTTGAGCATCTTAAACAGGCTGATGAAGTTGGACTTGCCCGCGCCGTTGGCCCCGATCAGGACATTGACGGGCCGCAGCTCAAGGTCGAGCGCCCGAAAGGTCTTAAACCCTTTCAGCACAACACGTTCCAGCATGCGGTCGGGCATGGCGGTCACCTCCCGGGGGACTGCTGCCATTGTATCACGCCCGGCCACGCCTCCAGCACCGGCCGCCACCGGCGAACGTCGCCCCCTTGCAGCGATATCTACTACCCGCGCCGATCGCATTTATCGGACGTTCGATCACTCTTGGTTCATTGCCGGATTGACATTTGAACGCCACGGCTGGCCGGTACGTTGGGCTTCAGTCATGGCATCGTAAATCTCCAAAATGATGCGCTTGGTGCGGTATTCGCCAAAGCGCTCTTCTTCGCTGCGTTTCACGATGGGGAACTGGTCCAAGATGTAGGCCACTGCCTCCCGCGGCGTGGAGAAAAAGGCACGGAGTTCCTGGGAAGCTTCCTGAGCCCACTCGGCCTCGCTTCCTAAGTAAAGGTGGAAGAACAAGGCATCCAATTCAGCCCGCAGCAGCGCGCGCCGCGCGGGATCGTAGCGGAAGGGCGGACCGTCGTAACCCAAATCGCGGGCGAAGGGCTCGAGGTCCCAGGCGGTGTAGGTGAGCTCCAGAACGCGGGGGCGGAGGAAGTCGGCGACGGTTGGCGAATGGCGAATGAAGAATGGCGAATAGTCGGGCTCGTACGGGAAGGGCAGCGGCCGGGCAAAAGAGTCGGGTGGGAGGATAGGGAATTGCTCGAGGTAATTGTACGTGAGGTGAGTGCCGCCTACCTTCTGCCGGGCCACGAAGTCCAGTGCAAACGAGTTGACAGCCGCTAGTAGGCACGTGGGCATCCTCGCCACCTTGGCGAGGAAAAGCGGAAGAGTGTGCCCCACCCCCGCCCGGGGGATGATGGCGGCGATGACGGTGCGCTCGTTGGTGACGTTGGTGATATCCCGCCAGCCCAGGAGCCAGCCGCGGTCCCAGCGGCCGGAAAGGCGCGCGTGCACCTCCGTTTCGGGCACCCAGTAGCGCGGTAGCACCCGGTACTCAGGATCGGCCAGCCGCTCGAGGGGCACTTCGGGGAGCTGGGTGTCTTTGGATCCGGGAGGCTGCATCGCGTAATCCCCAAAGCGGTGGTCGAACTGGTGGACCATCTTGGCCTCGTAAAGCGGCAGGTAGCGCTCGCCGCCGGCGACGAAGACGTTGTCCTCAAGCCGGAAGCCTTCCGCCTCGAGCTGCTCCCGGGTGCGGAAGAGCCCTGAGTCATTGGCCATGTCGAACATCCGCAGAAACTCCACCTGCCAAGGATTGCCCGCCTCCCCCTTGCCTTCCTGCACCAGTACCGGCACGCGGCGGTAGATGTGCTTGGTCAGTTCCGCATCGCGGCGGGAGCGGAAGATGGGGGCGGTGCGGGTGTTGGGGTTGAGCAGCTGGAAATCCTCCGGAGCAAGCGTGAAACGGCGCTCGGGATCCGCAAGGTCGGCCGCCTCGTGGCAGAAAAAGGCGAATTCGGCTGCGCGAGCGGGGCGCTCAGTCCCGGTGAGGGTGAGGAGGCAGAATTTCTGGCGACTATCCACAGCCGGGAAAAGCTTCCGCCGGTTCTCGAAGTCGTACAGGCTGGCCAACTGCTGCCGCTCCACCAGATCTTGAAAGAAGTGCTGGGTGGTGGCGTCGGTGGCGATCCCTGTGGGAAGCACCGCGCCCAAGCGCCCGGTGGGCGAAATCAGAGAGCGCATGGCCTCGGCGAAGACGGCGTAGGTGTTGATGTCGCCCCGTCCTGCAAGTGGAAAGCGGCGGCTTTGGCGGAGAAACTTGCTTGCCGCCTCCGCCGAGCGCAGTGCGGCGATGTATTCGGCGTAAAGCTTTGGATTGGCCTTGGGCAGCTCTCGGATGAGCTCGGCACGCCTGGCCTTGGTGGGTGCGGCCGCGATGCGCCGATCGCGGGCAGCAAAAAACTCCTCCTCTTGCAGCTTAATGCGCTCCCACGGCGGGTTGCCCAGCACCACGTCGAACCCGGGGGAGGGCGAGTGGTGAGTGGTGAGTGGCGATTGGTGAGTAGCGAGTGGTGAGGTGGTTTTTGCAAACACTTCGGGAAACTCCAGGGGCCAGTGGAAAAAGCGATGCTGGATGGCCAGGTCGTTGGCTTGTGCCAGGGCTTGGGGATGGGGCCGGCCGGCCAGGTGATCGGCCACCACTTGCGTGGTGATGGCTCGTGGCAGCTCTGCCCTGGCGATTTGCTGGAAGAAGGCTGCCGTCCACAGGTTGCAGGCTTCGAGGAGCCGCATGTGCCCGGGATCGCCACGGTGGCGGTCGTAGAGTTCTTTTTTGCGGCGAACGTCGTCCGGCGAATCATCGGGGATGGCGGCAATTTCTTCTTCCGTCTCGGCCAGATGGGAGAGGACCTCTTGGGGCTCGAAGGGGAGGAAGAGCTGCCCACTCTTGAGAGCTCGCCGCTCGGCACGGTTGCGTTTCTTGAGCTGGCTGGCAACCGTTTTATCGTCGCCGGTAAGCGGTTCAAAGGCCGCATCGGGAATTCCTTCTTCGAGGACCTTAAGGTCCATCACCCCCAGCAGGGAGTCGCCGCATTTGATGCGGTGGTCGAGGAAGGTAAGGGGTTTGCCTGCGCAGTGGGCTTCGAGCCAAAGGGCGACGCGGCAGAGTTCGACGGCGAGGGGGTTTTTGTCGACGCCGTAGATGCAGTGGGTGACGACGTCGCGGACGGCGTGGCGGACCTGGTCGGGAGGGGGTTCGTCCTCGCCGGAGCGGAGGCGGGCCAGCTCCTTGCCGAGGCGTCGGGCGGCGGCCAGGAGGAAGTGGCCGGAGCCGCAGGCGGGGTCCAGTACGCGGATGGAGAGGATGGCCGCCTGGGCGAATAGCGAATAGCGAATGGCGAACGGCGTTTCCGACCAGATACGGGCTAGGGATTCTGGCGAAGGGCGAATAGCGAATGGGGAGTCGGCTTGTACACCTGTCGGGCGATGCTCATCGCCAGCTTCCACACGTCGAGGTCCCGCTAATCCGAGAACGTATTCATGGAACAGCTCCTGGAGGGGAGGGGGTACCTTTCGCCATTCGCCATTGGCCATTCGCCGGGCCTGTTGCAACCGTTGCTCGAGCACCGGCTCGAGGGCGGAGCGGATGAGCTCCTGGACCAGCTCGGGCGGGGTGTAGTAGGAACCGGTGGTTTTGCGTTCGGAGCCGGCGACCAGCTCGAAGCGGGGAATGGGGCCGCTGGTGTCGATGGCGGGGTGGCTGTCGAGGAGGCTTTCGTAGACCGAGCCTAGCTCTTCGACGTCGAGAGCGGCGTAGTTGACGCGGCGAGGGGGGCTGGAGGGGTCATCGCGATAGTAGACCAGGTGCCAGAGGGCGTCGAGCAAACGGCGGTTGGTCAGGGCGTACCCATCGAACAGGAGCGGAGCGAACAGCTCGCCATTGAGGGGTGCGACCTGGAGGCATTCGGCCCAATCTGGCTTGGTCAGGGTCAGCCAGAGGACGCGGAGGCTGATCCAGAGGTCCTGGTGGTCGTCGTCGGCGGGGTCGCGGCGGTCGACGAGGCGGCGGAGGCGGGCGACGCCGTAGTGGCCGCGGTAGAGGGGGTCGGGGCTGATCAGGCCGCGGTCTTCGGAGACCAGCAGAAACAGGAAGCGGTAGACCAGGCGGAGCAGGTCGTGGTAGAACCTTTCGGGGGTGATCCGATCGTTGGAGGGGTCCGCCGGGTCGACGTGGCGGCGGAGGTCGTGGTTGTCGGGGTGGGCCAAAAAGCCGTTGGCCAGGATCTTGAGGCATTCTTCGACGCCGTCGCGGAGGCGGTCGCGGACGCGGCCCCCCTGTTCGATGGAGAGCTGGTAGTAGCGTTCCAGCCAGCAGTCGCGGGCATCCGCGGCCGAGCGGGGGAGGCGGGAGCGGTGCAGGAGGCGATACAGGACGGTGAAGTCCGGGAAGAGCTGGTCTTCGAAGATGCGGGCCAGGTCGAACTCGATGTAGGCCTGACGGCGGACGTAGGTGCAGTCCCGCAGCAGTCGCAGTAGTTTGCCGTTGGTGACGATCCCCCAGAGCTGCTCGCTGCGGTTGAGGAACTCCTGCAGGAGGGCGTGGGGGGAGCGGCGGTGGGGGCCGGCGGCGGCCCGTCCGAGTTCCTGGCGGAAGCCGACGATGTGCACGGGCGGGGCATCGGCGGCCGGGCCGGCGTGGTGGGAGATGGGGAATGTCGCCCCATCGGTCTCGTAGGCGCGGGTGTTGTAGTGCAGCTCGTAGCCCAACAGGCTTAAAAAGGGGATCATCCAGGCGTCGCGGGTGGGGGAGGTCGCCGGATCGGTGTCCGGGACCTGCTCGAGCCGTTGCTGGAAGCGCAGCCACAGGGCGCGGGCGTCCGCAAAGACGGCGGCGATCTCGTCGGTCAGGCCGCGGCCGGCAAAGCCGAAATCGCGCGGCTGCTGCCCCGGCAGCTTCCCGGAATCCAACCGTTCGACCACGTCCGGCCCCAACAGGCCGCCTTCGATGCAAATAGCGGTCCACGTGCTCATGGCTGCACCATCGGTTGCAAGACCAACACTCCGATCACATCCGGGGGAAGCTGCGGCTGGACCTCCAGCGCCCGTGCGGGCATGGACACCGCCTGGCGGAGGCGGTTGTGGCTGTCGGCCAGCTCCGCCGCGCGACGATGCAGGTGACTGCGGACGTCCCCCTCCAGCCGCGGCCAGAGGTCCAGCGCCTGCTGCACCAGCTCCCGTTTTTCGCCCAAGGGGATGTTCGCATCCGGTTGCGCCTGTGTCAACAACAGTAACGTTTGTTCGTGGGGGAGCCAGCGGCCGCCGCGGGCGTGGGGCTCGAACCCCAGCAGGAGGGCCTCCTCGGCCAGCAGCGGCCGTGGGGAGGGTCCCTCCGGCGACGACTCCTCCGGCGGCGGATGGATCAAATAGCGGACCCGCAGCAGGAAAATGTCGGTCACCACGGTCACCGCACGGGTGCGGACCGCGCCGCAGCGGGAAACGATCGTGTTGTCGGGCCGGTTCAGGGCCAGCTCGAACAGGTAGCGGGCCAGGGCAGCCACAAAGGGGTGGTTGCGGCCCACGTATTCCGCTCCCGGCGGCGTCGGCGAGTCGAAACTGATCAGCCAATGGTCGGTTTTGGAAGTTCGGGCAATCCGGGATGTCTGGCTCGAGTCGGAAAACAGGGCAAGGCGAACCGGTTCGGGCCAGTTGGCCGTCGCCGCGGCGGACACGCTCACCCGATAGACGCCGGAGCGGCGGTCCGCCCGCACCTCCATACCCAGCCGCTGGCTGGCGGCCAGGACGAACTCCCGCACCGCCGCGGGGTCCCCCAGCACCGCATCGACCGCCTCCAGCTCCCGCTGCACTTCCTGCGGCTTGATCCCCGGTTGGGCAAAGAGGCTGCGGTTGATCCGCTCCCGCTCGGCGTCCCGTTCCCAGCGGCGGTGCAACTGGGACACTTCGGGGATTTCGAAGTCCAGCGCCAGTTGCCGGCCCCCGCCGCGGCGGTGTCGCAGAAACAGCGCTTCCATCACCGCTTGCAGGACGCTCTCGTTCTCCTCGGGAACCGGCACGTGCGTGCCGAGGGTGCGGTAGATCGCCCGCGCCTTGTCGAGCAGGACCCGGATCACGGTGCCATCGATGGGATTATCTTGGCCGTAGAATCGCACGGCCTTGACGGTGGGGGCGGCCTGGCCGTAACGGTCCACCCGCCCTTCCCGCTGTTCGAGACGGTTGGGGTTCCAGGGGAGGTCGTAGTGGACGACGGCGGTGAATAGCTCGTGCAGGTTGATCCCTTCCGAGAGGCAGTCGGTGGCGACCAGGACGCGGGGCCGCGCGGCGTCGAGCTCCTGCAGCCGCTTTAGCCGCTCGTCGTCGCCGACCTGGCCGGTCAGGACGAGCACCTGGACGTGCTCGGGCAGACTCTGCCGGAGATGCTCGCCCAGGTATTCCGCCGTACGGACATAGCGGCACCAGAGGATCGGGCAGAACCCTTCATCCAGAAGCTGTTGGACGATACGGATGGCTTGCCGGAGCTTGGAATCGCGTTCTGGGCCGTGCAAATCTTGTGCCAATTTGGCCAGATGACGTAACCGGCGACGCTCGGCGTCGTCCAGGGTCTGGGTAGCAGCCTCCAGCGGCGGGGTGGGGGTCGTATCGTCGGTGCGGTGGTGGGTGGATTCGAAGACGAAGGCGTGGAATTCCGACTCGCCGTCCGCTTCGAGGGGGGCGCCGCGGCGGTTATCCAACGTCGCCACGGCCGCGGCGGGACTGGACATCACGCACCGCAACAGGGCCAGCGCCCCCCAGTACCGCACCCGCTGCCAGTACGGCTGCATCTCCCCGCCGCTCCGGACCAGCTCGCAGCAAAACTCATACGTCTGATCAAATAACGCGTGATAGCTGGGGTCGCGCTGGTAGGTGGCGTCGACCGTCACGCGTTCGGGGAAGCAGTCTTGCCCCTGCCAGTCTTTTTTGATGTCGCCGCGGGTGCGTTGCACGAAATGTCGGGCCAACTGGACGCGTTGCTTTTCAGTCAGATGACTGAGATCCCATTGGGTAAATGCGGGATGGAGCAGCCCCAGCAGCGAGCGGAAGGCATCCTCGATCCCCGAATGCGGCGTGGCGGTCAGCAGAATGAGGTGCCGGCGGGGGTCCCGGGCCACCTCCTTCAGCAGGGCATGCCGCTGCTGCTGACTGGCCCCCGCTGCCGCCGCCGCGGCGTGCACCTCATCGATAATCACCAACTCCGGACAAAACTGCAAAAAGTGGGCCCGGTTCCGCTCCGTCTTGACAAAATCGATGCTGGCCACCTGGACCGGAAACTGCTCATAGAAACTGCGGCTATTGGGCGTCTGCCGCTCCAGTTGGCCGACGGTCCCCGAACGGATGACCACCGGCTCGAAGTTGAATATTTCGGCCATCTCCTTGGCCCACTGTTCGCACAGATACGGCGGGCACAGGACGCATAGCCGCTCGATTTCCCCCCGATCCCATAATTCGCGGGCCACCAACAACGCCTCGATGGTCTTGCCCACCCCCACGTCGTCGGCGATGAATAGCCGCACCGGCTTCAGCCGCAGCGCCATCAATAGCGGCACAAACTGATAGGTCCGCGGGCGGATCGAGATCCGGCCCAGCGACCGCAACGGCGCGGCCCCCTCCCGCAGGGTCAGTCGCACCGACTGCCACAACAGGTGGGCGCTGGCGGCGTCCGCCACGTGCTCCGCCTGCGGCAACGGAAAGCTCGCTGATTGCAGACGCTCATCGGGCAGCGTGTAACAGGCCAGTTGGCTCAGCCGCTTGTGCAATACGACGGCCTCGTCCGAGCCGCTCGTCAGCGGCCGCAGGACCCACTCCTGCTCCGTCGCGGCGGGCAGGAGCACCCATAGCCGCTTGCGGCACTCCACGACAACGCCGGGCTGCATGACCGTCCCCTCCTATTGGTTGCATGGCTGCAGTGGCCACCGGATGCCGGTATCCCGTGGTCGGACGACGATGGCCCGCCGCATGCCGGTGTCCAAGGATTTAGGATAACATACTGTCCGGCAACGACTTATAACTATTGCCGCAAAGACAGATCCGGCGGGACCGTCCCAAGAGCGTCTGCAGCAGCACCGGCATGATCGGCCGCCGCGGCGACACGAGCTGCGTCTTCGATCAGGCCCTATACTCACGCCACCGAGGGACCGCCGCGGTGAAACCAACGATGATGCGACTGTTGGATTTGACGTTTCGCCCGGAGTCGCGCGGACAAATCGGTGGTGAAACCAACGATGATGGGACTGTTGACCGTCGGGACGCACGGGTCTCCATCGCCAGCGATGCCCTATTAGAGTCTTATCGCCGCCATGTCGGAGCAGTCGCATGGTCGCGGCCACAACACCGATGGGCAACCGTACCGTGTGGACAATCGCATCGCCGTGTGGACAATCGCATCGCCGCGTGGGCAGCCTCGTCGTTGGGGCCGCCTCGTCGTTTGGGCAGCCGCCTCGCTGTGTGGACAACCGCGCTGTGTGACCGTACCGGTCAGCGCCATCAGCGGAGAGACGCGGCGATCACCAATTGACCTTGTCAGACACCAGTAGACTTCGTCATCACCGGGGAGAACGGAGCCGCGGCGATCACCAATTGACCTTGTCGGAATGCTTCGCGTGCAAATTGTTATCAGATATGAACCCACATGACAGTGGAGATGGGGGGATTTGAACCCCCGACCTCTTGAATGCCATTCAAGCGCTCTCCCAACTGAGCTACATCCCCGTGCACTACTACAGTACGCCTGGTGGTGGTAGAAGTCAATGCTAGGCCGCGAAAATTTCCTTGCGGCCGGTGTGGCGGTCAGTCCACCACGGCGAGGATGTCGTCTTCGCTCATCACCAGGTATTCCTTGCCGTCGATGTTGACCTCGTTGCCGGCATAGGACGAAAACAGCACCACGTCGCCGACCTTGACTTGGAAGGGGACGCGTTTGCCATCTTCGAGGAGTTTGCCTTCCCCCAGGGCGAGGACCTTGCCCTGTTTGGGTTTTTCCTTGGCGGTGTCGGGCAGGATGATGCCACCTGGGGTTTTGTCGCTGGCTTCGACTCGTTCGATGAGGACCTTGTCGTTCAGAGGCACCACTTTCATAGGTTTGGTCTCCTGGGTTGTGCGAGGTTAACGGTCCGGTGCGGCGATGGTGGGGGTCAATCCGGCCGAGCGGGCGGCTCGGGGGCCGACGGCCGGGTTTCGCCATAAACCTTGTTCAGGATGCGGTGGAGGGTATGGACGACCAGCGGCAGGTCCGGCGGCTTGGGGATGACGCTATACACGTGGGCCTGGAAGGCCCGTCGCATCAGTTCGCTGCTGGCATCCGCGGTCATCAGCACGGCCGGGGGGACGCTTTGCCGCAAACTGCGGATCAGGTGCAGGGCATCCAATCCGCTCAGTCGCGGCATGTGCATGTCAAACAGGGCCAAATGCACCAACTCGACCTGGATCACTTCGACGGCCTGTTCGCCGTCGGCGGCCAGGAGGGTGCGAAAACCCTGGTGCTCCAACGCCTCACCCAAGGTTTCGCGAATCCCCCGGTCATCGTCGGCGATCAGGACCGCGAAGCGACGGTCGCCTGGAATGGCCCTGCGCCCGCCGGGGGGGGATTCGATGACCATGGATCCACCCCATCCACACCAAACCGGCGGCCGCTGTCGGGGCCGACCGCCCACTCACCTATCGCACTACCCGATTGTATGCAAAGAGGATGCCGAACCGGGCCCGACACCATTGCCTCTGTCTCTAACTATTGCAGAATACGGCAGATACGACGAAAAAGGCAAGAGGAATCGGCCCCACAATCTGGCAGGAAATCCGGCGGCGACTGCCAAGCTGGCAGGCGGCGGAGGAGCCAGAGCGGCAGTAAACGCCGGCAACGGACGTTGCCCCGGCCCCGACGTAGTCTCCCGCCGCCTACATCTTGCACAACTTGTTGTCCGACAATTACTTGCGACGCTTGCCGTCCCGCGGCGGGCCGCCCCCGAGACGGTCCGGGTCGAACTCGGCGTCCGTCAGCGGCACATTTGGCATGAAACGTTCGACCAGGTAATACTCGACTTCCTGCCCATCCGCTTCCGTGGCAATGATCAGTACGGGCAAGTCATGCGCGGCAGAGGACGGCAGGGTGTCGAAGAACCATTGGCGGCGGCCACCCGCGGGCAGCAGCGGGTCCTCGCCGGGACGGAACTGGATGGCGATCTGGGCCAGCGGATGCGGGTATTCGGGCCGCCGGATGACGCTCTGCACCTGCAACTGTGTCGCGGCGAGGGTCCCCTGCTCGATTTTGTCTAGCCACTGACCGAGGCGGGCGATCGGCGTACCCAGGCCGGCCTCGCGGATGCTGTGTCGCGATTTCTGCTTGACTAGCGGGAAATCCGGGGAGACCGCCGGAGCCCGCTGCCCGGCCTTGTACAGCAGGTTCTCGTCCCCTTTGCCGACGATGGCGTAGATCTTGTCGCCGTGCTGTTTGGGGTTGTAGAGCAGCTCGCGGCCGGCGTTGGCTTCGTCCAGGTTCCGCATGTACACGGCGAACGGTTCTTTGCGGTAGAGAGTCAGGACGCGGTCCTGAGTCCGCCGCTTGTTGGGGGCCAGCTCGCGGCGGAGGACGATCGCCTCGTAGGTGTGGATTTCGGCCCAGCGTTGGCGGGCCTGTTCGACGATTAGTCGGGCCTGCTGCAGGGGGCTAGGGAGGGTCGTGGTCGCGGGCTCAGCAGGGGGTGGAACGGGGGAAGAGGCCGTCGGGGGCAGCGGAGCGGGCGAGGCCTGGGCCGCGGGCGGTCCGAGGACCGGATCGGACGGAACTGCTTGTGGCGCAACTGGTTGCGTTTGCGGCGGTGCGGCGTCGCGGGCGTACGGAGACGGGAGGGGCTCGCCCGGTGCGGCCGGTCGGCGACGGGGCAGCAGCGGCCGGCGGTCGGCGAATCGTCCGCCAGCGGGGATGACCGCGCCGTTTCCGTCCGCGGGATCAGTCGCAGCCAGGGAACCGTCGCCGAGCGGGGGCGGGGGCGTCCGTCCCGGCGTCAGACGGGCAAACGGGCCGCTGGCCGGCTGGGTGCCGTATCGGGTGCAGCCCAGGACTGCCAGAACAAGCACGCACCACGCTGCCGGTCGTCGCATCGGGAGCCATCCTTGTTGCCGCAGCCGACGGGGGACGGGCTGCCGGCCAACGTTATCCGCCTCAACAGTCACCATCTATCTTAATGTCATGGGCGGGCCACGCGGCGGGGGAGCCGCCCGGAGCCGTCCGCCGGACGTCGCCGCTACGCCCCTGCGTCCCAACTATCCATCGCGACCATACCGGCCGTCAAGACCGGCGGCAAGGGGAGAATACGGGAACTCCGTCCGCCCCCGGCGGTCGGAAATGCCGGGTATTTATCAGCATAACTGCTTGTTTAGAAAGGACTTACGATTGACATGTGCCCGGCGGTCCCTTCTCCGGTTCCTCCGGGAGCCTAACCCGCCGCGTTCATGCCGGTCAGTCGCCGGGGGCGATGACCGCCTGCACGGGCAGGGTGTCGCGGAAGCCGAGGTCGCCGATCAGGCAGGGGTGCTTGTACTGTTCGGGGGAGCCGCCGGTCTGCTGGAGGCGGCGGCGATCCCACTCGGCCCAGGTCCCCGGCGGCAGGAGCATCGCCCGCAGCGGTCCGAGCCGTCCGCTGGCCCGCTTGGCGGCGTACTCGACGTTTTCGGCCCCCAGTTGCCGGTCATAGACCTGCAGAAACTGCCGCAGTAGAGTCAGGTCGGCGGCGTCCCCCACTTCCAGGAACAGGCCGTAGTAGGGCTGCTGCTCGTCCCACACCGGGGCGACGCTGTAGCAACTGAGCGGCTGCGGCAACCGTTGTAGCACCGCGGCCATCGCCTGCGTCACCTGGTGCTCGCTGAGCTTCTCGCCGGTCAGGTTGGCGAAGCGGTGCCCCTTGCCCAGAAACTCCACCAGCGGCGTGCGCCCCCAATAGCCCGTCACCCGCACTAGGTCCGATATGTGGTAGCGGTACAGGCCGTAGGCGGTGGTCAAGATGATGTAGTAGGTACGCCCTTCCTGCAGCTCATGGGCGCCCAGCACGGTCGGTTGCGGCGAGTCGATCTCCCCTTCCGGGACGAACTCGAAGTAGTGGGACCAGATGTCGAGCACGCCCGCGGCGGTATGGTCTTCCAGGGGGATGGTCATCCGCCCCTCGCTGGCCAGCAGGCCGAGGTCGCGGACGGGCGGCTCGCCGTAGTAGCGGGGCAATAGTCGCAGGTACGGCCCCATGCTGCCGCCGGTCCAGGTGTTGAGAATGATACTATCGGGCGGCCAGACGTCGCGGGGATAAAGCCGACCGTGCTTGTGGGCCAGGGCGGCCAGCTCGGCCGCCCGCTGCGGGTCGCGACGCAGATACGGCTCGATGGCCGCACGGATGGCGGGGGGAATGTCCAGGTCCCGCCGCAACGTGCCGTTGTGCAAGTCCCGCAGCAGCGACTCCTTTTCCGCGTCCAGTAGCCGGGCCAGTTGCAGCAGCGTGCTGGGGTTGGCGGCCATGAACTGCGAGACGTTCCGCCCGATGGCACACCGCAGGGCGACGTAATAGCGGGCGGTGCTGTCCCGGATCTTGCCGGTGACGTACGGCACGGCGTACATCCAACGGATCAGCCGCTTTTGCACCATGGCGGTGTAGCCGGAAAGGTTGCCGCACGGGATGCCAGCGGGGGTGCGGTACTCCTCGGGGTCGCCGACCATCTGGACGATCGGCCGCAAGGCGATTTTGCGGCCGCGATGGTCGCGGTACATCTTGACGCCCCACATGTTCCAGCCGCGGCGGTAGGCCTGCAAGTAGGCGTCGGTCACCGGGATGTGCTTGCGGCTAGCGGTGGTGCCGGAGGTCAGGGCAAACAGGTGGATGCGGCGATCGGCCAACAGGGCGTCGGTCTCGCCACGGGCCACCCGCTCGATGTACGGGGCCACGTATTCATACGGGGCCAGCGGCACCTGCCGGCGGTAGCTCGCCACGTCGGCGATGTGGGCAAAGCCGTGGTCGCGACCAAAGGCGGTCTGCTGCTGCCGCCGCACAATCCGCAACAGGACGGCCTCCTGCACCGCCTGCGGCTGCTGGCAGGCCAGCTCAAACAGCCGCAACTGCCGCCGGATGGGGTAGGAAATCAGCCGCCCAATCCGCACCAGGATAAATCGCCGCAACGCCATCCCCACCACTCCGGGTCTTTTGATTACAGTACAGTCTATACCGGCCCCGCCGGAACCTGTAGCGGCGATACCGCCCCCGGTCGATTCTCCCCTCGCCCCACCTGCCCGGCACACCCCACATCCGTTGCCTCCACCGCCCGGCGTGGCCCTACATCCGCCACTGCCACCCCCTGGCGTGCCGCTATATGCGTAGCCACAACTGTCCGGCTCGCAACCTTGTTATTTGTTCAATCGTTTGATAACAATAACAGCATGGCAATCTCATCGCTGCAGCTTGTGTCGATCGGACCGATCCGTGATGCGCACGTCACATTCGGTGACCTGACCGTTTTCATCGGCCCCCAGGCTACCGGCAAAAGCATCCTCCTGCAGTTTCTGAAACTGGTCGAAGACAAGCAGTACATCCACAACCAACTACGCAAGCACGGCATCGATTGGGAAAGGGACGAATATCGTTTTTTAGATGTGTACTTCGGCGGCGGCATGCAACGGATTTGGGACGCCACACGCTCCGCCGTCCGCAGAGACGGTAAGCCCATCCCACTGGCGAAGCTCGCTCGATCTGCCCTGAGAGACGAGCCTCAGCCCACGGTATTCTACATCCCCGCGCAACGGGTACTCGCGTTGGCCAACGGCTGGCCCCCGCCGTTCCAGGCGTTCTCGAGCGATGACCCCTTCACCATACGCGATTTCAGCGAAACGTTCCGTCTCCTGATGGAGCAGGAATTCAACCAAACAAAGGACCTGTTCCCAAAGACCAATCGGCTCAAGGCGGAATACCGCGAATTGCTTGAGGAGCACGTGTTCGCCCGGTTCAAGCTGGAAGTGGACCGCCACGGCGCCCAGAAACGGCTCGTCCTGCGCCCAGGCATTACCGCCGCCGGCCATTCATCCTCCGGCAGTACCGCCGCCGGCAATGCAGGTTCCGCCGTAACTGCCTCTGGTGGTGATGGAAGCCCTGACAATGGAGGCTCTGGTAATCCAGACAATGGAGGCTCCGGTAACGCAGACGAGGCCATTCCATTCATGGCCTGGTCGGCCGGACAGCGGGAATTTGTCCCGCTGCTGATGGGTCTGTACTGGCTATTGCCTCCCGGTTCGACGCCCCGCCGCGGCGACCTCCGGTGGGTCATTATCGAAGAACCGGAAATGGGCCTCCACCCCAAGGGTATATCCGTGGTCCTGCTCCTGGTACTGGAGCTGTTGAGCCGTGGCTACCGCGTGTGCGTATCCACGCACTCTCATTATGTGCTGGACATTGTGTGGGCCATCCAGATCATTAAAAAGTACCATGCAGATGCTGAGCTTACTCTTAAATTGTTTGAGGTGAGAAGAACACCATCAATGAAAAGAGTCGCACAGGAAGTGTCAAAAAAGCGGTTTTGCGTCTATTATTTTGACCGCAACGGTACGGTCAGGGACATATCGGATCTAAACCCTGGTTCCCCAAACAAGGAGGAAGCCGGCTGGGGCGGGCTGAGCGAATTCAGCGGCCGGGTCAACGACGTCGTCGCCGAGGTGGTCAATACTTATGGCAAAGATGAGAAACCGATCGGGGAGCCACAGAGCTAAGCATCCGGCGATGACCTTCCAACAAGCCGTGCAAGCCACCTCATCTATACGCAACCACTACCATCCCGGCTTGCAGGCGTTAAAGGGCAACCATGCAGGGCGGATTACATGCAAGCGAGGACAATGCTGGACCGGCAGTATCGACTTGGATCAGGCACTGCGGCCAACGCTCCCCAACCAACCGCGTTGGGACTACGGAATCGGATTTAAAAGTCAATACGGCGAAGTAGCCATTTGGGTGGAGGTACACCCTGCCTCTTCCACACATATTAACGAAGTGTTGAAGAAACTGGTCTGGCTACGCGACTGGCTCCGGCAGCACGCGCCCTCGTTATATGCCTTGACCCGCAGTGATGGATATTACTGGATAGCCACAGATGGGGCAGTACACATCACGTCCCATTCCCCCCAACGGAAGCGTCTGGCAGTGGAGGGCTTGCAGGGGCCGTTGAAGGTGCTGCAGCTTTAATGAACCGAGTGGCGATTTGGGCAGACGAAACCAGAAGGCTGGCTGTGGCGTTTGTGTGGAGCGCAAAGTCAGGCGTTAGAGGTACCAATGAACAGCAGGTCCGCACGCTGGACCTTGGGTGGCGTTTGTGTGGAGCGCAAAGTCAGGCGTTAGAGGCCATGGCGGCGGGGGGGTGCAGCTCGGGGTGGAGGGGCGGGGCGGCGGCCAGGTGCTCGTCGAAAAACCGCACTAGCCGCTCGTGGTAGGTCTCCCCGGCCACGGCACAGGCCTGGTTGTGCCGGGCCCCGGGCACGATCCACAGCTCTTTGGGCTGCGAGCGGCTCCGCTCGAACAACGCCTCGGCCATTTCCGGGCGGATGTAGGTATCCGCCCCGCCGTGGATCATCAGCAGCGGCCGGTGGTACCGCCGCAGGGCCTTTTCGATGCTCGGGTAGGTCACGCCGCGGTTGCGGGCCACCTTCTGGGCGCCGATCCGCCCGACCATCGCGTAAAACCAGGTGGGCAGGATCCGCTGCAACACCTTGCGATCGCTGTAGATGGTGATCCAGCGTTTCAGGTACGGCACCATGGTGGTGTGGGTGCCGTAGGCGCCGTCGGTGACCACACAGCGGACCGCCGGCTCGTCCGCGGCGACGACCAGACCGGTGCTCCCCCCCTTGCTGATCCCGAATATGCCGATGCCGCGCGGGTCGGCGTCGGGCCGCTGCAGCAGATACTCCACCGCCAGACGCATGTCGGTGACGTCCCGGTCGGTGACCCATTGTAACGGTTCGTAGCTCGGGTCGCGGTCGCTGTCCCCTTGGTTGCGGAACTCAACCGTAAAAACGTCGTAGCCAGCGGCGATGAGCCGCTCGCAGTACTGCCGGCACGACCAGCGGGTCGAACCGAACTCTAAACCGAACAGGATGACGCCTTTACGACGCGGTGCCGGCGTCCGCCAGTAACAGCCCCGCAGCCGCAGACCGTTGGCTTGCTGCAGCATCACCTCTTCGGCGGCGTCGTCCGGCTCCCCACGCGGCACGATAAACAGCGGTTTTTCCTGAAAAATCCGCAGCAAATATCCCATGTACTTCCAGCGGACGTAAATAAACAGCACCGCCATCACCAGGCCAAACAGCACCGGCGGCACTGCTATCAACAAGCAAATCCACAACCAGAATACCACCGAACGCGTCCTCCGCCGCTGCAGGGATCTGTCCAATTATTGAACAACTCCCCGGTTCCGGCGACAAGGCAGTACTTGCCCTCCCCGCCGGGAATGATCCTCCTTCGGCCTGAACATCCATCATAACTTGCTATTCTGTCCGATGTTAGGCCAACTGATGGTGGGCAAGACCAGCACGGGCCCACCGGCGAACCCCAGGAGCTGCATCGACGTAACTACCTGAAATTTCACAAGTTGCGACAGATTAATCCCGGAAGCGGGAGGCGATCAGGGCGATGTTCTGCCCGCCGAAGCCGAAACTGTTGCTCAGGACATGGTGGAAGCGGCACTCGCGGGCCTGGTTGGGCACGTAATCCAGGTCGCACTGCGGGTCGGGGGTGGTGTAGTTGATGGTCGGGGGGATGACCCCTTCCCGCAGGGCGAGGATGCTGATGATCAGCTCGACGGCCCCGGCGGCGGCGATGAGGTGCCCAAGCATGCTTTTGCTGCTGGAGATAGGCACCTTGTAGGCGTACGGGCCAAAGACGGTCTTGATGGCGGCGGTTTCGGTGGCGTCGTTGGCCTGGGTACTGGTGCCGTGGGCGTTGATGTAGCCGATGTCTTCGGGCCGCAGGCCGGCGTCGGCCAGGGCATCGGCCATGGCCTGGGCGGCGCCGCGGCCTTCGGGGTGCGGGTCGGTCATGCGGAAGGCGTCCGCCGTGGAGCCGTAGCCGGTCAGTTCAGCGTAAATCGTTGCGCTGCGGGACCTTGCGTGTTCCAGCTCCTCCAACACCAGCATCCCGGCCCCCTCGCCGAGGACGAACCCGTCGCGGTGCAGGTCGAACGGGCGGCTGGCCGTCTGCGGGCTGTCATTGCGTTGGGAAAGAGCGGTCAGGCGGTTGAAGCCGGTCACGCCCAGGGGGTGGATCATGCTGTGGGAGCCGCCGGCGAGCATGACGTCGGCCTCGCCGTAACGGATGATGTCCATCGCTTCGCCGATGGCCTGGGAGCTGGCCGCACAGGCCGTTTGGCAGGCCAGGTTCGGGCCTTCCAAGCAGAACTCGGCGGCCAAGTGCCCGGCGGGGGTGTGCATTTCCTGCTCCCCTTCCCGCGGACCGTTCATCCACTGCAGCATTACCTGGGTGAAGGCCACGGGGTCCACCGGTCCCGGCCCCTCCGGGGGCGAGGCGTGGGCCAGACCACGCACCAGGGCGGGGAAATCGTCGCTCCCTTCGCCGGAGCCGAGATAGACCCCCATGCGGCTGCGGTCGCCGCGGGAGGGATCGAGCAGGCCGGCGTCCTCCAAGGCCTGCTTGCCCGCCGCCAGGGCAAACTGCGTGTTCAGCCCGCAGTTGCGGTACCGCCCCGCATCGGCGATGAACCGCCCCAGATCGAACCCCTTGACCTCCGAGGCAAACGTCGTCGGGAACGTGCGGGCGTCGAAGCGGGTGATCGGGCCGACCGCCGTGCGGCCTTCCACCTGCGAGGCGAACAGCTCCCGCAGCGAATGCCCCAGCGGCGTGATCACGCCCATTCCGGTGACAACCACACGCCTGCGCATCGATAAGCCCATCGCGGATCGTAAACGGTGCGGCGTCCTGCTGCCAGCCTCATTCCTCCCAGCTTCGGATGACCACCGCCGCGCATTGTCCCAAGTCCGTGTACGTCGTCTTGACGGCATATGGCCGGCGGACGGGCCGCGGCTCGCCCACGTGGACCCGCACGGGGCAGGCCGGGTCCGGCACCCGGTGGTTGAGCGTCCCCGGCAGCTCGCCGTGCTGCAGGGCCAGCACGCTGCAGCCCAACTCGATCAGGGCGGAGGCCGCACCGAGGTTGCCGAACCGGCTCAACGGGGCGAACACCGGCACGGCCTGCCCGAAGACCGCGGCGATGCCGGCGGCCTCGAAACGGTCCCCGTCGCGGCTCCCCAAGCCGTGGGCGTTGACGTGGTCCACCTCCTCCGGCGTGGCCCCCGCCGCGGCCAACGCCTGCCGGATCACCCGGGCCAGGCCTGCCCCCTGCCGCTCCCGGTCCACCCCCACCGCCGCCGCGGCCACCTCGGCGTAGATCCGCGCCCCCCGCTGCCGGGCATGCTCCAGCTCCTCGACGATGAACACCGCCGCCCCCTCCCCCAACGCCGTGCCGTCCCGCTCGGCGTCGAACGGCCGGATGGCTCCCTCCGGGTTGTCGTTCCGCCGCGACAGCTCGGCAAACAGGTTGAACCGGCTCAGGCTCAGGGGGTGGATCTTCGATTCGCTGCCGCCGACGATCATGACATCGGCGGCGCCGCGGCGGATGATCCGCACCGCTTCGGCCAGGGCCGCCGCACCCGCCGTATCGCCGGCGATCTGCGTGTTGCTCGGCCCCTGCACGTCGTACAAAATGGTGGCGTGGCAGGCGGGCATGTTCGGCAGGTATTTGAGCATCCACAGCGGCGGGATTTCGGGGATCCCCTGCGTGCCCCAGGCCCGCATGTCCGGGCCACGGCCGTCCGGACGCAGCGAGCGGCGGGCCGCCGGCCCCAAATCGTCCAGCTCCGTGGCCCCCATCACCGAGGCGAACTCCACCCCGATCCGCCGCGGCGGCACCGATCCGCGACGCAGACCCGCGTCCTCCATCGCCCACTGGCTCCCCACCACCCCTAGCTCCACCGTCCGGGCCATGGCGTTGAGTGTGCGGCGATACGACTTCTCGATCAGTTGCCGGGCATTGAAATCCAGCACCTCCCCCCCCATCTGCGACGGCAGATGCACCGGGTCGAACCGCCGCAGACGGTGCACGCCCGGCGTGCCGGCCCGCAACGCTGACCAGAACGCCTCCGGCCGCGAGCCGATCGGACTGATCACGCCGAATCCGGTGATGACTGTCCGGCGGAGAGGTTGCTGCATGGCTACTGGCCCACCGGAGCCGGCCCCACGCCGCCGGCCCATTGCCATTAGTATAGTAAGTCGTCACGGCCGGACAGACGACCCGTCCGGCCACCCGACACCGGCCCGCTGCGGACGTGCTACTACGTATATGTCCATATGTACCAATTCCCACCCTCAACAAACACCCTCAGCGAACGCCTTCTGCCACTAGATAGGATGCTACGGACAGGGGTACGGATGCTGCGCGGACCTAGGAAACTTGCCTGTGCCGCACCCGCTCTCCCCCAGGGATCATGCCTGCGGCCCAAACGCCACTCCCCGCACGGCGGCAACGACCGCCTCCCCGACCGCCGTACCGACCGGCCCTCAGACTGGGACAGCGTCTTTACAGCAAGATACAAAATCAGTAAAATTGAACCGTCGTTCTAACAATCCCTGTCAGATAATCTGGGATTGGTTCCATAACCAGCGAACAGAGCGGCCGGGATCTCGGACCTACCGGCACCGGAGCTGGGACGGCTGTACCATCCTCACCGGCATGGATTTCATCCTCGTCTCCCACATTTTTTCCCATCCGTACCGGACCTATTCTGCCCACTGCGACGACATGTTCCCGGTATGTAAATTAAAATTATTAAACCATTAACATGTCTATGTACTATAAATCAACGTTTGTCAAGTCAGTTGTGTGGAGTTTCTAGACTCCATCACGGGTTAAAGAAAGGGACAAATGGGGCACGTCGTGTATATAGCAGCCGCCCGGCACCGTGCTCAACCAATCCCGGCGGATCATCCACCAGCAACGTCGGGGTGTTACCGACGTTGTGGTACAGGTGGCCGTCACCGGCGGCAAAGGAGAAGAGGGGGCCTCGGACAGGAAGTGGGCAGTGGATGGATCGTAAGCGTGAGCACGACAGTGTGATAATCACTATGGTAGGTTATTACTGTTCGTTAACCGTGTCTAGCTGGTGCACAAGATTGTGAGGAAAAGCGATGAACCCAGGAAGAACTGACAACGCATTGCCTGAACGCCTGCTGCTCGACGTGCAGAATGCCGCCCGGCTGCTCTCAATCAGCGTGCGGAGATGCTGGAAACTCATACACGACGGCACGCTGTCCTCACTCAAGCTTGGCCGCCGGCGACTGGTACCTCGATCCGAGCTGGTGCGGCTGATCGAGCGGCAATTGGCGACCGATCGGCCGTAGCTATCGGGGACAACCCAGTGGATTCACGGTAGAAAAAACCGGCCGACGGCGGGTGGGAGGCGAGGCGACGCGGGATGCCGTATAAGAGCGGCTGAGACGACGTCGAGGATGGGCCCCGGTTGATCAACACGCTGCGGACATCCTGTGCTACGGACGTCCGCCGCATTTACGGCGTGGACGCTGAAGCAGCCTGGTTAGGCCATTCCACCGACGTGGCGGCCAGACACCACGCTCGAGTGCCGGAGTCGCTGGTCGATATGGCCCGTCAAACGGGACTGGGTGGAGAAATCCGCATAAAATCCGATAGTCAACCGGCAGGATTTTCGGCAGAGTCAGCGACGGACAGACAAAGACAGAAAGTGGCAAGGTTGTCGGAACTCGTTGCCAGTGAGGATGTTAGGCATAACCTGTCATCGGCAGTCTCTATGAGTCCCTATGGGATAAAAGCACGAAATGACCCTATCGGGATTCGAACCCGAGTTTTAGCCTTGAGAGGGCTACGTCCTAGACCACTAGACGATAGGGCCGCTACCTAAATTTGATATGCCGGGCGGCGGGAAAAGTCAAGGAGAAGTGAACCTTTCTGTCCACGCACCTCCAGTTCGGCTTTACGGCCGGCGGCGATCCGGCGACAATAGGCTGTTGGCGGTCGCGACGGGCGACTGCGGACGGAATCCGCCAAAAGCGGCGATCCGGCGACAATAGGCTGTTGGCGGTCGCGATGGAGTGGCTCCGTCGGCGTTGAGTGCCGCATGTGCGGTTCCGGCAGCGGCCGGGCGGGCACCGCTCCGGTCCGGCGGGCCGCACCGGATTTGAGTGCTGATCCCGATGGCGATTCATTCTGATTACGATCCGGGCAATCCCTGCATCGTCCAGTCGGACCGGACGGTGATGGTGGAAGTGGACCATCCGCGGTATGCCGCCGCGCGGGACGCGTTGGCGGCGTTCGCGGAGCTGGAGAAAAGCCCGGAGCATTTGCACACATACCGGATTACCAATCTGTCGCTGTGGAACGCGGCGGCGGCGGGCATGACCGCCGCGCAGGTCCTGGAGGCGTTGCGGCGGTATACGAAATTTCCGCTGCCGCCCAATCTGCCGGTGGACATCACCCAGACGATGGCCCGTTACGGCCGCATCCGTCTGGAGCGGCTGGACGAGTCGCGTCTGCGGCTGGTCTGCGCCGATGCGGCCCTGTTGGCCGAGCTGCGTCGGCACAAGGGGGTGCGGGACTATCTGGGCGAGCCGCTGGACGCGCAAAGCTGCGTGGTGGCGGCGGCGCATCGCGGGGTGCTCAAGCAGGCCCTGGTGGCGGTGGGCTATCCAGCCGAGGACCTGGCTGGCTATACGCCGGGGGCCGACCTGCCCATTGCCCTGCGGGCTACGACGTCCGCCGGGCTGCCGTTTGCCCTGCGGGACTACCAGCGGGACGCCGCGGCGGTCTTCCACGCCGGCGGCTCCGCCCGCGGCGGTTCCGGCGTCATCGTCCTACCCTGCGGGGCCGGCAAAACCATCGTCGGCCTGGCCGTCATGGCCCTGTTGCAAAAACAGACCCTCATCCTGACCACCAGCATCACCGCCGTCAAACAGTGGAAACGCGAGCTGCTCGACAAGACCACCCTCACCGACGGCCAGGTCCACGAATACACCGGCGAAAGCAAACAGATCGGCCCGGTGACCATCGCCACCTACCAGATCCTCACCTACCGACCGGACAAGAACGAGGCCTTCCCCCATTTCGGACTGTTCGACCAGCAGGACTGGGGGCTGATCATTTATGACGAGGTGCACCTGCTGCCGGCGCCGGTGTTCCGGATCACGGCCCAGATCCAGGCGCGGCGGCGGCTGGGTCTGACGGCGACGCTGGTCCGCGAGGACGGGCGGGAAGGGGACGTGTTTGCCCTGATCGGGCCGAAAAAGTACGACGTGCCGTGGCGGGAGCTGGAAAGCCGGGGGTGGATCGCCGCCGCACAGTGCACGGAGGTGCGGATCGCCCTGCCGGACGATGCTGCCCGCCTGGAGTACGCCGTGGCCGAACAACGGGCCAAGCACCGCCTGGCCAGCGAGAACCCGGCCAAGGAGGAGGCCGTCGCCGCCCTGCTGCAACGCCATGCCGGCCAGCAGGTGCTGATCATCGGCCAGTATCTGAGCCAGTTGCGTCGCCTGGCCCGCCGCTTCGGCATCCCCCTGATCACCGGCTCGACTCCCACCGCCGAACGCGAACGGCTCTACCACCAGTTCCGGCACGGCCAGCTCCGCCAACTGATCCTGTCCAAGGTGGGGAATTTCGCCATCGACCTGCCGGACGCCGCAGTCCTCATCCAGGTGTCCGGCACCTTCGGCTCCCGCCAGGAAGAGGCACAACGTCTCGGACGGATCCTACGGCCCAAAAGCGACGGCTCCGCCGCCCACTTCTATACGCTGGTCAGCCGCGACACCTGCGAACAGGATTTTGCCCAACACCGTCAACTGTTCCTCACTGAGCAGGGCTATACCTATGAAATCGTGGACGAGGCGACCCTGCTGCCGCAGCGGCGACGCGAGGCCGGCTGAACCGATCCGTCCTTAGCAGGACTGGCCCTGAGGTGCCTGCCCGGCCGCCGGTCGCACAGGCTACCCCGACCATCCCCCACAAAATGCATACAATAACCGACAATACCATCAGGCTGCGGACATATACCCACGCGGACACATACGGGCAGTGACATATAAATGTACGCCAAAGGAGATATTACTTTCCATCCTGGATGTCATAACGATTTTCGATTCTAAGCCGTTATTGAACTGGATGTTAGGGAGGACGTACAATGGCGACGGGTAGCCGGCTGCCAGTCAAACTGCACCGGCGGGTCAGCCTGATCGTGGTGGCGGACGCCATATTGGCCGAGGAGCTGCTGGCCCGCAAGAAACTGGCGGCGGACCTGGTCGGGCGGCTCGCGGAAGGGGTCCTGCTGGTTCGCCCCGGGCGGGCCGCAGCGGTGCTCGAAGAGCTGGAGCGGCTCGGCTACGCCCCGCGACTGGTCCGGCCCAGCTCCCGTGCCGTAGAATAACATTTTGTGGAACCGGCGTCACAACGATCGCCGTTGCACCCCCCATCGTTGCAACCATCATCGTTGCAACCTTTATGGTTTTCACAATAGGTGTTGGAATAATGATTTTTGCGACAACATTTATTGTAATGCTAATTGTTGGAATGACCCGTGTTGCAATAATATTTATCAGGAATATGGTGGTTAGAATAATATTTGTTTGAGCATCAGTTGTTGGAACATCAGTCATCGCGCTAACAGTTGTTGGAACAATAGTTGTTGGAACAATAGTTGTCCAAACAATGGTTGTCCGAACAATAGTTGTTGGAACAAGTATTGCGGCGAAAGGTCTTGCCCTGGCGCGGAGGTGACAGGTCGCGGCATGGACGACTTGCCGGTGGACGACCCGTGGGGGGAGTGGACGCAGCGGTGCGCGGCGATCGCCCGGCGATACCGGGCGGGGCTGTTGCGGGAGGTCGCCGGGCGGCTGGCCGGGTCGCGGGTCCGGAGCACGCCCGAGACGCTGGCGGCGGAGCTGGCCGCGGTCCAGGGCAACCCGCCGCGGGTCGATCGCCGCATCGCCCAGTTGTCGGACGCCGCACGCTGCGTCCTGGCGTGCATCAGCCATAGCCGGCAGCCCGTCTGGAAGGTCGCCCACCTGGCAACGTTGCTGGCCGCCTGCGGGTACCACGATGGTGTCGTCCCGCTGGAGGAATGTATTCAAGCCGGACTGATGTTCCCCGCCCTGGCAACGGACGAGCCAGCGGAATTCGACGACTTCCAGCAGTGGCTCGGGCGGACCGGCTGGTCGCAGGCGGCCGTGCTGGTGCATCCGGCGGCGGCCGCCCGCCTCCGTGGCCTGCCCCTGGTGCAGGAGAACGGGCAACCGCTCGGAAACGTGAAAGCGGCGGAGGAATCGCCGGCACAACCTGAGAATCGGATCAGGTCCTCGCTAGCCGCATCGGAGCCATCCGACGAGCCTGGTCTGGCCTCATCCGCAGCGCCGGACACGCCCCCGCTGGCCGTCGACGAGGTATCGGGCAAGCTTCCGCCGGCCGATGGCCTGGACTGGCCGCTGCGGCTGGCCGTGCTGTGGCAGCGGCTGCGGGCCGGCCCCGTCCGCCGCACACAGGCCGGCATCTTGTTCAAAAAGGACCTGCAACGCTTGCAGGCGGACGCCACCTTGCAGGCCCCATTGCCCACAGGGGAAGCTGCTGATGCGGCGATTCTGGCTCTGCTGTGGGCGGCGGCCAGCGGACTGGTGCAGCCGGAAGGGGATGTGCTGCAGGCCGCACCGTTCCCCCCAGCGTGGCGGCAACCTTTGCCGACACTCCTAGCCGAGCTGTACGCCGCACTGTGGCATGTCGAGGACTGGGATCCCCTGCACGGCTACCGCCCCCATGCGGCGGAAAGCCAGCCGGTCCTGCCCACCGCCGGCCTGCTGCTGCTGCTGGCCGTCGCCGCCGCACCGGCGGGCCGCTCCTGCGACGAGCTGGCCCGCTGGCTATGGGAACGCCATCCCTCCTGGAGCGGCACACTGCCCGCCCACTGCCACGCGACGCTGGGTCGACCGTGGGTCAAAAAGTGGTTGACCGTCATCGCCGGACCGTTGCAATTGGTCGAAATGGAGGGGGAACAGGTCCGGCTAGCCCCGCTGGGGCGGTGGCTAGTGGGGCTGGAGACGTCACCCCCTGCCGCGTCGGCGGCGTTTTCGCAAACCCTCCTGGTGCAGCCGAACGCCGAGATCGTGGCCTACCGGCAGGGGCTGACCCCGGCGTTGATTGCCGAGCTGAGCCGGTTTGCGAGCTGGAAGACGCTGGGTGCGGCGTGCGTGCTGGAGCTGCAGGAAGCCCAGGTGCAGCGTGGGTTAGCTGAGGGGCTAACCGCCGCGCAGATGCTGCAGACGCTGCAGCAGCACAGTAGCCGGGCGGTGCCGGCGGGTGTGGCCGACCTGCTGCGACGCTGGACGGACAAGGGGGAACGGGTCACGGTGTATCCGGAGGCCGTGCTGGTGGAATTTGCCAGCGCCGCCGACCTGGACGCGGCCATGGCCCGCGGTCTGGTCGCCGTCCGCCTCGGGGAACGCTTCGGCATGACCGCCGACGGGAGCGAGCCGGACCTCCGCCACTTCCGCCTGCTGGCCAACCGCAACTACGACCTGGCCCCCGCCGTCTGCCTGCGGGTTGCCGAGGACGGCCTTACCGTCGACGTCGATCCGCTGGCCGCCGACCTGTTGGCCGAGCTGGAACTGCAACGGTTTGCCGAGCCGCTCTCCGGCGGGCCGTCCGCCCCCCGCCGCTACCAGCTCACCGCCGCCCGCCTCCGCCAGGCCGCCCAGACCCTCTCCCCGGAACAGATCGACGCCTGGTTCGTTGCTCGCAGTGGCCAGCCCCTCCCTCCCGCGGCCCGGCTCCTGCTGCACGCCCCCCGCTGGACCGCCCAGGCCCGGTCCGCCCTGATTCTCCGCTTCCCCAGTCCCGAGGCGGTCGATGGCCTGCTCCAGTGGCCGCCGGCCCGCACCTGGATCGCCGAACGGCTCGGGCCCCAGGTCGTCCGCGTCGAGCCGGAGCACCTGGAGCCGCTGCAGGCCGCCCTGGCGGCGATCGGGCTGAGCGTGGAAGTCATTCCGCCGCCGTGAGTTCGTGTACGCCGCGTCTCGGTCTGGCCGAATAAGCGGACGGACGCGTCCGTCCGGTAATTCCCCTGGCCCACCGGCTTGAGCGACGACTCCTGCGGCAAGTGGAGGCCGCTATTCCGCAGGACGCAGGACCGGATGACGCAGTATCTGAGGCTGCCGGGCCAGAGACCGCTCCGCCGGCCCACATTGCCATTTGGCTGCCGAAACCAACAATACCTGAGACGCTTGGCGGGTCCATACCCAGGGAACCAGCTATGCCAAACAGTTTTCAGACGGAAACCACCCTGACGGTCGGATCGCGGACCTACACGATCCACAGTTTGCCGCTATTGGAGCGGCGGTTCCCGCAGGTGCGGCGGCTGCCGTTTTCGCTCAAGATCTTGCTGGAGAACCTGTTACGCAACGAAAACGGACTGGCAGTGCGGGCCGAGGACATCGCCGCCCTGGCCGAGTGGCAGCCGCAGGCGGAGCCGAGCCGGGAAATCGGCTTTATCCCGGCGCGGGTCCTGATGCAGGACTTCACCGGCGTGCCATGCGTGGTGGACCTGGCGGCGATGCGGGACGCCATGCAGGCCCTCGGTGGCGACCCGGCCAAGATCAACCCGCTGGTGCCGGTGGAGCTGGTGATCGACCATTCCGTGCAAGTGGACCAGTTCGGCACGCCGGACGCGTTCCGCCGCAACGTCGAGTTGGAATACGAGCGGAACCGGGAGCGGTACGCGTTTTTGCGGTGGGGGCAGCGGGCGTTCCGCAATTTCGCGGTGGTGCCGCCGGGCACGGGGATCTGCCACCAGGTGAACCTGGAGTACCTGGCCCGCGGCGTGTGCGTGGACGCCCAGGGGCGGGCTTACTTCGATACCCTGGTCGGCACGGACAGCCACACGACGATGATCAACGGCCTGGGGGTGCTAGGCTGGGGAGTGGGGGGCATCGAGGCGGAAGCGGCGATGCTCGGCCAGCCGGTGGCCATGCTCATCCCACAGGTGGTCGGGTTCCGCCTGTTTGGGCGGCTGCCGCCGGGGGCGACGGCCACCGACCTGGTCCTGACCGTCACCCAGATGCTGCGGAAAAAGGGGGTGGTCGGCAAGTTTGTCGAGTTTTTCGGTCCCGGCGTGTCGCAACTGGCCCTGGCCGACCGGGCGACGATCGCCAACATGGCCCCCGAATACGGCGCCACCTGCGGCCTGTTTCCGGTGGACGCCGAGACGCTGCGGTATCTGCGGCAGACGGGCCGCTCGCCGGAGACGGTGGCCCTGGTCGAGGCGTATTGCCGGGCGCAGGGAGTGTTCCACGAGGGGGAGGGTCCCGAAACGGCGTATAGCGATGTGCTGGAGCTGGACTTGGGGAGCGTGGAGCCGTGCTTGGCCGGGCCGAGCCGGCCGCAGGACCGGGTGCCACTACGATCGGTCAAGCAGTCGTTTGTCGAATCGTTGCCCAAGCTTTTGTCGTCCGGCAAGGGGAGCGGGGACCCGAAATCGTTAAGCGTGTTATGGAACGAGAGCGGCGATCCAGCGGCCTCGGACGCGGTGGATGGCCCCGCCCCGGCCCGGCAAGTAGCCGTCGGTACGGCGGTCGAGCGTCTGCGGCACGGACATGTGGTCATCGCCGCGATTACCAGTTGCACCAACACCTCCAACCCGTCGGTGATGATCGGGGCTGGGCTGCTGGCCCACAAGGCCGCCGCCCGCGGCCTGACCGTGCCCCCCTGGGTCAAGACCAGCCTGGCCCCGGGGTCGCAGGTCGTCACCGACTACTTGCGGGCCGCCGGACTGCTCGAGGCCCTGGAACAGCTCCGCTTCCACCTGGTCGGCTACGGCTGTACCACCTGCATCGGCAACAGCGGGCCGCTGCCGGAGGAGGTGTCCCGCCGCATCGCCGAGCGTGGCCTGGTCGTCGCCGCTGTGCTTTCCGGCAACCGCAACTTCGAGGGGCGGGTCCACCCGGAGGTGCGGGCCAACTACCTGGCCTCGCCGCCGCTGGTGGTCGCCTACGCCCTGGCCGGACGCATCGACATCGACTGGGAGACCGAGCCGGTCGGCACCGACCCGCAGGGCCAGCCCGTGTTCCTGCGCGACATCTGGCCCAGCCACGAAGAAATCCAGGAAGTGATCGACCGTTATGTGCGGGAGGAGTCCTTCCGGCGGATCTACGCCACGGTCTACGATGGGGACGCGCACTGGAAGGCGTTGCCGGTTCCGTCCGGCGACCTGTACCAGTGGGATCCGGCTTCGACGTATATTGCTCGTCCGCCGTATTTCGAGGGGATGGGGCTGACGCCCCCGCCGCTGACGGACATTACCGGCGCCCGCGTCCTGGCCCTGCTGGGGGATAGCATCACCACCGACCACATCAGCCCGGCGGGGAGCATCAAGAAGGACTCGCCGGCCGGGAAGTACCTGATCGCCCGCGGCGTCGCCCCGCCGGATTTCAACTCGTATGGCGCCCGCCGCGGCCACCACGAAGTGATGATGCGCGGCACCTTCGCCAATGTCCGGCTCAAAAACCTGCTCGTCCCCGGCACCGAGGGGGGCATCACCCGCCACTTCCCCGACGGGGCGGTAATGAGCATCTACGACGCGGCCATGGCCTACCAGGCCGAAGGGGTGCCGCTGATCGTCATCGGCGGCAAGGAGTACGGCTCCGGCTCGTCGCGGGACTGGGCGGCCAAGGGGACGCGGCTGTTGGGGGTGCGGGCGGTCATCGCCGAGAGCTTCGAGCGGATCCACCGCAGCAACCTGGTCGGCATGGGGGTAGCCCCGCTGCAGTTTCTGTCCGGTCAAAATGCCGCCAGCCTCGGCCTGACCGGTGAGGAGACCTACGACATTGCCGGCTTGGTCGAGGGTGCGGCCCGGCAGTTCGCCGGAGAGGCCCGGCAACTGACCGTCACCGCCCGGCGAACTGACGGCTCAGTCATCCGATTCCCGGTCATCTGCCGCATCGACACGCCGCAGGAGGTGCTCTACTACCAGCACGGCGGCATCCTGCCCTACGTGCTGCGGCAACTGCTGGCCTCCTGACCCGCCCGCCGAAGACGTTTTGCGGCCACATGCTGGCCTGCTGACCATAAATAGCAACGGACGATACCGCTTTATCGTCCTCGCCGAAGACGTACTGCGGCAACGTGCTGGCCTGCTGACTGCAGCTGACGGTGCCGACGGCACGGGGGGTCGGGCCGGCCTCACCGCCGCACAATCCGCACGATGCGATGGTTGCTGGAATCGGCGATGTAGATGTCGCCGGTCTGGGGGTGGACGTGGACGCCGTGCGGGCGGTTGAGCTGTAGTTGCAGAGGATCGGTATGGAAGGCGTCGCCGCGTTTGCCGGTGCCGGCGACGACGGCGAGGGTGCTGCGGGTCGGATCGTAGCGGACAATGCGGTGGTTTTCCGTGTCGGCAATCAGGATGGAGCCGTCGCGGTCGACGCAGAGGTGTTTGGGGCCATTCATGGCAGCTTGCAAGGCCGGCCCGACGCCGCTGCCGGGCTTGCCGGTGCCGGCGACGGTGCGGATGGTGCCGTCGGCGTCCACGACCCGCAGGGCGTGTCCGCCACGTTCGAGGATCCACAGCCGCCCTTGGGCGTCCACCACCGCCGCCCGCGGATCGACCAGCGGCTGCTCCGTGGCTTTGCCGCCGTCGGTGGGGACCCCTTTCTGGCCGTTGCCGGCGACGGTGGTCACCACGCCGCTGGCCATGTCGATTTTGCGGATGCGGCGGTTGCCCAGGTCGGTCAGGTAGAGGTGCTTGCCGCTCGGGTCGAAGGCGATGCAGTGGATGCCGTTGAAGGCGGCGTCGCGGGCGGGGCCGCCGTCCCCGGCAAATCCCTTGCGGCCGGCAGACCCGGCAAACGCCGTCAGGCTCTTGCGCTGCGGGTCATACACCCGTACCCGGTGGTTGAACGTGTCGGCCAGGTAGATTTTGCCGTCCGGCCCGACCGCCAGGGAGTGCAGGCCGTTGAACAGCGCTTGGAGAGGGTCGCCGCCGTCGCCGCTGTCCCCTTTTTTGCCCGCGGTGCCGGCGAGAGTGACCACCTTCCCGTCGGGGGTAATGGCCCGCAGGCGGTCGCCGCCGTGCATTTCCACAAAGTAGATCGTTTTGTCGTGGAAATCGACGCCGAACGGCTCGAGCAGGCGGGCCTCCAGGGCGGGGCTGCCGTCCGGTCCGGTACCGCCGCCGGCGACGCGTTCCACCGTGTCGGCCCGGCCCGCCACCGCGGCCAGAACCACCGTCCCCCACCACAATACGATGACGCGGAGTGGATGCATGGTCGATCTCCTGTCGCCCGCAACGCCCGCCCCTGGCCGCCCCGACCGCACCGCTCCAGTTCGCCTCGACACGGCGGGCGGTTTGCCGTAACATGTCCCCGTCGCGGCGGCGGGCTGTGGTCCAGCTTAGCGGCCACCGGCCTGGCGGCCAGCGGACGGCCAACAGACGGCCAACAAGGTGGCCAGCAAGCGGCCAACAGGTGGCCAGCAAGCGGCCAACAGGTGGCCAACAAGGTGGCCAGCAGAGGCGGCTAGCGGGCTCCAAAAGCCGGCTCAGTGACCCCCTGCGGCCTGGTCCCCCCAGCCTGCCGGTGCCGCCACGGTGCCGCAACGCCCAGCCGCCGCGAGGGAACCGCTTGTCACTCCCAACCTCGAGGTACCGATCATGCGATGGATTGCACCCCTGCGACGGATGGCCGTGTTGGCCCTGCTGATCGCCGCCACGGGCACCCTCCTGGCCCAGGAGAAAATCGACCCGAAAAAACTCCTGGGCAAATGGGAGCCGGTCGACGCCAAAATCGCCAACCTCACCCTCGAATTCATGGACAAGGGGAAATGGACCCTCAGCGTCGACGTCATGGGCAGGCTCGAAAAGATCGAGGGGACCTACAAGATCACGGACAACAAAATGGAAGTGACCATCGGCTACATGGGTACCGAGCAGAAGGAGATGCTGACAATCAAGAAGTTAAACGACACGGAGTTTGTGACAGTCGATTCCAAGGGAAAGGAGGAGGCGTTCCGCCGCAAGAAGTAAGGCGAAATACGGCCGCGTCGGCGGCGGAATTAAGCTGATGCGTAAAAAATCATTCCTGGCGTAAAGTCGCCACAGGCGACGGACGTGCTATGGTTGTCCCGCGGGTAACCTTCGGGTGACTATCTCTCGAGGGCCGCGGGCAGAACATGTCCCTGCCGCACCTGATAACCCATCAGCCCGGAGCGTCATCCCGCCGGGCTTGGCTCAGCGGCGACGGAGCCGGAGGATGGCCTCGACGGCCCGGCGGCAGTCCTGCGGCGAGATGTTCAGATGCGTGACCGCCCGCAGGAGCCGCGGTCCCAGCACCGCCACCCGTACCCCCTCCTGCCGCAGTCGTTCGGCCACCTCCTGGGCGGAGGCAAACGGCGGCCCCGCCTCGAACCAGACCAGGTTGGTCGCCACCTGCGGCGGCGTGAGGGTCAGGCCGGGGACCTCGGCGATCGCCGCGGCGATCTGCTGGGCGTGGGCATGGTCTTCGGCCAGGCGGTCGATATGGTGCTCCAGGGCGTACAGGCAGGCCGCGGCCAGGTAGCCGGCCTGCCGCATGCCGCCGCCGAACAGCTTGCGGATCCGCCGGGCCGCGGCTATCTGTTCCCGCGAGCCGATCACCGCCGAGCCGACCGGCGCTCCCAGCCCCTTGCTGAAGCAGACGGCCACAGTGTCGCAGCAGCGGCCCCACGCGGCGGCGGGCACCCCCGTCGCGACCATCGCGTTCCAGATCCGGGCCCCGTCTATGTGCACCGCCAGACCCTGCTGGCGGGCCCATTCGGCGATCGCCTGCACGTTGTCCAGCGAATAGACCGTACCGCCGCCGCGATTGTGCGTGTTCTCCAGACAGACCAGACGGGTCCGGACGTAATGGTAATCGTCCGGGCGGACGCACTCCCGTAAATCGTCCACGCTCAGCAGGCCGTGACGGCCCGGCAGGGGCCGGCAGGTGACGCCGCTGAGGGCCGCCGGCCCGCCCGCTTCCCACACGTAGATGTGGCTAGTCGCTTCCAGCAGCACCTCGTCCTGCGGCCGGCAATGCAGCCGCACGGCGATCTGGTTGGCCATCGTGCCGCTGGGCACAAACACCGCCGCCTCATGCCCGAACAGGGCCGCGACCTGCTCTTCCAGCCGTCGCACCGTCGGGTCTTCGCCGAACACGTCGTCCCCGACTTCCGCGGCCACCATCGCCGCCAGCATCCCCGGCGTTGGCCGGGTCACCGTGTCGCTCCGCAGATCGATCTCGCTCATCGGATGGGCTACCCGTCGTCCCGCCGCGGCCGTTGTGGCGTCGTCCCCCCCTTCCCGCGGCCCCATCGTTAGTCCTTCGGCCGCGTTTCCGGCGGAGCGGCCCCCTCCTTGCCCGGCGGAGCGGCCGGGACTTCGCCGCGGCGGTTCTCCACATACCACCGGCCGTTGACCTGCTTGAAATACAACCGCCCGTCGGTCACCTCCGAGTGCGACGCCTGGGCGGTGTCGCCGGACACGGTGAAGTTGCCGCTGACGGCGATCTTGGTCAGTTGCCGCAGGGTGTACGGGTCGGTGGTCAGGCGATCCTGGACCTGGCGGACGACGTCGCGGAAGGCCCGCTGCTGCGTCCGCCGCCGCAACAGGGCGTTCCACGCTTCCGGGTCTCCTTCGGGGACGCGTTCGTCGCGGGGGACAAATTCCTGCTGCTGTCGCTTCAACTGCGCCCGCATTTCCGCCTCGACCGCCGCCTCGTAGAGCTTGGCCCGGTCGGCGACCCGCTGGTCCACCTCCGCCGGATCGAGCAGGTGGGCGGTCAGGTAGACGTAGTCCCCCTTTTCGACGGCCAGCAGGACGGAGCGGATGGCCTCCTGCGGCGAGGTCTGCGGGTAGAGGCGTTCCTTGAGCGGCACGCCGTAACGGCTGGTGTCGGTGACGGCTTTGGGGGGCGGCTGGGCGGATACGGCCAGGGTGGCCACGACCGTTGCGGCCACGGCCATGGATATTCCCGCCCCCCATCGGATCCCCGCGTAACGCCGACCCGTGCGGGCGGGTGACTGCTGGCTAGCCCAACTGGCGTGCATCGCTTCCTCCGGATGAAATCCAACCGTCAGTTCTGGCGTCGCAGGTAGCGTTGCCAGGCCGTCGGCCGTCTGTGCCGGCGTCGCCTCTTGTTGTACCAGGGTTTGCCATCGGTACTGGCGTCGCAGGTAGCGTTGCCGGGCCGTCGGCCGTCTGTGCCGGTGTCGCCTCCTGTTGTACCAGGGTTTACCATCGGTACTGGCGTCGCAGGTAGCGTTGCCGGGCCGTCGGCCGTCTGTGCCGGCGTCGCAGGTAGCGTTGCCAGGCCGTCGGCTCGCATCCGCTGTTCTGCTATAATCCGCTATATGGCAGGCAACACGTTTGGCACCCTGTTTCGGGTCACCACGGCCGGGGTCAGCCACGGGCCGGGCTACGTGTGTATCATCGACGGCTGCCCCGCCGGGCTGGAGCTGTCCGCGGCGGACCTGTTGCCGGACCTGGCCCGGCGACGGCCCGGACAGAGCCGCCTGACCACCCAACGGGACGAACCCGACCTCCCCGAGATCTGGTCCGGCGTCTTCGAGGGCCGCACCGACGGTACCCCTATTGCCATTCTGTTCCGCAACGCCGATGCCCGCAGCGCCGATTACAGCGAAATCCGCGACAAATACCGTCCCGGGCATGCGGATTTTACCTTTGATGCCAAGTATGGGTTGCGGGACTATCGCGGCGGCGGACGTAGCAGTGCCCGCGAGAGCATCTGCCGCGTCGCCGCGGGGGCCATCGCCAAAAAACTGCTGGCCCGTGCCGGCGTCCGCATCATCGGCTACGTGATCCAGATCGGCCCGGTCCGGGCGACCGTCCCCAACCCGGCGGCGGTGACCCTCGAGCAGGTCGAAGCCTCGCCGGTGCGCTGCCCCGACCCGGCGGCGGCCCGGCAGATGGAAGAGCTGATCGAGGCCGTCCGCAAGGACCGCGACTCGGTCGGCGGCGTGTGCGAGCTGGTCGCGGTGGGGGTGCCGCCGGGGCTGGGGGAGCCGGTCTTCGACAAGCTCAAGGCGGACCTGGCCAAGGCGATGCTGTCGCTGCCGGCGGTGGTCGGGTTCGAGTACGGCACGGGCTTTGCCGCCGCGACCATGCGGGGAAGCGAGCACAACGACCCGTTTGTCGTCGCTATGCCCCCGGCTTGGACGCACCCGCCGCCAGCGGCCGCCGTCGATCCGGCGGTCCTCCGGAGTATCCGCACCGAGACCAACCGTCATGGCGGCATGCTCGGCGGGATTTCCAGCGGCATGCCGCTCGTCTGCCGCGTGGCCCTCAAGCCAACCAGCTCGATCCCGCGGCCGCAACGGACGGTTACCCGCACCGGCCAACCGACCGAGCTGCTCGTCAAGGGCCGCCACGACCCCTGCCTGCTCCCCCGCTTTGTGGTCATGGGCGAAGCGATGCTCGCTTTGGTGCTGGTGGACCATTGGCTGCGGGCGGCGGTCAGCCGGGTCGATCAGCTCTTCCCGGTCACCGCTCCGGCGACCGCTCCCGAAGCCGCATGCGGGGCCGCCGCGGAAGCCGCGGGCGCGGGCATCGCTTCCGAAGCCGCTGCGGCCAACACCGCGGAACTCCCCCCCACAACCGCCGCCCCGACCACATCAACATAACCTTTTGCATGCAAACGAGATAGGAAGGATTTAGCCTGGCCAGCGGAACCGCCACTTCCCGCGATGGGATGCCGGTTCCCTCACCCCGCCCCATTCCGACTCCCGACTCCCGATTCCCCACTCCCCGATCGCGGCTATCAACGCACGGCACCCGACCGGTGGGTCCAGCCGGGTGCGCGGCGGTCGCCCGTCACGAACGACGGAGGGGTACACCGGTTTAGTCTCAGCGAGCCGGGGGTCGCCGCAGCAGACCGGGGAGGCATGCGGCGACTCTCTCGCCTAATCGTAATTCCTGGCTTAGCTTGACCTTACGTCATCTGTATCAACATGTGGCCATCGCTCAATATTTGGTCATCTCCTGGGTGATCTGCCGCTGGATGTTCACGTCCGGCCCGACATACAGATGGAGATGGTCTTTGTCGATGTAGACGACCTGGACGCGGTTCCGCTTGGTATATTGCGGGAAGGGGTAGTCGCTTTGGATGGTCTCCGTGTAATAGACGACGCATTCCCAGTGGCAGTGGTGCAGTTGCGCCATGCCGATGAGGGGATAGAACCGCGGCGGGTCGATCTTGTCCACCAGGCGGTTTTTGACGATGACGATATCGTCGCGGAATTCCTCATAGATGTAGGGGACGCCGCGGGCCACCGGGGGCAACGCCCGCAGGACTTCCGCGTCCGATGGCGGGTCCTCGCAGATTGGCGGCGGGAAGCCGTGCCGGATCGGCGGCAAAATCGGCACCCGCCCGTCGTTGCGATGGTTGTATTTCTGGTCCATCCGTTCGGCGACCCAGGGTTGCACCGGGACCGGCGTGAACCATCCCAGCGTCAACGGGTTACAGCCGCTGCTGGCCGGCACAATCGCCCAAGCCGCCCACAGCAGATAGCGATACCATTTGTTCATGCTCCCCCTCCGTGCGAGCCGGACGTTCTCCGTTGTCATCAAGTATCGGCTGACAGGGTGGGGAAGTTCAATCGAACTGTAACTATTCCAACGGATTAACGGGAAATGTGGCGATGGTCTACTTGTCACGGATTTACACCAAATCAGGGGATAGCGGTCAGACCGGCCTGGGGGACGGCAGTCGCGTGGCCAAGGACGATCCGCGCGTAGTGGCTTACGGCGAGGTGGACGAGCTGAACTCGTTGATTGGCTTGATGTTAGCGACGGTGCCGCAACTGCCGGAAGCGGAGCTGCTGCGGAGCATCCAGCACGACCTGTTCGACCTCGGGGCGGACCTGTGCGTGCCGCAGACGCCGGAGGAACCCGTCGGCGGGCGGCTGCGGGTGGTCGCCCCCCAGGTGGAGCGGCTGGAGCAGGCGATCGATCGACTGAATGCGCAACTCCAACCGCTGCATAGCTTTGTGTTGCCCGGCGGCACGGTGGCGGCGGCGTGGCTCCACCTGGCCCGGGCCGTCTGCCGCCGGGCTGAACGGGCCGTCGTGACCCTCCAGCGGCAGGCGGCGGTCAACCCGCAAGTGCTGATCTACCTTAACCGCCTGTCGGACCTGCTTTTCGTGCTGGCTCGCACGGCCAACGCCGGCGGCCAAAGCGACACCCTCTGGGAACCGGGCCGCAACCGTACGCCGTGACCGACCGCCAACCCTGACCACCATGACCGCCCGACACACCCGAACTGCCCGCATATTCGCACGCAACCTCCCCCAACTGTCTGAGTGTGTCAAAAACGCACATATGGGCGGAGGGGATACATGAGGCCACACAAGGCCCCAACGATGTCTGTTCACATGCTCATGTCGCGTAACATGCCAAAAGGAGCCGGCACGGCTTGCTGATATGGGACACGGAAGTGCCTGCATCTCCGTAACTGCTTTTTTTTCAGCAAGTTATGTTTCAGTAACTGACGTATGACGATACGGCGTTTGGCCCGCCGGTGCGACCGTTGGATCCGCTCAGCCCCCAATTGGCACAGTTTTCGTATACCTTCCCCTGCCTGCCACTCCACGGGCCAAGCCGACGGCAAAATACACAATTTCCGAAAAAATCGGAAAGTTTGTGGCAAAAAGTGTCGTCGGCCACGTATAATGTAGCAGGATGTCCTGATTCCCCACCACTAATGGGGATGTGTGCTCCAGGAGGGATGCACCATGCTTGTGCTGACACGTCGTCCGGGCGAATCGATTGTCATCGGCAATAACATTCGTCTGACGGTCATTGCGCTGGGTCCCGGCCGGGTGAAGCTGGGAGTGGAAGCGCCGCCGGAGGTGCGCGTCGACCGTGCCGAGATCCACGCCAAAATCCTGCAGGAGCAAGCGGCGGACGTTTTGGCGGCGGTGGCCCAGGAAGCGGTCCGTGGCGACGACCCGATCGGCGGGCCGGCCACTTCGCCGCTGGGTAGCCGCACGGAAATCGTCCGCCTGACCCAGCGCAAGCCCCACTGACAGCGGCACTGACGCTTCGGGCAGCTCGACGGAGTGGCTCAGTCCGCACCGGCCCGCCGCGCCCAAACCTCACTGAGCGTAACCCCTACTATCAGTGGCAGTTACGTTTCGGTTCGCCACCGGGGTTCCGCGTCAGCCGATTCCGCTTGCCACACTGCCCGCCGGACGGTATCCCCCTGGCACGTCGGCCCGTCAGCAGAGGCCGTGGCCGGCATGTTCGTACCGGCCGGCATGTTCGTATCAGCCGGCACATTCGTACCGGCCGGCATGTTCGCAGGGGCAGGGGGAAGGATGCCACGCATTGCATGCGTCGGGGTGACCGTCCTGGCGGCCGCACTGGGCAGCGGCTGTGCCCAAACGTGGGATACCCTCACCAGCCGACGCTTCCGCGAGCACCCGTGGACCACGCTGCAGCAGTTGGTGCGGCCGCCCGATCCGGTGGCCGTGCTGCTGGCCGAGCCGCCCGCCTCCGGGGATGACCAGGCCGCGGCCTTGCGCCGGCTCACCTTGGAACGCTGGCAGACCTGCTCGCCAGAACAGCAAGCGGCCCTCTGGCCACGCCTGGAGCAGGCGGCGACTGCCGACGCCAGCCCGATCGTCCGCATGGAGGCGATCCGGGCGGTAGGACGGCTGGCCCAGCCGCAGGGGGTGCCGCTGCTGCTTGTGGCCTATCAGCGGGCTGACGGTCTGCGTCCGGACGAGCTATTGGCCCAGAGCCGGGCCAATGATGACCGCCGCGTCGCCGATGCCCCCGCCAGTGCCGGTCGGCGACCCACCCGCATCGCCGAGCCGTTCCCCTTGGCCGGACCGCAGGGCTACCCTTCGGAATGGACCAACGCCATCCGCTGCCAGGCATTGGAAGCGTTGGGGCAGATCGGCTCGCCGGAAGCGGTGCATTTCCTGGCGATGGTCGCCCAGCCGCCGCCGGAGGCGGACCTCCCTGGGGCCAACGCACGGGACGTGCGGCTCGCGGCGGTGCGGGCACTGGGACGCTGCCGCCAGCCGCAGGCCGTCGCCGCATTGGCCCAGGTGCTCGAACGCGAGGTCCGCTCGGCCGACACGGCCATGGTCCACCGGGCCCACGAAGGGCTGGTCCGACTCACCGGGCAGAAACTGCCGCCCGACCCCTACCAGTGGCAGCAGGTGGTGCAGGCCGGGGCCGTCGTCGCGCCGGAGCCGGGCTGGTGGGAACAGACCGCCGAGCGGTTCGGCAAGAGCCTCCGCCAGGCGGTGCTGTGGCTCCGCTGATGCCCGCCGCATCGCCGCATTCCCAGGGGAGACATTTCTGCGCAACTCCTTATGATCAAAGCACTTACGGTGCCTACCGTGTCTGCCGCTGCACGATCTGGACAAGTCCCCAGGCCACAAGTGATTACATTGCAAGCGTTTACGGCAACTACTTTCGTTCGCGCTTCTCGAAGACGACAAAGTAGTTTTCCTTCAGGCCGATCTGGCGGTTCTCGTGCACCTTTTTGAAGCCGCACTCGGCGATCTCGCGTTCAAACACCTCCTGTCCGGCCCGCACGTGGTTGAGGACCCACTCGGAACTTTTGCCGGGGATGCGGTGGAAGTCGATCAGCACCACCCGCCCGCCGGGCTTGAGGGCCTTGTGGACCTGGGTCATCATCCGCAGCGGGAACTCGAAATGGTGATAGGTATCGCAGATGAAGGCCAGATCGATGCTTCCTTCCGGCAGGTTCGGCGAATGGTCGGTCCCCTTGACAGTGACGACGTTGGCCAGCCCCTGTTCGCGGCTGGTCTTGGCGATGTAGTCGAGGAAGGTGTCGGAAATGTCGACGGCGTACACTTTGCCGTCGGGTCCGACTTCCTGGGCGAACAGGCGGGTGAATAGGCCGGTGCCGGCGCCGATGTCGGCAATGTGCATACCGGGCCGCAGGCCGCAGGCGGCGACGATTTCCTGGCGTTTGGCGGCGATTTCGCGGCTTTCCCCCTCGAACGTCTTGAGATATTTCTGCAGGTCCGGCTGGCGGAACGGGTCGTTGATGCCGGGCCGGACGCTCTTTTCTTGGGCGATGAGGAAGGCCGGCGGGGCGGATGTCTGGCTCAGGGCCGCGGCGGCCACGGCCAGAACCAGGGCCGCGAACCATCGCCGCCAGGGACGAAAACGCCGACGATCCCGCAGTGTCACTAACATGGTCGAGTTCCTCCCATTTCAGGCTTGCCGGTATTCCCGCCGGGCGACGGGCCAGAGACGCAACAGTCGCTCAAGCGGGATTGTACGAGGAATTCAAGCAGGTCGGCGATGCCCCTCGAGCCAATGGCGGCGATGAGCAACTTGAGGGGGATTATTAGCGGGATTGTACGAGGAATTCAAGCAGGTCGGCGGCCTGTTGCGGCGTCAGATGGGCCAGCAGCCCCTCGGGCATCAGCGAGTTACGGGCAGGGGTGACAGCAGCGACGTCCGCGGCGGCCAATATGTGCAAGCGGTTTTCCGCGTCCCGCAGCACAAGCTGCTTGTCGTTGCGTTCGACGAGGATGCCGGTTAGGAGGCGTTCGTCGTGGGTGCGGATCAAGTAGGCGGCGTAGCGCGGCTCGATGGTACGGGAGGGGTCCAGTAAGCTCTCGAGGATTGCGCCGCGACTCCGCAGGCGGCCGATGGTGGTGAGGTCCGGCCCGAGGGACTCGCCGCGGTCGCCGTGTTTGTGGCAATTGAGGCATTTGAGGTCTTTGCTGGCGAATAGTTCGGCGCCGCGGCGGACATCGCCGGGCAGGTTGAGGATCGTCTGCGGCCGGGGGTGCGGTCCGAGCTTGCGGCCGCCGGGATCGGGGGGGAAGTAGCCTTCGAACAGGTCGCGGATCGGCCCCGGCTCGAGCTTTTGGGCGGCGGCCAGGAGGGTCTGCCACTGTAGCGGCGGCTGCGGGCCGCGGGTCCGCCGCAACACTTCCGTAAACGACAGCGGCTGGGGCAAGGGGAGGCTTCCGGCGGGCAACGGCGGCAGCGGCGGCCGGTTCCCCAACGCGCAGATCCAGTCACTCAACAGCTCGATGCCGCGACGGTCCGGCCACTCCGAGCCGAGGTGCGGCATGCGGCCGTGGCCGAACTTGGCCACGCGGAACAGCAGGACGCTGCGGCCCGGCTCGCCGGGTGCGATCAGGCGGGCATCAGGTAGCCCGAAGTCCCCCTGTCGCGGCCGGACGTCATAGACGAGGGTCTCGGAAAGGGGCTTGGCGTGGTCCAGCTCGAGGACGACCTGTCCGCCGCCGCCGCCGAAGCGGTGGCAGTGGGCGCAGTTGACGTGCAGGTAGCTGCGGGCCCGCCGCTCCAGGGGGAACCGCGGATCATAAGGGTCCACCAGGGCCGGCTGTCGGGCGGCGGAGGCGGGGTCAAACGGCGGCAGCGGCTGGTCCTGGGCGTCCACTCGCCGCAATAGTCCGGCCTGGCTGAACGCCACCAGTTGGTTGGCCGGCTGGCCGGGGGTTGCGGTGCCGCCGCGGGTCTGGCCAGGGCCATTGAGTTGGGCGACGGTGAAGGCCAGGGCGTATTCGGCCCAGGCGTTGTGGCAGGAGAGGCACTGGGCCCGGCTGGGAACCGTCCAGACTACCTCACGCTGGCCGCGGGCCGCTTCCGGGGCGGGCACCGTAAAGGTCGTCTCGCCGCCATCGGCCGCGACTAGGTCGGCGTCGCTGCCGTCAGCCCGCCACAGATAACTGTAGCCGCGCCAGTCTTCGCCGTCGTAGTGCAGTAGCTGCGTCTCGATCGGCCGGCGGCCTGCCGTCGTCTCCCACCAGATGGTCTTGGCCAGGACCGTGTCTTTGGGGAACTGCATGTGGAAGTTGTGCCAATAGACCTGTCCAGGCAGGGGGCGGGGCTTGTCGAAGACGGTCACTGCACCCTCCCCCGGCCAACCGATAAACCACTGTGCCTCGGCGCCGTCCAGCCACTGGCGGGCATTGGGAGAGAACGGAATGACGCCGCGGGCGGGGAGGTGCCGGCGGAGGTCGCTGAACAGGCCGGTGGCGCCGAGGGTGCGGGGAAAGTCCGCGTTGGCCGCCGGACCGTCGTTTGTCTCCAGGGTATAGAGGAAGCCCGTGTCGTAGTCGAGGAAGTAGAGTTCGCCGGCGTGGTCCTCGCCGAAAGCGACGATCCGCACCGAAGGCTTGATGAGTTCGGGCATCTCCTTGAGGCGGCCGTTGTCGAAGCGGGCGGCCCACATGCGGCGGGTCTCCCAGTCGCCGAAGATGTACGTGCCGTACAGCTCTGGGAACTTCTTGCCGCGGTAGACGTAGCCGCCGGTGACGCTACAGGCGATGGTGTGCGGCAGCTCGATGGTCGGCGGCCGGATCGGCGTGGGGCCGATCTTCTGGTCCGGCTTGATCGGCTGGCGTCCTTCGCGGATGCTCCAGCCGTAGTTGCCCCCCTTTTCGATCTTGTGGACCAATTCCCACAGCTCCCAGCCGACATCGCCGACCCACAGCTCGCCGGTGAGGCGGTCGAAGCTCATCCGCCAGGGGTTGCGGAAGCCGTAGGCCCAAATTTCCGGTCGGACATCGGGGATGCCGACAAAGGGGTTATCCGGCGGGATGGCGTAGCGGCGTCCCCCTTCCGGGCGGTCGACGTCGATCCGCAAAATCGAGCTGAGTAGGTCGGAGCAGTCCTGGCCGGTGTTGAGGGGGTCGGGGGGGTTGGGACCGGCGGCGTCGCCGGTGGAGATGTAGAGCATGCCGTCGGGGCCGAAGTGGAGGTCACCGCCGTTGTGGCCGCCGCCAAAGAAGGTGAGGATGATCTCCTCGCTGGCGGGGTCAATCCGCGGTGGGTCGTCGCCGACGACGCGGAAGCGACTGACCCGTGTGCCATCAGCGAAACGTTCCCCTTGCCGCTGCTTGGGCCGGAGGGTGTAACACACAAAACAGTAGCGGTTGGACGTGAATTTGGGGTGGAAGGCCAGGCCGTAGAGGGCACCGATGCCCGCCGCCCGGGGGTCGGGACGGAGCTGCCCTTTGTCGAAAGCGTCCTGCAGGTCGATGAACAGGTCCTTGCGTGGCGGCTGGGTGAGGGTAATCGAGTAGATGGCGCCGCGCTCCTGACCGATGAACAGCCGCTCACTTCCGGGGCAGCGGGCGATTAACAGCGGGTGGTCAAAGGCAAGCGGTGCGGCGACGCGGGCGGCCCGGTACGGCGGCGGCGGGTCCGGACTGCCCCGCACGCGGGACTGGGTCCACGGTACCCGCTGCCGGACCTCCGTGGCCGGCGACGACGGTGGGCCGCCGGACGGCTCGCTCCCCGGTGCGGCCAGCACCCCGATAAGCCCCAAGCCCCCGGCCAGCGCGAGGCCTGCCACTGCCGCCGCCCGCCGCACCATCGTGCCCCTCCCTTTCGCCCAAGATTCGCCTAAGTTATTGTATGGCAATGATTTACGGCAAAAATATTCTCGGCGGAGCCGGTACAGGCTCTGGTCGGACTCCCCCGCCGGGACCGCGAGTCGTCATCGTGGCAGCAGCCCGGCCGGACAGCCCGCGCGGACGGCGGGTCAGCCGGGCAGCTTTACCGGCCGGGTGGGAGCACCCCGGCCGCAATTGCGAGGGGGGGGACTCGAACCCCCACGGCCAAAGGCCACTGGATCCTAAGTCCAGTGCGTCTGCCAGTTCCGCCACCCTCGCGGCAAGCTGCTAGGGCTTCCCCGCCCTACGCCCGCATGCGGCATACCCCATTGTATGTCTTCGCACCACCCGAAGGTAGCGGCCTATCGACCGTCACGGCAGCTAGCGGCCCCCGACCGACGGTCCCACCGGGCCGACAGTCGCCCATTGGCGTTCTCCGACGGCTCATTGGCGTTCCTCCGGCGGCGGCGGCAGGCGGAGCCACTCCGGATCGACCAACAACAGGTGCCGCCGGCCTGGGAGATCCGCGGCGTCGATGATCACCTTGTCGCGGGAACGCAACGCCTCGACGGCGGCATAGAGGGCCAGGCGCATGTCGATGAGGAAGCGGCGTTGGGCCAGCAACTGCTGGCGGCGGCGGTCGAGGGCGGCCAGGACGTCGGCGGCGCTTTCCCCCTGTCGGAGCCGCTGCTGCTGTTCGGCCTGCAACAGGGCTTCCTCGGCGGGGGTCAGCCGTCGTCGGGCAGCCACCCAGGCGGCAAAGGCGTCGCGGTCGGCCTGGGCCGCTTGCCGCACGGCGTGAGCCTCGGCTTCCGCCCGTCGCCGGAGCCATTCGGCTTCCTCCTCGGCCTGGCGTCGCCGCCGCAGGGCATCGGCTGCCGCCATCTGGATCTGCCGGTCCCGTTCCTGGATCGCCTGGGCCACCGCGTGGTAGGCCGAGACCACTTCCGCCGGCGGGTGCAGATCGTGAATGGTCAGACCGTCCAACTGCACCCCCAGCCCGCCCGGCAACAGGGACTGCACTCGCCGCTTCAGCCGGGCCAGGGCATCCTGCTCGAGCTGGCGGCGACGGACCGTGAGCATCTCCTGGAAGCGGTGGGCGGCGGCCTGCTCGCGAAGCGTGGCTTCCAGCATGACCCGCAGCAGGCGGTCCACATCGCCGGCCTCGAACAGGTAGCGGCGCGGCTCGGTGACGTGGTAGTGGAGGGTGGCCAGGACCTCCACCATTTCGCCGTCGGCGGTGATCATCAGGGCCTCATCGGTCAGCAGGGTGAGGCGTCCGCCGTGGCTGCTGGTCCAGGTGAAGGAGTCGCCGCTGGCAGCGGGCGGCGGGGCGGCAGGGAGTGTCCGGGGGGCCAGGTCAGCCGCCGCGGGGAGGACACGGAAGCCGACGGTGACCGTGCGGGCGGCCAGCGGGGCGATCCGCGTGACCGATTCCACCGGCCACGGCCAGCGCAGGTGCAGTCCCGGCGGCAGCTCGGCCGTCACCCGGCCAAACCGCTGGACGATGCCGACTTCATCCGGAGCGATGACGGTGATGGCGGACGCTCCCCAAGCGGCCACGGCGACCATCGCCGCGACAGCCGCACCCCACGCCCAGCGGTGCCATGCGGCGTGCAGCCAGGCGTCGATCGATTGCCGCCCCGCCCAACTTTCGAACGCCTGCCACCGCTGCCGCCACCGCTCCCACGCCCCACCTGCCGCACGCTCAAATGCCAATAACCGCATCGAGTTCAGCAACACCAGGACCGACGCCAGTTGGTGGTAAACGACGCCGACCAGCGGGGCATGCTGTACCGCTTCCGGCGTCGCCGCCAGCAGCGGCCACAGCCAGCCGGTCAACACCACGCCGGCCAGGTTGACGCCGAAGGCGAAAATCAGGATGTTCTGACGGATGACCGCGACGGTCCCCCGGGCCAGGCGGACGAGCAGGGGGAGCGGCCGCAACGGTTCGCCTAACAGGACGATGTCGCCGGCCTGGGCGGCGATGTCCGCGGCCCCGCCCACGGCGATGCCCACGCTGGCCCGGGCTAAAGCGGGGGCATCGTTGACCCCGTCGCCGACAAAGACCACGCCGCGTTCGGCGTGCGTCGCGACCCACGCCGCCTTGTCGGTCGGCAGCATCTCGGCATGGACTTCGCTCACCGGCAGTTGGGCGGCGATCGCCCGGGCGACGGCGGCCCGGTCGCCGGTGAGCATCGCTAACGGCGAAAAGCCCAGCTCCCGTAGCTCGGCCAGCACCGCCGCCGCTTCCGGCCGCAGCACGTCCTGCAGGCCGATGACGCCGCAGACCGCCGCATCGACCGCGACCAGCACCGCCGTTTGACCATCACTGTCCAATCGTTGCAGGATGGAGATGGCCTGCGGCGGCAGGTCGACGCCGAGCTGCTCTAGCCAGCGGGGGTTGCCCACGGCGACGCGGCGGCCATCCTCCAGCCAGGCGGTCACGCCGCCGGAGTGGGCCTGGAACGCGGACGCCGCCGGCACTAGCACTCCCTCCTGGGCCGCATGGACCGCGATCGCCCGGGCCAGAGGGTGGTCGCTCCCCCGTTCGGCGGCGGCGGCCAGGCCCAGCACCGTCGCCGCCGGAACGTCGGCCAACGGGACGACGCCCGTGACGCTCAAACGGCCGCTGGTCAGTGTGCCAGTTTTGTCACATGCCCAGGCGGCGGCCTGGGCCAGCCGCTCCAGGGCCGCTCCGCTTTTGAGAAGCACGCCGGTGCCGGCTAGCCGTCCCAGTGCAGCGACCACCGCCGCGGGGGTGGCCAAGATCAACGCGCACGGGCAGGCTACCACCAGCACCCCCAACGCGGGGTACACCGCCGTGCGGGCCGCCGCCCGCCACGACGGATACGGCAAATCCGGTGCCGCTGGCGACCACCGCTGCCACAACAGGTTGGCCCCAAACGTCAGCACCGCCAGCCCCAGCACCACGGGGAGAAAATAGCGGGCCAGCCGGTCGGCGTACCGCTCCAGCGGCGCCTTCTGCCGCAAGGCCGCCGCCGTCAGGGCGATCATCTGCCCGGCGACCGTCCCTTCGGCCACCTGCCGAGCCTCGACCGTCAACACCCCGTCCAGCACCACGCTGCCGGCCAGGACGGCGTCCCCCGCCCCCTTGTCCTGTGGCACGCTCTCCCCGGTCAGGGCGCTGACATCGACCGCCGCCCGCCCCGCCCGCACCACCCCGTCCACCGGCACCTTGCCCCCTGGCTTGACCACCACCACGTCGCCGACCCGCAGGTCGCGGACGTAGGCGCGGACCTCCTCGCCGTCCCGTAGCACCCAGCAGCGGCGGGGAAACAGCTCGCTCAAACGGGCCACCGCCTGTTGCGTGCGGGCAAACGTCCATGCTTCCAGACACTCCCCGATCAGGCCGATGACCACCACCTCCGCCGCCACCAGCACTTCCCCCAGCAGCAGTGCGGCGACGACCGCCACCGCCAGGGCCAGGTCCACCCCCAGCCGCCCAGCAAACACCCCCTCCAGCGACAGGTACAATATGCGGGCCGCCCCGATCCCCGCCGCCCACAACGCCAGCCGTACCCCCAGCAGCGTCCGCGGCCAACTCACCGTCTCCAGACCCTGCCGGGCCAGCCACTCGGCCAGCAGCGGCCACAGGTCCGCCGCCAATAGCAGGCTTACCACCGCCGTCAGCAGGTACAGCCCCAGCGGCGGTTCTGTCCGCAGCGGATCGTTCACAAACGCGGCTTCGCGGTGCATGACCTTCGGATGTCCGTTGGAATTTGCCCCCGCCCGACCGCCGAGCTGGCGATGACGGATCGCTTCCCACTACCCGATCGCCGTATCTGGGACGCCTGACCGTTCCTCGCGGCGGCTTACCAGTACAGCCGGTCGAGGTCCACGTTGTCGCCGCTGAGGATAACACCGACGGCCTCCAGCCCGTCTAATGCCCGGAAGGCATCGGCCAGCACCGCCGCGGCGGCCACGGCCCCGCTCGGCTCGACGATCAACTTCATCCGCTCCCAGATAAACCGCATGGTGCTACGGATCTCTTCGTCGCTGACGGTGATGATCCGCTCCACGCCGTCGCGGATGAACGGCCAGGTGAGCCGGCCGGTGCTGGTCAGCAGCCCGTCGGCGATCGATTGCGGCTGGGTCTGCGGCAGCCAGCGGCCGGCGGCCTTGGAGCGGGCGGCGTCGTCGGCCCCGGCCGGCTCGGCGCCGATGATCCGCACCGGGCGGGACCAGCCCCACGCGGCCAGCACGCAGCCGGAAATCAGCCCCCCGCCGCCGATCGGGGCGACGATCGCCTGCAGCTCCGGCACCTCCTCGAGCAGCTCCCGTGCGGCGGTCCCCTGCCCGGCGATGACGTCCGGATGGTCAAACGGGGAAATGAGCGTGGCCCCGGTGGCGGCGACGACGGCAGCCACCGCTGCTTCGCGGGCCTGTTGGGAAGGCTCGCACAAAGTGATCCGCCCGCCGTAGTCCGCGACCGCCTGTCGCTTGACCGCCGCGGCCGTGCGTGGCATGACGATGTAGGCGGGGATGCCCCGTTCGGCCGCCGCCCGGGCCAGGGCCTGGGCGTGGTTGCCGCTGGAATGGGTCGCCACGCCCGCAGCGGCCCGCTCCGCCGGCAGCATAAGCACGGCGTTGCTGGCCCCGCGGTACTTGAACGCCCCGACCGTCTGCAGGTTTTCGCATTTGAAATAGACGCGGCGGCCGGCCCGGCGGTCAAAACTGCGGCAGGTCATCACCGGCGTGCGGCGGACCACCCCCGCCAGCCGCTGCGCCGCCGCCAGGACGTCCTGCGGGGGGCACGCGTAAGTCGGTGCACCAGTTGTTGCTTCATAAGTGGTTACATCATCAGCATTTGCGACAATACCGCCTCCTCCGCCCGGCTCGCTCATCGCTGGGTCTCCCCGATCCCGTCCGCCAGCCCGGATGCCGTCGCCGCTAGGTCCGGGGCGGCCATCGCCGCCCGCGGCAGCCAGACCTGAAAGGTGGAACCTTTGCCGACGATGCTGCTCACCTGCACCTGCCCCTTCATCGCGTGCACCAGATGCTTGACGATCGCCAGCCCCAGGCCGGTGCCTCCTACTGCCCGGCTACGGGCCTTGTCCACCCGGTAAAACCGCTCGAACACGCGGGGCAGGTCTGCCGCGGGGATGCCGATCCCCGTATCCTCGACTTCAAACCCGACGCGGTCCCCCTGCCCATACCAGCGGATGGTGATCCGTCCGCCGTTAGGAGTATATTTGATGGCGTTATCCACCAGGTTGTCCAGGACCTGCCGCAGGGCGTCCGGGTCGGCCCAGGCGGCCAGGGGCGGTCCCCCGCCCGGCGGCGGCTTCTCCACCAACGTCAGCGTCTTGGCCTCGGCCCGCGGATGGTGCCGCTCCAGACATTCCCCGATCGCCTGTTCCAGTGGCACGGCCTGTAGCTCCAGCCGCAAATGCCCGGACTCGATCCGGGCCAAGCTCAGCAGGTCCTTGATCAGCTCTTCGAGGCGGTCCGCCTCGCGGACGATCTGCTGCAGGAACAACTGGCGGGACTCCGCCTCCTCGGCCGCACCATCGACCAGGGCCTCGGCGCTCGACTTGATGACCGCCAGGGGGGTCTTCAGCTCGTGCGAGACGTTGGCGACAAAGTCCTGCCGCAGCCGCTCGGCCTGCCGCAGCTCGGTAGTGTCGTGCAGGACCACCACCGCCCCGGGCATGCCATGCCCCTGGAAACGGGAGACGTACACCCCCAGGCTACGGGTCGGCGGCCCTTTCCATTCGATCTCCTCACGGCACGGCTCCGCCGCCGCCAGCCCCTTGCGGAGCAGCTCCAGCAGCGGCGGATGGCGGATGACCCGTTCCAGGGGATTATGCACCGCCGCCGCGGGGTCAAACCCGAGCAGCTCGCCGGCCCGTTGGTTGGCAAACACGACCCGCTGCCATTCGTCCACGGCGATGACCCCTTCAACCATCCCGGAGAGGATGGCCCGGAGCTGCTCGCGGTCGTGTTCGAGCAGGTCGAAGGTCTCGGCGAGGCGGCGGCTCATGGCGTTGAGGGTCTCGGCCAGGGCGCGGTGTTCGCCGCTGCCGCTGACGCGGATGGCGCCCCCCAGCTCGCCGGAAGCGATGCGGCGGGCCCCGGCGGTCAGCTCGTGTAGCGGACGGGTGAAGCGGATGGCCAGCAGGTAAGCGGCCCCCGCCGCGGCGACGAGCACCAAGCTGACCGCCGCCGCCACGTCCCGTGCCAACTGGACAAACAGTTCGGGTGCCCGCTGCCAGACGATCAGCCCAACCAAGGCCATTACCGCTCCGACCAGCAGCAAGTACGTGCCGAACAGACGCATGAACATGGCAAGGCTCCCGGCCACCTCCCGCCAGTGGCGAGGGGCCGTGTCTTGCCGTCATTGTATCCGCCCAAGCTGGAGTTGCCGGGGGTAGCTTCCCCCCGGGGCCGCCCGGCGGAGTCGCACGCGGCCCGACTCAGTGCCGGAAGAGGAACTCGCGGGTATTAATCAGGGCCCACATCACGTCTTCCCACGCCCGCCGCGGCTCCGCGGTTTTGGCCAGGTGCTCACGGATTTTCGCCCGCTCCTCCGCGGTGGGGAGACGACAGTAGGCGGCCAGGTACAGCTCGTCCATGATGGCATCCGCCGCGGCATGGGCCGCCAGCAGCTTGCCCAGACGGTTGTTGGGGTTGCGGACTTTTTCGTTGACCGTCGGGCCGTTGATCAGTTGCAGGGCCTGGCCGAGGTTCCCTTCGGTTTCGCGTTCGCATTCGCAGGCCAGCTCGCGGGCCGGCTGGCCGAACGCCTTGAGGAAGGGGTGGTTGACCTCGCCGTCAGGCAACTGCACCGCCCGCGTCCCCGGCGGCAGCCCGGCGAACTTCTCCGGCACGCCGGTGAAGTCGCAGATCGCGTCCAGCAGGACTTCCGCTGGCAGCAGGCGGGTCACCGCCTTGGAGAAATACTTGTCATCGTCGGCGTTGAACTCATTGGGTGTGGCGGCCAACTGATAGGTCCGCGACTTCATGATCGTGCGGACCAGGTGCTTGATGTCGAAGCGGTGGGCGGCGAAGTCCTGGGCCAGTGCGGCGAGCAGCTCGTCGTTGCAGGCCGGGTTGGAGTCGCGGAAATCGTCCACCGGATCGACGATCCCCTTGCCCATCAGGTGATACCAGACGCGGTTGACGACCGATTTGCTGAAGAATGGGTTGTCGGGTGCGGTGAGCCAGGCGGCCAGGGTCTGGCGGCGGTCGGCCTCAGGGGGGAGGTCGGCCTCGCCGCCGCCCAGGTAGCGGGGCTTCATGACCTGGCCGCTGCGGGGCTGGGTGACCTCGCCGCTGCGTTCGACGTAGACGACTTCCGCCGCGGGCGGGCCGTTGGGGCGGCTGCCGACGACCGGTTCCGGCCGCAGCCGCACACGGGCAAACCACGCCGCAAAGCCGTAATAGTCGTCCTGCGTCCAGCGTTCAAACGGATGGTTGTGGCACTTGGCGCACTGCATGCGGATGCCGAAGAACAGTTGGGCGGTGGTCTCGGCGAGGGTGGGCGGGTCGCGGCTGACGCGGAAGTAGTTGGCGGCCGGCTCAGCAAAGGTGTGCCCCGAGGCGGTCAACAGTTCGCGGACGACCTGGTCCCACGGCGTGTTCCGCAGCAGGTGGCCGCGCAGCCACGCCTGCAGGCCGACCGTCCCTTTCAACTGCACCGTCTTGCGACTATTCCGCAGCACGTCCGCCCACTTCAACGCCCAAAAATCGGCAAACTCCGGCATCTCCACCAGGGTATCGATCAGCTTGTCCCGCTTGCGGGGGTCGGGATCGTTGAGGAACGCCTGCGTCTCGGCGACCGTGGGCAACCGGCCAATCGCATCCAGGTACGCCCGGCGGAGGAAATCCCCGTCGCTGCACAGCTCGGACGGAGCGATCTGCATCTGCCGCAGCTTGGCAAACACGTGCCGGTCGATGAAGTTATGTTCCGGCGGGTGGGGCCACTGGAAGCCGGGCTTCGGCTCCAGGTAGCTGAGGCGGACGGCCACCAGGCGGTCGAGGTAACGGACCAGCACGGCGACTTCGCCGCTACGGCGGAACTCGACCAAGCCGTTAGGGGTGACCTCGGCGATGGCCGGATCGCTACTGGAGAAGTTGCTCAAACGGGTGACGTCACGGCTCAAGCCGTCGGCAAAACGGGCGATGACGGCCAACTGCTGCCAGCGGGCGGGCCTATCCAGGCGGCGGTGGCCTGGGAGTACCTCGATCTGCTGCAGCGGCGGCAGGTCCGGCGGGTCGTCCGGCAGGCCGCTGCCCAGCCAAGCCAGCAGCATCTCCGCCGCCAGGCTGGACGGACTGAACCGCGCCCCGCCCTCGTGCGGCACCCGCCCGACTCCCTTCAGGAAAATCAGGCTCTGCTGCGGGTCATGCCGGCCACTGCGGCGGCCGAACTGGTCCCGGGTCAGTTGCCGGTAATCGAAGGCCGGATCGTCGCCGCGCAGGCTCAAACGGAAGCCGTTTTTGCCGCTGGGCGAGCCGTGGCAGGCCCCCATGTTGCAGCCGCCGACATTCAGGGCGGCGACCACGTCGCGACGGAAACTGACCGCCGCGGGCTGGTCCATCCCGGCGACCGTCACCGCTACGGCACGGCTGTGCGGGCCGACGCGGACGTGCAGCGTCGCCGCACCGTTGTGCCGCGGCCGCAGGAACAGCCCCTCCTGCACCTCGGCCACCGCCGTTGGCTCCCAGCGGTACTCCGCCACGGCGGTCAGGTCCCGCACGCGGCCGTCGGCATAGCGGCCAGTGACCAGCAACTGTCGGGCGTCGTGCCGGCCCTGCAGCACCACCTGCGGCGGAACCACCTCGATCGCCGTCGGCTGGCCGATTAGCTCCTGCCGCTCTTCGGGACTGTGCGGCGGGGCCGCTCCCGCGGTCGGAGCCAGCCCCAACGCCGCGCATGCTGCTAACCCTAGCCAACGGATAGTCCTTCGGTTCATGATGAGCACCTCTTTCGCCGCGCTGCCAGCAGTGCAGCTACCGCCAACGCCGCGGCCCTCAGGCGGGATGGACGCTATGGGGGGGTGCAGGCCCGTTCGGCCCGCTTTAACAATCAATTATACACGTCTGGCCGACGGGGTGCGAGAGAAAAAATCGCGGCGGCCCTGCCCGTGATACAGCCGGGCCATTAGTCACTCCTCGTCGGGCCGGTCGGATCGGGCCGGCCCCTGCACTGGACGCGGACCGAACAGACTGTACAGGATCCCCATGCCGTCGTTCATGAGCTTGCCCTGCGGTGTCACGATCACGGCGGGCAGGAGGTTGAGGACTGCCTGGGCGGTGGCCGCGGCGGCGAGGCTCTGCCCGGCAATATGGGCGTAATTGTCGCTCAGGCGGAACAGCTCCTGCGGGCCGACCACCGCGAGGATGCCGCCGGCCAAGACCAACTCGATCCCCGGCCCGGCGAAGTAGATCCGAGCGCTTTGCAGCCGCGGCCAATGGCTCTGTCGCGGCACGCAGGCCACAAATCCCTCGATCGGCAACAGGCGGACCTCCACCGCCGCCCCGCCGCAGCGGAAGCGGAACAGCGGCTTGCCAAAGCCAATCACGACTCGCTCCACCCGCCACCCCAAGCACGACGCCGCCAGGGCGTGGCCCGCCTCATGCCACACCAGCAGCGGCACCCAGAACGCCACGATCAGCACCGCCCCTAGCTTCACCGGCTGGAAATCCCGCAGCAGCTCCACGGCGAACAGACCGAAAACCAGCAGCAGCAGTCCGCCGGCCAGGAGCCATTCGATCGGCGTAGACGGAGCACGCGGGGTCGGCCGCATGACGAGTTACCTCTTGAGGATCGCCGGCAACTTCAGCGGCCCGGCGATCGTCCCTGTCGGCGGGCCAACGTCGGCGGTGGCGGCGGGCCAACGTCGGCGGGATCGGCTTCCCGGCGACCGTTACAGTCGAACCGTCCAAGTCGAACCGTCCAAGTCGAACCGTCCAAGTCGATAGGCCGGTAGTGGCTCACTCGATCCGCAGCACGGCGACCAACGCACTACCCGGCTCGGCCATCGGTTGCAAGGCGTGGACGGCGGGAAACGGTTCCGGCTTGCTGGCAGCGGCCCCGCCGAGGAGGACCGTCGTTTTGCCATTGACTCGCCGCACGGCCAGGGCGTGGGTGTGGGCACCGGCCTGGAGGCGGGTACACCAGTGGCGTTTGCGGAAATCCGGGGGCATGACGAGCAGGTAGTTGCCGCCGGTGTATTCGCCGGATTGGGGCGGGACGAAGTCGAGCGGCAGTCCCGCCGCGGCGGTGCCCGCCAGGTACAGCCGTCCGGTCGCGTCCGCGGCGATGGCCCCCTCGATCATGCGGACGGCGTTGGCCCGGCCATTGGCGAGGCGACCGCAGAACTGCTGGCCGCGCTCGTAGGTACCTGTAGCCGGATCGTAGCGGGCGAAAAACAGCTTGTGCTCGGCGCGGCTGTTGTGGAATTCGTGATAGTTGTCGCCGCGCGGCCGCTTGCCGCCCGCCGCCACCCACTCCTGCCGGTCGTTGAGGCGCGGTTCGTAGCGGAAAATGTGGTTACCGCCGGCACATTCAAACGCGGCGTACAGCTTGCCGTCGCCGCCGATGCAACAGCGGTAGCCACGGGTGTCTGCCATGTTATTCTCCGGACGGTTGATGAACCCCGGGGCGTTGCGGTCCACGGACCAGTCGTAGTTCGACCAGCGAAGCTTGCCCTGCAGGTCGTAGCCGCGCAGGTAGGCGATCTGCACCGGTTCCTCGCGTTTGCCGTCCGAGGCCCGTGCCTGCCGCCAGCCGATCAGGACGACCGTCCCGGACGGCTCATGCAGGCAGATATCCAGGGTGTTGTTGTACCCCGGGAACCGGCTGATCTCCTTCCCCTCCGGCGACAGGACCAGCACCTGCCCGGCCCCCGGAGCGCTGCGATTGTCCTTGTCCGGCACCAGAGCGGCGACGGTGCCCTGCGGCCCGACGTCGATCCGCACCGCCGCCCGCGGCGTCTTGACCTGCCCGAGCACCTGGGACAGCTCTTTGTCTAGCTGGAGCACCCCCTCAGCTCCGGCGACGTAAATGTGGTCCTGCCCGTCCACGGCCAGGTCGCGGACCGCTTCTCCCACCCGCACGGCCTGCAACACGCTCCGCCCGTCGGCGCTCAACCGCGCGACCACGCCCTTGCCGGCGACCAATTCCCTGGCCTTGTCTGCGACCGGGCCGGCGGACAGCACCCCGCCGACCACCAGTGAGCCATCGGACAGGATCGCCGCACCGTAAATGCGGTCCCCCGGCCCACCCAGGAGCGACGCCGCCACCAGCTCCCCCGCCGCCGGCGCGGCAATCGGTGCAGCGGCCCCTCCAGCGGCCGTCGCGGCAGCCTCTGCAGCGACCCCTGCGGCAGCCCCTATGGGGGCCCTACCGGCCACCCCATCGATCAACCCGCCAATAACGCCGCCCACAACGCCGCTGGCGGCCAGCACGGCCAAGGCCCATGCCCCCACGGGTCGGCTCCTCCGTGTCGCTGTGCCCATCAGTTAAGTCCTCCTGTTGGCTAAAGGATGCCCGCCTGTTCGGTAAAGGATGCCCGCCTGGGTCCGTTTTTCTGCCAGCAGTCCGGTCCCAAACCACGTCGGACGGGCCGTTCCGTCCGGCAGCGTCATCCCCCCGTTGGTCGCCGGGACGGCGAGCGGAGTTCCATCGACCGCCGGATCAGCCGTTCAGCTCGACGGCCTCTTCCCAGTGTTCGTAGAGGCGGTCCAGCTCGGCGCGGCGTTGCTCGAGCTGCTGCAGGGTCGAGCGGACCCGCTCGCCGTCGCGGTACAGCTCCGGATTTTGCAGGGCGGCTTCCAGCTCGGCGATGGCCTGTTCGCAGGCGGCGATGTCCGCCTCGATCGCCGCGACGGGACGATAGGGGAAGCGGCGTTTGCGGCGGGGGGGCCGTCCGCCGGATGCCGCCGGGGGCGACCTGTCCCCCTTGTCTTGTTTGACCCGGGTCTGTCCCGCTCCAGCCCGTTCCGTCGCGGCTGACCCGCCGCCGGTCTGTCCGCTACCAGTCTGCCTGCTACCGGTCTGTCCCAGACGGCTCTGCCGCAACGCCTCGTAAGTGTCGTAGTTGCCGTAGACCACCTCCGTGGTCCCGTCGGCAAAGACGACCAGCATGTCGGCAACACGATTGAGGAAGTAGCGGTCGTGGCTGACGACGATGACCGTGCCGTCGAACTCGCGCAGGGCCTGTTCAAGGGCCTCGCAAGCCCAAATGTCCAGGTGGTTGGTCGGCTCGTCGAGGACGAGGAGGTTGGCCTGCTGCAGGGTGAGGCGGGCCAGGGCGGCGCGACTCCGTTCCCCGCCGGACAGCTCGCGGACCGGCCGCTCGACGATCTCCCCGCTCAGGCCGAAGCCGGCCAGCCGGTCGCGGAGGAGTTGCTCGGTCAGGTTCGGGTCGTCCGCCGGGCGGACCGCCTGCAGCAGCGGCAGGTCCGGATCGAGCACTTCCAGGTGCTGGTCGCAGTAGCCGACCGTCACGCGGTGCCCCAGCACGGCGCGTCCCTCGGCCGGCGTCTCCTGACCGCACAGGACACGCAGCAGGGTGGTTTTGCCGCAGCCGTTGGGCCCGACGATGCCCAGACGGCGACCGCGCGGCAGGTCGAAGCTCAGGCCGCGGAACAGGACGCGGTCGCCGTAGCGGTGCCCGAGCTGTTCGGCCCGGACGACGATGTCGCCGGAGCGGGCCGCGGCCCGGAACTGGAACGGCGGCACGGCCGGCCGCACCGGTTTGTCCAGCCGCTCGAGCTTCTCCAGGGCCTTGGCCCGCGACTGGGCCTGGCGGGCCAACTGCCCGTAGTGCACCCGCCGGATGTACTCCTCCTGCCGGGCGATCCACTCCTGCTGGGCCTCGTATTCCTTGAGCTGCCGCTGGTACCGCTCCTCGCGCAGCCGCACGTACTGGTCGTAGTTGCCCGGGTAAGAGGTAATCCGCCGCTGGTGCAGCTCGAGGATACGGGTGGCTACCTTGTTGAGGAAGTAGCGATCGTGGCTAACAATCAACATTCCTTGCGGCTGGCGGACCAGGTAATCCTCCAGCCAGCGGCACATGTCGATGTCCAGGTGGTTACTCGGCTCATCCAGCAGCAGCACGTCCGGTGCGGCCAGCAGCAGGCGGGCCAGCAGGAGGCGGCGTTGCTGGCCGCCGGAAAGCGTGCGCACGTCCCGTTCCCAGTCGTCCGGTCCGAAACCGAGGCCGGTCAGGACCGCCTCGACTTTGTGGTCCAGCTCGTAGGCGTCGTGACAGCGGAGCAGCTCGTGCAGGCGTTCGTAGCGGCTGGCCAGTTGGCGGCGGCGTTCGGCGTCCGTGCAGGCGGCCAACTCCGCCGCCACTTCCTCGAACTCCCGCTGCGCGGCCAGCAGCTCGGCAAACGCCGCACGGGCCGCTTCCCGCACCGTTTGCGGCTCCGTCACCTGCGGGTGCTGCTCCAGCAGTCCGACGCGGGCTCCGGCATGACGCTGCACCTCCCCGCTTTCCGGCTCGTCCAGGCCGGCCAACAGCCGCAACAGCGTGGTCTTGCCCGCGCCGTTGGGGCCGACCAGGCCGATGCGGTCGCCGGCACGGACCTCGAAGCTCACCTCCGCAAACAGCGGCTCGGCCCCGTAGCCGCGACGGATGTTCGTGCACGACAACAGTAGCATCGATGGTCATTATTATGGCGACTGTCGGGCGGCGTCCCCCGGCGACGGAAACCGCCCCCGTGCGGCGACCCGCTTACGTAGAGCCCCCCCCCGTGCGGCGACTCGATCACCGGAATCCGCCGAGCAGGTCCTTCCAGGCGGGGTCTTGCCGCAGCGGGGCCAGCCGCTGCAAGGCCGCCTGACGGTCGCCGCAGTTCCACAACTGCCAGCCCAAAAGGGCCAGCAGGCCGGACTGTTGCGGGTGAACCTCGGCCAGACGCCGCAGCTCCGCCAGTTGTTCGGCGAAACGCTCGATCCGCGGCCCGTACAGCTCCTGCGGACTGAGCGGCGGCAGCGGCCGGTCCCCCTGCCGCTGCAAGGCCTGCTGCAAGACGGTCGCCGCCTCGAGGTACCGTCCGGCGGCCAATTCCGCCTGGGCCTGCAATAGTCGCGGCGAGGCGTCCGGGTCGTGCCGGCCCGCCGCCGCAAACAGCTCCGCCGCCCGCCCATACTCCCCGGCGGCCAACGCCTGCCGGCCCCGCTGCACCAGCCGCGCCGCTTCCCGCTGCGGTTCCACCTCCGGACGATCAACCGGCACGGCGATCGGCTTGGCAAACGGATCGACGCGGAAGACTGGCCCTGCCGGCAGCGGCATGTCGTTACGGACCGGCTCGATCCGTCGCCCGACCGCCGCCCCCGCCTCCGGTCGCGGCCGGATGACCACAAACCGCCCCAGCTCCGCCGGTTGCGGCTCGGGACGCCGGGCCACGGACGCATCCGGCACCGCCGATCGCTCCCCCGTCGCCCGCTCCGCCGACTCCTGCGGCCGGATGACCACAAACTCCCCCGGCGGCTCCGGCGGCGGCGGTGTGAACGCTACCCCCTCCGCCGGACCCAATGGCCCCGCCGGACCCAGTTGCTGCTGCCAGCGGCGATGCGCCTCCTCCTGGGCCAGAACTAGCGGCGGCACGCCCCATCCGCCCCACGGAACTACACCAGCCCACGGGCCCAACGGGCCAACCCATGGACCAACACCGCCCCACGGACCGATACCGCCCCACGGGCCGATGATACCGCCCCAACCAAAGCGTGCCCACGGCGGACCCCAGTCCCAGTCGTCCCATCCGCCCCACCACGGCCAGACCCCCAACCGCCAGCCGGCCCGGACCCGCCACGGCAGACCCCAGCCCGGCCCCACCCCCCAACCTGCCGGCAGAAAACCCGGCACCCAACCGAGCGGCGTCCAGGTCGTCACCGGCGGATACCACCACCCTGCCACCGCCGGCACGCCCCCCCAAAAGCCGTAGGTCCAGCCCGTCGACCACCAGCCCGCCGTGCGGAACCCGCCGACAAAGCCGAACACCTGCACCCGCGGCCCGCCAGCGACAAAGCCGATCCCGCCGCCGCGCACCACGCCGCGCGGCCCCGGCCCGATAAACCCCGCCCGGAACTGGCCGCACGCTTCCGCCGCCGGGCCGCATATCACCCACGCCGCCGCCAACGCCATCCATCGCCGCAGCATGACTGCACCCTCGCCTGGACCGCACAACCGCCCCAACCGTATTATCCACTATTCTCCTTACCATCTCAACGGCGGTCGCTGCGGTCTTGTGAGCCGCCGCGGCGATCCCCAACCCCTGTTACGTAAAACTCCTTCTACCTTAGGTAAAATCAAATTTCCTTGGTTTATAATTTTTATTTCCAAAGGGTTTATGAAAAATCAATGCGGAAAAACTATTGACGATTGAGTTTTACTAAGTAAAATTAATATCGCGGTGATTTCACCAATTGCATCCAAGGTTATATCGGAGGAAGCAGCCTATGCTGGTACGGAACTTCGCCCGGCGGGCATTCACCCTGATCGAGCTGCTGGTGGTCATCGCGATCATCGCCATTCTGATCGGTCTACTGTTGCCAGCGGTGCAGAAAGTCCGCGAGGCCGCCGCCCGCATCTCTTCGCAGAACAACCTCAAGCAGCTCGGCCTGGCCATGCACAACCACCACAGCGCCTTAGGCGTGCTGCCGGCGGCGGAAGGACCAGTCAGCGGCAACACCAACTACGGCTTTTCCGCCCTGGCCCAGATCCTCCCCTATATCGAGCAGGAGAACCTGCAACGCCTGATCGACTTGAACCAGCCGCTGTACATCGGCACCGGGCCGTGGCGGACGCTCAATCCGGTCCACGCCGCGGCGGCCCAGACGGTGGTCAAGACGTTTTTGTGCCCGGCGGACGGGCAAGACCCGCTGTTTCGCAACTATTTCGCCGCCACCCTGGCGGGGACCAACTACGTCGTCAACGTCGGCTCCGGCGTCGGCAGCTTTGTCACCCACACCTACCCGACCGACGGCTTGTTCTGGCGCGGCTCCCGCGTCAAACTGACCGACATCACCGACGGCACCTCCAACACGCTGATGATCTCGCAGACCATTCTGGGAGCGGACAACAACGTGACCGGACCGCGACCGGCCGGTCGGCCCATGCGCTACTCGGCTAATCTCAGTGCCGGCCGCAGGGTGTTGCCCCCGCCGGGCGGCGTCAACCCGCCCCTGACCGAAACCGAATGCGCCAACGCCACCAGTTGGCGCGGCGCCCGCGGCGGCGGCTGGATCCAGCCCGACCTGGCCGCCACCTGCTTCAATGCTTACCTGCCACCCAACAGCTCCATCCCGGACTGCCTCGCTCACGGCAGCGGCTGGTACACCGCCCGCAGCAACTTCGCTGGCGGCGTCAACTGCTGCTTCGCCGATGGCAGCGTCCGCTTCGTGCGCGATACCATACCTCTGCCGGTGTGGCGGGCCATGGCCACCCGCGCCGGCGGCGAAGTCGTCAACGCCACGGATTGACGCCACCCGTCACCATTTGTGTACAATTATACACTATAACCGGAGGAATAGCAAGTGCACCGAAACGGAATCCGCAGCACGGCCTCTATCGGATGGTGGGCCACCTCGGCGGGGCTACTCCTGACAGTCGGCTTGGCCGGTTTGACCCCGGTTGTAGCCGGCGATCCCGCCGTCTGGCCCGGCTTCCGCGGCGACGGTCGCAGTGTCGCCACCGCCCCGGATCTGCCCCTGGAGTGGTCGCCGCAAAAAAACATCGCCTGGCGGCAAAGCCTGCCCGGCTACGGCCAGTCGACCCCTGTTGTCTGGAACGACCGGCTCTTCGTCACCGCCGTCGAGGGGCCAAACAAGGAGAAAATCCACGTCGTCGCCGTAGCCGTGGGGGATGGTCGCATCCTCTGGCACAAGTCTTTTGCACCTGCCCAGCCTGGCCCCAACCATACCATGATGAGCCGGGCCGCCAGCTCCCCCGTCGTCGATGCCCAAGGGGTATACTGCCTGTTTGAAACCGGCGACTTGCTCGCTTTGACCCACGACGGCCAGCTCCGCTGGCACCGCAAACTCACCGAAGAATACGGCCCGTTCCAGAACAATCACGGCCTGGCCAGCTCCCTGGCCCAGGACGAGCGGGCCGTGTTCGTCCTGGTCGATCACGCCGGACCGTCGTATTTGCTGGCCGTCGACAAACGCAGCGGTAAAAACCTGTGGAAAGCCGACCGCCCCTCGCGGATCAGTTGGACCTCTCCCGTGGTCACCCAGGCGTTGGGCCGCAGCGTGGTCATCGCCTGCTCCGGCACGCTATTGACCGCCTACGACGCCCAAAACGGCCAGGAGCTGGCCCGCTACGAGGGTCTGGTGGGGGTGAACATTCCCTCGCCGACCGCCGCGGGGGGGCTGATCGCCGTGGCCGCCGGGCTGGATCGGACCAAGCCGGACGCCGCCGGCTCGGCCCGCTCCAACTGCCTGGTCCGCTTGCAGGAAAAGGAGGGCCGCATCGAACTGAAGCTGGTCTGGCCCGGGCAGAAGGTGATCAGCGGCATGGCCGCACCCGTCATCCACCAGGGGCACGTTTACTACGTTAGCCGCGAGGGGATGGTCTACTGCATCGACCTGAACAGTGGCGAGGTCCGGTACAACGAGCGTCTGGACGACGAGCAGTGGGCCACGCCGATCGCCGCCGGAGATCGCATCTACTTTTTTGGCAGAAAAGGGATCACCACGGTGCTCAAAAGTGGTCCGGAATATGACAAGCTGGCGGTCAACCGGCTGTGGACGCTGGAGGAGTACAACGCCCGCCTGGCGGAGGCGAAGAAGCGGGCGGTACTGCCGCCGCCGCGCAAGGAGGGGGGACCGCCCGCTCCCAAGGGGAACGTCTCGGCGGCGGCCTACACGGCGGTCGGTGACATTGTTTACGGCGTCGCCGCCGTGCCCGGAGCGTTCCTCATCCGCACCGGCACCGAGCTGATCGCCGTCGGGCAACCCACCGGCAACCGCTGAAGCGGCCTCACCGCTGGAAACTGGCAGCTCGAAGGATTGATGGCTCCTAAGGATTGATGGCGATTGATGGCAACCGTAATGCATCCAGACGAATCGATTGACCTGATGTAATCGGAAGCGCCGGCAACTTGAACGTAACTCTCTATCTCCCAAGAAGTTGCGAAGTGCAAAGTCCCTGGGAGTCCACGGAGGTTCTGTCGTCAGCGAAACCTGAGGAGGCGATCGATGATCCCCAACCACTGGCATTCCCTGCGGTATCTGTTATTTGGCGGACTGGCCGGCGTGTTGCTCGCTGGCTGTGCGGCGATGACAGAGCCAACCTCCCGACCCACAGCCGAGGAGGCGTCGGCGGCCACAAAGGATAACGCGACGCCGCGGCCGTTCACCCGCCTGTTCTTCCAGGACCACGACGCTTCGACCCTCAAATACCTCACCCTCAAGATTGACAACCGGCAGCAATGGTCGCATGAGCCGGCCGCGGTGGTCCCATATTTCCCAAAGCTCGACCCAAAACGCCAGAAACTGGTGCAGATGGACGCTATTCAGCAGAAACTGCTACTCGGTGTGCGGGATGATGACAACGGCCAATTCCAAAGCGGCTGGGTCCTGATCGATACCGGCGTCGGCTACATCGATCACGGCGACCACGGCCACTGGACCTTCAAGCGGTCACCAGCCATCCTCGATCAACGCCTGGACAACAAGCAGGGCAACCCGGCCCACCTCTATGTGTACAACGACAAGTTTTACCTGGCCAACGACATGCTCAACGGCTACACCCGCATCGATCCGTCCCAATACCGGGGGGAAAAGGACGGAACGATCGTTAAGGGCAAGCCGCAATTCATCGTCGGCGGCGGCAACCACATCACCCTAGCCGTGGTCGATGATAAGGTCGGCTATTCTTGCTGGATCGACGGCGGCGGGCCGAACAAAGGGCGGGTGGACGTCACGCCGATCACTGACGCCGAGAGGTGCGAACCGGCTTACAGCTTCCATTTACCGCACGGCGGTATCCACGGGGCAATCGCCTGTGCCGACAAAGTGTTTTTCGCCCCCGCCGCTGGCATCTGCTGGGTTCGTGCTGACCGGCCGTTGAAGGAAAACACCAAGACGGTGCAGGTGCACCATATCGACCTGGGAACCGAGGACGACAAGCCTCGCCGCACGGGAGCATTTAGCCGCCACCGCCACTACGTCCTGTTCACCACCGGCAAGGCGTCCCAGGCGGCCCTGGCCATCCTTGATGCGAAGCAGGACGATCCTAAACCGTGGTTCGTGCCGCTCCCCGTACCGGCAGGGACCCAGCCGGTCTCGCCAGTGGTGGTCGATTCCGCCTACGGGCCACTGTATGCATTTGTCTTCTGCGACCGGGTCAAGCCAGTCGATGGGGTCTCGGAAGTCCTGCACGTGATCGACCTGGACCCGAACCGCGACGGCCGGCTCGACGACGCCAAGCTGGTCCAGACCCTCACCGTGGGGGCCAGCGCCGTGGAGGGGCATTTCGGCCACCATGACCTGACCTGCGACGCCGAAGCCCAGTACGCCTTCTTCACCAATCCCGGCGACGGGACGATTGCCGTGCTGTGGCTCAAGACGCTGCAGGTGGTGCACACCATTCCGGTAGGGGGCAAGCCGACGGCGATCGTGGCGGTCGGCAGCCGGGAAACGGACGACTAGGCGGTAGCGCGTCGGTCAGCGGCCGGGAAACGGACGTCGGAGGAGGCGGTGCTGCCAATTCTGGGCGGAAAATGGACGAGCGCGGGGTCGCCACTGGCGACGCCCGGGATACGGACGGGGGCACCGCCCCGGCGGTGGTGGGGCTGGCTCGCCGTCCGGTTTCCGTCGAGTTCGGCGAAGTTTACCGAACGTGGAAGGGGCGGTGGACCGTCTCGGGGCGGACCTCGCGGGTAATTGGCCCGAACACGTCCACTTCAAAGGGGCGGTGGACACGGTTGCCGCAACAGTCTTCCAGGCGGGTATCGACGGCCAGGCGGTAGGGGCCGGCGGTCCAGGGTCGGTCGGGGACGAAGCTGAGGACACGTTCGCCGCCGCCGACCTGCATCTCGCCGGCGACGGTTTCCCCCGCCGCTGTCTCCACCCACACCATCCGGTGCAGCAGGGCGTGGTCCAGGGGCTTGGGGAGCCGCACCAGCAGCGGCTCGCGGCTATTGCGGCGCGGCGGCACCAGCGACCATTGGCCCGGATCGACCGGCTCCTCGTCCGGCGGCCCGGCCTGGAAGCTCCGGCGATACTCCGACGCCAGCGGCCGGCCGTCTGCGTCCCGCCATTGGCCGGAAATGACCAGCGTATAGCGCCGCCCCTGTTCCAGGACCGGCCCGTCCTCTTGGCGCGACAGCAGCTCCCGCTTGACCCGTCCGGGGTGGAACAGCAGCGTCAGGCGGCGGCCGTCCGCCGACCACAGCTCCTCGTCCAGCTCTAGGAACGGGTGGGGCACCTCCTGGCCGTCGTCGCGAAGCAGGCGGCAGTGGCGGTACACGTCGCCGCGGGACATTTCGCCGGAGAAGTGGACGTACCAGCGGAGGGTGTTTTCCGGTAGCACCGTGGCGGAGGGATAGACGGCGACGACCCGCACCGGCGGCCGCGGCGGCGGGGCCGGCAGGCGGACCTCCGCCTCGAGTGTCTGTTGCGGCGACAGGCGGACCCGCACCCGGTACGGCCGGCCCGGCGTCAGCGGGAACAGCGGCTCGAACCGTATCCCGTCCGGGAGCACCACGTACTCCCCGGCTAGGGGGACCTCCGCCGCGACTGGCTCGGCGACAATCACGGTCAGCACGTCCCGCCACTGCCGGGCGTCCGGGGGGAGCCGCCGCCACGCCGCCAGCCGCGCCGCGGGCACGGGGCGGACCTCGATCGCCGCCGGCCGATCGTTGCTCGCCGGCACCAGCAGGATTTGCGGCTGCGGCCCGGGCGACGGTGGGATGGTCGGCCCGGCCGACGGCGGCGCCGACCCCGCCCACGCGGCCAGACCGCCGGCCCCGCCGACGACAGCGGGAAACCACAACCACGCCCACGCTAGGAGCCTGCCAAAGATCACTTTGACGATAAACATTGGCGTATTTTCGCTGTGGGTCATGCTTCACGCAACGCAATAGTGACGCGGCGGCGACCAACGGCCGGGATGGTTTCTGGGCGACGACTCCCAGCCGCTTCCGCCGCTTTGATGTAACTTGTTCTAGGTCAACAGGTTACGTCAATTCCGACCCGCTCTTACGGCAGCGGGATGGTCTTCAGGTCGTAGCCCCCGCCGTCCCGGCGGACCAAGATGACCGCCCGCTCGGCGTCGAGCTTGTCCAACTGGACGACGTTCGACAAATTCGGCACGGTGACGAATTTGACCCCGGCCGTGTCGGCGACCCGGCTGGTGATCGGCGTGGCGGTGGCGAATTCCTCCGTGGGGATTTTGATCACGCCACGGGCCGAGTTGGCGGTCAGGAGGTATTCGCGGCCGTCCTTGGTGTAGGCGATCATGTCCAGGGGCTGGTTGCGGTTGCCTAGCTCGGCGATGGTCACGCCGCGGACTTTGGCGCCGGGCTTTAGCTCCTTGACGGGGATTTTGACCAGAGGCGTGCAGGTGTAGGAGGCGAGGATGTATTCCTCGTCGCCGATCTTGTAGGGGGTGAAGGTGCGGATGGGGGCGTTGGTTTCGAGGCGGCCGTGCGAGCCGTGGAAGATCTCGATGGTCGTCCCCTTGTCGGCCTCCTTGAACGGGTAGGGGATGACCCGCAGGGTGCTGGCGAATTCTTCGCTGGAGAGTCCGGCGACGAAGAGGCGGCCGTTGAGGAACGCCATGCAGGTGATGGCCCCCATCGGTTCGCGTTGGGTCTTGCCGGGGTTGGGGAGCTTGACCAGGGCGTAGGGGACGTCCTTGAGGGGCACGGCCTCGATTTCGCCGCCGCGGGTGATGCGGACCAGTGCGGGCTGGCCAGCCCCGCTGCCGCGAGCGACCGCTACGTAGATGTTGCCCGAGGCGGGGTTGACCTTCAGGTCATGGATACGGATTTCCTTCGGCCCGACGCCGAGCAGGCCGGCGATCTTGGCGTCGAGCTGTTCGATGGCGACCGCCTGGGTGCCCGCGGGGGTAGTGTCGCCGGTGGCGACCGCCACGATGGTCCCCGCCTGGGGATCGCCCAAAAACAGCAGGCCATTCGGGCCAAAGGCCAGGGCGGTGATGGACTGCAGCGGCGGCGTGCCGCGGGTCAGGCCTTCGTCGGCCGTCGCCGGCACCGCCAGGATGGCCGTAGCGATCAAAGCAGCGCAGACCGTTCGCATGGTCGTTCCTCCGATAGTACTCCGAACAGTACCTGCAGGGGAAAGTGGGGCGACATCCGGGGTGCGGGCGGGCCGGTCCGGCAGCGGAGCGCGTGCCGGTCCGCCGGGACGGCTGCACCCGTGCCCAAGGGTTTATCTTCGCACCCGGCGGCGGCCGTTCAAGCGGAAAATTATGAAAAACGCCGCGGCGGCAGCCCTGCGGCAGATGGGACGCCAAGCCGGGCATCCGGGGGTCACCGGTCCCAGCGTCAGAGGGTGATCAAGGCGCATGGGGGTGCCACTCATTCCGCCGGCCAGGTCGGCGGTGAGCGATCCCGGCGTCAGAGGGTGATCAGGGCGCTGCTCCAGGTCAGGCCGCCGCCGAAGGCGATCAGCAGGACGGTATCGCCGGGCCGGCAGCGGCCGGTTTCCAGGGCCTCGTCGAGGGCAATCGGCACGCTGGCAGCGGAGGTGTTGCCGTATTTGTCCAGATTGATCATCACCTTCTCTGGGGGCACGCCGCTGGCTTCCAGGGCGGCGTCGATGATCCGCTGGTTGACCTGGTGGGGGATCAGGACGTCGAAGCCGTCCAGGCCCAGCTCGCGGCAGTCGGCCTCCGCCTGCTGGATCAGCTCGATCATGCGGCTGACGGCGAAGCGGAAGACTTCCCGGCCATTCATGCGGATGTATTCGAGGGGCTGGGGGAGGAGGCTGCCCGGGGGTGGTTGTGGCGTGACCCGGCTGGGGACCTGGATCAGCTCCTGGCGGCTGCCGTCGGCATAAAGGCGGATTTTCCGCACGCCCCGATTGACCACAGCGGTGGGGGCGATGACGGCCGCGCCGGCCCCGTCGCCGAACAGGATGCAGGTCGTGCGGTCGGTCAGGTCCATGGCCCGGCTGAGCACGTCGCTGCCGACGATCAGGGCGTGCCGGGCCATACCGCTCTGCACGTACTGACAGCCGATCGACAAGGCGTACAAAAATCCGGAGCAGGCGGCCGACACGTCGAAGGCCGGAATCGGCCGGCACCCCAACGCCGCCTGGATCAGGCAGGCGTTCGAGGGGCACATCAGGTCCGGCGTGACCGTGGCGCAGATGATCAGGTCGACCTGCGCCGGCTCGATGCCAGCAGCAGTCAAGGCCCGACGGGCCGCTTCCGCCCCCATCGTGGCTGACGTCTCCCCCGTCCCGGCGAACCGCCGCTGCCGGATGCCCGTGCGGGTCCGGATCCACTCGTCCGCCGTATCCAACTGGAACGTCTCGGCCAACGCCTCGTTGCTGACGCAACGAGCCGGTAGATAACGCCCCGTCCCGATGATGGCCACGCCGACCAACGCACTCATGCCGCGTTCTCGAGACCCCGTCGTGTTGTGCTCTTGTCTGATTGTCAACCTTTGACGATTTAGCAAATTCTCCTACGTTCAGCTACAAGGAAAATCCGAACATGGATAATATTGACGTGCAACGGGTTCGATACAACCGGTCCGGCGCGGCGGTTCCGGCGGGCCGGGGAGCGTTGCCCGCGGGAGCAGCAGCATGAGCGACCAGCCGTGGTATGCGGCCGGCCTGGCCTTTGAGTGCACCCGTTGCGGCCGCTGCTGCACCGGCGAGCCAGGCTACGTCTGGGTCACCGCCGAGCAAGTCGCGGCGATTGCCGAGCACCTCCGTTTGCCGTTTGAGGAAGTCTGGCAGCGGCTGACCCGCCCGGTGGGGCGACGGCGTTCGTTGCGGGAGCGGGCCAACGGCGAATGCGTCTTTTGGGACCGGCAGGCCGGCTGCACGATCTATCCGGTGCGGCCGCCGCAGTGCCAGACCTGGCCGTTTTGGGAAAGCAACGTGGCCACACCGCAGGACTGGGTTCGCACCAGTGAGCAGTGCCCCGGCTGCAACCGCGGCCCGGTCATCCCCGCCGAGGAAATCACCCGCCGCATCCGCGTCATCCGCCTGTGATCCGCAACGGCGGCGTGCGACTGCGCAGTCGCTTCCTCCAGCGGCCCGCTTGGCTCTCTCTGGTAAAAGGACAGGACCGGCCTGCCTACTCGCCGCGGGCGGCCCGGTATTCGCAGGTAACGGTGGTAGTGATGCCGCCGCGTGGCGTCCACTTCGACACCACCCGGCACCAGCGGGGCCGGCACGCCGCCACAAAGTCGTCCAGCAGGCGGTTGGTCACGTCCTCGTAGAATATCCCCATGTTCCGGTACCGCTGCAAATACAGCTTGAGCGATTTCAGCTCGACGCACCGCTCGGCCGGCGAGTAGGTAAATATGATGGTGCCGAAGTCCGGCTGGCCGGTCTTGGGGCAGACGCTGGTGAACTCCGGGCAGACGATCTCGATGGTGTAGTCCCGTCCCGGGTGCGGGTTGGGGAAGGTCTCGAGCTGCTCGGCGGCGGGCGTCGGCGTCGGCTCCATCAGTGTGTGCTCCGAAAAAACCGGCCAGCGGGGGCACGGCGTGCCGCGGCGGACGGCCGGGCGGTCGTTATCTTAATTCTAGGGGGTCAGGCCGCAGCGGAGGACAAACCCGCATACGCCAACGGGCACGCTCGCGGCGACGGCACGACCCGACGGACTGTCTACCGGAGACCGACCGTGTCATCCAAAGCCGTAGTCCTGCTCAGCGGCGGGCTGGATAGCGCGACGACCGCGGCGATCGCCCGTACCCAGGGCTATGCCGTGCACGCCCTGACCGTCGATTACGGGCAGCGGCACCGCATCGAGCTGCAACGGGCCGCCCAGTTGGCCCAGGCTTTGGGGCTGGCCGAACATCGCCTGCTGCGGGTCGATCTGCGGGCCATCGGCGGCTCGGCCCTGACCGCCGAGCTGGACGTTCCCAAGGACCGCCCGGCGGAAGAGCTGGGCCAGGGCATCCCCGTCACTTACGTCCCCGCCCGCAACACCGTCCTGCTGGCCCTGGCCCTCGGCTACGCCGAGACCATCGGGGCGTTCGACCTGTTCATCGGCGCCAACGTGTTGGACTATTCCGGCTATCCGGACTGCCGGCCGGAGTTCCTGGCGGCGTTCGAGGCGGTGGCCAACCTGGGGACCAAAGCGGGGGTCGAGGGGACGGGCCGCTTCCGGGTCCATGCCCCGCTGTTGCAATGGAACAAGGCCCAGATCATCCGCGAAGGGTTGCGGCTGGGGGTCGATTTCCGGCTGACCTCCAGTTGTTACGATCCGGACGCGACTGGGCGGGCCTGCGGCCGCTGCGACGCCTGCCAGTTACGCCGTAAAGGCTTTGCCGAGGCCGGCGTCCCCGACCCGACCGAATACGTCGCTCCTGCGGTCGCAGCCGGCGGCTGAGCCGACGGCGGATCACGCTGCGATCACGGGGATGACCGCGACGCTAACGGCTGGCCGAGGCACGTTTGGCTATGCCGCCCTCGGCATGGCCGTTTGTGTAAATATGTACCATAATCGCGGTATTGGCAAGTGAATTGCGTGAAATTTTTCGCGGATTTTTATCGATGGATCGCAACTGAGATTGAATCGCAATAAGCACAATTGAGATCGGATCTCAATAAGCGAAGGGGCACGAACCGATGCAGATGCGGCAATGGGTATGGTTTTTGTGCGGCCTGGTGGGAGTATGCGGGGCGGACTGGCCGCAATTTCTGGGTCCGCGGCGGGACAGCACGACGCCGGAGACCGTCGCGGCGTGGACGGGGGAGCTGCGTCCGGCGTGGCGGCAGGCGGTGGGGGCGGCGCACAGCTCGCCGGTGGTCGCTGGCGGGGTGGTCTACGCTTTTTATGAGCCGGCCGGGAAAAATGCGGACCTGCTGGCCGCTTTCGACGCCGCGACCGGCCGCCGCCTGTGGGAAAATTCCTATGAGCGGGCAGAATTCAAGCCGCTGTTTGGGCATGGGCCGCGGGCCACGCCGCTGGTGCACCGCGGGCGGGTGTACACCTTCGGCGGCACGGGGATTTTGGCCTGCTGGAACGTCGCGGACGGCCAGTTGCTCTGGAAAGTCGATACGCTCCAAGAGTTTGGGGCGGCCAACCTGTTTTTCGGGGTCTCTGCATCGCCGCTGGCCCTGGACGAAGAGACGATCGTAGTGCCGGTGGGGGGCAAAGGGGCGGGGTTTGTGGCGTTTGACGCCGCGACGGGCCGGCGGCGCTGGCAGGCGACCGACGAGCCGGCCAGTTACGCCTCGCCGATCCTGCACCGCGGGCAACTGATCGCTCTGGGGGGTGCCCACCTGCTGGGGCTGTCGCCGCGGGGACAGCTGTTGTGGTCCGTGCCGTTTGAAGGAAAGGTCGGTAACTTAGTCGAGTCCTCGACCACGCCGCTGGCGATTGACGAGTGGGTCATCGGCAGTACGATCTCCTCGGGCACCATCGCCCTGCGGTTGCGGCAGGACGGGGAAAAATGGACGCCGCAAACCGTCTGGCACAACAAGGAGCTACGCTGCTATTTTTCCGCGCCGGTGGTGGTGGGCGAGCATGTGTACATGGTCAATAGCACCGGCACCTTGACCCAGCCGAGCATCGCGCTACGCTGCGTGGAGTGGAAGACCGGCAAAATCGCCTGGGAAGAGAAGAACATCGGGCGGTACCACGCCGCGCTGCTGCGGTGCGGCCCGGCCGGGCAGGAGCGGCTACTGATGCTCGACGACACGGGGCGGCTGACCCTGTTTACCGCTGACCCGCAGCAGTTCCGCCCCCTGGCCCAAGGGAAGGTCTGCGGCCCGACCTGGGCCCACCCCGCCCTGGCCGACGGCCGGCTGTATGTCCGGGACGAGAAAGAACTTCTGTGCATCCCGCTCCGCTGACGCCGTACCCGGCGGAGACGGGACACCGCGGCCAGCCCCCGTCCCCGCAGCCGCGCGGTACCCGTCCCTACGGCCTCTGACTTCTGCGTTCGCGCCCCTCGCCTCACGGCCTTTAGATCCCCGTCCCACGCCCTCGCCACTATCACTATCTTGATCCACATGATCACCAAAATGAGCGGCGTGCTGGTCCGCATCCTCGACGAGGAGGTCCGCATCGAGGTCGGCCCGCTGGAATACCAGGTGCTGGTGCCGGAGACCGTCCGCCGGCAGTTGCAGGACCGCCTCGGCGAGCCGGTCAGCCTGCACATCCTGGAGTACTGGGAGGGGGCAGCGGGGGGCAACCGCTTCGTGCCGCGCCGCGTCGGTTTTTTGACCGAGCTGGAGCTGGAATTTTTTGAGCTGTTTTGCACGGTCGAGAAAATCGGCGCCAAAAAGGCCCTCAAGGCGATGGCCCGGCCGGTGGCCGAAATCGCCGAGGCGATCAGCCGGCAGGACGTGAAGTGGCTCAGTACCCTGCCGGGGGTGGGGGCGGCCACCGCCGAGCAGATCGTGACCGCCCTCAAGCGGAAGGTGGCCCGCTACGCCGTGGCCCCACAGACGCCCGCGGCGGCCGACCGCCAGTTGCTAGACGACGTCTACCAGGCCCTGCTGAGCCTGGGGCACACCCCTGCCGACGCCCGCAACCGCCTGGATACGCTCCTCGGCTCCGGTAAGACTTTCCGCAGCGTCGAGGAAGCCCTGACCTACATCTACAGCTCCGGCGGCTAGCGGTCACGTCCCAAACGGCGTCAGATCGGGAGCCACAAACTGGGCGGCGGCCCCTGGCCCGGGCGGCTTACCGCTGGCTTACCGACCGTCCGTCCGCTGGCTGTCAGCCGTTTCTCTCCCGCGGCGTCGGCCCTTTTCCATCGCCGTTACCTTACCTTACGGGGGACAATCCTTGCAAGTGCTTACGGCACAATGGTTTATGGAACGCGGATGCCGAAGTGTTCCGGCGGCGGCAGGACTAGCTCGCTGGCTAGACCAGTCCATGCGGCGGGCGGCCGGCCAGGTGGAGGCGTTGCCGGCGGCACCGTCGCCGTGAGGGCCGATGGACGGATGCCAAACTGTTCCGGCGGCGGCAGGCTGAGCGGGGGCGCCGTCCCTGTCGATGCAGGCACCGCTCGCGGCGAGGCGGGAGCCACCCCGGCAAGGGGGGGAGCGTCTGTGCGGCCGGCGGGCGGTGCGGGCCAAGCCGGCGTCATGTTACCGCGAGCCGGCGCAATGTTACGGGGAGTTGGCGCGATGGTGCCGGGGGCCGTCGCAACCGGCTGACGGTTCGGAACTCCTTGCCGTGTCGGCAGATACGGCGCCGCGGGGACATACGGCGGCAGCGGAGCGTACGGCGGAGCAGGTCCTGCCCCGCCCGGCGGCCAACCCCTGGACGGACCCACAACCAGCGGCATCGTGCCCGGCAGACCGCCGGGAACTGTGCAACCGGTCGGCGTTCACCCCGCGCCACTGCGTCCCGGCAGCAGGAGGAACCAGAGGGCCGCCGCCATCCCGGCCGCCGCGAGCAGCAGGGCCTTTTGGCCGGCCGCGTCTTTGTCCGCCGCGTTTGTGCCTGTCACGATGGGGAAGCCAAGCCAACGGTGGCGGAACAGCCCAGCGAACGATCCATCGATCATGCCGCGCATCCTTGCGGGGACAACGGCCGACGTCTTGCCGGCCGGGCGGGTGTTCTACCATGCTGTCCTAAGGAAAAAAAGGCCGACTGCCGCCAGGCTACGCCGCTTCCGGCGGGGATTCTGGCGGGAACGTCCTGAGAGACCCCTCGCCGCTGGCGACCGACCCATCCGGCGACGGAGCCAGCCGCGGCAGGTCGTCCAGCGACCCGAGGCCAAAATGCTTTAAAAACTGCGGCGTCGTGCCGTAGCAGACGCCCCGGCCGGCAGACCGCCGCGACGGTTCACTGGTCGATGGTCGTGGCGACGTTGCAACTTCCGGCGACGCGGCCACATCCGGCGACCCTCCAGTAGTTTCCGGCGACGCTTCAGCTTGCGGCGACGTTGCAACTTCCGACGCTTCAGCTTGCGGCGACGGCTCGGGGGAAGGCTCCTCGCCCCCTTCGGCCCGTCGCGTCACGGCGATGAACCCCAGCCGCAGCAACTGGCGGATCGCCGCGGCGGAATCGGCCCCGCGCACGGCGTCGATTTCGGCCTTGGTTACCGGCTGGCGGTAGGCGATGATCGCCAGGGTGTCGAGGGCCGCGGGCGACAGTCGCACGGCCCGGGTGCCGCCGTAGAGCCGCTCCCGCAGGCCGCGATAGGCCGGCAGGACGGTCAGGGACCAGCCGTCGCCGCGCCGTTCGATGGCGTAAGGGCGATTCTGGCGGCGGTAGCGGCGGTTGAGGGCGTCGATCGCCGCAGCGACGTCCTCGGGACTGAGGCCACGGAGGATGCGGCACACCGTCGCGGCCGTCAGGGGCGGACCGCCGACAAACAGCATCGCTTCCAGGATCTGCTCGACGGGGGGTGCGGCCTCTTCGGCCAGGGGAGGGGCCGCCGGACGCGTCGCTGTCCGGGCTGCAGCCCGCGTCGTCGCCCGGAGCGGCGGGGAGGTCGCTAAACCGTCTGCCCGCGGAGGGGACGCCAGCGAGGAAGGTGCTGAGCGGGGTGATACCGGCGGAGGGGATGCCGGCGGAGGGGATGCCGGCGGAGGGGATACTGGCGGCGACGCTACCTGCTGTGCGGACTCGACTTCCGCGTCTTCCGTTACCATTTGGGACGGCTCGGGCGCCGTAGGGGACGGTTCCGGTGCCAGTGGGGACAGTTCCGGCGCCAGTGGGGACGGGTCCGCCACCGGCAGGGCGTCCCCGTCCACGTCCAACTCCCATTCGACCGCCCAGGGGAGGTCGTTATCGGGGAGGTCCTCGCCGGGGAGGTCTTTGCCGGGGAGCTGCGGTGCTGGCTCCGCCCCGTCAGGCGGGGGATCCGGTCTGTTCGATGCTGGGGGGCCGTCCGGTGTCCCTTCCGGCGGCGGCATGGCCGGCTCCTCCAACCGTAACTTCAAACGTCACAACAACTTATCCGCCGATGGCGGCGACGATGGCCGCTCCCACCTCGGCGGTGCTGCTGCGGCCACCCAGGTCCGGCGTGCGGACTCGTCCTTCGGCCAGGACCGTCGCGACGGCGTCGCGGATGGCCCGCGCGGCCACGGCCAGGCCCAAATGCTCCAGCATCAGGGCCGCCGACAGGATCGCCGCGATCGGGTTGGCGATCCCTCGCCCGGCGATGTCCGGGGCCGACCCGTGCACCGGCTCGAACATGCTGGGGTAGTGCCGCGTCGGGTTGATGTTGCCGGAGCTGGCCAGGCCGATGCTGCCGGTGACGGCGGCGGTCAGGTCGGTGAGGATGTCGCCGAACAGGTTGCTGGCGACAATAACATCGAAGCTTTCCGGCTTGCGGACCAGGTCCATCGCCGCCGCATCGACCAGAAGGGAGTGGCTCTGCACGTCCGGGTAGTCCTTGCGGACCTCTTCGAAGACGGCGTCCCACAGTCCCATCCCCCAGATCAGGGCGTTGGACTTAGTGATGCTGGTGAGCTTTTTGCGGGGCCGCTGCCGGGCGGCCTCGAAGGCGGCCCGCAGGATGCGTTCGCAGCCGCGGCGGGTAAAAACTGCCGACTGCACCGCCGTCTCGTGCGGCGTGTCGGGATAGAGCCGGCCGCCGACCGGAGCGTATTCCCCCTCCGTGTTTTCGCGGTACACCAAAATGTCGATCTCCCCAGGCTGTTTGCCGGCCAGCGGGCAGGGCACCCCGGCAAACAGGTAGGCCGGACGCAAATTGACGTACTGGTCGAAGCGGCGGCGCATCGGCAGCAGCAGCTCGTGCACGGTGATCCGGTCCGGCACACTCGGATCGCCGATGGCTCCGAACAGGATGGCGTCGTGCTGCTGCAGGATGTCCCAGCCGTCCGGGGGGAGGATGCGGCCGTGCTGTTTGTAGTAGGCGGTGCTCCAGGGGAGGCGGTTCCACTCGAGCGAGGCGGGCTGGTGGCGACGCACCGCCGCGTCCGCCGCGCGGATGGCCTGGTCGATGACTTCCGGCCCGATGCCGTCGCCGCCAATGACGGCGATCCGCCAGCGGCGGGCCGTCGCGTTAGCCGTCGCGTCTGCGGGTGCAATCGCCATTGCCTTTCCCCCCTGTCGATGCTATAGGGCCGCTACAGTTTGCCAGGACGTTACATCCCGTCGGCCGCTCCGGCGACGTGGGCCACGAGCGGCCCATCCGGCATGGACATCTTGCGGGCCGGCGGGAACAGTGACAATAGCGGGCCGACAGGGGCAGCGGCAAGGCGAAACCGCCCCGCACCTGCCGCGACGGGGTCAACCGACGGCCCGGCGACGCAACCGCACCGCAAACGGGAAGGGATCCACGCCGTGAGGCGGCATCGGGATTGCAGGTACCGCTTGAGCCGGCTGGTACTGGCGCCGGTGGCGGCGGTGCTGTGCGCCCTGCTGGCTGGCTGCAAGTCCCGCGAGGGGAGCCTCGGCAAGGGGAACGACCCGCTGGTCTACGGCCCGGATCGCATCCCGCGGCAGAACGTCCCCTTACCCGAGCGGGGCAACGCCGGCAGGGACCGGGGCGACCCGCTCTTGGGCACCCCCGCCGGCCGTGCTCCCCGCCGCGATGACGGACCGGGTTACACCGACGACCCGGCCCGCTTCCGCGGCGTCCACATTCCCGGCCCCGGCACGACCCCCGCCGCTTTGGCCGCCGGCAATAACGATCCGGACGCCCTGAAAATCGACGACGGCCCGCCCCGCATCCCGCTGCGGCCCGCCGGCGGCCCGACGGGTAGCCCCCCTGGTGGCCCCGCTGGTGGCCCGACGGGTAGTCCCGTCGGTAGCCCCGCGGGCGGCTCCCTGCCTGCTGATCCCCTCGCCACACCGCCGCACAGCCCGACTGCGGCCGGCGGGAGTCTCCCCCCGATGCCCGAGAGCGTACCGACCGCCGGAGCGGCCCTCGAGCCGCTGCACGCCGAACTCGACCGCCTCGGCGTAGCCCGCAGCGACCGCCAACTTACCCAGGAGCAGGGGCATTACCTGTTCCGGGCGACCCTCCCCTGGGACGGGGCCCGCCGGCAGTACGTCGGGGCCGGCGACACTCCCGCCGCCGCCATCCGCCAGGTCATCGAGCAGATCCGCCTCGACCGCGGCCCCGACCGGCCGTAACTGCAATAAGTCGCTATGTCACAACAAGTTGCGTCACCGCCAGACGGTACAGGCCGATCCTGCCTCCGCTGCCGCTCGACGGCTCCCGCCGCGTAGTTGCCGGACGATTCCCTACAACGATACCAGCGGACATGACCATCGGACATTAATTGCAGACGCAGCCGGCGGCCAACAACGGATCAGCCCGGAAGATGGAGCGGCGGACGGCACCGGGCAGTATGCCCAAGCGGCGGGAGGAGCGGATGCAAGCGGGGACGGATCCTATCGGGGACGCGGCCGCATAGCGGGCGAGACTGAATAACGGGCGGGTTTTATCGGGGACGGCCGCATAAGCAGACAGGGTCCAATAGCGGGCGGAACCCAATAGCGGGCGAGGTCCCTGACAGCGGAGAAGGAGTATCCATGATGTTCCGGACGGAAGCGGAGCTAGACGAGGCGTTGAGCCGGCCGACGGAGGGGGTGATCGCCACGCTGGGCCGCCACGCGGGGGACATCGTCGTATTGGGGGCCGGCGGCAAGATGGGTCCGACGCTGTGCCAGATGCTGGCCCGGGCCGTGGCCGTCCGCGGCGAGAGCCGCCGCATCTACGCGGTGTCCCGCTTCGGGTCGCCGGAGGCCGCCGCCCGCCTGGGGCCGGAGGTGGTCCCGGTCAGCAGCGACCTGCTCGACGCCGCCGCGGTGCAGCAGCTGCCGGATGCGACGATCGTCTTTTACCTGGTCGGCCGCAAGTTCGGCGCGACCGCGGACGCCGCAACTACTTGGGCTGTCAACACTTACGCACCATCGCTCGTCGCCCGCCGCTATGCCGGTCGCCGCATCGTCGCCTTCTCCAGCGGCAACGTCTATCCGCTGTGGGACGTGGAAAGCGCCGGACCGGACGAGTCCGTACCGCCGGAACCGCTCGGCGAATACGGCATGTCCGTACTGGGCCGCGAACGGATCTTCGAGTATTTCTCCCGGCAGTCGCACACCCCGACGGTACTGCTGCGGCTCAACTATGCCTGCGACTTGCGATACGGCGTGCTGGTGGATTTAGCTATGCAGATATTGCACGGCGAACCGATCGACCTGAGCATGGGCTTTTTCAACACGATCTGGCAGGGGGATGCCGTGGCCATGGCCATCCGCGCCCTGGACTATGCCGCCGTGCCGCCGCGGGTGTTCAACCTGACCGGGCCGGAGGTGCTCAGCGTCTGGGAGGTGTGCACCCGCCTGGGGGAACGGCTGGGGGTACGGCCCAAGTTCACCGGTCAAGAGGCCGATACCGCCCTGCTGAGCAACGCGGCGGCGGCCCTGGCCGCTCTCGGACCGCTGCAGGTCTCCGCCGAGCAGCTCATCGAGTGGGTCGCTTCCTGGCTCCGCAGCGGCGGCCGCACCCTCGATAAACCCACGCACTTCCAGAACCGTCAGGGGCGGTTCTGACCGGGCACTTGCATAACCGTCCGGTGCGGCGGTGACGGCGGGTCGGAGGCCGCAACCGTTGCGGCGGATACCCGCCATCCCGATGCTAGGCCGCCGCTGACGGGGCCGCTGTCCGCGACTCCGCCGAACCTTCTCGACGCCGCGGCGACGGATTCTTACAATCTCGACACGCCGCCTCTTCCGCACGGGGCGGCCCCACTGCGACGGAACCCCACGAGATTCCCCAACTGCCAGGCGGGAGGACCACACGATGCCGACCAATCCCCCTCTGAACCGGAAACTGCGCATGGGCCTTGTCGGCGGCGGGCAAGGAGCGTTCATCGGCCGCGTCCACGCCACGGCGGCCATCCTCGACAACCGGGCCGCACTGGTCGCCGGCGCCCTCTCCTCCGATCCGGCCAAGTCCAAGGCCTCCGCCCCGGACTACGACATCCCCCCCGACCGCGCCTACGGCAGCTACCAAGAAATGGCCCAGGCCGAAAAACAACGCCCCGACCCCATCGACTTCGTCTCCATCGCCACCCCCAACCACACCCACTTCGCCATTGCCAAGACCTTCGCCGAGGCCGGCTTCAACGTCATCTGCGACAAACCGATGACCTTCGACCTGCAGCAGGCCGAGGAGCTAGTGCAGATCGTCGAGCGGACGGGGATCGTCTTCGTCCTGACGCACAACTACACCGGCCATCCGCTGGTACGGCAGGCCCGCGAGATGGTCCTCAACGGCGAGCTGGGCGAGATCCAGGCCATCCGCGCCTTCTACATCCAGGGCTGGCTCCGCACCCGCCTGGAAGCAAGCGGCCAGAAACAGGCCTCCTGGCGGACCGACCCGAAACAGTCCGGCGCCGCCGGCTGCTTCGGCGACATCGGCACCCACGCCTACAACCTCGCCCGCTACATCACCGGACTGCTGCCGGTCGAAGTCTCCTGCCAGCTCAAGACCTACGAGCCGGGACGGCAACTGGACGACTACGGCACGGCGATCATCCGCTTCGAAAACGGCGCCCTGGGCACCGTCACCGCCTCGCAGATCAGCCACGGCCGCGAAAACGACATCTTCATCGAAATCGACGGCACCAAAGCTTCCCTGGAGTGGCACCAGGAAGAACCCAACAAGATGATCGTCCGCAAAAACGGCGAGCCGCACAAGATCTACACCCGGGCCGGCGGGCCGTACCTGGGGGCTGCTGCCGCCGCCGCCACCCGCATCCCCAGCGGCCACCCCGAAGGCTACCTCGAAGCGTTTGCCAACATCTACACCGCCGCCTACGACGCCATCGTCAAACGGACCTGCGGCGAACGCTTCGAGACCGTCGATACCATCTACCCCAACGTCTATGACGGCGTGGACGGCATGCTGTTCATTACCCGCTGCGTGGAAAGCAGCCGCGAAAACGGGGCCTGGCGACCGTTGCGGCACCCCAAGCAGCGACGCTGACCCTCACGCCGCCCGCAGGGGGATCGCGGGACCGCACAAAGCGGGGACCGCGGGGCCACCTGCGTGGGGACCGCGGGGCCACCCGCGGCGGGGCTTTTGCCGCCAGATTTGTCGTAACTGCATCAAACACCAGGACTTACAATGGCTGATGTCCGTGCCTTTCGCGGCGTGCGCTATGACCTGGGGCGGGTCGGACGCCTCGCCGACGTCGTCTGCCCCCCCTACGACGTGATCGACCCGGAGCTGCAGGAGCGGCTCTACGCGGCCAGTCCCTACAACGCCGTGCGGCTGGAATGGCCCCGCCGCACGCCGGACGGGCCGTCCCCCTACGAGCAGGCCGCCGCCGCCCTGCGGGAGTGGCTGCTCGAGGGCGTCCTGCGGCAGGACACGGCCCGTAGCCTGTACATCTACGAACAGGAATTTGAAGTTGGCACGCAAACGCTTGTCCGACGCGGCTTTTTCGCCCGTGTCCGCCTCGAACCGTTCGGTCACGGCCGCATCTTCCCCCATGAACAGACCCTCCGCGGACCCAAGGAAGACCGCCTGCAACTGTACCGTGCCACCGGCTTCAACCTCTCGCCGGTCTTCGGGCTTTACCCCGACCCGGCCGGCGACGTCTGGGCGGTGCTCGAACCGTTCAGCCGCTCCGGACCGCCCCTAGAGGCCGTGGACCACCTCGGCGTGCGGCACCGCCTCTGGACCGTCACCGACTCCCGCGCCATTAGCCGCGTCGTCGGCCTGATGGGTCCCCGCCCTATCTATATCGCCGACGGCCATCACCGCTATGAAACCGGCCTGAAATACCTTCAGGAGCTGGAAGCGGCCGGCGAGGCCCAGGACCCGGAGCATCCGGCCCGCTTCTGCCTGATGGCCTTGGTCGGGATGAGCGACCCGGGGCTGGTGATCCTGCCGACGCACCGGCTAATCCGTGCGACCCGGGCCGTCCCGGCGGCGGAGCTGGCCGCCCGCTTGCAGCCGCAGTTCGACCTGCTTGCCACCTTCCCGCGACTGGAGGACGCCGCCCAGGCCTGGGAGTACATCGAGCTGGACGGCTCGCAGCAGGTCATGGCCTTCGGTGTGGCCGGCGGCGCCGCTTCCTCCGCTCCATCCCCCGCAGGGCCGGCGGACGGGCCGGCCTGGCAGGTCGTCCGACTGCGCGACCCGCAGGTCATGGCCGAGCTGGCCCCGGAATACTCCCCGCAGTGGCGGGAGCTGAGCGTCAGCGTCCTGCACCGCCTGGTGCTGGGGCGGCTACTGCCCGAGGAGCTGTTCGGTGGACCGCCACAACTGCAATACGTGCACCAATGGCAGGAGGCCGTCGCCGCGTTGGCGGCCGGGAACTGCCAACTGGCCGTCCTCCTCCCCCCCGCGACCATGGACCACCTGGTGGCCATCGCCGAACAGGGGCAGACCATGCCCCCCAAGTCCACCTACTTTTATCCCAAGCTCCTGACCGGCCTGGTGTTTCACTCGTTGCGCCACGACTGAGCCACCATCGGCGAGCGACAACACTAGTCAGCTAAAGTCCCCCCAGTTTTGGGCCGGACGGCCGACTGAGCGGCGTTTCGTTCCTGAGCACGTGCCGGCACCATCGGTTCTCCTGACAGCCTCCAACTGGCGCTGACACGCTCGCGGTGAGCGGTTATACCGGCGGCGGACGGCCCGCTCCGTCCGGGTGCGATCCGATGACGGCCGGGCGTCCCCATTCCGGACAGCGACTGCAGGAGCACACGGCGATGACACGGACGCGATGGAAGTGGCTGGCGGGAACGTTGGCGATCGGTCTGGGCGGCCTGGCTGCCGTCGCCGGCCCATGTCCGAAATCGGACGGTACCAAGGCAGGTCGGGCCCTGCCGGCGGCGCCGCTCCCTAACCCCGCCACGAGACCTGCTTCGCCAGAATTGGCGCAAGTTCATTTGGCACAAGCGGTTAAGTCGAAACCGACCCCGGTAGACCGTCCTGCGGCCGAAGCCAGGGGCGGGGGCCAGGCGGACGGGCCATCTTCGCCGGCTAGTGGGCCTTCGTCGTCGTCGACTGATGTGCCGTCGCCGGCCAGTGGGCCTTCGTCGCCGGCCGGTGGGCCTTCGTCGTCGTCGACTGATGTGCCCCCGCCGCTGTCTCCGGCGATCCCGCCCGCGGCAAGCGAAACGCCCCCACCTGCAGCTTCCGCGGCGGAGAAAAGGGAACCGACCACTCCGCCGGCCCCGGCGATCCCACCCGCTCTGTCCATTCCGCCGGCCCCAGCCGTCCCGACGCCGATGCGCCCCGTGGCGGAAGTCCCGCCCGCTTTACCCGTTCCGACCCCGCCTGTTTCCGCTCCGGGCCCGCAGACGGCCCCACCGGCCTTACCCGTTGCGGCCCCGGCGGTGTCCGCTCCGGCCGACATGACCGTCGACAGTCCGCCGCCTCCGATGACAGTTCCGGCGGTCACGGCACCGGCCCCATCGGTTCCGGCTGCATCGGCTCCGGCTGTGGCGGTTCCAGGTGCGGCGGTTTCGGGCGCGTCCGCTCCCGCCGCGGCCGTCCCGGCGGTCGCCATGGCCCGCGCCCCGGACGCCGCACCCCGCTACCGCATCCTCCTGCGGGTCGGCGAGGGGGAGCCGGCCTTTGAAGTCCGCCTCGGCGACGATGTCCTGCTCAAAGTCGTCTGTGAGCGGATCGACATCAAGTCGCCGGAACAGGGGGACGGGCCAATGGCCGTCCGGGCGGCGGGGAACGTCCGGTTCGTCGGCTTCGGGGCGTCGGGGAGCTGCGACGAGCTATCGTTTGTGGCCGGCGACGGTAGCGTGCAGATGAAAGGGAACGTGCGGGTGCTCGTCCGGGACAAGCTGGGCCGGACGGAGTCGGAACTGACCGCCGAGACATTGCGGTACCGGATCGAGGGATCGGCGGTCAGCGGAGTGTTGCGGCCATAACGGCGGAGAGCAACCTGGCCGTGGTAGTCCGGCCAGCAGCGGTGGCCGCCACCCTGCCGACAACGACTCCGCCAGCAGCGGCAAACGCGCTAGCCACTGCCTGAAGTCTTGCGGGACCCAGAAGCACCAAGGCACTCGCACCGGAAATTGTGACTGAGCTGGAGCGTTTGAGGGAGGCGGTCCCCACAAGCGTCGAGTCACTGGCACCGCAGGCACGCCCACCGTGTGAGCGAATGACCGGGTTGGGGAGGGCCGGTTGAGTTACTCGCCGCAGAGGCATTCGCACAGCTTGGCCAACGCCTCGTTTTCAATCTGCCGGACGCGTTCGCGGGTTAGGCCCAGACGTTCGCCGATCTCTTTGAGCGTCTTCGGCTGATCGTCGTCCAGGCCAAAGCGCATCCGTAGCACCGCCGCTTCCCGCTCGTCCATCTGCTGGAGCAGCTCCATGACCATTTTCAGGTCGTCCGTCTCGATCATGGTGGTGTCCGGGGTCTTAGCCCGGGAATCGAGGAGGATTTCGTCGAGCCCCCAGCCGTCCTCGGCGACGGGATCATGTTGCGGCAAGGCGTTGTAGATGCGGATGGCCTTTTTGATGATGTTGAGTTTTTTGCGGGGCAGGCCCATATAGCGGGCGATTTCGTCGTGGGTAGGGGGGCGGCCCAGCTCGTCCTGCAGGCGATGGGTGGCCCGCCGCCATTTGGCCAGCAATTCCACCATGTAGGCAGGGATGCGGATAGTTTTGGCGGTGTTGACCAAGGCCCGCTTGATGCTCTGCTTGATCCAGTAGCTGGCGTAGGTGCTGAAGCGGGTGTTCATGTTCGGGTCGAAGCCTTCGACCGCCCGCAGCAGGCCGAGGTTCCCTTCTTCGATCAGGTCCTGGAGGGCCAGGCCTTTGCCGACGTAGCTGCGGGCGATGTTGACCACCAGGCGGAGGTTGGCCCGCACCATGCGGTCGCGGGCTTCGATGTCCCCCTCGGCGATGCGGCGGGCCAGCTCTTTCTCTTCCTCCGCGCTCAGCAGGGCGGTCTCGTTGATCTCTCGCAGATAGGTCTCCAGCGGCGATTGCACCGCGTCCGAGCGTCGAGTACGCACGCGCGTCATGTGTGTGCTTCCCTGTTACTGTCGCACAGCTCCGTCGCTGGACCGTCGAGTCAGCGGTTTTGGCCGACGTCGCTGCACCGATTCTCCTCGCAACAACGTATCGGACGGCGATACGCAGGCGAGCGAGAACGCCAGTCTTTCAGTGCCGGAAGAGGGGGATGACGCACCGGCATGAACCGAATATCACGCGCAACCCGAGCCGCTCCGTCGTTGCCGCACGGCAACAATGGCCGGACGTCCGTTTACGCGGGATGTGACGACGGGACGAGTCGCCGCCACTATCAGGGTTCATGTTAGACCTGATTTGGCGATCGATCAACCATTTTTTGCCACAAAATAGAAGATTCTCCCGACCGCAGGCGCCGTTTTCCTAAAAAACCAACGGTTTTTCGCTATCATTAAAGTTGACGCCACAACTATCGGAGACCGAACCCGTCCAGCCGGGGGCGTGGCCGTTGCGGGTGCACAATGCCCCCGTGACCAACGTCATGGCCGCAGATAGAACTTATCCGCTTGGCCCGCTGGCAGTTGCGGCGACAATCCATTCTACCACACGTTTGGCCTCCGTGACGCAATCGCTCATGGCCACGCCGCGGTAGGCGTTGCCGGACAGGACCAGGCCGGGCCAGCGGCGGACGGCCTCCTCGATCCGCGCCTGCCGTTGGCCATGCCCCAGCACATACTGCGGAATCGCCCGCGGCCAGCGGATGATCCGGTGGAAGACCGGCTCGCCCCGTACTCCCATGACAAGTGTCATTTCCCGATGGACCCGTCGCAACAGGGTCGAGTCGTCCTCATCGAGCAGCTCGCCGCGATGCACCCCGCCGCACAATGCCCGCCACAACACCATACCCGGCGGCGCCCGCTCGGGAAAAATCGCTGAACACCACTGCACCCCCAGCACGTCCCGCCCGCTCGCCTGCGGAGCAATGTAGCCGAAGCCGTCCGGCAACACCGGGCAGTCCGCCACGCGGTAGCCCAACGCCACCACGGCGATGCGATTGTATGGGATGGCGGCGACCTCCGCGGCCAGATCGGCATCGAGCGGCTCCAGCAGCCGGGCCTGTTCGTATGCCGGACAGGCCAGCACCACAACGTCAGCGGGCAGGGGCGGCGTGCCGGAAGTATGCACTGTCCATCGCGGCGACGCTTCCGCCCCGTGGAACTGCAGCTGCGTCGCCGCAACCCCCAACTGCAGGGCCGGCCCCACCGCCGCCGCCAGAGCATCGATCAGCCGCTGCAGCCCCTCCCGGAACGACCACAGTCGCGGCGGTGCCGGCGGCGGCTCTCCCCGTCGCCGCGCCTCCCGTCGCCGCTGCCGCATCGCACGCAGCAGGCCGCGGATGACGCTGCCGGACCGCCGCTCATACTCGACCAGGCTGGGAAAACAGGCCGTCACGCTCAACTGGCGGGGATCGCCGCCGTAAATCCCCGTGACCAGGGCATCGGCGAACAGCTCGGCGGCGCGGCGACCAGCCCGCCGGGCCACGAAATCGTACACGCTCTCGTCCGCACCGTCCCGTCGCGGCCGCCGCCACAGCTCCGCCAGCAACTCCCACTTGTCCCGCCACGACAGCAGCGACGTGGTCAGCAGCCCCAACGGACCGGACGGCAACCGCCGTAACTGGTTGTCCACAAACAAGTAACGATTTTTGCGGCTGGCCGCGCTGGCCGCCACGCACTCCCCGTCCAGCCCCAGGTCTTTCAGCAATTCTGGCAAGGCCGGCGACCGGTCCAAAAACCCGTTCGGACCGCGTTCCACCCGGAAGCCGTGATGCTCCTCGGTGCCAATGTTCCCGCCTGGCCGCTCCCGAGCCTCCAGGACATGCACCTCCCACGCCGGGCACCGCCGCCGTAGCCAAAAGGCACAGGCCAGACCGGTCAGCCCGCCGCCAATAATCACTACCTTAGTCATGATGAATCATCAGTTGAGCAGTGATATATCCGGTCGCCGGAGGGGTTACCCTGACCCAGCCGGTTGCTCCGATCGCTCCCACTACCCTGCCTATTGTAAATGGTAATTGCGGCGAACCGATGGGAATCGCGGCAAGTCGAGCCGCCGGGC
>FWPU01000684.1_pt1 | contig 109292 bp, 107 predicted proteins | sample 2228361 | NCBI WGS metagenome assembly FWPU01 (sample SAMEA103939777, study PRJEB20133) | metagenome | reverse complement strand
ATATTCCTGCGGGCATTGGTTGATACGCCTTGGTTGAGAGACAATCTCAACTTATGTATTCGTTAGCGTTTGTTAGCGAAAAAGTATCGGTGTGAGGATAGGAAGCGAATGTTAAGTCAAGAGCGGCTCACCAGTTCCCACGAGTGTGAGCGGGCATGGGTTGAAATTGATCTGGCAGCTTTGGCCGCCAATACCCAGCAGTTGCGGCAGTGGCTCGACCCCCAAACTGGCCTTTTGGCCGTCGTCAAAGCAGATGCCTACGGTCATGGTGCCGTCAGTGTGGCGCAAACGGTACTGGCGCACGGTGCCACCGAGCTGGGAGTGGCCACGATCCCCGAAGGGATTACCCTGCGACAAGCAGGGATTACCGCGCCCATTTTAGTGCTGGGGTCAGTGAACTTGCCTGCCCAAGTGCAAACCATGGCTGAGTGGCAGTTGCAACCAACGCTGTCCACGCCCAAGCAAGCCCTTATTTTCTCCGACAACGCCGATCATCTGCGACAACCCTTGGACGTGCAACTGATGATTGATACTGGCATGGCACGGCTGGGTTGCCCGTGGCAGGACGCTGTCGGGTTTGTAGAATTTGTGCAACGCTTGCCCCATCTACGGATTCGGGGCATCTATTCCCACTTTGCCAGCGCCGATGACCCCGACCCTACCCTGATGCAGCAACAGCAAGCCGCCTTTGAGCAGGTCTTGGCTGCCCTCAAGCCCTTGGGACTTAAAGACGTGCGCTGCCACATGGCCAACTCCGCCGCTACCTTAGGCAATCGGTCGAGCCATTACAACTTGGTGCGGGTGGGGTTAAGTTTGTACGGCATTTATCCAGCGCCCCATCTGCGCCATGTCCTGCCCTTGCGTCCTGTGATGCAGGTGCGCTCCCGTATTACCCTCCTCAAAGAGATTCCCGCTGGTGCAGGCGTGAGTTACGGCCATCAGTTCATTGCCCCCAAACCCATGAAAATTGCCGTTGTCGGCATTGGTTACGCCGATGGGGTGCCCCGGTTGCTCTCCAATCAACTCGAGGTATTGGTGCAAGGTCAGCGGGTGCGCCAAGTGGGTGCTATCACGATGGATCAGTTGATGATTGATGTCAGTGACTTGGAAGGCCTGCAAGAGGGCGACGTTGTCACTCTGCTGGGGGAGGATGGTGATGAGCGCATCGGCGTCGAAACTTGGGCTCAAACCCTTGGCACGATTCCGTGGGAAATCCTCTGCGGCTTCAAAAACCGTTTGCCCCGCATTCCGATGGACTAGGGCAATGGGGGTTCGGATCCCGAGCGCACGGCAGCAAGGGTTTCTGCTTGGTAAATTGTGTTTGTAGCCTCCACGACCCCCGCGATACAGAGCTTGACATTGCGCTCGTGCTGCACAAAAACGCGGAAGCCCCCCTTATTCATGCCACTATCGACGGCTCCACTCAGGTTACTACTGCAATTGGGACTCGTGGCCGCAATGCCATCAATTAGCGCTTGGGGATCGCCTTGAGGTGAATTCCCTGCCCCTTTTTGGCGATAGAGAATCATTGGCCCGCGCCAGACGATGTTGCTCGTTTTGGCGCGAGTGTAATAGGCCACTTGTGGCGTACTGGCTAACGTCCCATCCTCTTGTTCTTCGAGGTTGTCCGCTGGTTTTTGGATAAACATAACCAAGTTGTAGCCGCTGGGGGTGGACCAGCCGGAAGGTGCGGTGGTTGAAACCGTCAGGGCAGAGCGAATGTCATCAGAAATGAAGTCAAGGGCGCGGCTGAGGTTCATGCGCGTGGTGGCTTGCTCCTCAATCCGCTGGTTATTTTGTAGCAGCGCCACCATCCCCCAGCCCGCCATGGTCACAACAATGCCACCAATCAGCGCGGCCACCAACAGCTCGGTAAGGGTAAAGCCCATCTGCAGAAGCTGTCCTTGGCCTAGTCCTCTGTGTTTGGCCATCCCCTCTTCTCCTATTGCCGTTTTAGCGGGTGCGACAGTTGTTGGAAGTGAATCCTGTGGTATCGGTGGGTGCATAAACGCCCGTGCGCATGATGCCCAAACCCGGAGCAATGACTAAACAGCGCTGGAGGGCAGCGTTACTCGTGTGGGCAATCACCGTTGTACCACTGGTGCTGGAACGTCCCTGAAAGCCAAAGCGTACCGTTGCCATCCCCAGACCGCGTCTCAGGGTGACATTCTCAAGCTGTCGCGGCCCTGTGGGTAAGCACTCGGGGGGAGATCCCGTAATGGTGGGGTTGTTGCCTTCCGGAATGACCACTTGGCAGGCTTGGTTACGGCGCATGGCTTCTCGCTGCGCTTCGCGCAGGGCACCTTCGAGCTTTTCCAGCTCTTGGTTGATTTGCTGGGTTTGCAGCCAGTATTGAAAACTGGGGGCTGCTGCCGTGGCTAACACAGCCGCTACTACCATGACAATTAAAATTTCAATCAGGGTGAGCCCCTGCTGGCGACTATGGACAACGGAAAAAGGCATTGGGGACGACCTCAGTGGTAACTTGGGCAACGGTATTGTTATTGCTGTCACGAACGGTATAGGCCAGTTCGAGGGTTTGAAAGGGGGCTTGATTAATTCGAGTAGCAGTGCGAGACATGCTAAAGGTGTCGTTAACAAAGGGACGGGTGGCTGTTGCTGTGTTTCCACTTGTGTTGCCCAAGGGGGGAAGCAAGCTTTGCAGGTAGGCGGCGAAGCCCCCTTCAATTGCCCCTGCCCGACAGCGGGCATACACCCGGGTGCCAGCACTGCGGTAACCGCTAAGGTTGTTGGCTAGGGTAATGGTGTTGCCAGAGATGGCTGTAATGCGATTCGTGCCCGAATCCGAGCCAATCAGGAGTTCATCCCCCACTCGAAAGCCATCCGTCGCTGAATTGAAGGGACAGGCGCCACCACTGCGATATTCCGGCGGCATGGCTTGGTCATAGTCGTTTTCACCGGGTTGGATAAAGTCAACGATAATCGTGTTGGTGTTGGCGGCGGCCGCAACCGCCAGCTTGCGCTGGGCAAAGCGGGTTTGACAGAGGTCGTAGGCAACGATTTTCACATTTTCGAGGTCGTCCTGAATCCAGTTGCTGGCTTCGGCAAAGCGGCGGGCATTCGAATGAAAGAGCGCTGCCACTACCACCGCCTGCATTGCTGCCACGGTAAACAAACTAATGACCAGAATGGAGGCAAGCACCTCGGCGAGGGTAAAGCCTTTGCTGGAAAAGGGAGCACGAGTCATCAACATCAACCTCCAACATTAGTACTGGGCAAGGCGATTCCAATTACGGGCCTCGGTGGTGCGAGCCACAACAATTGAAGCTTGGGCGTAAGCGCTGCCAAGGGCTTCGGGCAGGCGATCGGGCACGGAAATTTCAGCATTGTTGGAGCTGGAGCCGTTCCACTCTTTCGCCCACACCGCACCATAAATGTCTGGGTTACGGCTGCCGCCGTTGATGCCCACCCGCGCATCAGGGGCATAGATGAATACACTGCCTGCGGTGGAGCCGCCACTGATGGTGAACTGCTGGTCGGTTACCGCATTGTTCGGATCCGGCGGATTCCCGTAGATGCGCAGGCGATCGGGGGTACCAATGCCACTGGGCAATCCCATGTTTGCTTGGTTACCACAGGTGGCACTATCGGGGCTACAGATATTGCGAATACCCGCTTGGCCACTGAGGGAGATGTTACCCGTGACAAAGAGGCGCACCGGAAAGCGACTGGTGTTAATGGTGAGGGTATTGTTACCGCTGAGGTTGATGTTGCCAACCCGGTAAGCGTAGAAAATTCTGTCGGGATGACCTACTGGCAGGCTGGTATCGACGTAGGGGCGATCGCCCGGGCGCGGATAACTACCCGCCCCAATATTCCCCAAATTGTAGGCGCCTTCGCTATAGCGACCGTTGCTGTTGGTGGTGCCATCGGTTTCAGTTTTGGTGAGCTCTTGCGCCAACTCCGAGCCTGCAGGCGCTGCCACATCGCCTCGAATGGGTGGATTTCCAGTTCCGACAATTGGCGGTGGGGTTGGAAAAGGAGGTAATTCGATTGGGTTGATGGCGATCGTGCCGTGGATAATTGCGTTATTCAGAGCACCCACGGCTGCCCTTAAACCAGCGTTGGTGGGTTGGCCATTGACACATTGGTCGGCGGGTACCTGACAGTTGTTGGCATTGGTGCAAATGACGTTACCGTTGACGGTACCAAAAACATCGTTATTCCCGAGGTTAATGCTTTGCGCCAGCAACCCCGGAAAGTTAGCAGGTATGTTGCGATCAGTAATCACCATTTTTTGGAGAACGTAGGCGTTGGCGGTAGAGTTGTTGGCAAGACGGCCTTCAATGAGTAAGTGACCCGTTTCTGTCGGTGCATCGTAAAGGTAGGCCAAAATGCGGTAGTTGCCTTGGGCGGGGTTACCAATTTGACCGTTCAACAGAATGTCGGTGACGTTCTCGAGGGTAAAACAAGGGGGAACAGCATTCCCAAGGCTGGCGGCAGTCCATTCGTTGACGGGGGTAACGGCAATACCAGCGGTATTGGGCTGACCCACTTTGCTGGCATCAGCAGCACGACTGATGAGGTAGGGTTGATTGGTTTTGGGGTTCACAGGGTTATAGGTGCGGCGCAGGAGAATCTGATAGTTACCATTGAGGAGGCCAAGGGTACGCGCCATACCACCTTCAGCCACGGCAAAGGCCTGTTGGGTTTGTTTTTGCAGGCTGGCGGTGCTGACATCGAGTTGCGATCGCGAAATAAGGGTCAGCGCCACCACCATCATGATCAGCCCCATGCCGAGCACCAAGGGCAGGGTAAAACCGCGCTGTCGTCGCCGTCGATGCCCTGCCACAGGATGGGATAGTTGCCGAGAAAGAGTTCGCAGAAGTTTTTTGATTGTGCTCATTGTTTTACCCTAATTGCGCCGCCGCTCCTTAAAGCTCAAGTGTTAAACGATGTGTGTGTCCGTCTTTGTTTTAATCAAGAACTTACCTTCAAGATGACTCCAAGCTTAGAATGCCCCCGCGATGGGTCAGCCTGACAAGCTAATTAAACAATAAAACTAAAGAAAGCATTGTGATTTATCGCACTCTTCCCGCTCTACGCCAAATCTAGATCAATTATAACAAGATGAGTTGTGCCGCCTCCGGACCACTGGCTGAGGGCATGACAACCCTATACTCCAATGGTTCTCCTCCGGCAAGGGCAGGGGTTAAAAATCTAAGCCAAAGGAAAGCAGCGTTTGCATAACATCGGTAACAAATTGTAACTATAGAGAGAACGTTTGGGGAGGCGATCGTGCGGGCACTGTGGCAGTCACGGTTAAAAGTGTGGTTTCAACTGGAGCGAGCCAAAACAAACCTATCGACGGAGGTATTGGCAGGGCTGACAACGTTTTTAACGATGGCTTACATTCTGCCGGTGAATGCCCAAATCCTCTCGAATGCCATCTTTTTACAGCAACCGCAAGATTTACAGGGGGAACTGATTATTGCGACGGCGGTTTCCGCCGCTGTGGGCAGCATCCTCATGGGTTTGTGGGCCAACTATCCGGTGGCGTTGGCGCCCGGCATGGGCATTAATGCTTTTTTTGCTTTTGCGGTGGTGCAGCAGTTGCAAATTCCGTGGCCGCTGGCGTTGAGTTCGGTATTGATTGAAGGGTTTATCTTTATTCTCCTGACGTTTACAGGGGTGCGATCGCTGGTGGTGAACATGATTCCCCTGTCGCTGAAGGTGGCGATCGCCGCTGGGGTGGGGTTGTTTATTGCCTATATTGGCTTAGCCAACGCCGAAATTATTGTGCCGGATGCCGTGACCAAAACCACGTTGACTCAGTTTCATACGTGGCCGCCGATTTTGGGCGCTTTGGGTACGTTTGTCACAGCGATGCTTTGTGCCAAGGAAATTAAGGGATCCATTTTTTGGGGAGTGCTGGGCACGGCGTTTGTGGGTTGGCTGGTGGGCGCTGCCCCTTGGCCCACGGGTTTGGTGGACTGGCCGCAGTGGCCGACTCACTTGTTTGGTCAGGCGTTGGTGGGTTTGGGATCGCTGCGCCCGCATCAGGTCAGTTCGTTTTTGCTGGTGACACTGGTGCTCCTGTTCACGGACTTGTTTGATACGGTGGGCACGTTGTCGGCGGTGAGTGTGCAGGCGGGGTTTCTCAATCGGCAGGGACATTTGCCGCGATCGCTAGGGGCATTCATGGCGGATGCGGTGGGCACGGTGGTGGGTGCCCTCTTTGGCACCTCAACTGTTACGACCTACATTGAGTCGGCAGCCGGGATTGCCGTTGGGGGTCGCACCGGACTAACAGCGGTTGTGGTGGGCGGGTTCTTTTTGCTATCGTTGCTATTTTTACCCATTGCGACGGCGATTCCCGCCTTTGCCACCACCCCAGCCTTGGTATTGGTGGGGGTCTTTATGGTACGCTCAATTCGGGAAATTCCATGGCAAGACCTGACGGAGGCGATTCCTGCCTTTTTAGTGATGTTGGTGATGCCCCTAAGTTACTCCATTAGTGAGGGCATGGCCGTGGGCTTCATTAGTTATCCCTTGGTGAAATGGGCCAGTGGTAAAAGTGAAGAGGTTCATCCGGCGCTTTGGGGATTGGCAATTATCTTTTTGGGGCACTATTTTTGGCGATAGCTCGTTGCCTATTGATTCCCCTGAACCAACCACAGGCGGCCAAAGTAGGTTAGGATGCTTCTGGATTGCAATGACAATGGTGGCCAAGGGTCTTATGGACTTAAAATCCCTGATTCGTGATGTCCCCGATTTTCCCAAGCCGGGCATTTTGTTCCGGGATTTAACGACACTGCTGCAAAACCAAGCGGGGCTGCGCTACGTGGTTGATCAGTTAGTGGAAAAGCATCGCCATGATGGCATTGACTACGTTGCCGGCATTGAGTCCCGCGGCTTTATTTTCGGCGCCCCCTTGGCCTATCACTTGGGAGCTGGCTTTATTCCCCTGCGCAAACCGGGTAAGCTCTGTCGCCCTGTCTATTCGGTGGAGTACAGCCTTGAGTACGGCAGCGATCGCCTCGAAATGCACCAAGATGCGGTTCAACCGGGTCAGCGCGTGCTCATTGTCGATGATTTGATTGCCACCGGTGGCACGGCGGCAGCAGCGGCAAGGTTAATGGAGCAAGCGGCTGCCCAACTCCACGGCTTTGCCTTTATTGTTGAGTTATCAGACTTGGGGGGGCGGCAAAAGCTGCCGGATGTGCCAATTACCACCCTCGTGACCTATTGACCCTTGACGTTGAACAACGATCCGTTGATATTTTCCGCGGATGAACTGCAGGGAGAATTCTTTTCGGCGCAAGAGCAATGGCGATTGCGATCGCCCACAGGCACCTATGGCAGCTCAACCCCGCTAAACCTGACCCCCACGGCTCTTGAGCAGTGGAAGCAACCCATTCGCACCTATCAGCAGGAACAGCGGCAGGTGGTACAGCAACCCAGCTTATTTCCGCTGGCGGTGCCCTCTTCCCCCATCGTGGATCCATGGCAACTGCCGCAGCACAATGCCCTCTTTTGGCGGCAAAAAACAATCGAGGGCGATCGCCCCGCCTTTTACTTTGTTATTGATTATGCCTATCCCCTGCTCCTCTACGTGGGTGAAACGGGGCGGGGTCAACACCGCTGGCAACAGAACCATGATTGTAAACGCTACTTGGAGCAGTATCTTTTTGCCCATCGCCAAGGGCAGATACCCGTATCCGTTGGGGTTGCCTTTGACTACGGTGCACCTGCCCATCGCAAACAGCGTCAGCAGCAGGAGCAGCAGCTAATTGCCTACTGGAAATCTCCTTTTAATAAAGAAAATTGGCACTATTGGCGCACTCCCTTTGTTGCCAAACCTTAAAAAAAGGCGCAGGTTGGTGCCGATATACTGAGAGATAGGGGGACAATTAGTACAGAAAGACATCGATTCATGGCACTCCCGAGGGGAAGCACGCGTTGGAAGTAGCCAGTTTCTATTGCATTAATCAACAGGAGGCAGCAATGCTGACTGAGTCGCAAACAATTTCACCCACGGCGCTACTCCACAGTCTTTTAGAACTGCGTCAAGAGGTGGTCAAGGAAGGGGAAGCGCGATTTCAGCGCTGGCAGCCCCTCATTCAGCGCCCGCAGTTTTTGCCCAGTGCTCGCAATTTGGCCTACTACTTAGCCTTACGGTGGCGGGATTTACGTGCCATGCAAATGGCTTTAATGCCGTGGGGCTTATCTTCCTTGGGGCGGATTGAGTCGCGGGTTTTGCCCAACCTAGATGCTGTGATCAACACGTTAGGGGCACTGTGTCATTGCCAGCAGGGGTTGCCGCCTCGCCCACCCCTAGACGCCTTTTTTGCCGGCGATCGCCAACTGCGGCAGCAAACGGCGGAACTCTTTGGTTCGATTCGCGGCAGACGCCATGTGCGCATTATGGTCACGCTGCCCCCAGAAGCAGCTACCGATCCGCAGTGGAGCATTACCCTGTTGCGCAAAGGGATGAACTGTGCCCGCATTAACTGTGCCCACGATGACCCAGCAACATGGCAGGCAATGATTGCCAACCTACAGGCGGCGGTGCGCATCACCAACCAGCCCTGCAAAATTCTCATGGATTTGGGCGGGCCAAAACCTCGCGTCGCTGAAGTCTTTCCCGCAGGGCTGCGGTTACAACCGGGCGATCGCCTCTGGTTACGTTATGAGATTGACCGCTCCTTGGCAGGCGTTCCCCAAATGACCTGCTCCCTACCAGAAATTTTGCCCCAGCTTAGGGTGGGCGATCGGGTGTGGATTGACGATGGTCATATTGGCGGGCGCATAGTTGCTAAAAACGAGCAAGGGGTTGAGCTGACCCTCAGCCACTGCAAAAAAGGCCAACGCCTGAAAAAAGACAAAGGCTTTAACTTTCCCGATAGCTCGCTTTCCCTTTGTCCCCTCACCGATCGCGATCGCCAGCACCTCGACTTTGTGGTGCAACACGCGGATCTCATCGGCTACTCCTACGTCCAGTCCGCCGCTGACATTGCCCTCCTGCAAGCGGAATTAGCACAGCGCTGTGGCGATCGCGCCCAACAGTTTGGCATCATTGCCAAAATTGAGACCCCCCAAGCCATTCGTGCCCTACCAGAGCTGATCGTGCAAGCGGCGGGACAGCAACCCTTTGGTATCATGATTGCCCGGGGTGACTTGGCCGTGGAAATTGGCTACCAGCGCCTTGCCGAAATGCAGGAGGAAGTTCTCTGGGTATGCGAAGCAGCCCATGTGCCCGTGGTCTGGGCCACGCAAGTCCTTGAAAATCTAGTGAAAAAAGGCGTTCCCTCGCGCGCCGAAATCACCGATGCCGCTATGGCCGAGCGAGCGGAGTGCGTCATGCTCAACAAAGGCCCTTACATTAGCCTAGCCGTTGATATTCTCGACGATGTTCTGGTGCGGATGGAGGCGCATCAACAAAAGAAAACACCGCAACTACGTGCCCTACACTCGTGGCGACCGGAAGCATAGGCGCCGCACCCCTGCCAAATTCTTTGATAGATTAGGGGAGGACAAGTTCCTAAGGTGATCAGGATCACAGTTAACTGGTGGTTGCGATCACGCGTAGCAACAGCACCGTTCCCTATGATGCTAGATAAGTTCGTTAACGTTGCCGCTGCATCTGTGTTCCTGCACTGTCTTAGTACTGTTGCTTAGGAGCGCATCACCCTCATGAATACTTGGATAAAGGCTAACGACTACCAACTCATCTACGATCACCTGTTGGACTGCGTACAAAACGAAAGTCCACAGCAGGTGATTGAGCGGTTCCGCGCCCTTTTTATCATGGGTTACACTTACCCTGATCGCCTTGTCCAAGAGGCAATGGATCGCATCGTAACGAGCAGCCATGCCGCCCAGAATTTCCGCCCCTTCATGAATCGCTGCTGCCACATTTTAATTAACCGCTGGCAATCCCGACCGCTGTTGCAAGGGGCTGTGCCGGAATTTTTGACTGTTCTGGAAACCCCCATCGCCATGCCTGCCGGTGGCCTGAGTCGTGCGCCTATTGTCCGTAAGCTGCGGCTGCTGCTGAAAGACTATCTCGAAAGTGAAGCTTTTCAAAAGTTGCAGCGGATGGTGCAGTTCCTGCGGGAAGATGCTCAGGACCCCTCTCAAATCCATAAACATAGCGATCGCCCCCTCGCCACACTCATCCGTCGCTACCCTTATCTCTACAATCATTGCCTGATTGGAGATGAAACCTCCCCAGAAGAGCTGCGCCACATCCAACACTATCAACAAAAAGCCTTACAGCAGTTTGAGGTCAACCTCAGCCAGTACCTCACGCTTGAGTTTCGTCGTGCCCAGGGACATGTCAATCTGCCCCCAGTGAAGAATCCCACCCTCTTGACTCCCGAGGAATTAAAAGCATCGGTGCAGCACTTTGTCGGCAAAATTGATCAGCGCCATACCTACCGTGACTTAGCCAACCAATTTGAACAACGGCTGCAACGCCTAAAATCCACGCGGGAATTTCGGGATGAATTTTTCCACTACTTAACCAACACCACTGCTAACATTGGCCGCGGTCGTTTTCGGCAAAAGTTTTATCAATACCTGAACACCCTACCGGCATTTCAGCAGGTGCAGCCCCTGAATGAATTTACAATTGTCCGCACCTGTAGCCAAACGTTGAACTATCTTGTCGTCGATAGCGCCCAAAACCCCAATCACCTTGTTTTTGTTGACTTGTTAAACAACATTGGCACTGCCGCCACCATTGGTTTGCTGCTGAAAATTGTCCTTATCAGCAAAAAAGTTAAACCCTATCTCGAGAAACGCTTTGCCATCTTATTTAACCACTACCAATCCTTTAGCCGGGGCAAGGTGCGCTGGCTGGTGAATTGCCTTGAGCACTTCAACATTGCCAACGTGACCCACTTTGGCAAGCACGATTTTTCCTTTTTTGGCCGCTGGTCATAGAGCCAGCCTATTCTAACTCCTGTGCTAGCACCGTGGCGATCGCCTTTTGGGATTGCTGCTGGAATTGGCTCACATCTACCCGCCGCAGCAGCCCAATTGCCAAGATCATCCCCAGCATCGGCAAGCAAAAAACAAGGCTGTAGGCTAAAATCGGCTCCCCAAAGAGTTGCCGTCCCACATCTAGGGCTGTGCCCCCCAGCACCGTTGCTGAGCCACGGGCGATCGCCTGAGCCAGCCCCCAAGCGCCAATGAAGGTGCCCGCTGTTTCCGCCGCGGTTAAATCCAGCATTAAACTGAGGGCACCCGTGGTGGTCACACCAGCAGCAATGCCAAACAAAAATAACTCCAGCTTAAACAGCCATGCTTGCTGCGTAAATCCGGCCACAATCAACAGCAAAAACATGGTCGCCACCCCGAGGCACCCAAAAGTTGTGGTTTTAATTTTGCCGAGGCGGGGCACCAACAAAAAACCCGTAAAGCTTAAACCCACAAGCGTTCCCATACCCCAGTAGGCATTCAGGCGCGTTGTTTCAGCAATGGTCATGCCAAACACTTCGCCGCCGTAGGGCTCCAACACCGGCTCTTGAATAAAGAGGCTCAGGGTCATCAAGACCAAGAACATAAAAAAGAGCCATGTTTGCGAGTTAGCAGTGAGAATTTTCAGGGCGCGTCCCAACGTAATGTTTTCACTGCGCTGTTGATGGCTGGTGCGGACGCTGTAGCGGGAGTACTTAGCTTCTACCCCCCACGTGCCAGCGATCACCAACAGCAGCACCACAGTCAAAACCGTCAGAAAAAGCTGGTTAACACTACTGCGCAACACCTCAATTGGGGTCTCCAGCTCCAACTGTCGCAACAGCACACCGCTGAGGATGGCACCCACCACAATCCCCACCGTCAGCATCGACCAAACAATCCCCACCAGCTTGCCCCGGTTCTCTTCTTCAGAGACATCCACAAGGAGGGCAGCAAAGGGGGTGGAGCTACTGCTGACGGCAACACCATAGGCAGCAAAGAGCAACCCTAGCAGGGCAATCCATCCTTGGGTGACCGCACTTAAACCAGATTGCTCTAAGCTCTTCCCCACTTGCCAAATGACTTGAACAATGGCGTAGGCCACCACCGTAAAGGCCAGCGCACCACCCCACACATAGCCCGTGCGATGATAGCCGCGAATGGGGTGAGCATCGGAAAGCTGGCCAAACCACACGCGCACAGGGGAAACAAATTGATGCATGGCGATCGTCAACGTCACAAGGGTGGCCGGTACCGCCAACTCCTTGATCATGATGCGGTTGAGAACCCCCAACACCAAGATCGACATCATCCCTAAGCCCATTTGAAACAAACCAAGGCGAAACATCACCCAGAGGGGCAACGGGGGCGGCACAGGTGGGGCAGAACGGGCGACCATCGCTCACTCAACTCACATGAATAGATAAATATCAATGAAAATTTGGCATAAATTAGATTGCCATCAAAAAAGAAATGGCTAATGATACAATCAGAGCAAACAGGGTTAGAAAAAGTGAGCGCTTGAGGGAGTCAGTGTAAGCGGACATAGGGAAAGTCACCTCTTGAAATCGAGCGCGGGTCAATGGTTTTACAGCGTTTAGTCTTTCATTTTATAACTTTTTGCTGGCAGGGCGATCGCCCCTCCTCTTTGCTACTGCAATAAGAGACGCTAAGCTAATGGAGCTGCTGATTTGGGCAGTCTTGGCCAGAGCCTAGCACGTTAACATTCTTCTGTTTGCAGGATATCTATTGCATGGGGATACGCTACCTACGCTCACCATTATTTGTTGTTCTTTTTACGATTGTCATCGACCGCTTGGGTGAGAGTTTAATTTTCCCCATTTTGCCCTTCTTGGTGGAGCAGTTTAACTTTGATGCCCTCACGCTGACCCTGTTGTTTTCTTCTTTTGCCGGGGCACAGTTTATTGCCGCCCCTTTGCTGGGGGCGCTTTCGGATCACTGGGGGCGTCGCCCCGTGTTGCTGGTGTGTATTGCCGGAACGGCGCTGTCCTACTTTTTATTTGCCGCCGCAACAACCCCATGGCTGCTCTTTGTTTCTCGAATTATTGATGGGATTACGGGGGGAGTGGTGTCAACAGCACAAGCCTATATTGCGGATACTTCGGCACCTGCTGACCGCGCCAAGAATTTCGGTTTGACCGGAGCGGCTTTTGGCATTGGCTTTATTTTTGGTCCAGCCATTGGTGGCAGTTTAGCCGCTGTAAACCTAAAGCTGCCCATTCTCTTTGCCGGCACCCTTGCCCTAATCAATGGGGTGATGGCCTACTTTATTCTGCCGGAGTCGCTGCCCGCTGCCCAGCGATCGCCCCTCAGTTGGAAGAGTTTTGGTGTGCAGCAGCAATGGTTGGGGTTATTCAAGACGCGATCTATTCAGGCGCTCATGGTCTCGTTCTTTGTCTTTAACTTTGCCTTTGCCGGCTTTACCAGTATTTTTGTCCTGTTTTTGAAGCGCCAGTTTGGCTGGGGGCCTGCGGATGCGGGCATTGTCTTTGTGATTATTGGCGTTGTCAGCACCGTGGTGCAAGCGGGCTTAATTCGCTCCCTGATCCCTCGTTTTGGCGAGAACCGTCTCAGTCTGACGGGCATGGCGCTGGTGGGCACCGCCCTCTTGGGAATTGCTGCCATTCCTGCCACAGGGTTTTGGAGCACCAGTTCAATTTATCTATGCGTTGTTGGCCTTGCCTTTGGGGTTGGCATTATGCTGCCCTCGTTGCGCGGTGTCATCTCCAACCAAGTGGCGGATGAAGATCAGGGCAAAATTATTGGTGTCAGTCAATCGCTGCAAAGTATTGCCGGAATTGCAGGACCAGCTTGGGCGGGCTGGGTCTTTGATCGTTGGGGCGGGCAAGCCCCTGCCTTTCAAAGCGGTCTGATGATGGGGGTAGCATTGATCTTTTTGGTCCTTGGCTTGCGCAAACCCACTTACCGTCCCGGTACCTAGCAAAGGCTGCCCGAGATGTGGCACACTGCTAATGGGTGTCTTGCAACCAATCTTTACTGAGATTTTTATGGTGCCGTTGTCTTTGATTCAGCACGCTCGCCCCTCCCGTTTTCGTTGGCTGCACAATTTACGACGGTCCCTGCGCTACCACTATTTGCGCCTGATGCGCTCCCACGCCAGTACGGAAAGTGTCGCTCGCGGTTTGGGCGCAGGTGTGTTTGCCGGTATGCTGCCGCTGTTTGGCGGTCAAATGATTATTGCGGTGGGTTTGGCACTGCTGGTGCGCGGCAATAAGCCCCTCGCAGCTTTAGCCACTTGGGTAAGCAATCCTTTTACCTACGTTCCTCTTTATTGGTTTAACTTTCAGGTGGGCTGGTGGCTCGTGGGTCAGCCCTCCCTTAATCTCACAGGCGTGACCTCCTGGACCACGCTTCTTGAGCAGGGAGGACAACTGGCAGCTATTCTCGTTTTGGGTAGTATTTGGGTGGGGGTGGTGGCCGGTTTAGTGACCTATGGCCTGTGTTTACGGCTACTGCCCACCCTGCGCCAGCGTTTTCGTCGTCGCCGTGTTATGGCTGCTGTAAATTCTCCAGCCCTGCCACAACCTTAGCCGATTGGATGCGATCGCCCATTTGGATGCTATCGACCACATCCATGCCGTCGGTGACATAGCCAAAAACAGCGTAATTTCCATCCAGAAAGTCCAGTTGTTGCAGCGCAATGTAAAACTGGGCGGAGGCAGAATCCGGCAATTGGGAGCGAGCCATGGCGACAGCCCCACGGGTATGCTTCAGTTGCGGTGACACCTTGCCCGCTTGGCTGTAGGTGGGTGTGGTACTGCCTTCGGCAAGAATTTCAAGGGGAATGTAGCGGGGGCGATTCGTAGCGGGATCAATAAAGGATCCGGTGCCGTACCGTTGCGGTGAAACACTGGGATCTGTGCTTTGGGGATCCCCCCCCTGCACCACAAAGGGCTGCGGCTCACGGATAACGCGGTGAAAGACAGTGCCATTGTAAACACCGCGATTGACGAGATCTACGAAATTGCCAGCGGTAATCGGTGCAGCGGCACCATTCACCTGAATGGTAATGGGGCGATCGTTCACCATTAAGACAACGGTGGCATCGCCATTCAGGCGAGGTAAATTTGTCATGGGTGTACTACTCTGTGCTCCGGGAATCGAACGGGTGTCAGCAATGGAGGAGGGTGGAGCACAACTCACCAACAGCACCAGAGCCAGCAGGGCAACAAGCCGCGGCAAGAGTGTGCTTAGAGGCCAATGTCGCATTTGTTCAACCACAAATTGCCAACTTATCCATTATGGGGCGACAGGGGCAATGTTGGCAGCAGCGAACATGCAGCTAACGCAGCAGGAGACCCGCACTCTGCCGTAGGAGAGCATCGGGTAGTTTACGGTTGATGTTGGGTCGCTGGCACGGATTTGCTGCCAGCACTGTCTAAGCAGCCTTTGAGGGCTTGGGCAAGGGCGATCGCCGAGGGGTAGCGATCAGGCACAAGGGGTGCCGTGGCGCGGTGGATGACCTGTTTTAAGGCTTCGGGAATTTCCGGACGCCGACTGACATCTAAGCGATGCTGTCCCTCAATGTGGCGGTAAAAGCGAATGGGACTGTCCCCCAACAGCAAAAAGGCGAGGGTGGCACCCACAGCAAACAAGTCCGACTGCACCACGGGTTGCCCCATCATTTGTTCGGGGGCGCTGTAGCCTTCCACTGCAATGCGGGTACCACTGGGGGAGTGACCCACTTCCTTCACAGCGCCAAAGTCAATGAGCACCACCTGATTATCCCGCGAGCGCACCAACAGGTTACTGGGTTTAAGATCGCGGTGAATTACAGGTGGATCCTGATTGTGAAGATAGTCGAGAACACCGCAGGTTTGAATCATCCACTGAATAGCTTGCGGGACGGGGACCGTACCGTTGCGGAGTACCCAGCGCTCCAAATCCAAGCCGTGGATGAGTTCCATGACTAAATAACTTTTGCCGTCTTCAATGAAGAAGTCATAAAACCGGGGAATACCTGCATGATCCAAAATTTGCAGGATACGGGCTTCCCGCTCAAACAGTTCTTGCGCTTTGGCGTGCGCTGCCATGTCGGCTCTGAGTTCTTTGAGCACCCGCACTTCCGGGACCTTTGTGCCAAAGCTACTGGCGGGGCGGGCTTCACAGGCAAGGTAGGTGGTGCCAATGCCCCCCTGCCCCAGCAGCCGCAGGATATGGTAGTTGCGAACAGTACGCTGAATGTTCAGGGGTTCACCACAATGGATGCAAAATAAGTTCCCCGGCCTATTACCGGCATGGGTGCATTCACTGAGGGTGGGGGCACTGCGGCGAAAGGTTTGCTCGTGAAATTCAAGGATAGGCCCCGTTGGCCCAAGTTGAATGAGGCTACCGCTGGCCAGCTTGCTTTCATCCACCAAACGGCCATCCACAAACGTCCCGATCGCCCCCAAACTTTTGAGGTACCAGCGACCTAAATTTTCTGGATCACGATAACAGCAAAGCTCTGCGTGGTAACGACTAATAAGAATGTCGTTGAGAATAACATCGTTGTCTGCAGCTCTGCCAATCCGAATCGTTGTCTTGACTGGAAATCGCCATGTTTTGACTGGCGTGCGCTTCCAAGGATCAAGAAGATGCAGAATAATCACGGTAGGAGCAGTACCATAAAACTGACTTAAATTTTAGCCATTTCAGGAAGATCCGGCGGCAATTGTTAGGATCTGCCATCCACGAGCTTTAACGGCAATAGGTGGCAAGATAGGTCTGCAACCGCTGCCAAAAGCGATCATTTTCTGCTGGGGTGCCAATGGAAACGCGAATACCGTTGGCGATCGCCCGTACTAATGTGCCCTGCTGCTCTAGGGCATGGCTGAAGGATTGGGTATGCGCCGGATCATGAAAGCGGAAAAACAAGAAATTAGCTACACTCGGCCACACCCGCAGGTGCGGACAGGCTTGCAGTTGGGCATACAGCCGCTGGCGCTCAGCAATCACTTGGGGAATATCCGCCAGCAGTTCTTGGCGGTGCTCCAGTGCCACACAGGCCGCCAGTTGCGAAAAACTCGGCAAATTGTAGGGCAGTCGCAGCTTCTCTAATGCCTCAATGACAGGGGGGGCGCCAATGGCATAACCCACGCGATGGGCCGCAAGGCGCAGTGCCTTGGAAAAGGTGCGCAGAATTAACCAGTTGGGGTGTGCTGCCAGTTCTGGGAGCAGGGTTTTGCCAGAAAACTCAAAGTAGGCTTCATCAATCACCACCAACAGGTCTGGGGGTAATTGCCGCAGCCACGCCACCTCTGCCGAGGTTAAGGCATTACCCGTGGGGGAGTTGGGCTGGAGCATGAACACCAAGCGCACAGGAGGATCCGCCTTAGCCATTAGTGCCTCAGCACTGCCAATGTCCACCGCAAAGGTTTCCGCATCTCGCTCTGCCCGATGGACGGCAATTCCCAAGGTTTGGGCAAGAATGCCATAAATCGAAAACGTTGGCTCGGCCACCAAAATCGATCCGTGGCCACCTAGGGCGGTGGCCAACAGTAAGGCACGAATCAGCTCGTCAGAACCACTGCCCACCGCAATTTGGCTGGGGAGAATTGGCTCGCTACTGTGCTCACTCACGTAGGTGGCGATCGCCTCCTTGAGGTGCCAGTGGCTACTGTCGGGATAGCGGTTACTCGCCAGTGCCGCCACGTACTGCTGCGCTAGGGTTTCCTTCAAGGGCGCTGGCAAATCCAAGGGAAACTCATTTGTATCAAGATAGTCCACTTGGGGGGGCAGGGTGCCACTACTGGCTTCGGGAGGAGTAGAGTAAGCTTTAATGGCTGCTAAATCTGGGCGTAGAAACGTCGCCATGCCGCTAGAAACCCGATCAGGTGATTAAACTATAATATCACTGAGTTTTGAGTCCCCTTAGAGTGGCTTTCGTATTGTTACTCAGGCAACTTTTTCACTGCAGAGGCGCACTATCCCATGGCTCGTACCGACTTCAAAGACTACTACCAAGTTTTAGGGGTCAGCAAAACTGCCACCGATGCGGAAATTCGCCAAGCTTTTCGGCGCCTTGCCCGCAAATATCACCCAGACCTCAACCCAGGCAATAAAGAAGCCGAAGCGCGCTTCAAAGAAATCAATGAAGCTCACGAGGTGCTCTCAGACCCTGAAAAACGCCGCAAATACGATCAATTTGGCCAGTTCTGGCAGCAGGGAGGAGGGGGCGCCAGTGGTTTTAACGTCAATGTTGGCGGTTTTGATGCTGACTTTAGTCAATTTGCCAGCTTTGAGGAGTTTATTAACGAACTCCTAGGGCGCGTTTCTGGTGCTGCCGGAGCCAGTAGCTGGCCGAGTGGCTTCGACCCCTCGGGCTTTAGCCGTTCCAGTGGCGATGCGGAAGCAACCCTAGAAATTAGTTTCCAAGAGGCCGCCCAAGGCTGCGAGAAAACCCTCCAGATGGGTATCGAAAAAGTTACTGTCACCATTCCTGCTGGCATTAAGCCGGGCACCAAGCTACGGTTGCGGGGCAAGGGCAAAACCAAGCCCTACTCTCAGCAGCGCGGCGATCTCTATCTAACGGTGCAGGTGACCCCCCATCCCCTGTTTCGGTTTGAAGACAATCAACTGGTGCTAGACCTGCCTCTGACCCCAGATGAGGCAGTATTAGGCGCTCAAGTGACCGTGCCCACCCCTAGTGGCAATGTGGTCTTAAATATTCCCGCCGGTACTCGCTCCGGGCAATCCCTGCGCTTGCGGGGCAAGGGTTGGCGCAACAGTAATGGTAATCCGGGTGACCTTTTGGCCAAAGTACAAATTGTGCCCCCCAAGTCCTTGAGTGCAAAAGAAAAAGAACTCTACGAAAGTTTGCGATCGCTACGCACGTTTAACCCTCGCTCTCATTGGCCCATCGCCTAAGGAATAAAAAAGGGGCTTGCTCAAGGCAAACCCCCGCGCTGAGTCAAACACTCAGTCCTAAGGAATCGTCGCCATTTTCACTTCGTTGCGATCCAAGATGCTTTGGAGTTCTTCGGCATCAATCGTTTCTTTTTCGATCAGGACTTGGGCAATCTGATCCAATACGTGACGGTTGTTCACCAGCACCTCCTTAGCACGGCGATAAGCTTGCTCCACAAGGTTACGCACTTCATCGTCAATCGTGGCAGCGGTTTCTTCCGAGAAATCCCGCTCCGCCATAATGTCACGGCCAAGAAACACGTTCCCTGATTGTCGCCCCAAAGCCACTGGTCCGAGGCGATCGCTCATGCCAAAGCGGGTCACCATCTGGCGTGCCACCCGCGCCACCTGTTGCAGATCGTTAGACGCACCAGTCGTCACTTCTTCTTCACCAAAGACCAGCTCCTCAGCAATCCGACCGCCCAAGGCGACCGCCATCTGATTTTGCAGATAAGCACGGCTATAGAGGCCGGAGTCCATTTGATCTTCGTTGGGGGTAAACCACGTTAAGCCACCGGCACGACCCCGGGGAATAATGCTGACTTTCTGCACCGGATCGTAGTCGGGCATCAGGGCACCCACAAGGGCATGACCCGCTTCGTGGTAAGCGACTATCTTTTTACGCCGCTCACTCATCACGCGGTCTTTTTTCTCAGGACCGGCGAGCACCCGATCAATGGCATCGTTAATCTCATCCATGGAAATTTCGGTGAGATTCCGGCGAGCCGCAAGGATTGCCGCTTCGTTGAGCAAGTTGGAAAGATCAGCACCTGTAAATCCGGGCGTGCGGCGAGCAATTTTATCCAAGTCCACATCTTTGGCTAACGTTTTGCCACGAGCATGGACTTTGAGAATATCCAGTCGTCCTTTGTAGTCGGGACGATCCACCACCACTTGACGGTCAAAGCGCCCAGGACGCAGTAGTGCCGCATCCAACACATCGGGACGGTTCGTGGCCGCAATAATGATGATGCCAGTGTTCCCCTCAAAGCCATCCATTTCTGTCAGCAGTTGGTTCAGGGTTTGCTCCCGCTCGTCATTACCGCCGCCAAGACCGGCACCGCGTTGGCGACCTACGGCATCAATTTCATCAATAAAGACAATACAAGGGGCATTGGCTTTGGCTTGCTCAAAGAGATCCCGCACCCGGGAGGCACCCACGCCGACAAACATTTCCACAAACTCCGAGCCGGAGATTGAGAAGAAGGGCACGCCTGCTTCGCCAGCGACCGCCCGAGCGAGAAGGGTTTTACCGGTTCCCGGTGGACCAACCAGTAACACCCCTTTGGGAATTTTGGCCCCCACTTCTGTGAAGCGATCGGCGTATTTCAGGAATTCCACGACTTCGCCCAGTTCCAGCTTGGCTTGGTCAATGCCCGCAACATCATTAAACGTGACTTGGGTTTGTGGCTCCATTTGCACCCGTGCCCGCGATTTACCAAAGTTCAGCGCTTGGTTGCCAGGACCGGCTTGCGCCCGTCGCAGCAGGAAGAACAGCAGCACCAGCAGGCCAATGGGCACCAGTAGGCTACTCAGGGCGCGGAACCAAAAGCCATCGTTACTCTGGGGGAGCACCGAAATATCGACATTGTTACTGGCAAGGATGTCGAGCAACTGCGGATCGTTGGGCAGGTTCACTAACACCCGTGTGCCATCTTGGGTAATCGCTTGAGCTTGAGCGCGATCGGGGCTAATACTGATTTTGCTAACCCGCTGGTTTTCAACTTCTTGGATGAGCTGGCTGTACGCCCATGTTTGCTTGATGGTCGGCTGACGATCAAAAAAGGCAGTGGCCAAGGCCAACACCACAATCGCCAACAAAACGTACAACCCTGCGTTACGCCATTGCTTATTCACCGATCGCCATCCTCCGATGCAATTATGAAGAGTTATTTACATAAGTTAATACTAGCGCATTCTTTCTCAACCCAAGGGGGGCGGCCTCACCGCTAAAATTGTCACTATCCATGATAGGCCGTCAAAGGATGCTCGACTTAGAGACGTGTTATCGGGTGCTGGAGCTGGAACCGGGGGCAACGCTTGAGGACGTGAATCGTGCCTATCGGGATCTGGTGTTTATTTGGCATCCGGATCGCATTCCTAAGGACAACGTGCGTTTAGTGGAAAAAGCCCAAGAAAAAATCAAGCAAATTAACGATGCCCGGGAACAACTGCGGCAGCATCTACAAAAGTATGGCAGCCAATCTAGTCGTCGCTCAACAAGTCATCGCCCCGCCAACGCTTCAACAACCGGCACGAGCGCCTCGCCCCCGCATCAGCACCGCAGTAGTTATTACTACCAGTCGAATCCCTACGCTTACCGCAGCTATCACACCTCGCGCGAGCAGCAGCAAACCAGTAGTTACAGCAGCAGCGGTTACGCCCAACGGCACAACCACACCTACGGCACCTACAGTCGCCAACGCACAGCTGCCCCACCGCCACCGGAGCCGCCCCGCACCACCCCACCCCACAAAGATATGTCGGGGGTGAATTTGCAAGGGGCAAACCTGAGCGAAAAGGATTTTGAAGGCCGCAACCTCAGCTATGCCAACTTGAGCTATGCCGACCTGAGTGACGCCTTTTTGCACCGGGTGATTTTGCACCGTGCCAACCTGCGCCATGCCAACCTCTTCCGTGCCAATTTATTGCAAGCAGACCTGAGCTACGCTGACCTACAGGAAGCTAACCTGATTGGGGCGGATCTCAGTGGGGCGGATCTGCGGGGGGCAGACCTGCGGGGAGCCAAAATGAGCCAAGGCAACCGATTGCTAGTGAAGCTCACCGGTGCCCGCCTCAGTGGTGCCATTATGCCTGATGGCCACGTCCACGCGTGAAGTACCCGACGCTCATTGCTACGTAATACAACGCGGGCTTCTTTGTTCACTGGGACTTGCCCAAGGAAGGGTGGACTTGCGTCTCCCCCCCTTGGGTCTTACAGTCCCTCCCAAAGCAGTAACCCCGCTTCCCGAGGCCAAAATCCGCAAGGCTTCATTCTTTATGTTGATGGCAGCGTGAACCGTCCCACAACGCTCGCAAGTCCATGTGCGCACCTCCAGCGGTAGGCTACCCAGACATGACAAGTCTTGGAGGAAGGAAAGAAACGATTGACTTCAACATATATCTTTCCCTCCCTCTCAGCTTTGTATTTGAGCATCCTGCAAAACATTCCCCAGCCACAGTCACTGATGGCTTTGGCGAGGTTGTGGTTCTTGACCATGCCTTTGACATGCAGATTCTCTACAGCAATCACTTGGTTTAGCCTGCGGCAAGCCGCTTCGCGGCTACGTTGACTATCTTGCGGGATAGCTTGTGTAGAAAATCCTCACGACAACGGGCTATCTTGCTGTGAACGCGGGCAACTCGTTTCCTCGCTTTCTCTCTATTTTTACTCCCCTCCCTTTTACGAGCATGCTTTTGCTGTTTGCGCTTCAGGTTGCGTTCATGCTTCCTCAAGTGCCGTGGATGGTCGAACTTTGAGCCATCGCTCGTCACTGCAAAGTGAGTGAGACCCAAATCAATGCCTATTGCTTTTCCCTCACTGGAAGGCGGGGACGTGCTTACGCGAGCAGGCCTTTCTGTGCCGTCATCAATGAGCAAAGAAGCAAAGTACTTTCCGTCTGGACTCTTGAATACCGTAACGGTTTTTATAGTCCCCTCAATCGGTCTGTGAATCTTGGCTTTAACTATTCCCAGCAATCCGGGAAATTTGATGGCGGACTCAGAAACTACTTTGACATTTTGGGGAAACTGAATTGACTGTCGATGGCGTTTCGATTTGAATTTGGGGTATTTTGCTCTACCCTCAAAGAAGTTCTGGAACGCTTGAGACAAATTCAAAACCGATTGCTGCAAGCATTGAGAGTAACACTCTTTCAGCCATTCATGCTCCGCTTTCAGGATGGGAATTTGTTTCTTCATGTCGAAAGCAGAGAGTCCCTTGCCTGTCGTCTTGTACGTTTCCGTCATGACAGACAAGCAATGATTCCACAGCCATCGCGTACAGCCAAAATGCTTGGCCAGCGTGATGGCCTGCTCGTCGGTGGGATAAAGTCTGACCTTAACTGCCTTTAACATGCTTCCATATTAGCATAAATCTAGCATTGCGATAAAGACTTGTCTGTCATGATTTCTAGATAGTTTGTTCCTTTACGCTCGGCTCTCATCCCGACGCTGAGCGTTCCGGTGGGGACGCGCTACCCTTCCCGCCGCATAAGCTAAGGGGTGCTGTTTCTAGCCACTGAATCAAGTCCCAGTAGGGCATCGGCTTGGCCAAAATAAAGCCTTGAATGACATCACAGCCCAAGTTAGCCAGTTGTGCCAATTGGGAGCGGGTTTCCACCCCTTCGGCCACAACGGGTAACCCTAGCCCCTTGGCCAGATCAATAATGGCTTTGGCAATAGCTTGATCTTGGCGATCGCTAACAATATCTTCCACAAAAGAACGGTCAATCTTGAGCCCCGTAATGGGAAACTGTTTAAGATACGTGAGGGAAGCATAGCCGGTGCCAAAGTCATCGAGGGTAATGCCCACCCCAAGAGCCCGGAGGTGGCTGAGAATCTCTTGGGTGAGGGTGACGTTGTGAATGGCGGTTGATTCGGTAATTTCAAGCGTAAGCAGGTGTGGTGGTAACTGCGAGTCGGCAAGGCTTTGCTGAATTTCTTGGAATAGGTTGGGGTGCAAAAATTGGCGGGGGGAGAGGTTCACGGCCACCCCCACCCCGGCCAGTCCTTGCTGCTGCCATGCGTAACAGTCCTGACACGCACGACGCAGCACCCAGTCCCCAATGGGCAAAATCAAACCATTCTCCTCCGCAACATCAATAAAGCGATCCGGACTCAGCAAGCCTTCTGTGGGGTGCCGCCAGCGCACCAAAGCCTCAATGTGAGGGATGCGCTCCCGCCGCAGATCCACTTGGGGTTGATAGTGCAGGCACAGTTCGGCCGAGTTCAGAGCATTGTGGAGGTCATTCTCCAGTCGCAGTAGGGCATGGGCAGCAGCGTTGAGGCTGTCGGTGTAGAACTGGTACGTGTTACGCCCCGTTTCCTTGGCGCGGTAGAGTGCCGTATCCGCATTCCGCAGCAGCACATCGGGGAATTCGCCATGGTCAGGATAGACGGCAATGCCAATGCTGGTGGTAACGTGCAAATGGTGCCCATCTAAAATAAATTCTGGTTTGAGGGCGTGAAGAATCCGCTCGGCCACAATGGCAAGGTCATCACTGTGGTGCACCATCGGCAGCAAAATGGTAAATTCATCCCCCCCCCAGCGCGCCACGGTATCGGTTTCCCGCAAGCAGTGCACTAGGCGCTCGGCCACCTGTTGTAGCAGTTGATCGCCAATGGCATGACCGAGGGTATCGTTAATCACCTTAAAGCGATCTAAGTCGAGGAACATTACCCCCACCCGCTGTTGCAGTCGCCGTGATTCGGCTAAGGCAAGGGGCAGGCGATCCTCAAAGAGGGCACGGTTCGGTAGCCCCGTCAGGAGGTCGTGAAAGGCTTGGTAGTGGATCGTGCTTTCCGAGAGTTTGCGATCGGTAATATCCACAACGGTGCCTTCAAAATAGGCCAAGCGACCGCTCTCCTCATAGACCGCCCGAGCGTTTTCTGAGATCCAAATAATTTGGCCGTCCTTACGATAGACCTGCGACTCAAAATTAGTGATCATGCCGTGTTTCAAAAGTTGCTGGACAAACTCTTCCCGTCGTCCTGCATCCACATACAGTTGATGGGCAATGTCCGTGATGTGGGCTTGCAACTCGGCGGGGGAGTCAAAGCCATAAATGCGCGCCAAGGCGGGGTTGACGTTGAGGTAGTGGCCATCAGGGGTGGACTGGAAAATTCCCTCGGTGGCGTTTTCAAAAATACTGCGGTACTTTGCCTCTGCTAAGCGCAGCGATCGCTCCGTCTCCTGCCGCTCCAGCACATTGGTAAAGATAGCCGCCATCACCCGCATCAGGGGGACGAGGGAGGCTAAATCTTGGCGCGACTGACGCACAAAGTCTAAGCCCAAAAAGCCAATCACGTCAGTTCCGCGACGCAGCGCCACCACAATGAGCGAGCGAATGCCTTGCGCTTCTAGCCCCCTGCGATCCGGCAGATCAAGGGGTAAGTTTTGCACCTGTGGCCATAGCACTTGTCCGTGAGTGCAGAGTTCCTGAAAAAAGAGGGGGAAGTCACTGCTGACGACCCCCTGCAGAACATCTTTTTGGGGAGCAATGCCCGCAGCACACCACTCGTAGGTATTGGAGAAGCTCTCAAGGGCGGGAGTATCGGGTTCAAACAGGTAGCTGCGATCAGCACTGGTGATTTCTCCCAGTAGGTGGAGTACCTTGTCAATTGCTTCAGGCACCTGATCTAAGGGAAGGTTAATAAATTCAGTAGCGGCAGTACCAATTAACTTTTCGTAGGCTAACTGTTGCTGGAGGTGAGCTTCGTGCAATTTCAGGGCGTGATCGGCGCGGAGACGCTCCAATTCTGCGGTTAAGCGGACACCAAAAATTTTCAGTAGCGCCTCAATATAGGCCACTCGCTCCAGAGGCTGGGAGTGCATAATCGCCACCAAGCCAAGGGTTTCCCCTAAGGAGTTGCGCAAAGGAATGCCAATGTAGGCTTCAATGCCAGCGGCGGCCAGCATTTCATCATGGGGAAACAGGCGCGCTACCCCATGGCTGTAAAAGCAGGTGTCGTCGTGCAGAACGTTGGCACAGGGGGTATCCGCAAGGGCATAGCTGAAGGGGGGGCGCATTTCACCATGGCAGCAGTAGGCAATGGTGGTCACCCAGTCGTTGTGGGGGCCACTGATCTCGCCAATTAAAACGTGATCGGCGCCTAATTGCTGACTGAGAAATTGCGCTAAATCCCAGATAAAGTCATTGCCAACCCGTTCATTAAGGCCGACAATGGGCTGCTCAAGGGCGTGCTGTAGCTCTTTCCAAACCGTAATGTCGGCGATCGCCCCGTCAATGGCAACCACTTGACCCGAGTTGTCAACAACCGGAATCCCTTGCTCCCGCACCCAGCGCAGGTGACCATCGCGGTGGCGAATGCGATACTCTATTTCATAGGGGCTGGCGTGGGCGATCGCCTGCTCAAGGGTTTCCAGCACTTGGGGCAAGTCCTGAGGATAAGTAATTTCATTCAGCCCCTGATCACCACGGCTGAGAAAATCCGTTGGCGTATAGCCCGTCACCCCATAGCAACCTTGGCTCAAGTAGGTCAGCCGCCATGGCGGTGTACTGTCGCAGGAAAAAATAAACCCCACCAGTTGATCCACCAGTTGGCTGAGGCGGGCTGGATTGTTGTAAATGGGGTTGGCGCTGGTGTCGATCTCGATGCCACCCAAGATAAAACCACTGGCACCATTGGCCTCGGGCAAGGGAACAAAGTGAAGACAAAGCTGGCGGTAACACTGCTGAACGGGAGCGCCCTGTTGCCAACATTGGTTCAAGGCAGCAATCAGAGGATTCTCTTGCAGTAGGTCAGTGCTGGTCAGGTATTGTCCGAGAAGCTGCTGCGCCAAAGCATTCAAACTCAGAACTTGGTAGTCAGGCACAGCACGGTTATGACTGGCATCTACCCCCAGTAAGATTAGCCCCTGACTGCTAAAGTTAAACAAGCTCTCCAAAAGGCGATCGCGCGAAGAATCTCCAACTTCACGGGCGATCGTTAGAGCGGCCATTGCGACTGTACTGTCTTCAAACCGAGAAGGGTGAGTCACAATTGAATATGAAGGATAACTCTGCAGTGTATTCTGATTTACTCTAGACGATATTGCCAAAAGCTGACTGCTAAACCGAGAACACTTTCAGTGCCCAGCACCCGCGAGGCAAATTTTCATGACCGTCATCCCTTACCAATGGACCCTAGAGCGTTATCATCAGGCCATTGATGCTGGATTGTTCGCCGACCAGTCCATTGAACTCCTGCGAGGAGAGATCATCGTTGTGCCACCCGAACGAGAGCCCCATGCTTACTACTGCAGCGAAGTTGGGGACTATCTGCGAGCCTTGTTCGGCCATCGAGCTAAAATCCGTGAGGCACACCCAATCACGTTGCCAAATAACTCCGAGCCTCTGCCTGACCTTGCCATTGTCCAGCCCTTGGGTACAGTTTTGGGTACAGTTTATAGTAAGCGTCATCCGGAACCCAATGACATTTTTTGGCTGATTAAATTCTCGAACGTGACCCTGAGCTATGATCTCACCGTCAAACGGGCAATTTATGCTGAAGCAGGAATTCCTGAATACTGGGTTGTGAACCTGAATACTCAAGAACTTAAGGTGTTTCGAGACCCCAAAAACGGCGACTATGCTTCAGAGCAGACCTATACCAGCGGTGTTCTCACCCCTGTTACCTTTGCCGATGTTGAAATTTCTGTACAACGCCTCTTGAACCCCTAGATAACCCTCAGCGACGACACAGGCATAGGGCAAACCACTGCTGCGTATCGGTGAAGCCAGCAACCCAGGTGAAACCAGTCCTGCTCAGGTCAGTTTTGAGATCGTCCAGCCAAAACTTGCGGGAAATTTCGGTGCGAATGGCTTCGACAGCGGCAATCGTGCAGGTGAACTCTAGGGCTGCCAAGGTTACCTCTTGCTGGGTTTGGCTATCCAGATACATTTCGATTTGCTGGGCAACGGTGTTGTAGATGGCGCGATGGTTGAAGGCAAGGGGATCAAAATTACCCTGAAAGCGCCAGTTCAGGTGGCTGAGGATATTGCGATTAAACGCAGCAGTAATCCCTTGGGCATCGTTGTAAGCCGGCAAGAGAATACGGGTGTCTTTCACGAGATCTACCCCCAGCAGCAAGTAGTCGCCATCGTTGAGTACCCGATACATTTGGGCAAACAAGTCCTGACACGCTTGCGGGGTGAGATTACCGAGGGTGCTGCCTAAAAAACAGAGTAAGCGATGGGGCGCCAGCGGCGGCGGCAGGTGATTGAGGCCAACCTCGTAGGTGCCCACTAGTCCATGTACCGACAGTTGCGGATAGTCATTGAGCAGGGCAATGGCGCTGGTTTTGAGCATGGAGCCGCTGACATCAATGGGGCGATAGATCAACTGCGGCTGCAAGCTTCCATAGGCCGAGAGTAAGGTGCGGATTTTGCGATCGCTACCGCTCCCCAGTTCGACAATTTCACATACTCCCGTCCGCTCGGCAATTTCCGCCGCGTGTTGCTGCAGAATCGTCAGTTCAGTACGGGTGGGGTAGTACTCCGGTAGGGCAGTAATTTGCTCAAACAACTGCGAGCCAACGGCATCGTAAAAGTAGTAGGAGGGCAAGAATTTTTGTGGCGATGCCGTTAAACCAGCAATGACATCTTGCCCTAGGGTGGGGGTGTCATGGCCACTCAGGTCAGTTAGCTGTAGGCGATCGCCCCTAGACAGAACCATTAAAGGACTCCAGCAATGGGTAGTTCCTAGGACATTTTAGTCTTTAGACGTCCCTCAAGACGTCGTCCCCATACCGCAATGGGTAAACTCATCAGCAGATAAAGCCCCAGCGCTAAGACATAAAGAGGAAAAGGATTACTGCTGTGGCGAATGAGCCACACCCGCAGCACTGAGGTCAAATCCACCCCAGCAATGACACTGACAATGGCAGAATCCTTTAGCATATAAATAAAATCATTGATCAGGGGTGGAATGACAATTTGCACCGCCTGGGGCAAGATGACCCGCACAAAGCCCTGCTGTTGGGTCATCCCCAACGATAATGCTGCCTCCCGCTGCCCTGGATCCACTCCCTTTAAGCCTGCGCGAAAAACTTCTGCCTCGTAAGCGGCATAGTTCAAGGCCAAGGCCGTTACCCCAGCCGTCCAAGCATTCACCCAAGGAGCCAAATTAATTTGCGCCAGCACTGCCCCCACGCCGTAGTACAGCAGCAGCAGTTGGGTAATCATGGGCGTTCCCCGCATCACTTCAATGAAGCCTGCGGCTGGCCAGCGTAAGAAGAGATAGGGAGAGGTGCTCATAGCCGCCAGAAGAATGCCCAACAGGATGGCGATCGGAAAAGAAATGCCACAGTAAAGGAGGGTATTCAGGGCTCCCTTGAGAAAGGCCGGTAAAGCGGCTTGGATGAGCTCCATCCCCTGCTCCTAGACAATTCCTATTTGAGCCTGCTGATCATTCCACATTTTCCAGCGCTCATAAATTTGCCGCAGGGTGCCATCGGTTTTGAGAATTTCGAGGGCTTGGTTGACTTCGGTTTTCAGAGTGGGGGCTTTGGGATTGTTGGCGTTAAAGGCAATAACGTAGTTGTTGAGGAAAATGGGTTTGCCAATGGGTCTTAAGGCAGGATTCACGGTGCCTCCGGGGCCTGAACCCAAGATGTAATAGGCCACAATGGGAAAGTCCAGCATTATCGCATCAATCCGTCCTTGGGCCAAATCATCAAAGGGGAGGTTGCCATCGTAAGCGCGGGTTTTGATGTTGGGATCGCGCTCCAAAATTTCCTGTGCCTTGTAGCCGATGCCAGTGCCCACGGTCATACCCGCGAGATTGGCAAGGGTGACCTCACTTTCAGCGGTGTATTGGCTAAAGCGTTCGTCATCGGCACGCACGACAATTTGCTGACCGTAGCGGTAGTAGGGCTGGGAAAACAGTTGAGTGCGCTCGCGATCGGCGGTAATTTCCCAGCCATTAAGAATCATGTCAAAACGGTTAGCAGCCAAGGCGGCGGTGAGCTGGTCGTAGCCGGTGGCCACAAACACGGCTTGCACCCCCATCAGTTGGGCGATCGCATCGGCAATTTCCACCTCAAAGCCAATGAGTTGGTTGGGGTTCACGGGATCGTAGAACACATAGGGGGCACCACTAATGGCTTCGGCTCCCCATGCCAACGTGCCCGGGGTCAGTAAGCCATTACTCGAGATGGTTGCTTCCCTGGCACCATCCCCCTCAACTGTCGGACTAACGTTACCGGCACAGGCCGTCAACAGTGGCTTTGCTCCTCCTGCGAAGAGAACAACACCAGCACCTTGAACAACCCGGCGCAAAAAGGTACGGCGTTGCAGTCCCATGCCTAAGTCCTCGCAAATCTCAGCCGTTGATCAACACTGATGATCAATTTTGCTCCAGTTTATGATCGATAGGTGCAATCACGCCACTGGCGATGTTCGCTCTAATATAATTATCGGGTTATCGTTGCGGCAGCACCTGTGGAGAAAGGCACCCTCATTGAGTTTCGGGTTCACAATCAGCGGCGCTTAGCAGCCATTGATCGCCCCGAAGGGAAAAAGCACTGGATTGCGATTGATCAACACCTGCAAGCCCACACCCTGCACCCGCGCCACATTACGTTTACAATTCCTCACGAGCGCTTTCGCCCCCAAGATATTCCCGCTTTTTGGCAGCAGGTGGAACCGCTGTTGGATCCCGAGAGCCTCGAAGTGGCTTGGGAAGTGCTGCGGGAGGAACAGCGCGCCATTACGCCGCAAGGGTTAGCGGAGCTGCTCTTTTCTGAGACCAGTGCTGCGGCTTGCTACGCCGCTTACTATTTGCTGAGTGAGGATCGCTTTTACTTTAAGCTCAAGGGGGACACCTACGAACCCCGCCCCGCTGCCCAAGTGGCGGAATTGAAGCACGCCAAGGAAAAGGAGGCGCAGCGTCTGGCCGAGGAGGCAGCCTTTAGTGACCATTTAGCGAAAGCGCTGGCCGGGGAGTCGGTAGAGTGGACTGCCAGCGATCGCAAGCGGCTTGAACAGTTAGAACGTTATGCTATAGCCATTGAACCCAACAGCCAACACCAAGGAGCCATTGATCTCCTAAAGCAGTTAAAGCGACCCACCCAACCCCTGGGGGCGTTTCAACTACTGGTGGACTTGGGGTTGTGGTCGGTGCACGAGAATCTGTTTCTGCGCCGCAGTCAGATTCAAGTTGAATTTCCTGCCAAGGTACTGGATGTGGCCAAGGATTGCTTAAATTCCCCCCCGCTGGATGTGGATGCTGCCCTGCGCCGCGATCTGACCCATCTGAAGGTCTATACCATTGACGATGAGAGCACCCAAGAAATTGACGATGGCTTGAGTATTGAGCAGGTGGGCGATCGCCAAAAATTGTGGATTCACATTGCCGATCCCAGCCGCTGGGTGGAGGTGGATGGCGTTCTTGACCACGAAGCCCGCCGCCGTGCCACAACGGTCTATTTACCCACGGGCATCATTCCCATGTTTCCCGAAGAGTTGGCCACTGGCCCCATGAGCTTAGTGGAGGGGCGCGTCTGCTGTGCCCTGAGTTTTGGCATTATCTTAGCCGAAAGTGGTGAGGTGCTGGAGTACGAAATTTGCCCCAGCCGCATTCGTCCCACCTACCGCCTCAGCTACGATGATGTGGACATGATCCTTGAGCAAGCGGTTCCGGCGGAAGCCGATCTGTTGGCGATCGCCCACTGGGGACGCTGTCGCAGCCAATGGCGCCAACAGCGGGGTGCCATCCGTATCGATATTCCCGAAGCAAACATTAAGGTTACTGGCGAGGAGGTGGAGATTTCCCCCCTGCACGACTCACCAGCACGCCAACTGGTGGCTGAGATGATGATCTTAGCGGGAGAAGTGGCCGCCCACTACGGTTTGCGGGAAGGGATCCCCTTGCCTTTTCGCGGTCAACCGCCACCGGAGCTGCCTTCAGAAGAAGAGTTGCAGCAACTGCCCGCAGGTATGGTGCGCGACTGCGCTATTCGCCGCTGTATGCCCCGCAGTGAAATGAGCACCCAACCCAACCCCCACGCTAGTTTGGGGCTCGATGCCTACTGCCAAGTGACCTCCCCCATCCGGCGCTACACGGATCTGCTGGCGCACCGCCAAATCAAAGCCCACCTGCGTGGCGACCCCCCCCCCTCACGCCCGAGCAACTCAACGAACTGTTGTTGCAGTTAGTCTCCTCGATTCAGGAATCCTCCTTGGTAGAGCGGCAAACCAACCGCTACTGGTGCCTTGAGTACCTGCGCCGCCATCGGGATGAAGTGTGGCGGGGCATCCTCCTGCGCTGGCTGCGCCCGGAAGAGAACCTAGGTTTAGTTCTCCTTGAAGATTTGGGGGTGGAGCTGGCGATGCGATTGCAGCGTCAACCCAAGTTAGGGGAATCCCTCTTGGTGCAGGTCAAACGGGTGGATCCGCGCACCGATCAAATTTGGCTGGAGGAAGTTGCTGCCGATGCTGTTGCTGCCTCCTCTTCAGAAACGGTTGCCCTATAATGCCGATAGCGGAGGAGAGCCCCGATGGGAGTCGCAAAACTCGCTGCCCTGCGCAGCCTCATTGCTGAGTTTGACCAAGCCCTCATTGCCTATTCCGGCGGTATTGACAGCACACTGGTGGCGAAAGTTGCTCAGGATGTCTTGGGCGATCGCGCTGTTGCTGTTACTGCCGTTTCGCCGTCGCTGTTTCCAGCGGATCTCGAAGATGCCCGTATTCAAGCGGCGGCCATTGGCATCCGCCACGAACTCATTGAAACCCACGAACTGGAGAATCCTAACTACGCCACCAATCCGGTGAATCGCTGCTACTTTTGCAAAAGTGAGCTCCACGATCGTCTGCGTCGCCTCGCTCAGGAATGGGGCTACGACTACATTGTGGATGGGGTCAATGCCGATGATTTGCAGGACTATCGGCCAGGGATCGCAGCGGCTAAGGAACGGGGGGTGCGATCGCCCCTCGCGGAAGTGGGCATCACCAAACTCGAGGTGCGGGAAATTGCCAAATCCTTGGGCTTGCCGTGGTGGAACAAACCGGCTCAACCTTGCCTGAGTTCCCGCTTTCCCTACGGTGAAACAATTACCCTTGAAAAACTGCAACGGGTAGGACAAGCGGAGTATTATCTGCGCCAACAGGGTTGGGAACTGTGCCGCGTGCGCAGCCATGGGGACACCGCTCGCATTGAAGTGCCGCAAGCCCAAATTCCAGACTTTATTGCAAGAACCGATCTGGAAAAATTGGTGCATCACTTCCAAGCCTTGGGCTTTACCTACGTTACCCTTGACCTCGAAGGCTTCCGCAGTGGCAAACTCAATGGGGTGATAGCCACAGAGCGCGATCGCTAACCCGATTGTAGGGGCTTAAACTCTGAAGAATATCGCGGCCATAGGTGCGCTCCGTTAACCGTCGGTCTAAAATAGCGACGCACACCTCTCCCTGACGCAGGGGGGCAATGAGCCGATCCAACAGGGTCAGGCACTCCGGCAGTAAGTAATTACGAAACCAGTCTTGGCGTTGCTGTTTGTGCCAATCAATGCGGGCACTGACGAGGGCTTTTTCGGGGGAGGGCAAGGGCAATGTGGTAAGGGCAAATAGCGCCGGAGCAGGGCACTGCCGAGCCGCCTGTAACCAAAAGGCGGGGCTGCTGACCAAAATGGGATGGGGTTCGGAGGGGAGAGTATCCAACTGAACGCGGGAGCCGAAGAGTGCCGCCAGTTGAGTTGCCAACTGCTCCCGGAGGGGCACATCGGGCACCAGCACCACCACCGCCTGTTGCCCCACACTGCCGATGAGGTCGTAGAGGCGCTTGAGCGTCGCTGCCGCAAATTCCGGGGTGTTGGGCAGGGGCAAGTCTTCAGCAATGTAGAGGGTAATGGCCTCGTGATGGCGATCGCTGCTGAACTTAACCGTCGTTTGGGGCGGAATGGCCAACTCCTGTTGCAGATAGGCAAGGGGAGGATCGGTTTCGGGGCCACTGCCAATGAGGACAAAGGGGGAGGTTGCCCAGACAGGCTGCCAATAGGGACGCAGGTCGAGGGGATGGCTCAAGAGGCTAAAGTAACCCGCTGTAGGGTGGCGACGGCTCCACAGCACGGTATCCGACTGGCTCAAATACGCTTGCAGTTGTTGCCAGCGGGGGGGCAAACCAGTGGCGCAGGTGTGGAGCAGTTCTTGCAGAAGGTGTTGCTCTGATATATCCAGTAGGTAATCGCCGTAGGGGTTGCTGGGGCGCTGGAACAGCAGGTGAGCTAACTGGGCGTAGGTGTGGCGAATCTGGTCTAACGCAGCAGGGGCGGCCAGTTTGAGGTGCTCCCAGTCCGCGGCGGCAATTTCACAGGTTAAGTGCTGCTGGCTGAGGGTGGGCAACTCTTCTAAGCCATCAATGATCGTTACAGTGCCTGCGGGTAGGTCAAGGGATAAGGTCCCCAACTGGGCAGCCACCCACTCCTCAAGGCTCATGACCAAGACCCCTTGAAAACCCGTCGGCCAGCGATCGCCCCGCTGTACAGGTTTTGTTACGGCGAGGAACGAGAGCAATTCCGGAATTTCTTGGTGCAGCAACGTTGAGAGCCGTTGCTCCGGTACCACCACAAGCGCTGGTTCGGGGTAGAGCAACGCTGGCAGTAAATAGCTGAGGCCATAGCAGTGCTGCCACGCTGCCCGTGCCGTGACTTGCAGCAAACAACCTCGCCGTACCCGCAATGCCCGCGCCACCAAGCGCGCCAACGTCAGGTGATGCGGCCAAGGGCGATCGCCACTGTGGCGCAAAAACGCCCGTAATTGGCGGTGAACCTCAGCCTCAATCACAATCTGCTCGCGGTGCTACAACAATCCCCCATTGTGGCACGTTAGGCTCGACGACGGCGCTGTTGCAGTGCCGCCCGTGCCTCTTCGCGATCGTCAAAGTGAACTTTTTCAGTGCCTAGAATCTGGTAGTCTTCATGGCCTTTGCCCGCAATGACTACGCCATCGCCGGGTTTTGCCCCTAGGATTGCCGCGGTAATGGCTGCCCGCCGATCTGCTTCGACCATCAGGGAGGTTTGGGGCGGAATCCCCGCCAAAATGTCATCGAGAATGCGCTGCGGGTCTTCGGTGCGCGGGTTATCGGAGGTGACCACCACCTGATCGGCAAGGCGCGCTGCAATGGCACCCATCTGGGGTCGCTTCGTGCGATCGCGATCGCCGCCGCAGCCAAACACGCAGATTAACTGTCCCGGAATAAAGGGGCGGGCGGCTCGCAGCAGATTTTCAAGGCTATCGGGGGTATGGGCGTAGTCCACCAACACGGTAATGTCTTGCTCCGGATCAAGGCGCACCTGCTCCATGCGTCCGGGAACACCAGCAAAGTTGGGGAGGGCTTTGAGCATCGCTTCTAGGGGTAGCCCCACCACCGCCCCCATGGCGATCGCCCCGAGGACATTGGCCACATTAAACTGCCCCACCAAGGGCGACTCCAGCCTGCCGCTGCCGATGGGGGTATAGAGCGTGCCTGTCACGCCATTCACTCGGTAGGTTAAATCCACTGCCCTAAAGTCAACCCCTTCGCCGAGACCGTAGGTCCACACCTGCTCTGGGGGTAACTGCTGCGCGAGGCGCTGGCCAAAGGGATCATCCCCATTAATGATGGCTTTGCCCTTGAGATAGGCCGGGGTAAAAAGCTTTGCTTTGGCGGCAAAATAATCTTCTAAATCGCGGTGATAATCCAGATGATCTTGGGTGAGGTTGGTGAACGCTGCCGCCTCAAACTGACAGCCCCATACCCGATCTTGCGCCAAGGCATGGGAGCTGACCTCCATCACGGCAAAGCGACACCCCGCTGTAGCTGCCGCCGCCAACTGCTCTTGCAACGTGACGGCAAAGGGGGTAGTGTGACTCGCCACTTCGTAATGACCCGGCCAGCGACTGTAGAGCGTGCCCAACAGCGCTGTGGGATAACCAACGCTGGCCAAGAGATGCTCAATGAGGTGGGTGGTCGTCGTTTTACCATTGGTGCCGGTCACCGCCAACAGGCTCAGGCGCTGCGCTGGCCAGTTGTAGAAGGCTGCTGCCAAGTTGCCGCAAGCACGCTCAATGTTTTCGACGACCAGAACGCAAGCCTCCCCATCGTTGGCCTTGGCTTGGGGAGAGACCACCGCGGCGATCGCCCCAGCGGCAATGGCACTGGGCCAAAAATTACCGCCATCTACCCGGGTGCCGGGCATACCAATGAATAGGGTACCGCTTTGGCACTCCCATGAATTGGTACTCAGGTGCTTCACCTCTTGCTCCAAGGCAGGATGTTCCCCGGGGATGGGGATCTGAGCCGCATTCAGGAGTTCCCGTAGCTTCATCGATGCCTCACCTCAACGTTAGGGACTACTGACCCTTTTGCGAGGATTCTAGCGGATCATTCACCTTTCACCAAAAAATGGCGATAAAAGGCTAGCTCTGCCTCGAGGGTGGCTTGAAGGGTGCTGGCTTGGCGGAAGCCGTGACCTTCCTCGGCAAAGGTGTGGTACTCCACCGGAATCCCCTTTTGTTGCAGTGCGGCCACCATCTGTTCCGCTTGGCTGGGGGGCACCACCCGATCCTTGAGGCCCTGGAAGAAAATGACCGGACACTGGAGGCGATCGGCATGGTAGAGGGGCGATCGCCGGCGATATTCCTCGGCCCCCTCTGGATACGGTGCTACAAGGGTGTCAAAGTAGTGGGCTTCAAAGGCGTGGGTCTGGGGCACAAGGGTCAGCAAATCCGCCACCCCATAGTAACTGGCTCCCACCCGAAAAACTTGGCTAAACGTGAGGGCGCACAGCGTTGTAAAGCCGCCGGCACTACTGCCGCGAATGGCGAGGCGATCGCCATCGACCCGCCCCTGCGCCACCAAAAACTGCGCTCCGGCAATGCAGTCCGCCACATCCACGATCCCCCACTGACCCCGCAGTGCCTCGCGATAGGCACGACCATAGCCAGTACTGCCGCGATAGTTCACATCTAAAACGGCAAACCCGCGACTCGTCCAAAACTGGGTGCGCAGATCCAATCCTGTACCACTGGCTGCCGTCGGCCCCCCATGGCTTTTGACAATCAGGGGGGGCAAGGTTCCGGCAGGGGCGGCATACTCAGGATTACAAGGGGCATAGAAAAACCCGTAGGCAGTGGCTCCCTCAGATGTCGGGAATTCAATCAGCTCCGGTTGGGCAATCCATTCCCGTGGCAGCGCTGGGATAGGTGCCGTGATCTCGGAGTGTTGTAGCGTCACCCGCACCACTTGTCCCGAACTGACAGGGCTACTGCCAATAAAGGCCACCTCCTCCGATGCGGGACTGACAAGGGCGTGAATCTCAGTGTAGGGGCAAGGGAAGGGTCGCCACTGGCCATCCCTGAGAGAAACTGCGGCTAAACGCCAGAGACCGCGATCGCTATAGGTGAGAACCGCTGTCTCACGATTGACTAAGGCATACGTGGACTGGCCAAAGACCCACAGGGGTACCCCCGCATCGTAGGGTGCTTGCCAAACCGGTTCGTGGACCCCCTCACGATAACGGTACAGGTTCCACCAGCCGGAGCGATCGCTGATGTAATAGAGCACCTCGCCCTGCCACTGGGGTTGCTGCACCGCTTCCGTGGCACTGCCAGCAATTCGGTAGGGATCTGCAAGGCTGCCCGCGGCGTTGAACGGGGCAGCCCACAGTTCACAGCTATCCCACGGCATATCGGGCGGCGACCACTGCAACCACACAAGGGTGCCGCCATCAGGGCTGACTCGCGGTGCCGCGTAAAAACCTGCTCCCTCTACCAAGACCCGCAGCTCACCTTGGGGGGAAATAGCCACAAGTTGCTGTTTGGAGGGCTGCTCCCGCACACAGATCAGGTCATGGCTGTGGGGATGAATACAGCCGTCAGCAAAGCGGCTCTCCGGCGCTTGATAGAAGCATTTGGGGTGAGGCTGCCCAAGGGAGAGCTGATAAATCCCCTGATCCGCATCGTTGACAAAATAAATGTGATCACCGTGGCACCAGTAGGCACCCCCGCCGTACTCATTCACCCGCGATCGCACACTGTAGGGCGGCGGTAAGAGATCCTGATGCTCCCTCACCAGCACCACCCGCCCTTGCTCTTGGGGACGGCGCTCGAGCCACAGTAAGCCCGCAGGCGTTGCCCGTAATTCACTAATGGCGGTGGCGGCAGCACTCACTTGCGCTGCACTCAGGGGAGACCGCCATTCACCATAGGGAGCAACCTGAACCATCAGGGAGCGTGTTCCAGTACCAACTTCTGGCGTTTGACCGGATCAGGAATCGCAATGGGGTACTGCCCCGTAAAACAGGCGGAGCAGAAGCGATCGCCCGTGTCATAAGTGGCACTAATCATCCCCTGCCAGCTCAAATAACTGAGGGAATCCACACCAATTTGTTCAGCAATTTCCTGTACCGACTTGGTGGCCGCAATGAGTTGATCTTGGCTATCGGTGTCAATGCCATAAAAGCAGGGGTGGGTGACTGGCGGCGAGGAAATGCGCATATGCACCTCTACCGCTCCCGCATCTCGCAGGGCTTTCACAATTTTGCGACTGGTGGTGCCGCGCACAATCGAATCATCGACAATCACGATCCGCTGTCCCATGAGGACATCCCGCAGCGGATTGAGTTTCATGCGAATACCCGACTCCCGCATCGACTGGGTGGGCTGAATAAACGTGCGCCCCACATAGCGGTTTTTAATCAACCCTTCGGCGTAGGGAATCCCCGTAGCTTGGGAAAAACCAATGGCCGCTGGCACGCCCGAATCGGGGACAGCAATCACCAAGTCCGCATCAGCAGGGGCTTCGCGTCCAAGCTGCTGCCCTAACCGTTGCCGGTAACTGTACAGGCTCTCACGCTGCATGACGCTATCCGGCCGGGCAAAATAGATCATTTCAAAAATACAGAGCTTACGCTGGGATTCTGCCCAGCGATGACTGTGCAGCCCCTGCTCGGTAATATGCACTAGTTCGCCGGGTTCCACATCGCGAATGTAGTCAGCACCAATGATGTCGAGGGCGCAGGTTTCTGAGGCGAGCACGTAGTGGGGCTCCGCCGTGGGCGCTAGGCGCAGCGAACCAATGACCAAGGGACGAATCCCGTGGGGATCGCGAACCCCAAAGAGTCCCGCAGGGGTACCAATGACTAAGCTATAGGCACCTTGACACTGCTGCACCGCAGAAATAATGCCCTCCTGCCACGATTGACCCGTTTCTACCGCTTGGGCGATCGCCCAGGCAATCAGTTCCGAGTCCGTGGTACTGGCTAGGACAGCCGTCGGTTCATCACAGGCTAGCACCTGTTCCCGCAGGGCATAGGTATTGACCAAATTGCCATTGTGCGCCAAGGCAAGACAGCCCAAGCGGGTTTGGACTAAGACAGGCTGGGCATTGACAATCCGACTAGAGCCAGTGGTGGAATAGCGATTGTGACCGACAGCAATCTCGCCGGGCAGGGTGTTGAGAATCTCCTCGTCAAAGACTTGGGACACTAGCCCCATGTCCTTGTGGCAGTGCACCGTATCCCCCGCAAAGGTGGCAATCCCTGCGGACTCCTGACCTCGGTGTTGGAGGGCGTAAAGACCAAAGTAGGCGAGGCGGGCAACTTCGGCATTCGGAGCATACACCCCAAAAACACCACAGGCTTCTTCCGGCTTATCAGTTAAGGTGATGTCTGTCATTTAGTCTAAATACGTTGGCAGGGGCGATCGCCAAGCAGTGGCCATCTCTTCCATCGTACTCCTGATAAGGGTGGAATTGTCACAGGTGTCAATACACAATTCCGTAGGCTCAGCATTAACCACTCCTAACCGCGTCCATCTGTTTGATAAATGCTCGCTCAGATACGCCTCCCACACCCCTTGATACGCTGGCCGCACTGACACCAGAATGCGGCCCCCCCCCTCGCCAAAGAGCACCGCATCCCAGCGGGGATAACTCCCGTGCGGCAGTTGAATTGTTGACCCCCGCTGACCACTCAAGCAACATTCCGCCAAGGCCACCGCGATTCCCCCCTCACTCACATCGTGGGCACTGGCGACCCAGCCTTGGTGAATGCCATAACGACAGACCGCTTGGACTTGCTGTTCTAGGTCTAAATCAATTTGCGGTGGGCGACCCGCAACACAGCCATGGATTTGGGCAAGATATTCAGAGCCACCGAGGCTAATGCGTGGATCACTCAGGGGGGTGGTTAGGGGTAACCCCAGCAGATAAATCAGATCACCGCTACTTTGCCAGCCTTGACCCACGATCCGCTCTAAATTGGGAATCAGGCCAACCATCCCCACCACTGGCGTGGGATAAATGGGCTGAGGCTGCCCCGTCCTGTCAAGGGTTTCGTTGTAGAGGGACACATTGCCCCCTGTCACGGGGGTTTGTAAACGGCGGCAAGCTTCGGCAAGGCCGCGGCAGGCTTCCGCTAACTGCCAATAGCCTACGGGGGTTTCTGGGCTACCAAAATTCAGGTTATCGGTTACGGCTAAAGGCTCGGCCCCCACACAACTGAGGTTGCGGGCGGCTTCGGCCACCGCTGCTTTGCCCCCTTCGTAGGGATCCAAATAGACGTAGCGGCTCGGGCAATCCACCGTGGCGGCGATCGCCTTGTTGGTTCCCCGCAGGCGGATCACAGCGGCATCGGCATCCCCCGGAAACACAAGGGTATTGTTTTGCACTTCGTGATCGTATTGGCGATAAACCCATGCCTTACTGGCCACGCTAGGAGTCCGCAGCAATGTTAGGAGCACCGCTGACCAAGATTGGCTGGGTAGGGTTAACTGCTCCGGTGACCACTGTCGCGCCTGTTGCACATAAGCGGGCGGCTCCTGTAACCCCTCGCGCTCGTAAAGGGGGGTATCTTCGGCAAGGGCCCGGGCAGGCACTTCTGCGGCTACTTCGCCACGGTAGAGGACTCGGACAACCGGTTCGGCAATCACTTGACCAACAACTACCCCCTGTAACCCCCAGCGGTGGAAAATCGCCAGTAACTCCTCTTCGCGACCCTTAGCGGCGACCAAGAGCATCCGCTCCTGCGACTCCGAGAGCAAAAACTCGTAGGGCACCATGCCCGTTTCCCGCACTGGCACCTTATCCAGATCCAGCTCGATACCCACCCCACCTTTGGCGGCCATCTCCGCCGTGGAGCAGGTCAAACCCGCCGCCCCCATATCCTGAGCCGCCACAACAGCACCAGTTTGAAAGGCTTCGAGACACGCCTCAATCAAGCACTTTTCGAGGAATGGGTCACCCACTTGCACTGCGGGGCGATCCGCTAACGAATCATCAGTGAGCTCTGCACTGGCAAAACTGGCTCCCCCCATGCCATCCCGTCCAGTGGTAGAACCGACGTAGAGCACCGGATTGCCCACGCCGCTGGCAGCCGATTTAACAATTTCCGGGGTTTCCATCAGCCCTAGAGCCATAGCATTGACCAGCGGATTACCGGCATAGCTGGGGTCAAAATAGACCTCACCGCCGACCGTGGGCACACCAACGCAGTTGCCGTAGTGGGCAATCCCCGCCACCACCCCTTTCACCAGTTGTTGGGTTTTCGGCTCCTTGAGGTCGCCAAAGCGCAGGGCATTGAGCAGAGCAATGGGACGTGCTCCCATCGTAAAGATGTCCCGCAGGATACCTCCGACACCCGTTGCCGCGCCCTGAAAGGGTTCAATGGCTGAAGGGTGATTGTGGGATTCAATTTTGAACGCAAGGCGGAGACCATCCCCGAGATCCACCACGCCAGCATTTTCCCCAGGACCCACCAAAACCCGTGCCCCTTGGGTGGGAAATTGCTTCAGCAGTGGCCGGGAGTTTTTGTAGCAGCAATGCTCCGACCACATCACACCAAACATCCCCAACTCAGCACGGTTGGGATGACGGCCTAAGCGGCGGACAATTTCATCGTATTCGTTGGGTTTGAGTCCTGCGGCGGCAATTTCCGCATCGGTCACCAGAGGGGAGTGGCTCATCAATGGGTTTTACTAGGCTACGTTTTGATTGTGCCACAGCGACATTCCCCCTACAGAGGTTTTTGAAGAAGCCTTGAAGCTGAGAAGCTTTGAGGTGTTGTCGCAAATTTTTACATTAATTCATGTGGATTCGCTAACTTTAATTGCATCTTGACCAAATCCCGTCCGCATTTCAAGAGAGGGACGTAAAGTGGAAATTATAAAGAAAACCTTAAAGGAGAGTGATCATGACCCCCTCTCTACTACGGCAGTTTTGGTGTTTTGTCGAGCAGACTCAGGTGGGAACATTGCTTAGCCTCGATGATGGTGCGCTGCAGAAATGGCTTTTGCGCCAGTTTGGTCGTCTCTATCCGCTTGAACCCGGCCAAGAATCTCATCTGGAGAAGTATATTGCCTCGCGCTTACTGCTCATTCGTGAAGTGGTGGGCGATCGCCATTAAACTATCCTAGAACTGCACACCCTAGTAACAGCTTCCCTGTGACTGCCCCGCCTGTTCCCATTTTTCTCAATCAGTTCAAGGTGAAAACCCTTGCACCAACCGAGTGCAGGGTGCCCTGCTATACCTGCCACTGGCGCCAGAATCCCCAGGAAGGCACTGAAGCCTACGCCTTAAACCGGGTGTGTTACCGACTGAACGTCCCTGCCGCCCGCTGGGGGAGCCGTATCGTCACCTTGGGTGAACCCCAATCTTTGGCCACCGAGGAGTGGGAGCTCACACCCGTAGGATCCGTAGAACTGGATTGCCAACAGAGTGATCAACGGGAACCCCTAACAACCCTCTACCGCCAGCAGCTCCGGACGCAACTTGAACAACGTGCTAGGAGCACACAGCAGATTGAAGTCGAGCGCGGCACCGACAACAGCATCCGCATTTGGCAAAAAGCACCAGACTTGGGGGAAGCTGGCTGGGAAATTCACAAAGGCTATTGCCTCGATGTCAGGATTGATAGCGCTGCTGACCTCTACCTTGAAATTGACTGCGCCTATCGCTTTTGGACTCCTTGGACACTGCACCAATGGCTAGAGACCTATCCCGAAACCTTGGGTCAAATCAAATGGGTGCGCAATACTTACCGGAAAAAGAATCAGTACCGGCGCTGGCAGTTCGTCCGCCTGAGTCAAGAACGCCCTGAGGAGGTTTTGCTAACAGGCCTAAATATGACCCTTGCCCAGTACCACCGCAATGAGGACGCCACAGCGGCAGAAATTGCTCAATCGCAAGTGGTTTACGTCAAGGATCCCACAGGCAAAATTCAGCAGGGTCAACCCATTGCCCATTTGTCCCAGCGCTTGACCCCAAGCATCACGATGGAACTTCTAGCCGAACTGACCCACGACCCCGAGCTCAAGCCAACAGTGGATCAAGTGTTCCAAACCATTCGGGTGAGCTCTAATGAGCGCTTTCTAAAGGCTCAGGAATTGGGCCAATGGCTCAGCAAAAAGTACTATGGCGGTGGAGTACGTGTCTATCCCCTGCAGAAGGAGGGTGAGCAACTGCCAAGCGCTGTCCTCCTTGCTAAGGGTAATCAGCGGGTCAGGCAAGTTGCGGCAGCTTGCCAGCAAGGCTTTGTTCACGTTGGGGAAACCCAATTAGGGCTGCTGAACTTAGCCACGAATGAGCGGGCTTATCCGCCAGCAATCCGTTCCTGCCTCGAGGAGATTGGACGTCACAACCAAGTGACGCTAGAGTTGGACTCCTATCGCACTGCAGCAGATTTGGCCAAGGAGACGAGCGACCTAGCCCGGCAGCGATTCTGGCGGCAATGGTTTGAGGAAGGGGTGCACACCGTGTTGGTGGTGATGCCCTATTCTGGCGATAAACAGCGCATTCGGAATGAAGCCTTGCGGGCAGGCATTGCCACCCAGTTTGTTGTGCCCCAAAAAATTAACGACTATAAGGCCACCAATGTGGTTCTCGGCTTGCTATGCAAAGCCAAGTGGCAACCGGTGCGGCTCCAGCCCAGCTCCGATCCCGAGGCGGCAGAACTCATTATTGGCTTTGATACGGGCACCAACCGCCAGCTTTACTTTGGTACCCCCGCGTTTGCCGTCCTAGCGGATGGCCAGTCCCTCGGTTGGGAGTTGCCAACAGTGCAACAGGGAGAAAAATTGAGCGGCGCGGCGGTGTGGCAAACCGTGCTGAAGCTTATGGACAAGTTTTATACCCTTTGTCACCGCTATCCACGTAAGGTCTTGCTGATGCGCGATGGGCTCACTCGGGTTGATGAGTTTACCTACACAATTGAGCAGCTCGAAAAAGAGCGCCTTGGCGTCGATATTCTCAGCGTGCGCAAAAGTGGGGCGGGTCGCATGGCACAACAGCAGGCGAATGGGGAATACGTTTCAGCCCCGAAGGGCACCGTGGTTTACAACCCTAACGAACGATCCTTTTTGCTCATCACGAGCCAGCCGATTGGTCGGAAAGGCCAGCCTGAACTGGGCAGTGCACGACCATTGTACGTTGTTCATGCCTATGGCACCACACCCCTACCGTTGCTGGCCTTGCAAACTTACCACCTTGCGCAGTTACATCCTGCCAGTGGGTTTAGCCATGCCCGCCTGCCGTGGGTACTGCACCTTGCCCACAAAAGCAGCCAAGAGTTTTCTCGGATTGAACCATTGAGCCTTCTTGAGGCGCTAGATCGGGACAAGTTAATCGCTGTTTAGGGAGCGTGCCGCGATAGGCTAAAGGATAGAGACGTACTGCGCTGTTTTTTGGCGATGAGCCGCACCTACACGACGGTTGGAATTAACCTCAAAGCGATGCCGTTGGGGGAGAGCGATCGCCTCCTGAGTGTCCTGAGTCGAGATCGCGGTCTGCTCAAGGTGGTAGCCCCCCACTGCCGTGGTTCCCGCTCAAAGCTAGGGGGACGGGTTGATTTATTTGTTGTCAATCAGTTGTTTATTGCCAAGGGGCGCAGCCTAGACCGTATCCTGCAAGCAGAAACCCTACTCACCTACCACGGCCTGACCACCCAATTGGCGCGAATTACAGCCGCTCAATACCTTGGGGAGGTGGTGCTTTACCAAGCAGCTCAGCCGCAGCCAGAACTGTTTGACTTGCTGTGTGCCAGCCTCGATCAATTACAGCAGGTGTCGAGTCGAGATGCTTTGGCCGTCCTTTTACGCAGTCTCTACCATCTGCTGGACTTGGTGGGAATTGCTCCCCAATGGCATCAGTGTCGTGACGGCGGTGGCACGATTGAACCTCCGGAAACGAATAGCGATTGGCGAGTGGGTTTTAGCTTTGCCGCCGGGGGGGTCTTAACAACGGATGGGGGCGATCGCCTCCTGACGGCCAGTGAAGTGCGCCTTGGACAGTGGTTGGCAACACCTGCAACCCACACCCTAGCCCTGAGGGAGTTTTTAGAGGCATCCCGCGCCTATCCTCTGAGCGTGTGGCTCTCCCTTGAGCGAGTGATCCGGCAGTACGTGCAGTTCCACTTTGATAAGGTGCTGCGGGTGCCCCCCCTGCTGGATGCGTGTTTTTCACCGCTGACGGTGCCACAGCCATGACCGTTGAGCCTGACATTCGCCTCAGCCCACCACCGTTGCCAGTGTCCCCCCTCTGGCAGAATCGCAATTTTCTGGCGCTGTGGTTGGCCCAGGTGTGCTCCCAGATGGCAGACAAAATTTACCTCGTGTTTGTCATTGCCCTCACGACAGAATTCTTCCAGCCCCCCGATCAGAGCATTAGTGGTTGGGTTTCTGCCATTATGGTGGCCTTTACGATTCCAGCGATTTTACTGGGGTCGGTGGCAGGGGTCTTTGTGGATCGCTGGTCAAAAAAACAAGTCTTGGTGATCACCAACCTCTACCGCGCCCTTTTGGTGCTGGCAGTGCCCTCGACGACCCTGATGGCAGCAGGACAGTTCAGTGGTTTTCTGGCGCTGCTACTGCTCACCTTTGCCATTTCCAGTTTGACCCAATTTTTTGCCCCCGCGGAGCAGGCGGCAATTCCCCTGTTGGTGGATAAATCCCAGTTGATTTCCGCCAACTCCCTCTATACCTTTACGATGATGGCGGCGTTGGTGCTCGGGTTTGCCGCAGGGGAACCCCTATTAACCTTGGCCAACCACTGGCAACCCCAATGGGGCAGTGCGATTTTAGTGAGCCTCTGCTATGGTGGTGCCGCCGCCTTGCTGTTGCTGTTGCGTCCACCCGATCAGTGTCACCTGCCCCCGAGTCACTACCGCGATGTCTGGCAAGAGCTGCGTCAGGGACTCAAACTCTTGGGGGAATATACCGCGTTGCGATTTGCCCTGTTGCAACTGATTCTGCTGTTTTCAGTCGTTGCTGCCATGTCAGTTCTGGTGGTGCGCCTCGCAGAAGTGATGCCTGCGCTAGACACGGATCAGTTTGGCTTTTTGCTAGCGGCGGCAGCCGTGGGGTTGGGGCTTGGCGCTCTACTGCTGAATTTAGTGACTCACTGGCTCTCCTACCGTTTTTGGAGTTTGTTGGGCTGTTGGGGCATGGGGGTGATGCTAGTGGGGGTAACGCTATCACTGCAATCCCTGTGGATCGGAGGAGCCTGCATTGTCGGCTTTGGCTTTTTTGCCGCTTGGGTGGCCATCCCCATGCAAACGACGATTCAGGTGATGACCCCCCCGGAACAGCGCGGTACGATTTTTGGGTTGCAAAATAATCTCGTCAATATTGCCCTGAGCCTCCCCCTTGCTCTAGTGGGGATTGCCGAAACTTGGTGGGGACTCAGCCCCATTTTGCTGGTGTTGGCAGCGGCGATCGCCCTCGGGGGATCTACGATTGCACTGTTGCATCCTCTGCGAACTTCCGACACGCTATAAAAACAAACCCTATAAAAAAACAAAATGCCTTTCGTCTTGACGTTTTTTGCGCTACGCTGTAGAGTCAACTGACGCTTTTTGCCCCTGTTGGCTGCCAATGCTACCCCCCTCTGTGCCAAGCGCTATGACCTCTTCTAGTCCTGTAATCGCCCTCAAAGAGATGGTGTCGCGATTGCAGCGCGAAAATAGCAAAATTCAAGAACTCTTGGCTTCTCTTAGCTTTGCCCTGCGCAGTTTTAACAACCTCAACCAGTTTTTTGAGTTGATTCCCCTCATTAGCTGTCGTGTCACCGAAGCAGACGCCGCTGCCTTGGTCCTTTTTCGTGCGGATGGCCAAGCACGGCTCGAACAACTGCACTGCCATGCCAGCGATCAGTGCCCTAATATCCGCGCAGCACTGGAAACCGCTACCCGCACACTGGCCAACAGTGTTGGCATTATCAGCACTGAAACCCATGGCGATCGCCCCCGCCTAGAGCAGATTCTGGATCAACAACTGCACGACCGGCTGCTCCAAGGGATTCAGTTCTATGGCACCACCATCCTTGTCAAAGATACCCAGCTTGCCGAGCGGGGACGACTTTACGTTTTTAGCCAACAGCCCCACTACGAGTGGACAGAAACTCGCCAGCAACTATTGCAAGTCATTGCCGACCAAACAGCCGTCGCCATCACCAACGATGAAATGGCACTGAAGCTGCGCGATCGCCAACGGCTTGACCGCGAGCTAGAAATTGGCGCTGAAATTCAACGCCGCCTGCTGCCCCGGCACTGCCCTAAGATCCAAGGATTGGAGCTAGCCGCCGCCTGTCGTACCGCCAGTTGGGTGGGGGGTGACTACTACGACTTTATTCCGATTACCTACGGCCTTGCCGATAGCCAAGACCTCAGCCAAGGGCGCTGGGGTATTGCCATTGGCGACGTGATGGGCAAAGGCGTTCCCGCTGGCCTGATCATGACCATGACCCGGGGAATGCTGCGGGCAGAAGCCCTCAATGGCCATCGCCCCAGTCGCATTTTGCAGCACCTCAACCGCGCCATGAAGGTGGATCTCGAAAGTTCTCACCGCTTTGTTACCCTCTTTTACTCCGAATACAACCCCCAAACCCGCGTTCTTGCCTTTAGTAATGCCGCCCATTTGCCCCCCTTGCTCTGGCGGGCAGAAACCGCCACGGTTCAACGTTTAGACACCTACGGCATGCTCATTGGCTTAGATGCCCGCAGTCAATACCAGCAAGTCGAGGTGCGGCTACAACCGGGGGATACCGTTGTTTTTTATACCGATGGCATTACCGAAGCCGATAATCCCAAGGGCGATCGCTTCGAGGAGGAGCGTCTGGCCATGGTTTTGCAGGAGGCCTGCACTAAGGGGTTAGATGCCCAAGCCCTGCTGGACTACATTTTTGCTGCCGTTATGACATTCATCGGTACCGCAGAGCGCATCAGTGATGATATGACCTTAATTGTTCTGCGGGTCATGGACTAGCGGGGGGCACCACCCATAGCGCCGGAGGTTAATGCGGCCAGTGGCACTAAACACCACCCCTTCTGCCTCTAGTCGCCAGCGTTGGAGCTCATCAGACCCACCGCGGCGGGGCGAAAGGGAGACTTTCCCTTGGGCATTGACCACCCGGTGCCAAGGAATGTCAGAATCCGGTGCCACTTGGTAGAGGGCATACCCAACAAAACGGGCATGGCGGGGTCGGCCACACAGGGCGGCAATTTGACCGTAGGTGGCCACTTGACCCACAGGAATCTGCCGCACCAGTTGGTAAATTTGCTGTTGAAGGCGATCCTCAGCACCTTGCGCCATAACACAAAGGCAACTTTACAACAATTTACTTTTTTCTGCCAATAAAAGGGCTTCAATCCGTATTAACACGGACGCCACCCCTCAGGCAAACCCATTAAATTAAGCCTAGAACAGCTTGGTTTTGGCTCACGATTCATTTCATTGCTCGACTGTGGAGTACTGCACCATTGCTCCAGAAAACCGCTACCGCGGCCTCGGTCGATGTTGCTCTCAGCGTTGAAATAGACTGTAACAGGTTTACTACATTCGATTAAGAATTAATGCACTGTCTTTGAGTGATCCGCCATGATAAGTAGATAAGCACAGTTAGGACAGAAATTTTAACCTTGATTTAGGTGATATTTTTACGCCAATTATAGAACTGTAGCGCTTTAGTATTAACTATTTGCTCTTTCTAAGCATCTTGATTTGATGTCGTCTTCCAGTTCTCTTGCTAATTTTTAGGGAGTTCCTCTATGACCATGACGCATTCTCGCCCCCCTGCAGCGGCTGGTAGCCACCTTCAGTCTGACCACCTGCTGCGGAAAAAGTATCCCAAGCGGCACCACCACTATGCCCTGTGGGATTTCTTTCAATTTGACGGCGATCGCGGCACCTACACTGATTGGAACAATGCCCGCAATTTACTGGTGACGGAAGACTTTATTATTGGCCTCATCGAAGGTTTGGAAGAAGAAGTCGGCGCTGCCTCCAGTGTGGTCATGTACAAAATTGGCGAAGAATGGGGTCGTCAAGATGCCCGCTTCTTCCAAGAGTGGTTTCCCAAAGAATACGGCTACGAGCAGGGGATCAAGCAAATGCGCCTCCCTTACGTCCTTGAAGCTTGGTGGTGGCCCTGTACGACCCAAGGCTGGGGTAACTGGGAAGTGGACTTGAGTGAGCAAAAACACGGCTTTATGTTCATCAATATCTTTGACTCGGTGGTTGCCCGTACCCTTGGCGATGTGGGTCGCCCCGTTTGCCATCTCTACGCCGGGCTCTTTGCTGGGTTCTTTAGCGGCCTCATTCAAAAAGACCTGAGCTGCATTGAAATCCAGTGCTATGCCATGGGGGAAACCTACTGTAAGTTCCTCTTGGGTAAAAAAGATCGCATCGATGCGGCAGCATTTTGGCTAAACGAAGGGGCATCGGCTCGGGACATTGAAAAACGGCTTCGCAGTGGGGAACTAGTTTATGAAACCGCTAAGCGCTAACTGGCAACAGCGTCCGGTAGCGGAGTTCTTTGAGCACCTGAATTGGCTCGGCTTAGTGCCCACCGACGCGCCCCTCCTTGAACCTGCGGTCTTAAACTGGCAAGCCTTGAGCGTAGGTGAGTTTTGGCAGCGGGTGAACTGGCTGGGCATTGCGCCAACCGCCGCCTCCGTTAGCACCAGCCCCAGTGCTTGGCCGCGCTACCAAGTCAAAGATTTCTTTGGCCGCATGAACTGGCAGGGAATGGGTGTGATGCTGCCTGTGAGTCATGAAGTCGCCGAAGAAGTCGTTCCTGCTCCCGCTCCGGCTGCCGCAGCTTGGCCGGCATGGTCCGTGGAGACCTTTTTTAGTCAACTGAACTGGGAGGGACGCCCAGATCAAGCGGTTGCCCTTGAACCCGGGGTATCCCTATGGCGGCTATCAGTCACCGAGTTCTGTGCAGGGATTGCTTGGACGGGTCAGCCGGTGATTGCCCACGTCAGCAAGCCCGCCGCCGCACCCCCGCCCCCAGCAGAACCCGAGTTTACCCTGTCTGACCTGTCTAGCTTGTTCTAGCCCCTCATTTTAAGTGTTCTAGCCCCTCATTTTAAGGAGAATCCCATGCATACAGAATTAATGAACCTCTACTACAAAGCCGAAGAAAACTATCTCAGCAATGTTGATATCAAAGTGCTGCGGCACCACGTTGAATCGCTACAACAACGGCTGCACACCTACGAGTTTTTGCGGGATCACGAGGTAGAAATTTTCCAGCCCGTTGCTGACAAATTACAAAAGGCCTATCCCACCGAAAATCCCCGCACGCTCGAAGAGGTGTTACGTCAATCCATTGCCCTGCTACGCTATGCAGCGATGGCCATGCTGCTCAACAATCCTGAGTTTTTACAGCACCGCCTCCTCGAATGGCTCACAGACGTGGTGAACGCCCATCAAACCCAAACCCTGTGGAGCAGTTGCCACGAATTGCTGAGCACTCGCCTCAAGGAAATGCTCACTGAAGCTGAGCAGGATTTAATTTTGCCCCTGTTGGATCAGGCCCAAGTCACCCTTGTAGGTCTCCCTGCCGTTGTTAGCGTCCAGTCCTAAGACTGCTTTTTAAGAGTTCTTGAAGAGGATGTTCTATGATTTCCGTTGCTGACCTGGTTAAAGACTCGGTTCTCCCTGGGAACTATTTTGCTGCCGATGCCTACGTGCAGGGGGATTTTGAAACGGGTCTCATTGAAAATCGCAAAGGTGCCCGCCTCATTGCCCTGCCGGATGTGCTGCTGCAAGCCATCTATACCGGCCTTGATCACGAAGTGGGTCAGGCCACAGGCGTGGTGTTGTTCAATTGCGGGCGCTGGTGGGGGAAAAATTTCTACCGCCGCTTTGTGGAAGATGTGAGCGAGTACTACGGCCGTCCCCTTGCGGAAATGGAAATGATTGAGTTTTTGCAGTGCCTGAAGGAGTGTTGGAAAACCCATGGCTGGGGCACGATTGATTTGGATGTGAGCTTTTACCAGCAAGGATTTTTAGTGGTGAAAACGTGGGACTCCGCTTTTGCAGCAGTAGCCCCCAAAGCCACCGGCCAGCCCCAGTGCTTTGCGGAAGCAGGGATTCTTGAATCCTTCTTTAGTCAGCTGACGGGTCGGGATCTTCACTGTGTGCAAACTGCCTGTGAAACCCTTGGCGCCGGTAACAATTATTTTGTCTTGGGATTGCGGGAGCGGATTGAGCCCGCCAAGGCATGGCTACAGGAGGGACAAGACCACGACACCATCATGGAGCGACTCTGCCGCGCTCAGACGGCTTAAAGCTATCATTGCTAGTAAGCGATACCGATTGAGATTGAGGAGCACAAAGCAGTGGCAAAAGTTGTCAAACTCGAACCCATTTCTCGGGAAACCACTATTAACACCAATGATAATTTGCTGTCTGCTTTGTTAGATTCTGAACTCCACGTCCTCAAGGAGTGTGGCGGGCGGGGCATGTGTGCCACGTGTCACGTTTATATCAAGGAAGGGATGGAAAGTCTCTCACCAATGAATAAGCGAGAGCAGCGCACCCTAGAGGTCATTACCACGGCGAATACCTCGTCTCGCCTTGCCTGCCAAGCGCGTGTCTTAGGTCCGGGGGTGGTGGTGGAGTTGCCCTCGGGGATGTACGTTAATGCAGTGGAGGATATTGAATCGCTCATTGGCCGCCGTGCCGAGCAGGATATTCTGCATCCCTTAGATGGTCGCATTCTGGTGGAGGCGGGTAAGCTCATTACCCGGACGATGATTACGCAGTTAAAAGATACGCAAGTGCAGGTGGGGCAGTATTTAGCCAATACCTCGGATGCTTGAGACCAAACGTTGATTGATTGACTCTAGAGGAAGCCTACTATGCAAGACTTTGACTTGAATTCATCTTCTCCCCCGGCAGCAGCCAATCCAAGGGGGTTTGAACCGTTGGAATGGGGGGCGACTGGTTTAACGGTGGCGCTGTCGATTGCTGCCGCAGCGACCCAGCAGGCTATTTTGGGGGCGATCGCCCCGCTGCCGCTCTCTTTGGCGGTGGGCTTAAACTTGGTCAGCCGCAAAAAGCTGAATGCCAATCTTGAGCGATTCGCCCAACAACAGCAGGCACAAATGGGTCAAATGTTAGAGTCCCAAGGTACGCAACAGTCGAACTTGGCCAACCTGACCCTTGCCCTAAGCCAAGTGCGCGATCGCCTCGAAGATGTGCAGCAGCAAGTCCAAGCCCTGAACCAAGGGACTCGGGATCTGCACGATTACACCCGCATTCTGGATACGGAGCAAAAACAAATTGAAGAAATGCTTGACTGCCTGCGGGAAATTGAAAAAAATACTCAAGTCATCCAAACAGATCCCAGTCATGCCAAGGCCTACTACAACCGTGGCCTGACCCACCAGCGTCTCGGCGATGCGGAAGCGGCGGTGGTGGATTACTCGGAAGCTATTCGTATCAATAATACCTATGCCAAGGCGTACCACAATCGGGGTGTAGCGCGCTCCACCTTAGGCGATCGCAAGGGAGCGGTGGAAGATTTACGGACAGCTGCCAAACTGTTCTTTGAAAGTGGTGACATTGACAGCTACCAGCGGGCGCGGGATTTGGCGAAGCGCATTCACGAAGTCGGCAGTGTTGATCAGGCCGAAAAAGAAGTTCCTCTCGAACTTTTATTTTCCTAGGCTGTGAAACCATTGCCCCCAGCCCTGCTAGATTTATTTGTATTTCCTGTATTTACCCAACCGCACTTGCGAATGAAGGGTTAGCTCTTTGCTTTTAACATCTATCCTTGAGGCTCCTTGCGACTGGCTCATGCTGCCCAAACCTCGCGTTACCGGCTCCTAGACCTAGCCGGACAAGGTCAGTATGGGCAAGTGTATGTCGGTGTGAACCGCGAATCAGGAGAACTGGTGGCCATTAAGGTGCTTAATGAGCGCCACTTGCTTACTCGCGGATTTTTGCGGGAACTCAACTTTTTGCTGACGCTACAACATCCCCACGTGGTGGGCTGTCAAGCCATTGACTATATTCGTTCCTGCCAACCGGGGCAGAGCCAGTACCGCAGCCTTGTGATGGACTACTGCGTGGGGGGCACCCTGCGATCGCTCCTTGAGCAAGAACAAAGCTTACCCTTGGCCACTGCCCTGCGGATTGTGCTGGATGTGCTGGCTGCCCTAGGCTATGCCCACCACCGCGGTATTATCCACTGTGATCTCAAGCCGGAAAATATCCTCCTAGCGGTGACGCCCACTGGCTGGCAGGCAAAGGTCTCAGATTTTGGCGTAGCACGGCTCATTGAGGATGCTGCAGGGACGGGTCACACGGGTTCACCAGCCTACATGGCACCCGAGCGCTTTTACGGCCAAACCGCCCCAGCTTCCGATCTCTATGCGGTAGGCATCGTCCTCTACGAAATGGTGGTGGGCGATCGCCCCTTCCATGGCACCCCTGCCGAGTTAATGGCCGCCCACCTCAGTCGTCCCTACTCTTTACCGCAAACGCTGCCTTTTTTGGTGCGTAGCATCATTACCAAAGCCCTCAATAAGCTGCCCCAGCGCCGCTACAAAAGTGCCGCCGAAATGGCTATGGCGGTTGAGCTGGCCTTAGAAGTCATTGAAGCAGAACATCAGCAACACCCCCTCCTCCTGTCGCGATCGCCAGCAGCCTATATGCTCGGTGTCCCGAGCGGCTACCATTTAGAGACACTGCCGCACCAATTTCTCAGCACAGAAGCAGCGGTTTATGGCTTGGTGGAAAATCATCTGATGGCCTGGTCTGTGGTCAACGGTGCTCCCCTCCTACAGCGCCAGTGGTGTGTGACCCCAACCACCGCCCAAGTGGTGACCAGTCCCTCCAGTTGCTGGTTGCGTTTGAACCTGTCCCCTCCTCAACTCCTGTGGGTGCAAGACACGATCATTCCTGTGCCCTGCCAGCTCGCCAGTGGAGCTTGCGCCTTGACGATCGATGCCAGTAGCTATTGGTGTGCCGAAACAAGTATCCGCGAGCAACAACTTTTCCTCCAGCTTCACTTGTTGAATGGCATCCAGCAGCGAACCCTGATCCGCAATTGGCATGGGGGTGACTGGTTAGGTACGTTTTTACTCAATCGCCGCTATGGCTTGGTGGTCAGTCGCGATCAGTGTCCGGAGACGGGTGACTGGCGCAGCCACTTTGATCTGTTTCAGCGGCGGGGTCATTGGGTTTTACACACCCAACTGCCCATTAACTTGAGGCTGGTAACCCTGGGACAACAGCCGTGGCAATTAGCAGCCTTTGAAGACCACCCCCAACAACCCCTCTTGGCGCTCCTCAACCTGCGACCGTGGCGCGTGCAGCGTTTGGGGCTGCGCTTTCGTCCTCAGTATCTCTGCTCAACCCCTTGGGGCTACGTGGTGGCGGGTCGCCGCAGCCTGAACCTCGTGAGCCACAATGGGGAAATTATTGGCACCGCCGAAAGTGAAGCCGATATTTGCGGCGTTGGCTTTACGGGCGATCGCCAGTTGTGGCTGATTCGTCGAGCCGATGCCGGTTATGTACTGGAAACATCCGACGTCACCACATGGGATATTGACCTCATTCTCTAAATAACCGCTAGCATGCCTTTCAGAATTCGATTAAAATAGTTTACGGATATTAAACTTTAAGTAATTTTTCTAAAAAAGTGTTCCCGTCAAACGTTTTATGGCAGAGGACTCCTCAAAGGGGCGATCGCCCTCGGGCTGATAAACACTGCGAATCAGAACCATAATGTATCGCAACTAAAATTGTCTTTATAAATTCAAATTCTTATTTTTAAGATGGTTTATACGTAGATACCAGCAATCCTCTATCCCTAATTCCCTCTAGGTGTTCATCAATTGATCTTTCTCTAGGTTATACCTGTATGCTTCCCCATCAAGAACGCCTTTCTATTTTTATCGATGGGAATAATATGTTCTACGCCCAGCAGAAAAACGGCTGGTTTTTTGATCCCCGCCGTGTGCTGGAGTTTTTTACCCGCGACCCCAACATAATCCTTGTAAATGCCTTTTGGTACACGGGCCTGAAAGACAGCCAAGACCAACGCTCCTTTCGGGATGCCCTCATTAACCTAGGCTATACCGTGCGCACCAAATTGCTCAAGGAGTACTACGACGATGCTGCCGGCAAGTACTCCCAGAAAGCCAATCTCGATATTGAAATCGTCATTGACATGTTTAACACCGTGGGTCAGTACGACCGAGTGGTACTCTTTAGTGGCGATGGTGATTTTGAGCGCGCGATTGAACTGCTGCGATCCAAAAATACCCACATTACCGTTGTCTCAACCGAAGGGATGATTGCGCGGGAGTTGCGTAACGCCACCGATCGCTACATTGACCTAAACGAGATTCGACCCTTCATCGAAAAGATCGATCTTCATACATCCTGAATGCACCAGTTTTGCCCACGCATTTTCGGGGCAATGCCATCCCCATTACCTTGCCGCGAGAAATTGCCGCCTATAGTAAAAAGTGATCTCCTTTGTTCACAATCATGGTGTTTTCCTTTCGGCGGACTAAAATCGTCGCCACCATTGGCCCCGCCAGTCGATCGCGCGAGGTAATGAGCCAAATGCTAGCCGCAGGCATGAACGTTGCCCGGCTCAATTTTTCCCATGGCGATTACCGCGATCATGCTCAAACCATTGGCCTCCTGCGGCAAGTTGCCAATGAGCAGGCCACACCCTTAACCCTGCTGCAAGACCTGCAGGGGCCCAAAATTCGCGTTGGCCAGTTGCCCACTGGGGCGGTGGAATTGATCGAGGGCACCACGGTTACCTTAGTACCCCTCGCAGAAGCAACTCCTTGCGCCGATGTCATTGGCATTGACTATCCCTACCTTGCCGAGGAGGCACAGCCGGGGATGCAGGTGCTCCTCGACGATGGCTTACTAGAACTGAGGGTAGAGGCCGTTAGCGGCAGTCGTATCACCTGTCGGGTGATTCAGGGGGGCACGCTCAAATCCCGCAAAGGCGTTAATTTACCGGACTTAAACCTGCGGCTGCCCTCCTTAACTGAGAAAGACAAGCAAGATATTCAGTTTGGCATTGCCCAAGGGGTCGATATTATTTCCTTGAGTTTTGTGCGGCGTGCCGAGGATTTGTGGGAACTGCGAGAATTCTTGGCTGCTAATGGCGCCAGCGATATGCCCATTTTGGCCAAAATTGAGAAGCCGCAAGCGGTGGAGAACCTAACTGCTATTTTGGGGGTTGCCGATGCCATCATGGTTGCCCGCGGCGATCTAGGGGTGGAGATGCGGGTGGAAAAGGTGCCGCTGCTGCAAAAGCAAATTATTCGCGAGTGTAACTACCGCTGCATTCCGGTCATTACGGCTACCCAAATGCTCGAAAGCATGATACACAACCCCCGCCCCACCCGTGCTGAAACCAGTGATGTTGCCAATGCGATTTTTGATGGCACCGATGCAGTCATGCTCTCGGGGGAGTCCGCTGTGGGTGCCTTTCCCGTGCGAGCCGTAGAAATGCTTGCGCGCATTGCGGCAGATGTGGAGCCCCACCTCAGATTTGAAAATATGCCTGCCTACCGCAATGATGAAACCCATGCCCTTGGGGAGGCGCTCTCCACCATTGACAATATTCTGGAGTTGAAGGCGATCGCCTGCTTCACTGAAACCGGCTACACCGCCACCATTGCCTCTGGCGAACGGGTAAAACCCATGGTTGTTGCCTTTACCAATCGCCCGCGGGTTTACCACTGGATGAACTTGTTGTGGGGGGTGAAACCCATTTTGCTGGACACGTTACCCCTCACGTTTGAAGGGATGATTGCCACTGCCGAAGCCCAACTCTTAGAACGGGGTGTAGCGACCCCGGGCGACAAAATTCTCATCATGGCTGGCCTCCCCGCCCAAAGGCCTCAAGGCACCAACTTTATCAAGATTCACACCATGGGCAGCGCCGGTTATGCTCCAAACAAATAATCAAACAGGGGGCAGCCAAGGGAACATTCCAGCGTCATGATAGGGTCGTTAGAGGTGTTCGTCGTCATAGTTCCTTCATTAGACCGCTGTGAATCCCACCCGACTTTATGCCCTGAGCCTGAGCACCCTTCTAGCGGGACTGGTTGCCTTGCCCGCCTTCGCGCAAGACGCACTCCGCACCCTAACGGTCACCGGACGGGGGACCGAAGTAGTAACTGCTACCCTTGCCGAAGTCACCCTAGGGGTGGAGGTGCGGGGGCGCACCGCTCAAGAGGTGCAGCAGGAAGTGGCACGCCGCGCCAATGCCGTGCTTGCCGTCTTACGGGGGCGGGAAGTCAGCCAACTGCAAACGGCGGGCTTGAGCCTAACACCTGACTACCAGTTCACTGAGAATCAGCGTCGCTTCGTGGGCTACATTGGCCGCAATAGCGTCAGTTTTCGCCTGAGTAGCGATCGCGTCGGTTCTCTTTTAGATGCCGCAGTGCAAGCGGGCGCCACCACAATTGACAGCATTCGCTTTACAGCGCCGGAAACAAGCCTAGCCGCAGCCCAGCGGACAGCGCTGCAGCGAGCCACCCAAGATGCCCAGTCCCAAGCCCAAGCGGTTTTGAGTGCCCTGAACTTGCAACCGCGTCAAGTGGTCAGTATCCAGATTAACCAAGCCACCCCACCGCCGAGTCCTGTTCGCCTTGCGGCACCGACCATGGCTGATAGTACCCCCGTGGTTGCCGGCGAGCTGGAGGTGGCGGCAACTGTAACGCTGCAAATTAGCTACTAACCGTAATGATACCTTTGCAACTGCGACTCACCAGTAGTAGCCTCGCTGTCCTGCTGTTGGCACCCCCCCTGCTGGCTTCTACCCCAGCGACGATTGAGCGGCCCCAGCGGGTGTTATCCCTCCCCGGCCAGCTGGATCAAGTCCCCGTCTTTAACAGCAACAGCCCCGAGGTGGTGCAGCGGGAGGGCATTCTCCTATCCACGTTTCCAGCCAACGGCAAAGCGACCCCCACTGCGCACCTGAACTATGCTTTTCGCGGTCGTTTTGATATTTTCGCCCATCACATTGCCAAGCCACTGGCTCCAGCGGACTTAAGAACACTCTATCTGGGCATTGTGGCCTATAACCCTACGCCGAAACCTGTAACAATTGACCTGCTGCAGGCGGCCAGCCACCTCAGTCAACCGGATGCCCCTTTTGTGCCTTTACCGGCTCAACAAGCGAATGATTTAGGACAAATTTTTGCCGGTCCGGGCGATCGCGTCATGCTGGATATTTTGCGTCAACGGCGTCAGGAGGGCTGGCCTGCCCAAATTGTCATCCCCCCCCGCGCCTATGGCCTCATTGCCAATTTACCCATTCCGGTCAAGGATCTAGACCCGCCCCTCAATGGCCGCTCGCTGTTGATTCGCGCCCGCAGTAGTGGCGATATTTACTTAGCTAGCCTAGCGCGCTTTGCCGCTGATGCCCCCCCGACCCTTGAGCAATGGCAGGACACCTTACAACAGGGCACACTAGTGACGCCGCGCGATCGCCCCCCCACCCCTCCCAACCAAGCCGGGAATATTATTTACGGGCGGGTAGCCGGTGTTGCCCTTGGCTCCCGCTGGCACAATCCTCAACAGCGACCGATTCCGATTCCCGCAGCGGGGACTGCTTTTTCCTATCCCCTGAGTTCCCTTGTGGGCGGTCGCTTAGGCACGGAGCAAATTCAAACCGCTCCTTTGGTTGTGCGCTACCCGGATACAGCTTACGCTGCCCATGGCAACTACGGCATTGAGTACGATTTGTTTTTGCCTTTGCAAAATCCGGGCGATCGCCCCGAAACCATTCGCCTTGCCTTAGAAACTCCCCTTAAGTTTGATGCCCCAGCTCCCGCCTTGCAGTTCTTTGCCAACCCCCCTCATCGCATTTTCTTTCGCGGCAGTGTCCGCCTCCGCTACCGGGATGATCAAGGCACTCCCCAAAGCCGCATCATCCATCTTGTTCAACGCCAAGGTGAGCAAGGGGAAGATCTGGTGCGCCTGACGCTCCAACCGCAGGAAACCCGCTTTGTGCGCCTGACATTTTTGTACCCTCCCGATGCCACCCCACCCCAAGTGCTGACGGTTGAAACGTTGCGGGATGCCAACCTCTAAGTGGCTGGCGGCGGCTCCTTGGCTTGCCAACGGTCAAGAATATCCCTCAGCACGATTTCTTCAAACCAAATTTGCCCCACAATGACCAAAGGTAAGGCCAAGAGTAATCCTAGGAAACCAAAAAAGATAGCAAAGACAATTTGCGAGACCAACGTCACTGCTGGCAGTAAATCCACCTGTTTAGCCATCACCACCGGCACCAAGAGATACTGCTCCAATTGCTGAATAATGATATAGGCCACCAAGACCGCTACTGCTCGCCAGGGATCATCAATGAACGCAATAATCATCGGCGGAATCACACTCAAGGCCGGACCAATATTAGGAATCGCCTCGAGCACCCCCGCCAAAAACGCATTAGCCAGCACTAAACGCACCCCCAGAACGGCTAACGCCAAACCACTAACCACCCCAATAACGAGCATATTGACACCTGTTCCCGCCAGCCACGCCAGCAATGCCTGCTCACTCTGGGTGAGAATCGTATCAATCCGAGGCCGGTAAAAAGCGGGAAACAAACGGACAAACCCGCGGCGATAAGGTTGGGGATTGAGTACCAGCATCACCGTGAGCACGAGTACCAGCAAGGTATTCAGTAGTACAGCCAAAGTATTGGAAAAAAGAGCAAAGAAATTATTAAAAATGCCCTCCAGAAACGGTTCCAGTTGTGTAATCAAGCGAGTCAGCAGGGGAGTATCATCAAGCCCAGTATCCCCTAGCACAGGCCTCATGCTCTCCAGCCATTGCTCCAGCCGCCCCAAGCCCTTGGGGATAAGCACCCCTAACTGCTGTACCTCCTGCAAGAAGGGGGGAATAATCATCAGGAAAAAGCCTGCCACAAAAAGAAAACTCAGGCTCAGACTGATGGCGATCGCCCGTCCCCGCCTCAACCCCCAACCTTGCAGCTGCAATTGCAACCAGTTGAGTGCCGTTGCCAGCACCACTGCCAAAAACACCAGCAACAAGACTTGGCGAATTTCCCAGAGGATGTAAAGGCACACCCCCAAAACCAGCAAGCCAATCCATTGACCGAATGTCACGGCAGTGCATCCAAACCGGGTCAATCCCCTATTAGAACAGTTTTTATAAGATTAGAGAATCTCGCTAAGCCACAACAGGCTGTTTTACTTGCCCTAGCAGCTCATGCAGCTCTTCTCCCTCCACCACCTCTTTTTCCAGCAACACCTTGGCAATCTGCTCCAGCAAGTCGCGGTTGGCACGCAGGATTTCAAGAGCCTGCTGATGCGCTGTTTCCACAATCTCTTTGACCTCCCGATCAATCGCCCGCGCCGTTTCCTCACTCACCGTGCGGAGCATCATGCCATCACCAATAAAGCTAGTGCGCTTTTCCTCAAACGCCAGCGGCCCCAATACTTTACTCATGCCATAGCTGCGCACCATCCGCTCAGCTAAATCGGTTGCCCGCTGCAGATCATTCGCGGCACCTGTCGTAACAGTGCCAAAGATAATCTCCTCCGCCGATCGCCCCCCAAGGAGTGTCGCAATTTGCCCCCGTAACTCCTTCTCGTCCAGCAAAAAGCGATCCTCCGTGGGCAATTGCAGCGTATAGCCCAAAGCCGCCATTCCCCGCGGCACAATTGAAATTTTCTCCACCCGGCCACTTCCGGGAAACACACACCCGACCAAGGCATGTCCCACCTCGTGGTAGGCAACAATTTCCTTCTCTTTGTCGCTGAGGACACGGCTTTTCTTTTCCAGACCCGCCACAATCCGCTCAATGGCTTCCGCAAAATCCTGCTGCTCCACCACATCCCGCTGTTTACGAGCCGCCAAGAGCGCCGCCTCATTGACAAGGTTGGCCAAATCTGCGCCAGCAAAACCAGGCGTGCGAGCCGCAATCGCATGCAGATCCACACTTGGGGATAACTTCACCTTTTTGGCATGAATTTTCAGGATCGCTTCGCGGCCACTCAGATCCGGACGATCCACCAGCACTTGCCGATCAAAGCGACCAGGGCGGAGCAGAGCCGGGTCTAAACTCTCAGGTCGGTTGGTTGCCGCAAGCACAATCACAGTGGCACCCGTTGCATCAAAGCCATCCATTTCCGTCAGCAGTTGGTTGAGGGTTTGCTCCCGCTCATCATTGCCGCCATAAAACCCAGCACTGGAGCGAGATTTACCAATAGCATCCAGCTCATCGATAAAGACAATACAGGGAGCTTGCTTTTTCGCCTGCTCAAACAAGTCACGGACTCGAGCCGAGCCAACACCGACGAATAGTTCCACAAATTCCGAACCTGAAATTGAGAAAAAGGGAACATTCGCTTCACCAGCCACTGCCTTGGCGAGGAGCGTTTTCCCTGTTCCCGGTGGCCCCACCAACAAGACCCCCTTGGGAATCCGCGCTCCAATTTGGATGTAGCGCTGGGGATTTTTGAGGAAATCAACAATTTCCACTAACTCGGCCTTGGCTTCCTCAACCCCCGCCACATCGTCAAAGCGCACATTGATGTTGTCCCCTTCCACATAGACCTTGGCACGACTTTTACTAATGGAGAGCACCCCTTGAGGTCCCGCGCCTGCTTGACGACTGGCAAAGAATTGAAAAATGAGTACGAACACAATGGGTGGAATCACCCAACCTAAAACATTCAGGATCCAATTATTCTTCGGTGGTGGTGCAGCGGCAAATTCAACCCCTTGGGACTCCAGCAACTTCGGTAACTCTAAGTCAAAGATGGGAGTGGTGGCCAGCACTTGCGGTGGCTTGTCGCCCTCTGGCTTTAACTGGTAAAGAATTTCATTTTGACCAACGTAGGCACGCTGCACCTCCCCTTCCTGCACTTGGTGGATAAACATGCTGTAGGGCACTTGGGGCGGACGCGGTGCAAAGAGTTGCGGGAAGAATAAGTTAAGCAGTAAAAAACCAAATCCTACTAGGAGTAGGAGATTACCAATCCAGCGATTACGAGGGACTTCAGGGGAATTTTTGATGGCCATAGGACGTTGCTGCCACACCTCCACTACCCATCATGTTGACACTGTTATGGAGCAAAGGGCAAGCGTGTGGGTATCTGGACATGGGCTGCAACAGTGACCAGATGGCCGGGACCTGATTCGATGTCCAGCACATCGATGCCTTGCATATGAAATTACTGCTTGAATGCTAGTCTTGTTAGGAGATAAACGTGTAAGCTTCTAGACTATCTGGTTGGTTTATGCCTCTTGATTCCCTAAAAAAACCGCGCATTGCTGTTATTGGGTTAGGTTATGTTGGCCTGCCGCTTGCGGTAGAGTTTGGTAAGGCCTACCCTACCCTTGGCTATGACATCAGTGCGCAACGGATTGCTGAGCTGCTGCAAGGTATTGATCAAACAGGTGAGGTGACGCCAGCAGAGTTGCAAGCAGCCGTTCACTTGACTTACACCAATCAGTTAGAAGACCTGAAAGCCTGTAACGTCTTTATCATTGCTGTTCCCACCCCCATTGATCGTTACAAAGTTCCAGATTTAACCCCTCTAAAGAAGGCCTCCACCAGCATTGGTCGAGTGCTATCCCCCAATTGTGTCGTGATCTATGAATCAACGGTCTATCCGGGGGTCACTGAAGAGGTCTGTGTCCCCATTCTTGAGCAAGAATCGGGATTAAGGTTCAATCAACATTTTTTCGTTGGCTATAGCCCTGAGCGGATTAATCCGGGGGATCGAGAACACCGTTTAACGACGATTAGAAAGGTCACTTCGGGATCAACGCCTGAAATAGCCGATTTTGTTGATCAGTTATACGCCTCGATTATTCCCGCTGGGACTCATAAAGCCAGCTCCATCAAAGTCGCAGAAGCCGCAAAAGTAATTGAAAATATTCAGCGAGATATTAACATTGCCTTTGTCAATGAACTATCGTTGGTTTTTAACTTGCTCGGGATTGATACCGAGGAGGTATTAGCTGCAGCCAGCACGAAATGGAATTTTTTACCCTTCCGGCCTGGTTTGGTGGGTGGGCACTGCATCGGCGTCGATCCTTACTACTTAACTTACAAGGCGATCGCCCACAACTACCATCCAGAGCTCATTCTGGCCGGTCGCCGCATTAATGACAATATGGGCTTTTATGTGGCGGCGCAATTTCTGAAGTTACTCGTTCAAAAGGGTATTCGTCTTTTAGAAGCGCGCATCCTAGTGATGGGCTTAACCTTCAAGGAAAACTGTCCAGATTTACGCAATACGCGGGTTGTTGACATTATTACTGAACTTCAAAGTTATGGCCTCCAAGTGGATGTCTATGATCCGTGGGTTGATGCAGTACAGGCGGACAGGGAGTATGGCATTCAACTCATTGACCATCTGGAGCCCAGCGCTTGGGATGGCATTGTGATTGCCGTGGCACATCAACAATTTCGCGACATGGGGAGTGCTGGCATTCGCCAACTCCTCAAAGAACCGGGTGTTCTCTATGATGTGAAGTGGATTTTGCCCAAAGAGGATGTTGATGGTCGGCTGTAGTCAGGAGAGGTCTGCGTGAATATTTTAGTGACGGGTGTGGCTGGCTTCATCGGCAATGCAGTGGCCCTAAGGCTGTTGCAGCGGGGGGATGTTGTCGTCGGCCTTGACAACTTAAACGATTACTACGATGTCAACCTCAAAAAAGCCCGCTTAGAGCGACTGGCTACCTTTGAGAAAAAGGGACAATTTATTTTCAAGAAAATTGACTTAGCCGATCGCCCCGGTGTCAGCCAGTTATTTAATGATTATCCACCCCAGCGGGTCATTCACCTTGCCGCGCAAGCGGGGGTGCGCTACTCCATCGAGCAACCCTTGGCCTATATTGACAGTAACATCGTTGGCTTTACCCACATCCTTGAAGGCTGTCGCCATCACCAGGTAGAACACCTCGTCTATGCCAGTAGCTCTAGCGTGTATGGAGCGAATAAAAAGCTGCCCTTCTCCGTTCACGACAATGTGGATCATCCCTTGAGCCTGTACGCGGCGACTAAAAAAGCCAACGAGCTGATGGCGCACACCTATAGTTATCTTTACGGCATCCCAACCACTGGATTGCGCTTTTTCACAGTCTATGGTCCGTGGGGGCGACCCGATATGGCACTCTTTAAGTTTACGCGGGCAATTCTTAACGATGAGCCGCTACCAGTCTTTAACTATGGTAAACATCGTCGTGACTTTACCTATATCGATGACATTGTCGAAGGCATCCTACGGGTGTTAGATCGCCCTGCCACCCCGAATCCTAGCTGGGATGGCCATGCACCGGATCCGGGAACCAGCCTTGCACCGTGGCGAGTTTACAACATTGGTGCCCATACCCCGGTGGAACTGCTACGCTATATTGAGCTTCTAGAAACCTACCTTGGGAAAAAGGCCCAATTGAACCTCTTACCGCTGCAACCCGGTGATGTCCCTGATACCCATGCCGATGTCCTTGACCTCAAGGCGGATACAGGCTACGAGCCAACAACCCCTGTGGAGGTGGGCGTGCAGCGATTTGTGGAATGGTATTGTGACTTTTATCAGGTTCAGGTCTAGCTGTTGCGAGGTTCAGGGGAATGACGCTGGAAAATTCATACACGAACGGTCACTTGGGTGAAGAACGTACTTCTGAGCCTGATTCAGACAGTCTCCTCCAACCGCTAACTGCTGATAAAATCACGATTGGTGAATTCTTGGCTGGACTAAAGCGGCGCTGGAAACCGGCTGTCATTGCCGGTATCGTGACGGCAACGGGATTCTTAGGTTACTATTACCTTTTTTTAAGAAGCTATCAGCATACCATTGCCTTGCAGGTGGAGGCTATCAAACCTCTCGGTGGGCGATCTGGAGCAAGCCTTGAACCGATGCGTGGCCTGATTCAATCGGTTCCTAGCTTGCCTCTCCTCTCAGGAGAAACAACTGGCGATACCACCACGCTTGTGCAAATCCTCAACAGCGACTTGGTTCTCAGACCACTGTATGAGAAGTTTTTGACAAGAAATCCCGACCTAGATACCAATACTTATCCCTATCAATCTTTTCGTGAAAGTATTCAGATTGATGCCCCTAGTGGTTCCCGACTCTTTTCTAATACTGCTAATGCAAAAGTGATACAAATTACTTTTTCGTCAAATAATAAAGACAAAATCAAAAATGCACTTGATCTAATTGCAGAGGAATTGACTCAATTTAATGAAACTGAGAAGCAAGAACGAATTTTTCAGAATTTACGGTATGTCAACCAAGAAATTCAAAAGACTCTAAACCAAATTGACGATCTTGAAGATCAATTAAATCAATTTCGAGCTGAAAACCAAGTTCTGCGCCCTGATGCAGTTGGCAGCTTTGGTGGCGGCATGGTTGGCGGGGGAGGTGGCGGTAGTGATGCTGATCTGTACCGAATGCAGTTGGCGACTCTCCTGACGGCTAAAAGTGAGAACGACACCAAGTTAGCATTTACACGGCAAACATTTGATTCCTTGAACCAGCAACTGGGACTATCTCCCACTGAAGCATTTGTGGCTTCTAACTTAAATCAGTCAACAAGTTATACCTCCCTATTGGAAAGCTTGACTGATACAGAACAAAAACTAGCCGAGGAAATGGGGCGTTTACAGGCCAACTCACCGATTGTGCGTAGTCTAGAGGAGCAGCGACGCTTATTACTGAGCCAGTTGCAGCAAGAAGCTCAGCAAGCTGCTCAAAGAAGTCAAGTAGCAAACTCTCAGCAGTTAACTGGTTATGAGGGAGCAGTGTCTCAAGACCTGATTGGCCACTACATTAATGCCAAGGTTGAGGTGGAATCCTTAGAGCGAATGGATGCTGAGCTCTCACGGCAAATAGATGCTGTGCGCTCAGAGCTGGATCGCATTACGCGGCTTGCAAACCCCTACCGCAAAATTGAACAGCGAATGGCAGCAGCGCAGCAATCCCTGCAGCTTTTATTGCAAACGCGCCAGTCGCTGCAACTGCAAATTGCCCAGCAAGATTTTACATGGCGGTTGCTATCAGATTTCGAGGATACAGACCAGTACAAAACCACAATGCGTTTGCTGCTGGCTTTAGCCGTGGCAGCAGTTTTAGGGGGTGTTTCCGGCGTTGCCTTAGCGCTAATCCTTGAGTTATTTGATGCTCGCTTTTTAGAAGTCGAGCAGGTTCGTCAAAATACTCGTTTGCCAATTGTCGGTCAGGTGCCCCTAGCCAGTGAGTTTGATCAGTATTCCTTTAATCGCGTGGAAGCACCGCTGACGCTGTGGGGGCTACAGCACCATTTAGCGGGGGCAACACCCGCCTTCAAGGAAAGTTTTTATTTTCTCCTGAGTCATCTGGAGCAGTTGGGTCTCCAGCGCAGCCTTGCTGTTACTTCGGCGCAAGCAGGGGAAGGGCGCAGTACGATCGCCACCTACATCGCATTAGCGGCTGCTGCTGTCGGGAAGCGGGTTTTGCTCATTGATACCCATTTGCGACAGCCGGGTCTGCACCAAACCTTGGGCATTGCCAACACGTCTGGCCTAGCAGAGGTCTTAAGTGGCGCGTTGCCATTGCCGGAATGGTCAAATCTTTTAGCAACCCATTCTGAGCGGCTGTGGGTGCTGACGGCAGGTCAACCCCGACAGGAGCCGATGACATTACTGAGTGCAGCCTATTGGCATACGTTGCTGCAAACTGCTCAGTCTGCCTTTGACTTGGTGATTGTTGACACCGCCCCTATGGTGGCCTGTGCGGAAACCAATCGTCTCTTAGCGAGTGTGGATCAAGCATTGTTTGTCGTGCGCCTTGGTAAGACGAGGCGCGAGGCATTTGCTAAAGCGCTAACGGAATATGATCTTGGCCTTCAAGATAAGGTACTCGGCATTGTGGTCAATGGAACTAAGGCGGATCAATCGATAGCCTTAGAAATTCCTTCAGGCTTCTCTAAGACCCCAGTGGAGTTAGGCGTATGATGGTTCTACCCAGAAGTGTTGAAAGTTAGTTAAGAGGGATAGAAAAAGGGGCAAAACTGTGATATTCTGCCCCAAAAAAGTCAGTAATTAGTGAGAATATTATGAGAGTATTATAGCATCATTTGCAGCGATTGTCCAATCCATCCTTCAGAAACTCAGCCCCTGCGACTACCCTGTCACTCCTCTTCAAAATCTGGTTGACCTACATTTTAGACCACGGATTAACCAGCATGAGAGCTCTGTTCTATCACCTGAATCATGGCGGTATTTCTGTGGACGTGTCCACCTTTTCCAAAGCCAATAAAACTCGGAATACCCAGATATTTCAGCAGATTTTCAGGCAACTGGCTGAGTAAGTACAACGGAAGAATTCTGCCCTAGGACTGCTCTTATATGCGGTTGATTCTACCGTCGTCAGCTGAACGAGTAAACTGTTTTGAGCCCACGGATACCATCAGGACGGAAAACAGTTGAGTAGCTTCAGTGTCACAGAGAATATGATCAGTGACAGTGTGATTCATTTGGGGCAGCGGCATGATATATCATTTCGGGAATTCGTGATAGGGATGATACCGGAGAATGCCGTAGCTATCATGGATAGAGGATTTACAAGCTGGGCATTCTTGGAGGAGCTGAGTGCTGCGAGCCGTTTATTTATCGTGGGAATCAAAAAGAACATGAAAACGGAACTGAATCACAATCGGTTTTGCGATGCCGAGAGCGGGGAAGAGTTTCATTTAGCGACGAACATCACGTTTTTAAGTGATAAGGAGATTAGTGAACTGTACCGGAAACGATGGGCGATAGAGAATCTATGGAAATTCTTAAAGATGCACTTATCGTTAGACAAACCAATGACGAAGAGTGAGAACGGGTTGAGAATACAGATTTATATGATCTTGATTACGTATTTAATCTTAGAGTTAGTCGAGCTACCAGAGATATGGGGAGAGAAACTGATCGATGAGTTAAGAGATGTGCAACTAGAACTGAGTCGGCGGTGTTTAGTGGTGGATTGGAGCTTTGATTGGCAGCCAGAGCTCCGTGTCACTTAGAATGTAACGTTTTGTTGCAGCTTTCAACATTTCTGGTCTAGTTGCGATGACTCCCTTTTCTAGGAAGCTCTTTAAATCCTGCCTTTTGTAACAACTGCTTTAATTCCCGAATTTTGTTTGGCATCGCCCGGCACTTCTTGAATCCTTACGACTGCTACTCTCCTAATTCTTGCAAATGTACAGAGGCTTACAGAGCCAACTGGCATAGTGGCAGCAGTAGGCAAAGTTGTCTCTCTTAGCTGGTTCTATCACTTTGACTTTTTAAAGTTTTCGCTGTCTGCGCACTGGTAATCGGCGGTCTAAGTCTACTCCGTAGTCGCGACTCACAGCCCGAACATTTGAAGCCGCGGCAATCGCCCAATCGACTCGCTCTTCAGCATATTCACGTCCACAAGAAGTGATGCCATGAACAACGCGATGACGTAGTCTGAAGGCTCGCTGCAGCCCCTCCCAGTTACCTACTACTTGAGGGAGAGTTCGCTGAATGTTTGGAAAAACTTCCTCCTTCCAAACTTCTTTATATCTGTCACAACCGTGAGCCGATTTGAGACGTTCTCGAATCACCACATTTGGAGAAGTGCCCAATGCAATAATTGCCCGGCGAACCGTCCACTCAAAATGAATGACTGAAAGGAGGGCGGCCAGTGGTGGGTCTTCTAGCAAGAACTGCCGAATTCTCTCTTCCCGAGATGTACTGGAGTAGCTTACTAAAAACATTGATCCTTTCCTCCAATTACTGGCCAATCATTTTTGATCACTTTTGACTGTTGACCCTACCTTGCATGGGTGAGGGCGATCGCCAACATTAGGGAGATAATAAGGGGGATGTCACGTTTAGGCGCTAATAACTGGCAATGACCCAAACCTTTCAAGTTGAGATTCTCCACCAAGGCCAAACCTACCACTTCTCAGCAGCAGCAGATAAACCTATCTTACGCTCCGCCACTGCAGCAGGGATTGATCTACCCAGCTCTTGTAATGCGGGGGTCTGCACCACCTGTGCTGCTCAAATTGAAGCCGGTACGGTGGATCATGGGGATGCCATGGGTTTAAGCCCAGAATTGCAGGAGAAGGGCTATGTGTTGCTGTGCGTTGCTCGCCCCTGCTCAGACCTAAAACTGGTTTCTGAGAAAGAGGAAGAGGTGTATCAATTGCAGTTTGGCCAGTTCCAGAAGTCGTAGGCGCGGTCATGGATGAGTCCCCTGCTCCGGATCTAGAGCCCCTTAGCCGCACCCAAGTACTAGTGGCGATGGGGCTAACGGCTATCCTATGGCTAATTTTGGCGCGTATTTGGTTATTGACTCCGTTTGCGGGCGGGCTGTTACCTCTGCGCTGGGATGCCTTAGCCTTTGCCATGGGCTTGGCCGTATGCTGCAGCATCATTGGCATCAGCGGGATCCTCTACGCCTTGTGGCCGGCCTATCGGCGGGCATCGGACACCTATCTCACCATGGTGCTCACGCCCTTGACATGGCCAGACTTGCTTTGGATTGGTCTGCTGCCGGGTCTAAGTGAGGAACTGTTGTTTCGCGGCGTACTGCTGCCGAGCCTTGGGCTGAATTGGGCAGGAATTGTTGGCACCTCAGTCTGTTTTGGAATTCTGCACGCCGGTAGCCGCGAGCACTGGCCCTACGCCCTTTGGGCAACAATTGTGGGGGGCTTGTTTGCCTACAGTGCTGTGGCAACGCACAATTTACTCCTGTCGATTGTGGCTCACACCTGTACCAACTGGTTGGCGGCTGGGCTGTGGAAAGCTCAACACCGTGGCCGCAACGCTGCGCCGTAAGGGTTAGCTGACTGTGGTATGGTGCTGTTTGGATCATTTTCAGGAGGTTGGGCATGAGCCAAGAGGCAGTCAAACAAATGAAGCAAGCGGTGGCCAAGGCGGCAGCGGATCGGGTTGAGTCTGGTATGGTCGTGGGCTTGGGGACAGGCTCGACGACGGCCTTTGTGATTGAATTTTTGGGCGATCGCCTGCGCAAGGGCGAGTTGAGGAACATTTACGGCGTGCCCACCTCGTTTCAAGCGTCAGTCCTTGCCAAACAGCACGGCATTCCCCTTATCCCGTTGGATGATGTCAGCACAATTGACATTGCCATCGACGGTGCCGATGAGGTGGATCCAGCCAAAAACCTCATTAAGGGGGGTGGTGCTGCCCATACCCGCGAAAAAATTGTCGATTCCTTGGCGGAGCAATTCCTTGTGGTTGTCGATAGCAGCAAGCTGGTGCAGCGGCTGGGGTCCACGTTCCCGGTACCGGTAGAGGTTTTACCCCTAGCCCTGAACCCCGTAAGCCGTGCCCTGACCGCTTTGGGGGGCACACCGGAGTTGCGCATGGGGGTCAAAAAAGACGGCCCTGTGATTACCGATCAGGGCAACTTTGTCCTCGATGTCAAATTTGCCCAAATCGATGATGCCGCTGCCTTGGAAAAAACCATCAATAACATTCCGGGGGTCGTGGAAAATGGCCTCTTTGTCAATGTGGCCGATGTGATTTTGGTGGGGGAAATTGTCGAGGGTCAGCCCCACGTGCGGGAAGTCGTCTAAGCCCTTGGGCAGGCTGTGGGGATCGGCTATGTTAGAAGACTATGGATCATCCCCGACTTCACCCTGATACCATCGAAGCCGTGCGGCAGGCGGCCAATATTGTGGATGTGGTGTCTGCCCATGTGGTCTTGCGCAAGCGCGGGCGCGAGTACGTTGGCTGCTGTCCTTTCCACGAGGAGAAAACCCCCAGCTTTACCGTGAGCCCCAGCAAAGGGTTTTACTATTGCTTTGGCTGTGGCGCGGGGGGGAATGCCATTAAATTCCTCATGGAACTGCAAAAGCGCTCCTTTAGCGAGGTGGTGCTAGAGTTGGCGCAACAATACCAAGTGCCGATTCGCACCCTCGATACTGCCCAAAAACAAGCGCTGCAAGCCCGCCTATCTCTGCAAGAACAGCTCTACGAAATTCTGGCGATCGCCACCAGTTTTTATGAGCACGCCCTGCGCCAACCGGTTGGGGAGCAGGCTTACACCTACTTGCGGCAGCAACGGCAGCTCACGGAAGAAACGATTCAGCAGTTTCGCTTGGGCTATGCCCCAGGGGGCTGGCAAGTCATCTACAGCTACTTAGTGGAGCAAAAAGGCTACCCTGCTAGCCTTGTGGAGCAAGCGGGTCTCATTATCCCCCGCCACAGTGCGGATGGCTACTACGACCGCTTTCGCGATCGCCTCATGATTCCAATTATCGATGCCCAAGGACGGGTGGTGGGTTTTGGGGGACGCACCCTCAGCAACGAAGAACCCAAGTACCTCAACTCCCCGGAGACAGCCATTTTTAACAAAGGCCAGTTACTCTTTGGTTTGGACAAGGCACGTCAAACCATCGTTCAAAAAGACCAAGCCGTCGTGGTGGAAGGCTACTTTGATGTGATGGCACTGCACCAAGCGGGTCTGACCCAAGCGGTGGCCAGCCTTGGTACAGCCTTAAGCCAAGCCCAAATTAAACTCCTCTTGCGCTATACCGAGTCCAAGCAAATCATTCTCAACTTTGATGCCGACGCTGCGGGTCAGCGGGCAACGGATCGCGCCATTGGTGAAGCGGCTGATCTGGCCTACCGCGGCGATGTGATGCTGCGAATCCTGACCTTACCAGCGGGGAAAGATGCCGCCGAGTTTTTAGCGGAAGCAAGGGGCGATCGCTACCAAGCCCTCCTCAACAATGCCCCCCTCTGGCTGGATTGGCAACTGGAGACAACCCTTGCCCAGTACGATCTCACGCAAAGCGATCAGTTCTACCAAGCCAGCCAAGCCCTGAGTCAACTACTGGGCAAACTGCCCAATGCCACCCTCCGCAGCCATTACATCCATCGCTGTGCAGAACTCCTCGGTCGCGGCGACAGTCGTCTAGTGCTGCGCCTTGAAGAATCCCTCCGCCAACAGGTGCGGGGGCAACGCTGGCAGGGGCGATCGCAAAAATGGCAACGGCCAGCGGACTATAACCTCCGCCAAGCGGCTGAGGAACAACTCCTGCGCCTGTACTTGCATCGGGGTGAGTATCGCCCCCTGATTCGCCAAACCCTCCAAGCGCGAGATCTTGAATTTAGCCTTTCCCATCACCGCTGGCTCTGGCGGCAGATTCTGGCCATTGAAGAGGAGCTCTGTGCCGGCTTACCAGCGCCGGACGATCCCTACACGGCTGAATGGTTGTTACACCCCAGCACTGATACAGCCACTCGCCTGACTGAAGTGGACTTGGTGAGCCGTCTTGTGGATGCCCTGAGTGAAGAGGAACCAGCCAGCCTGATTGCCCCGCTGCTGCACCTCGATGAAATCACTGCCCTCAGCTTAGAGCGACCCGACCTCACTATCCCAGCGGCGGCCGCTACCCTAGAGCGCATTGCCGTGGAGAAGCGCTGTCGCTATCTGTTGCAGTCTTGGCAAGAAACCGTGAGCCTAATTCTCAGCGAGGCCAGCGCCAGTGATGCTCTGCGCCAGTACTTGGAGCGCCTTTTTAGCCATCCTGACACTGCTATTCAAGAGATTCCGGGGGTAGCCGAGGATCGCCTACAGGTGCTAGCTCAACTGCGCCATGACTATTACCAACACCGCCGTTACCTCCAACAACTGGATCAGGAACGCTGTCCGCCCCTCAATGCCCTGCGCTCTGGCTCCTAAGGGGCAGAGGTTCAGAATTGCTGTCACGACGAACTGAACTCTATGTCAACAAGCCTTGAAACCCTTGCCCTGATTCTGCTGCTGGGCTTCTTTGGTGGTCAATTCCTGCGACGGCTGGGAGCACCGGCGCTCATCGGCATGATTCTGGTCGGGATGCTCCTTGGACCTGCGGCCTTGAACCTGATCAACGCTGACGTTTTAGCGGCGGCACCGGTCTTTCGTGCGGTGGCCGTGATGGTGATCTTGATGAAAGCGGGGCTGGGACTGGATCGCCAGAAACTCGCCCAACAGGGAACCGTGGCCCTGCGCTTGGGGGTACTGCCAGCCCTTGGAGAAATGGCGATCGTTGCCCTCGGGGCGATGGCGCTCTTGGGCTTTGATTTGCGCCAAGGTTTGCTCTTGGGTGCCATTGTGGCGCCGGAGTCGCCCGCGGTGATTGTGCCTGCCATGTTGCGGTTGAAAAGTTTGGGCTGGGGTGTAGATAAAGGCATTAGTGACGCGATCCTCACCGGCAGTGCTCTCTCCGACGTGCTGGTGCTGCTGCTGTTTAGCCTTCTGATGGGGACAGGGCAGGGCGAGGGACTCCTAGGGTGGGCCAACCTCCCACCGGCGATCGCCCTGTTGCTGCAGGCACTGCTGGAAATTGGCGGTGGGATCATTGTGGGCTATGGTTTGGCATGGGGGCTGGTCTTTCTACTGGTGCAGCAAAACTGGGCCCAGAACCGGGTTCAGAACACGCTTGTGGTAGCAGGAGTGGCCTTGGCAGCCGTGGGTTTAGCGGATCGGCTCCCCCTTTTTTCCGGGTACTTAGCCGTGATGAGTGCCGGATTTTTCCTCATTGAAATGGATGCTCCCTTGGCGCGCCAGTTGCGGGGCGGCTTTGACGTTCTGTGGCAAGTGGCGGAAATTTTTCTCTTTGTCCTCTTGGGGGCCAGTGTCCAGTTGGGAGTGCTGCAGGAATCGCTGGGGGTCGGGTTGCTGATTCTGCTCACGGGAACACTTCTTGGCCGGGGCGTGGGCTGGTATCTTTCTACCGTGGGCAGTAACTGGACAGCGGCGGAGCGGTTATTTTTGCTGCCGGGCAATACTGCCAAAGCAACGGTACAAGCGGCAATTGGCGCCCTGCCCTTAAGTGCGGGTATCCCCGGTGGTGAAACCATGTTGGCGATCGCCGTCTTGGCCATTTTGGTGACTGCCCCTTTAGGCGCATGGGCAATTCCCACGTTTGCCCCCAAACTGTTGCACCAAGGGGAAGTGGATCCGACCAAAGTCTTGCTGCAACCCCGGGTCGTGCTCTTGGCGCCCGTAGATACCTCCAGCGTCACCCCCTATGTGCTGCAAAAAACTGCCGAACTTGCCCGCCGTGCCGATGCCGAAGTCATTGTTTTACACGTGCAGGATGTCCCTGACCCGCAGGCAGTCACTACCCTTGAAAAACAAGCGCAGCAGTACCTTGCTGATATTCGCTATCGTTTCATCGTTACGGCAGGGCCAGTGACACAGGCTATTCTAGATACGGCTGCCCTGTACAACGTGGCGGAAATTATCCTTGGCAAGCATGGCCAACGTGGCTTAAAGCGGGTGTTGATGGGCTCCGTGTGCCAAAGTATTCTTGAAGCTTCAACACGTCCGGTGCTGATTGTCGAGGAGTCCGGCGGATAATGCTGCTACATTCCTACCTACGTCCAGTTTTGGCTGTCAGCCTCGGGGCTATGCCGGGGGCACTGAGTCGGTTTTTGTTGGAGCATTATCTAGCTCCCTACCTACCGGCTCAATTTCCCTTAGGAACGCTGATCGTCAACGTCAGCGGTTGCTTTCTCATGGGCGTGGTGATTCCTTTGGGGTTTGCCCGCACGTTTACGCTGCACCCAGATTTGCGCCTGTTGCTGACCACTGGCTTTTTAGGCTCCTACACCACGTTTTCTTCCTACGAGTTGGAAGTGGAGGAACTGTTTGTCCAGAACATCAGACCCGATGGGCATGGCTTTATTGGCTGGGGACACCCCTGTTGGAATTTGGCTGTGTAACCTTGGGGGTGGGCATCGCATCGCTCTTGACTGCTTAACTCCTCTGAAAAATGCTCAGCGGCACCCCGGAAACTTGAACCGCGTCAATCTTGCCCATCTCTTCAACCAACGTCACAACCAAGGTTCTCAATTCAGGTATCTGGCATCGGTTGGACAATTGCTGCAAATGATGTCATGCTACACTCGCAGTTTATTGCCGCTGCAAGAGGGGAACATTAGCGTTTCGACTCATTTTTTTCCCTTGCACCTAGCTTGCAACACTTCTGCCAACAAGTATCGGTTTTGATGAACCGGCCGCTAGAACGCATTTTGTCCCTTGGAGCGATCGCAAACCTGTTGCTGTTAGTAATAGCACTTCATGGTCAGTATGGTCAGTCATTTCCAGCCCTGAGTGCATGGATCAGTCGCTACAGGGCGCGGCATCCTGAAAATCCTGTGCTGCTTGTGGGGGTGCGGCGGCGCTCCCATCAGGTGTTACTCAACCCTCGTCCCGCAGAATTTATTGCCCTTGCAGCGATACGCTGATTGTTATGGCCTACCGACCTCTGCACCGTCTTGCTTAGGCCACCCTGCTAGAAAGTGCTGTCGTTAGACTGGAATTGAGGCGGTGCATAAGATGGTTATCGTCCATGGATAAATTACTAGGAAGAGAGTCAAGGACGACTGCTACGATCCTTGAGTGGCGCATTTTTCATTGAAGGAAGGGGAGCACTATGCTTCAGATGTCGGCATTCGGTCACACACTCTTGGGCACCTATGCCCTCATTGGTTTTACGGTTACGGGGCTGTCCTTTTTGCGCACTTGGGTAGAACACTGGTACAAAGGCTCACTGCGCACTCTCAAAGAGCAGTGCGATCACCTGCAACAAACACTGCATCAGCACCAGCAACAGATTGCTGGCCTTAAGGATTTAGTGGCGCGTACAACGGCAGAGCGCGATCGCCAACAGGCAGAAGTTGCCCAACTACAAGCGGAACTGGCGCAATTAACCAGTAGCTACGCGATTTTGCAAGATCAGAACCAAGCCCTTGAAGCCCAGCTTGCCGAATATCGCCAACAGGTGCAAGAGCTAGAAGCAGACCTTGCTGGTGCTCAAGCTGAAAATGAACAGCTCCGGGAGACCTGCGATCGCCAGCGAGCCGAACTGGAGGCCGCCTACATGCGCACGGAAGAGCTAGAGGCCTTCTGCCAGCAACAGTCTGTAGCGCTGGCCACTCTTGAAAAGACCTACAGGGAACAGGGCGCCCAACTGACCTCATGCCATGCCCATTTACAGGAGCGGGACACTGTCATTACCACCCTTGAAAAGGAGCTGGATCATCTGCGTCAACAGCAGGATCAGTCCCGCGTCTATGCCCAGTTGTGGGCGTGGGTCAGTGGAGTAATGGTACTAGTGTGTGCAGTGATGGGATTAGGGCCATGGAGTCCGCTGCGCCCCATTTGGGAGGCGATCTACCCCCACTTACCGATGTTTTACTAATAAGTTTTCTAAGTTTTCAATACCTGCGGAACAGTCTTTGCTCAGACCGAGTCCAACTTCTTGCGCCAAAGATGGCGGCTCCCCCTGAGCGACGATATTTTGCTAATCTAAACCTCGAACGCACTTCGCAGGGAACTGATCGTGAACATCGCCGAAATTTTCAACCGTGGTGGCTTGGCCATGTGGCCACTGCTGATTCTCTCGATCTTGACCTTGGGAACAATTTTTGAGCGGCTGTGGTTTTGGAGCATGGTGCTGCGGGGGGAAACCAAACTGGCGGAGCAAATTTTGGATGCGGCGCGGCGTGACTGGCAAGAAGCAACAGAACTGGCGGCGAATGCCTGCGACCAGCCCATTGGCCGATTTCTTTATACCCCCTTGCAATTGATTGACACCAATCCAGAAATTTTCCGACTGGCGCTTGAAGCCGCAGCGGACGAAGAACTTAGTGCCATGCGCCGGGGGGAAAAAGTACTAGAAGCAACGATTACCATGGCACCTTTGCTAGGGCTATTGGGAACGGTGTTAGGGTTAATTAGTGCTCTGAGCTCGATCCGCCTTGGCGATATTGGTACTCCGGCCACGCTGGGGGTCGGTTTGGGTATTAGCGAAGCGCTCATTAGTACCGCCGCAGGATTAGTGGTGGCCATCATCGCCCTTGCGTTTCAGCGCTTATTTCAGGCATTTTTGCTCCAGCAAGCGCAAATCTTTCGCCGCACTGGCAATGAACTAGAACTCACCTATCGCCAAGCTTGGTTGCACCAAGGGACTGCCAATGAACCCCAAAAAACGTTCTTTTAGTGATTGCTCCCATTGTGTTATCCGCTGTTGAAATTCGCGATCGCGTCCAACATCTACAAGCTAGCCTACCGCCAACCACCCGCCTCATTGCCGTCAGCAAGTACGTGCCGGTCGCTGCCATGCGTGCTGCTTACGACGCTGGTATTCGTGATTTTGGTGAAAGTCGCGTTCAAGAGGCTGCCCACAAGCGGCAGGCACTGGCCGATTTGGCCGATATTACTTGGCACTTCATTGGTCATCTGCAAACCAATAAAGCTCGTCTTGCCCTGACCCTCTTTGACTGGATTCACACGGTAGATCGCCTGAAACTGGCGGAACGGCTCAACGCCATTGTTGCTGAGAGGGGTCAACCCTCCCCCCGCTGCCTGCTCCAAGTGAAATTGCGCCCTGATCCGCAAAAGTATGGTTGGGAGCGATCGCAGCTCGAGGCCGCTCTTCCACAATTAGATAGCCTGCCCCACTTGCGCTGCTGTGGTTTGATGACAATTTTGCCCTTGGGGCTGTCGGCAGCAGAACAATTACAGGTCTTTCAAGAACTGCGCGCTTGGGGAGAAACTCTGAGCACGAAACCATGGCGACACTTGCAATGGCAGGAGTATTCCATGGGGATGACCCACGATTATCCGCTCGCAGTTCAGGCTGGCGCCACGATGGTGCGCATTGGTACGGCGATTTTTGGCAGCCGACCGACTTGATCAAAAGTTGCGTTGGCATCGTTCACAAGCGCGTGTTGATCGCCATCACCCCAAGGGAACTGCTTCCTGTTTAGAATCGTCCTAACGTTGTGGCTTTGGGAGCAAAGACTCATGGGGTACGCAGGAGTTGGTCTGAGCGTTATTGGTGCAGCTAGTGTTCTCGTGACACCTCTGCCGATATGGGCACAAGCACAGCCCCTCACAGGTGAGCGCATTAACGACATTGCCCGCAACATTACGGTGCTGATTGTTGGCAAAGACTCCCACGGCTCAGGTGCCATTATTTCCCGCGCAGGTTCTACCTATGCCGACACCACTACCCCTGTGGTTGTTACCCCACCGCTGCAACCCGACACTCGCGATCGCATTGAGAATATTAACTCGATTCTGAATACGGTGAATACCGGAGTCGGGGTAATGCACAGTATTTTTGGCTTCTAGTGTCTCTGCTGAGTTTGCAATCAGTGGACGCTGTTGTTGTTGAGGATGCGTCTCTATGACTTTCACGCTATTCATTCGACCCATTGCTGTGCCCCTGAGCTTGGCACTGGTGCTGATGGGGGCGATCGCCCAAGCTTCGTGGGCCAACTACCGCCCACCGGCTAACATTGGCAAACCCGGCAACCGCGAAGGCGCTGCCACCCGCATTGCCCGCCCCATGCTGCTGCGGGAAAGTACCAGCGGCACTGAAAGTTGTATTATGGACCCGCAACAAACGGTGGTAGCGCTGGTGCCAAAGGACAACAATGGCCTCAGCAGTACCCCCACCCCCACCCTCTATAGTTATGTACCCGCCAACACAGGAGCGACCCTCACCCTTAGTGTCCTCGATGCCCAAGGGACCGAGCTTTACACCCAGCAACGCCCAGCCCCAATGGCAGCGGGTATTATTGGCTGGCCGCTGGCCAATGTCTCCCTCAGCAATGGGGTGGATTACCAATGGCAACTCACGCTCACCTGTAGCGGTGGCACCACAGTTGTCAAAACCGCAAGCTGGCTGCGTCCTGTGATCCCGAGCCCACAACAACAACGCGACCTTGCCACGGCAACTGATGCAGCAACTGCTTTTGCTGCGGCGGGTTACTGGTACGATGCCCTCAATCAACTTGCCCAAGCACGGTTGACCCAGCCTGAGGATGTTTCCCTCAAACAAAAATGGCAAGCGCTACTGCAATCCCCAGCGGTGCAACTGCCCCAACTGGTGAATCAACCCCTATTGCCGCTGCCACCACACCCCTAACTCTCAGAGGCAAGAACGAGAGCAAGGTGATCGTACAGATCTGCAAGGCTGGCTCCCCCCTCAAGGAGCTGCGCCTTCAGGTGCATCAGTTCACGCGCAAGGGGTTCCGCCTGCTGCCGATAGACGGCCATGCTGGCTAGGAGGTCGGCAAAAACCTGTTGCTCAATGACCTCTCGCTGGGGAACCTCCGCCACTGCCGCCGGATAGGTCTGGTAGTTGAGCGTGTCAGCAGCCAGCATCAGTCGTAAAATAAATGCTCCCGATTCTGCCTGTAACTGCTGCTGCAGCGATCGCACCCTGAGTTCACTGCGGTCAAAGCCCACTTCTCCCTCAAGGCGAACTTCAACAATGGCGTCTTTGAGGGTTGCCTGATGCTGTTGTACAAAGTCAACCAGTCGCGCTTCTGCCTTGGCACTGGTGTCGTTGGGGCTCAAGGACAAGCGATAGCGGTGGATGGGACGCTGCCAGTAGTCCCGCTTTAGATCAGCGCGAATTTGCCCCCCCTCGAGGGTCACGAGGAGGACGCCGCGGGGGTTCTGCTCCTGATTTTCGGCAATGGAGTTGGCTTCGATGGAGCCGGGATTAAAAATCCAATTCTCGGCAGTATAAAAGCGATGGATATGCCCCAAAGCAAGGTAATCCACTCCCGCTTGGCGCAATGGCAGTAGATCTGTGTAGCGCAATGCCCCTTGGTAGCGGGCAATTTGGCCTTCCAAGCCGTGGTGAAACAGCATGATGGTTGGCCCTGGGGGTGGCGGTAACCCCTGAATTTGGCTGGCCAAGTGCTCAATTGCTTGGGGGGCACTGGCACCATACCATTGGGAGCCAATGACGCGCACACCGCAGGGTAAGTCTATGTAGCCACCGCGGGCAGACTTGTCATCCCAAGGGCGTAATTGTCCGTCCTCATCCGGCTCCAGCAGGTAGAGGAGCCCTTTCTCACAGAGGTAGCGCAACCAGTTGGTTTTAACACCGTAGGGACAGTTGTCGTGGTTGCCCTCAATGGCGAGCACGGGTATCCCCGCCCCTTTGAGGTTTTCAAGGACAATTTCGGCTTGGCTGAGAACTCCCGCCGTAATCAACCGCTCCTCAAAGAGGTCACCGGCAATGAGGACAAAATCCACATTCTCCTGCAGGGCATAGCGGTCAATGGCACTGTCAAAGGCGTGAAAGAAATCTAAGGTGCGCGCCGGGTTCTCCTGCCGATACTTGTTAAACCCCAGATGGACATCGGCAACGTGCAAAAAACGAGTCATCGCTTAACCGGGGCGATCGCTAGGCAGTTGTGCCAGTCGGGCTGACCAAGCGGGGGTAGGACTGGCAGGCTCGTCGGTGGCAGCCACCTCGAACGTGCGGTAGCAAGCGGTAGGCACATTTAACAGGTCAGCAAGGAGTTGCGCGAGATCGGTTCGCCTCAGTTGGCCGGTGAGGGTATCGCCATGGTCAAGGCGCAGGTTTTGGCCGCCGCGCTGATCTGTGAGGCCACAGGGACGCACAATTGTGTAGGGAAGGCCACTTTGGCGGAGCATATTTTCTGCCGCTAATTTCCACGTGAGAATTCCCCCCAGTTGATCGTTGTACTGAACCGCCAAGGGTTGGCGATCGCTCCCCAAATCGCTACGCCCGGCTCGCGTCACCCCTGCCGAGCTGACCATAATGATGCGCGGTAAGGGGGAGCCGCCATAGGCCTGAATCGATTCGAGTTCTAGGCTAAACGTCCCCGGATGAAAGTGGGGGTTGAGGGCGCCATCGTACTCAAACTTACTGAGCATGAGTTGCAGGGAATAGATTTGCCCCAGATTGAGGGGAGGGGCATCCGTCGCAGTGCGCGCCCGCAGGACGGGAATAAAGTGGCTAAAGGGCAACTCCACCGTCAGCCACTGATTGGCCACCGTGTCAAAGGAGATGGCATAGCCGACGCCATCCCAAGCCGGATCACTGCGCAGAAAAAATTTATAGCGTTGGCCATCCCCCCGTAGGCGCAGTTGCAGTCCGGTGTAGCCTTGCAGGTTGAGGGGTGGCGAGAGGTTACGAGTGCGAATTGAGACAAAGCCCCCGGAGTTGGCCGTGGAAACAGTACCCGTAAAGAGGGCGCTGTGCTCCTTCAGGTAAAACTGGCTAGCGCTGACGCCCCCCATGACCACATCATCAAGGGCGCCCCAGACCTCCTGCAGCGGCGGTGTGGGGTAGCGGTAATCAAAGAGGGGATAGGTGGGAGGCTGCTGTTGGAAATAGGGTTGGGCTTGCTCAAGGAGGTGCCGCATGCCGTTAAATTCCACCGCTTCTGGGCTCTCCCCGACAATCTTGAGTCCGGGTGGGGGAGCTTGGGGGTCGGGTTGTACGATTGTACCTACACAGTGAATCACAGCCCGGCTCCCTTGGAGGATGTCAGGGGGTAAGGGCTGGGTGATGTCGGCAATAATCGTTTCCAGATGCGAGCTAGCAGGTAACACTTGGGCAGCTTTGCTGGCATCGCGCACCAGCGCCCGCACGGCATACCCTTGGGAGAGCAACGTTTTAACCACAGCTTGTCCCGTTCGCCCCGTTGCCCCTGTAACCACCACTAAGCCACTGCCGCGGTAGGCGGGGGGGGCAAAGAGATCCGGCAGCAGGGGAGCAAGCATGGCACGCACAGGCTCAAGGTTGCCAACAAAGGGTAGGGTTTGGAAAAAGCGCAGCGTCTCGAGAAAGCGACCAAGTTCCCAGTTAGTTGCCATAGCAAGGCACCGCACGTGACCAGTGGGGAAGTGCCTCCCCTGACCTTAGTGTATCTTGCCATTGTTGGGCTGCCCAAGTGAGGAGGGCACGGCCATAGTCTTCTGGGGCGGGCGGACTTAAGACTTGGTAGGGGGTTGACCACTGAGCCAGGACCTCTGCGGCTTCGTTGTCACTCACAAGGCGATCGCCCCAGACCGGGTTGAGCCGGGGTACCTGATAGCGATAAATTCCGAGGTACTGATGTCCTTGTTGCGCCCGTCGGGACACAACCCCATCCATTCTCCCTAGGTGCTGTCGGTGATGCCACGCCGTGACTCCCAAGCTGGACAACCCAAGTAGGGGGATGCCTAACTCTTGCGCCAGGATGCGAGCAGTAACAACCCCCAATCGGGTGCCGGTAAAGCTCCCGGGACCACAACCAATGGCGATCGCCCCCAAATCTGCCCAAGTATGTTTGGCCATCAGGGCTGCTAAACAAGGATGGAGTTCCGTAGCTAATTGCCGCCCCAAGCGCCATGTTTGCACATCAAGGAGGATCTCAGCGGCTAGATCATAAAGCCCCGCCACGAGGGTGGCATCGCTGGTGTCAAACCCCAAGCACAGCAGCTTAGCTCACTCCCACGGCGATCGCCACCAAACCAGCCACCAAGACTAACACTGCTGTGATCAACAGGGCAGCGCGCACCTTCTGCTGAGCCGTCCAAGGCTGCGCCTGATACACCTTTGGTTCAACGGCAAAATTATTTAGGCGACCGCCCTCCTCAGTGGTGTATCGCATCGCAATAAACCTCAATCAACTGTTACAGTGGAGCTATTCTAGCAAGCAAACTTTACCTGTTCTGAGGATTCTTAACAATTTCTTGTAATTGACCATGGCGATGCACCTGCAACCAGCGCCCGCGCCAGTAAATGCGATTGCCAAAACACCCAAGTAACCAAATGAATAGGTTCATTACATCCCGCAGCGGTAGGAGCCACAGCCACAGGAGCAGGCGGGGGGTGCCCATCAAAACCATGCTGAGGATAGCTTGCAGCCAACGAATCGCCTGCACAGCAACGAAGAGAGTCAAAGTAGTGGGGCTGGGCAGCAGCCCCCAAAGCAGGGCACTATAGACGGTGCCAAACATCAACACCATGCCAAAGTACTGGTTGCCCCGATTGGAGCGAATGGTGCGCGACCAGCGCAGTTCCCGCTGTACGGCCTGTAAAAACGATTCATCGCTACAGTCGTTATCCAGCACATACGTGGAGAGTTCCACCCGATAGCCCGCCTGCCAAGCGGTATAGCCTAAGCGGTAGTCATCGCCAACGCGGTTGAGGGCAACCTCAAAACCGCCAATGGCCTCAATCACCTGCCGCCGCAACACCACTGTTGGGCCAATGGCAAAGCGCAGCCCCTGATCTAAAAAGCGAGCAACCAAAACACTGGGAATAAAGTCAATGCAGCGTCCCATTGCCAAAAAAGCTGCCCCCAAGCGCTTAGGTGCGTGGTCCACGTAGCCACAGGTCACAACGCCAACCTGAGGATCGGCTAAGGGAGCAGTAATTTCCCGCAGGTAGCTGGGGGTGACCCGCACATCACTATCCGCTAAGACGATCACCTCATACTGGGCATGGGGCAATAACTGCGAGAGGTTGCTCATTTTGCGGTTAATGCCGCGAATTTCATTGCAGAAGTACCAGCGGGCTCGCGCCGGAAACGTTTGGCACAACTCCTTGAGCACCGGCACTGCCGCATCTTCGAGGTCTTGCACGCCAAAAATGACCTCGTATTGGGGGTAGTCCTGCTGGCACAATGAAGACCAGTTTTGCCATGCTCCGGCATCCAAGCCGCACACGGGCACCAGTAGAGAAACAGTGGGTGCCGGGTCAAGGGGTTGGAGACGCGATTGCCCAAAAAATTGCAGCGTCAGCAGGGCAGCCACAAGGTAGAATCCCCCCCCAGTCAAACTCAGGAGGCCAAGGATAATCCCCACACCGTAGAGAGCCGCCGTCATGAAGTCGCCGTAATCGTGCCGCTGACGGGAGAGCTGGCACTGGCATAGGGTTTCACCGGAATGCGCCCTGCAAGATAAGCTAAACGTCCGGCCATCGTTGCCAAGGCCATCGCCTGCGCCATCGCCGGCGGATTTCCAGCTTGGGCGATCGCCGTGTTAATCAGAAGAGCATCGGCTCCCAATTCCATCGCTGCTGCTGCTTCACTGGGCGTCCCAATACCGGCATCCACCACCACCGGTACCTGCGCCTGCTCAATAATAATTTGAATATTCGCGGCATTCCGCAAACCTTGACCGGAGCCGATGGGGGAAGCCAAGGGCATCACTGTGGCACACCCCACCTCTTCGAGGCGCTTGGCCAAAATCGGGTCAGCATTGATGTAAGGTAAAACGGCAAAACCTTCTTTAACGAGTTGTTCCGCCGCCGCCAAGGTGCCAATGGGATCTGGCAGCAGATACTTTGGATCGGGGATGACTTCTAGCTTGACGAAGTTATTGTCTTCTTGGCCAAGGAGTTTAGCCATTTCCCGTCCTAGCCGTGCCACGCGAATCGCTTCTTCAGCAGTTTGGCAGCCAGCGGTGTTGGGGAGGAGCCAAATTTTTCCCCAGTCAAGGGCTTCCACTAAACCCTCATGGCCGGGGGCATTTGTTTGCACTCGTCGCACCGCCACCGTGACAATCTCGCATTGACTAGCGGCAACACTCGCTTGGAGATCGGCAATGGAGCGGTACTTACCCGTGCCGGTCATCAAGCGGGAGCGAAACTGTCGCCCGGCAATGGTCAAGGGGCGATCGCCAAGCAAAGGGTCAGGAGGATGAACGGTCACCATAACCTATGACGATTCAGCAAATGTTAGGCAGAATGTGCCGGAGAAGTTGCTTTTCTACCATATCAGGGTTACGCCGCTTGCCGCCGCCACCTGAAAAAAGTTGTGGCAAGATAGAATCACCGTGACGCTTTGAATGCACATTTAGCAAATGGCACCTATTGGCAACAATGCCGCTATTCAGGTTGCAGACCGCCTGCTGCGTCAGTACGGGTTTGATTTGGATGGAGCCTCTGTCGAGGCGATTCTGGATCGCTGGCTGCGCCATTTTCCGCCCCGCTGGATTCGTCTGGCGCTCATTGAGGCGCTTTACCTAGGGCGCTATAAAGCCATTTCCGTAGAGCAAATTTTAGAACTTTGGCAGCGGCGGGAACAGCCTATCTATCACTTTAATAGCGAATTTGAAGCCATCATCTGCAATTCTTTGCCCACCCCTACGCCTGAGGTTACACCCTCTGCTTCATCATCTGCTCCTAAGCTGCAGGCAAGGGTGGCTGAATTTCACCCCAATAGTGGCCCTAGTGGCACAGAAACGTTCATGGCAAAGCTCACCAGCATCATGCATCAATGGAATGGTCAAGAGACGGTGCTGCAGGAGCTGCCCTAAGGAACTTTTGCAATAAATCGTAACATTGCATACACCACGACCTTGGCACCTACGCTATGGTAGAACCATAGGCGAATCTTGTTCTTGAGCCCAAGCTCATTAGGAGTATCTCTATGGATATCCCCATTCCAGCCTCAGCTAATGCCTCAGATTCCCGTGAGGTTTGGAACTCCTTGAAGCAGGCGATCGCCCACAGTTCTGGTTTTCAGCGTTGGCTGAGTGAAAAGCAGGCCAACCCCTCCAGCAACGTGCAGGCTGGCGACTTGGATGCCTGTGTAACTGCCTATTTGCGCCAAGCCTTAGAAACGTTAGCCTACTAAAGCTTAGTAAACTAGTTCACTTTAAGCACTGCGCAGTGCCACAATTGGGTCGAGGCGTGCTGCTCGTTGTGCCGGTACCACGCCAAAAAACAAACCAATGCCACCTGAGACGCCAATGGCCAAGACAACGGCAACGGGAGCAACCCCCGCTTCAAGGGGCGTTAGCGTCGCCACCAACAGGACACCGCCTACCCCCAGTCCGGTACCCAGAATGCCCCCCAAGGCTGAAAGAATAATTGCCTCAATCATAAACTGAGTGAGAATATCCCGCTGGGTCGCGCCGATAGCCTTACGGAGGCCAATTTCTTGGGTGCGTTCCGTCACCGACACCAGCATGATGTTCATAATGCCAATGCCCCCTACCAGTAGCGAAATGCCAGCGATCGCCGCCAACATCAGGGTGAGGGCATTACTAATGTTGCCAATGATTTGTAGGGCTTCCTTTTGGGTTTGAATCGTGAAGTCATCTTCATCGACAATTTGGTGGCGCAGCCGCAGCAGGTTGGTAATTTGAAACTTGGCGGCATCGATACTTTGTTCATCTCGCGCGGAGACAGAAATAAACGTCAAGGAAATGCCATAGGGCGATCGCTGACCCACAATGCGCGAGGCCATCGTACTGATGGGAATGTAGGCGGCTTCATCTTGGTTATTGCCAAGGAATGCCCCTTTTTCCGCCATGACGCCAATGACTTCAAAGGCAAGGTTTTTAATGCGCACCTGCTGCCCCACCGGATTTTCGTTAATAAAGAGCTTTTTCGCTACGTCGGAGCCTAAAATCACCACCCGACGATGCCGCTCAATATCTTGATCGGAAATAAACCGTCCCCGCTCAACCGTAAAGTTCCGTACCGAGGGAAACGTGGGAGTGGTGCCAACAATCAGAGCGTTAGTATTGCGACCCCGATAGGTGACCCGCTGCTGCACTTGAATTTGCGGTGCCACTTCACTCACGGTGGGAATTTGGCTGGCGATCGCCTTGGCATCATCGAGGACAAGGGTTTGGGGCACCTCAAACGTGCGGTTACGGGCTTGGGGGGTGCCCGGCACAATGAATAGTGTATTGGGGCCTAAGGACTCAAACTGGCTAGCGGCATAGCGTTGGGCACCTTGACCCACCCCTACCATGGCAATCACCGCGGCATTGCCAATCATAATGCCAAGCATGGTTAAGCCACTGCGCAAGCGGTTGGCCTTCAAGGTGGCGATCGCCATGCGAATACTTTCACCAATATCCATAATTTCTGCGGCTCAGGTGGTCTCGGTTCAGGGTCAATGTAGCGCAATTAACATTGACAAAATCGGCAATAGCCTTTAAGCGATGCGGTGGCATTGCGGCAATCAACCTCAAACATTGCCATTCTAACGCTTAGGAGAAACCATCTATGGATTCTAGTAGCTTCTCAAGAACCCATGCCTGCTAACGAAGACCCCTGCCATAGGTGGAGCCCTCTTCTGGGGGCAATTGTGTAGATGAGTCTAGTCCACAATCTCCATTTTTAGGATGAGGAGTCAGGGCACGATTCATCTTCGCCTGTCCCAAGGCAGACAGAGAAACCGGACTACGTGCAAGTGGAAGCAGAACTGACCACCCAAGAACGCAATGATGAGTTACTCGAGCGCATTGCCAGCCGCATTAGCCTTGAGCCGGGGGGCATCTCGAGGCGCTGGCGCATTATTGAGGTGGAGTACGGATAAAATCCTCCCAAAAGAGTGATATTATAGAGTTGTACATATACAAAGTATAGACCTGACCAAGGTATTGAATCAGGGCTTCTCCATTGACGATCAGTGAGCAAAAGTCCTCAGTCTTTTAAGCAGAGCTAGGAAGCGAGCTGCAAAATAATTATCCTTTTATCGGATAAACCAGTGAAGGGCGCAATAAGTCACTGGAGGTGGAAGGATGAGAAAGTTTGTACTAGCTTTAGGGTTAATTGGATTTGTTGTGGCTGCTCCCTTGGTAGGATTTTCAGAAGAGCAGAGCTGTCGCGTTGAGCGATATCAATGTGGGACAAAGAAAGACTGTAGAGATGTTTACATAGGACAAGGTATCACTACGAAGGTGTGTACAGAGGTTCCTATTTACTGTGAAAGAAATGTTTGTAATTAGAAAAGGAGAAAAGGGGGTTCTTCTATGATTAGAAAATTAATTTTATTGAGTTTATTAGGAGTAGTGGGTGCTGCTTTTGTGAATACAAAGCTAGCAGTTGCTAATAGTGCTTATGACCAAGCCCAAAACGTAAGAGAGTGGAGTGAAAGAGCTGCTGGAATTTCTGAACCAGAGGCGTCTCAAAATGCTGCTTCTCAAGGATGGGATAGATATGATAGCCCTGCTCCTGCAATTCCTCACATCCCTGAAAATGCAGTGATTGATCCCTCATACTTCAGACAATTCGATCCGAAACCTCCGAGCTTAAGAGAATATCCTGTTCCTCCTTTGAGCTCTAATTAACTCATTAGTCATATCTCTGGCATGAATATTGCTAGCTCTAAGGTGCAGGGCTGGTTCATCAACGCAGGTGGGGGATATCGTTGTCTTCTTAGACAGCTTGGCCTTACACTCCCTTAGGGATGCAGCGAATCACCAAACCAAAACTGTTATCTGAATTACAGTTTTCCGTGTTTCATAACAGTCAATCACGGCAAATCTAAAGAATTGGTGAAAACTACGCTACGTTAGGGCGATTGCCCTTATCGTAAAGAGGCAAGATACCTCCTAACTGCGTCTTTGGCCCTGCCCGCTATGGTGCGGGGTCTCTTTTTGGTGAGGGAATCTAGGAAGTTTTGATAGAATAAATAGAATAATCAGTACCTTCTTCGTATTAAAGGGCTACTCCTGTGCCTGAATCGCCCCAACCGGAATTTGATAAAGATCGGTTTTTATACCCAACCAGTCGTTACCATGGTGACTTTACCCCCCAGAATTTGGCTTTTAACGCCAATTTGCAGGAGTTTGCCCAGCGCGTTAGCTATATCTGTGGGTTGGAAACGGGTGGCAAACTATCTCCAGATGTGGCCTATAACGAAATTAAGGCGCTCTGGAAGCAGTTAAAAAAGTCGCGTGAAATGTTATTCCAAGATAGCCCACCGCCGCCAAGTCCTCCGGATGAAACTGCAGGAGATTAATGGAATCATGTCGCGATCGCCCCACTACCCCATGACCGTTCTCCTGAGTATGGGAACTGCCCCCGTACTACTGGGGATGTGTCTTAGCCGTGCCCTGTGGCAGTTGGGTTTAGAGCTCAGTGCCGCCAGTAGTGAAGTGCTGCGGGGCGATCGCCTGCCGCTGGTGAACCCAGACGAGGCTCAAGGGTAAAAAGCGACTTGGGGTAAGCCCAACGTTTCCGGCCAGCCCATCATGATGTTCCAGCACTGAATGGCTTGCGCCGCCTGCCCCTTCATCAGGTTGTCAATTGCGGCCATGACAATAATGCGGCCTGTGCGCTCATCCACTTCAATGCCAATAAAGCAAGCATTGGTGCCCCACGCCCATTTTGTTTGGGGATAAATGCCCGGCGGTAAGATATTGATCCATGGGGAATGACGATAGAAAGCCTGATAAATGGTGATTAAGTCTTCCCGCACCAGCCCAGGATCCCGCAGCGTCGCATAAACTGTAGCCAAAATACCGCGGGGCATGGGGATGAGGTGGGGAGTAAACTGCACCAGCACCGTTTGCCCAGCCAAATCACTACAGATGGCTTCAATTTCTGGCGTGTGGCGATGACGCGCCACGCTGTAAGCTGCGAGGGAATTGTCAGCCTCTGCCAGCAATAGGTTCACTTTTGCTTGCCGCCCGCCACCGGAGGTGCCCGACTTGGCATCAATAATGGCGGTGTTGGGCTCAATTAGTCCCTGTTTTATGAGGGGAGCTAGAGCCAGTAAGCTGGCGGTGGGATAACAGCCCGGGCAGCCAATTAGGGAACTTTTAGCGATGCGATCGCGATACAGTTCCGGTAGGCCATAAACAGCAGTGGCGGCAATGTCGGCATCCTCGCGTTCAATCCCGTACCACTGCGTATAGGTTTTTAGATCCTGAAAGCGGTAATCAGCGGATAAATCAAGTACCTTACAGCCCCGCTTTAGCAGTTGGGGTGCCAGTTTCAAAGCCAGACCATTGGGTAGCGATAAAAAGACCACTTGGGCGCGATCGCCAATGGCGGCGACATCCACCGGCTCAACGGTTAAATCCACCCGGCCTTGTAAATGGGGGTACAACTCTGTATAGGGACGCCCAGCGCTCCCTTCTCCCCCGAGGTAAGTAATTTCAGCATGGGGATGGTCTAACAGTAAACGCACCAGTTGAATGCCGCCATACCCCGATGCCCCAATAATGCCAACCGCAATGCGATCGCCCATACCCCACTCCCTAACTGATGCCCTTAGTTTACCCTCACTCTACGTCAATTCGTTGTCAGAGTTCTCTGACTTGCTCAGGATTTGCAAACAGACCGGTTTTCCCCCAAGGGTAATCTGCACCACCTCGCCCGAAAGTAGATCCAGTGCTTCTAAGAGAGCCCGCAGTTGAGGGGTACTGGCGCCGGATTCGGTGTAGAGGCGATCGCTTAAGCGGCTCACCCGCTGCCACGTTGTGTAGAGGCGGGCAATGGTACTCTCAAGCTGGGCAGCCTGTTGCAGCAAATCTGCGAGGGTATGTAATTGGCCGAGGCGTTGGGCTTCTCCAAGCGCTTGTTGCAAATCGACGGGGCTTGTGTTTAAGGCTTGAATCTGGGAAGCCGCATTCAAATAGCGCCCCAACTGTCGGGCGGTAGCTGTTACCTGTTTGACGGTGTCAACACTGGGATCGCTGGTCAGTTCATGGGTCAACTCCTGCTGCTGTTCCGGCGGCAGTTTCGCCAGTTCTTTCACTAAAGGCGCAACGTAGCGCGGGGCAAGGGTGCGATCGCTGGCTTTTTCGCGAATTACTTCGGGCAACAGGTCTGAATGCAGAGCTGTCCATTCCTCTTGCAGTTGCCGTACCTCCCGCTGGGTGATGCGATCGCCCCGTTGGACAGCATCGGTAATCAGTGCTTGCACTTCGGGAGCGGCGGCGGCCGTTGCCAAAAAGGCGCGCTTACTGAAGCGGGAAATCACTGCGGGCGGCAACGGATGTTCTGCGAGCAGTTCATCGGCGCGATCGGCCAACTGAATGAGGTCGTAGGCACGCCGCTTACTGATTTCCTGTTCCTGCAGCCACTGGTTAAAGCCAGTGCCCCGTTCATCTCCTTGGTTGCGGTAGCGATCGCGCACTGCCCGGACAATTTGCCCTCGCCAGATCTCTGTTTGCAGATCAAAGCGTTCGCACACCTGCCATGCCTGACGTACCTGCTGGAAAAACTCTTCCTCGCTTAAAGGGGCATCGACTGGCGGCAAGGGTAAAACAAATTCGGGGATTGGCTCCATGGGCACGCTTAGGACAACCACAGCTACAGCAGTATAGCTCAGTCCTTGGGTGACTTTGGTAGGAGGAATCTTGACCAAGAACTTAACGATTGGGGTTCAAAGTATGGCCAATATCGGTTATGATGAAATTTCGTCAATGTGTTTTGCCCGTGTAGCTCAGTGGTAGAGCACACCCTTGGTAAGGGTGAGGTCACGAGTTCAATCCTCGTCACGGGCTCTTTTAACTGAGTTCCCCTGTCATAGCAGCATTCGTCCTTGGATAACCCAGTATTGACCCTTTTAGGCTTTGACCCCGGGCGTGATAAGTGTGGCCTTGCGGTGGCCAGAGGCAACGCCATTTTAGCTCACGCCGTTGTCCCCAGCGATCGCGCCCTTGCCCAAGTCCAAGCGTGGTACCAGCGCTATGGCCTTCAGCGAGTTATCATGGGTAATCAAACCACCGCCCGTCACTGGCAACAGCAGTTACAAAAGCACCTTCCACTGGAGGTCACCCTCCAGCTGGTCAATGAACGCAACAGTACCCTGTTTGCCCGCGATCGCTACTGGCAACTCTTTCCGCCGCGGGGCTGGCAGCGGCTGATTCCCCAAGGCTTGCGACTCCCCCCCCGACCCATTGACGATATTGTGGCCATTGTGCTGCTGGAGCGCTACTGTGGCCATGCCCTTACTCTTCAGGAGGGAGGCGATAACTGAAGAATTGCCCAGCGTCTCGTAGCAACCGATACTTTTTCCCTAACAATCGTTAACGAATACATAAGTTGAGATCGTCTCCCAACCAAGGCGTATCAACCAATGCCCGTAGGAAATTCCCACGAGCACAATCAATATGACCGTCAATGTGCAAACATCGGGATTCAACACAACCACAAAACCTTGGTTCTCGGTTCGTCGTGGTTGCTTGCTGGATCTGCGTCAGCAGATGCTAACAAATCAAACCACGCCTCAAAGTAATTGCCACGGGAACTCCCGTAGCGCCGCGGTAGGCGAATAGATCAGCGCGGACCTTGCTTGTTCATGCCCATATAATAGGCGGGTCTATCCCTGCCACAGATGTTGACCCAGTAGTTGCCGGTTTCCATTCGCACATCGGTCTTTTAAGTACCATGGCAGCTACTTCATCAAGGTTCCAGGGAGGGACGCTTTGCCCACAGACGTAGCATCAATTTTTCTAATTCTACCCACACAAAGACAAGGGAGCTAAACCCAATGCAAACGGCCAGCTCGGTCGTGGACAGGAAATAAGTGCCAAAGAATCGTCGTAAGGGGGGTGCATAGATTAGCAGCAGTTGTAAACCTGTGGTCAACAGGACAGATCCCCAGATGTAAAGGTTGGAGCGAGGATCCATTTCTATCGTCAGGCGGCGGGTGGAACGTACCGCAAGGGCATGACCCATCTGGGACAGGCAGAGGGTGGTAAAAACCATCGTTGTCCAGCGGCGTGGATCTAGCCCCTCACCTAGATGCGTATTCGTATAGCTATAGGCCCAAACCATCAATGCAATACTCACCATGGCTAGCATAAGGCCAACCCGCACCATATAAGACCCCAAGCCGCGGCCAAAAATACTTTCGTTGGGGGCAATGGGCGGACGTTTCATCACATCAGGGTCACCGGGTTCCACGGCCAAGGCAAGGGCAGGCAAGCCATCGGTGACAAGGTTCATCCAGAGAATTTGTAAGGGGGTCAAGGGAACTCCTCCCAAGCCTAACAGGGGCGACGAGGCAATGGTAATGACCTCGCCAATGTTGGAGCCCAGAATGTACTTAATAAAACGGCGAATGTTGCTGTAAATAATGCGTCCTTCTTCAACGGCAGCAACAATCGTGGCAAAGTTATCGTCCAACAGCACCATATCACTAGCTTCTTTGCTGACGTCGGTGCCGGTGACACCCATAGCCACACCAATATCAGCTTGCTTCAGTGCTGGGGCATCGTTGACCCCATCGCCGGTCATGGCCACAATCTCCCCATGGTGTTGCAGGGATTTGACAATGCGCAGCTTGTGCTCGGGTGAGACGCGGGCATAGACATTGACCTCCAGCGTGGCGGCATCGAGCTCGGCGGGGGTGAGTTTTTCAATGTCACGACCCGTGAGGGCGCGATCGCCCCAGTGATAGATGCCAATTTGGCTGGCAATGGCTTTGGCGGTCAACGGATGATCGCCGGTGATCATGATGGGACGCAGGCCAGCGGTGCGGCAGGTGGCCACAGCCTCTAGGACTTCGGGGCGGGGCGGATCCAAGATGCCCACTAAACCCAACCAAACGAGTTCCTGCTCACTGACATCCGCACTATCAGTGGGTGGCTGCTGCCAGTAACGATAAGCCAAGCCCAAAACCCGTAATCCCTGAGCAGCAAATTCATTGTTTGTTGCTAAAATTTGCTGGCGATCGGCGGGGGTCAAGGGCTGCACGGTACTTCCTACTTGTTGCCATTGGCAGCGTTCTAAGGTTAACTCCGGTGAACCTTTCGTAGTCATCCAGTAGGGCGCCTCTGGGGGCAGGTGGGGCACTGTGGCACTGCGATAGACAACGCTCATCCGTTTGCGATCGGCATCGAAGGGAAATTCGGTCACCCGTTCGGCTTGCTGTTGCAGGCGGCTCGGATCCATTCCGCCTTTGTAGGCTAAGGGGAGGAGGGCTCCTTCGGTTGGATCCCCCAAAATCACCCACTCGACAGCGTGCTGCTTTAGGAGGGCATTGTTACACAGAGCACCCGCAAGGAGCAGGAATTGGCGCTCAAATAGCGCCTCAGTCGCATCGGTGTTGGCCTCGTAAAACTCCCCCTTTGGTTCATAGCCAGTGCCGCTGACTTTGGCGCGGTAGGTGGCGGTGGCGATCGCCTGCACCACCATTTTGTTTTGGGTGAGGGTACCGGTTTTGTCCGAGCATATGGTGGTCACACTTCCGAGGGTTTCTACCGCCGGTAAGCGCCGAATGAGGGCATGGCGTTTCACCATCCGTTGGGTGCCCAAGGCAAGGGTAACGGTAATCACCGCTGGTAAGCCTTCGGGCACGACCGCCACGGCCATACTGAGGGAGACCTCCACAAGGTGTCGAAAGAGCGAGGCATCGTAGAGGCTTCCCCCCCCCACCACCACACCCACAAGGACAAGGGCTATCCACACCAAGCGATTCCCCAGTTCGGTCATGCGTTTTTGCAAAGGGGTGGGTTCTTGCTCCACAGATTGCAACGCAGCAGCGATTTTACCCAGCTCTGTGTCCATGCCAATGGCTGTCACGATGGCCATCCCCCGCCCTTGGCTGACTTCGGTGCCGGCAAACACTAAATTGTCGCGATCGCCCAGTTCTGTATCTTCTGGCAGCACCAATTCCGCTTTTTTGCTGGCAGGCTCTGCTTCCCCTGTGAGGGCAGCTTCGCGAATTTGCAGGTTTACCGCCTCAATGAGCCGACCATCAGCGGCAACTTTCACCCCTGCTTCGAGGAAAAAAATATCCCCCACCACGAGGTCAGGTGAGTCAATCTCGGTAATTTTGCCCTGCCGCAAGACCCGCACTTTCGGAGCCGCCATGCTCTTGAGCGCTGCCAAAGCTTCCTCCGCTCGTACTTCTTGCACGTAGCCCAAAATGGCATTGAGGATGACCACCACTAAAATGGCGATCGCATCTTTGGGGATGGGCAGCGTTTGCTCTTCAATCGCTTCAAGGATGTCCAGCAAGCCGGAAATAAAGGCCACCACCAAAAGCATGATCAGCATGACATTGCGAAACTGATCCAGCAAAATTTGCCACTTTGGCCGTTTGCCACTTTCAATCAGTTCGTTGCGACCGTACTGGGCTTGGCGCTGTTGAACGGTTGTCTCGCTGAGTCCCTGGTGGCGATCGCTCCCGAGTTGAGCAATGACCGCTTCGGCGCTGAGGTGGTGCCACAGGGGAGGAGGACTCACATCAGAAAATTCCATGGCACAAAAAAGAACTAACTGTTCCCATCTTCGCCTATTTTGCAGGAGCAGTGGTAAATCGCTGCCAGTAGTGGTCGTATCGACTCATAAGCGTTGCCGAGGGGGGGGCTTGAGTCCAGTACTCCACAAGGGCGTGTCCGCTAGCCCAAGTGTCCTGTTCGAGGGGAGTGCGAGTTTGCAGCACCAAGGGGGCAATGGCACGCAGATCAAAGGCTTGGGAGGGCACTTCTAGGCGATCTGCGGGTGTTTGCAGCAGGGTGTAAAGCTCGTAGGCCAGTTGCAACTTACACAAAATGACAGGCAATTGTTCAAGGGGCAATTTCTCCGCTAGGAGCCAAGCTGCAGCGGGGGATCCAGTGAGCAGCGTGGATAAAAATTGCAACACGGGTCGCTTCAGGAGATCGGCTACTCCTTGGCTGGTGGTGATGCGGCTGCGATAGGTGTCAATCAAGCGGCAGGCCATTTGCAGCCGTGCTTGGCGATCGCTCAGCCAGCGAGCCATGCGTACTTGCTTTGCTGGATTCACAAGAGCCACAAGGGTTTCGCTTAAGTCTGACAAGCCCCAAGGAGACCGCTCCGCACTTGCATTCACAACGGGTAACACATGGGGGGTGAAGGGGGCAAATTGCTGTTGGCGATAAGCAACAGCCTCGCGAATGCTGACTTCTTTGGCGCGGTTTCCCCTTTGCCAATCGTAGGGCGGTTGCCACTGCCGCAGCGGACGTAAGCGATCCACTTGGGTAACGGCAATAACAATTGGCAGTTCTGGCACTTGCTGACGGATCCTCTCGAGGGCAGTGAGGTCGGGGGCAAGGGCTGGATCAAGGGCAGGGGTGAGCAGGAGCACCAGATCCATGCGAGGCAGGAGTTGTCGCAGTTGAGAGTCTAGATCCGCGCTGCGAATATCGGCGTAACCCGGGGTATCCCACAAAATGAGATCCTCTTGCCACTGGTACTGCTGTACGGCTGTGGTGTTGGGAAGGGGCGAAACGGCTGTGGTGGGAGCCGCAAAGAGGCTATTGATCAGGCTACTTTTACCTGCGCTGGTACGTCCGACGAGGAACACATTCACTGGATCCCTCTCGGGGCGGCTTAGGGGGAGCGTTTGCTCGAGAATCTCTTGCAGGGTGCCCGTATCGCTACGGGGGGAGGGCAGTTCCGATAGTGTGACACTGCCGCTGTAGAGGGCGATCGCCCGCAGGCCAAGGGCTTTGAGAACTTGCTCCCGCAGGGTTAAGCCCAAATTGGCAATGAGGACTTGGTTAGCTTTTTCTTGTTGCCCTTGGGTCAGGGCTTGAGTGACGGCCACACTGGGGTTGAGGAGCCACTGAGCCACTTGCCAAGCGGTGAAGCCCCAGCGAGCCGCCGGTGCCCATTGCCGCGACAATTCGTAGGCGCGGACTGCTTGGCCAACCGTGACGCGCGCGAGCACCGGATCAAGGGTTTGCAGCCAGCGATCCACATCCTCGACCGTATCCCGCAGCAGTCGATAGGCTTGGGGGACGTAAATCTGCAGCAGGGGTCGGGGCGTATTGGGGTAATAGACTTTCGCAATTTCATGCACGAGGGTGGCGGCGCGCTGCCAAAACAGCGACCAGTCTTCCCACGGCGGTACATCGTTGCGACTGCGGGCAAGGGTTTCTTGAAGAATGTGCAGTGCCTGCTGATCTTGCGCCGGGCGATCGCTCCCATTTTGCCCCAGCAGTTCCCCTACCTCTGGTGCTGGCGGTCGCAGCAGCCAATGGGCTACGCCCCAACGCCAACCAAGGAGTACGAGCAGCACCACTGCCCACAACCAACTGAGTCCCCATGTATGCAGTTGCACAGAGGCGGGAATCAGCACCAACAGGGCGATCGCCACTGGTGGTAGCGCTAAAAGCAACCACTTCCACCACGGCAGTTGCAGCATTCTTGCGGCTGTCCTAAGTGGTGACCAACGGCTCAAAAGGAATCCGCTGGGCGTGACCCCAGAAGGCTTCTAGGTTGTAGTACTGGCGTTCCTTGGGAAGCTGCACGTGAACAATGACATCGCCGTAGTCCATGAGCACCCATGAACATTCCCCTTGTCCCTCTGTATGGTTGGGCTGCCGTTGGCAATGAATTTGCGCCGCCTCTTCGATGGCTTGGTAAATGGCGCGCACCTGTGTTTTGGATAAGCCCGTGACGATGACAAAATAATCAGTAAGGTATGACACCCCACTCACATCAAGGAGACAAATGTCCACCCCCTTGCGATCATCTGCTGCGTAAGCTGCTGTCCATGCCAACTTCAGGCTAGGATCAGCAATGGCCGCGACCTGTTGCATTTGTGGAATAGTCAGTCTGCGTTCTCCTAGAGTCACTCTTATCCTTAGATTGTACTGATTTCCCTCTCTTGCATTCGGTACAGTTGTTACAAAAGATTACGATTGACCCCTTGGACTTGTTTAGCCCTGAACGGTTGCGACCGGAGGGGCTGTGGTACTGGCACGCAGACCGATGGCAATCCGCTAGGCCAACCCTAGAGCACACCTTTGAGCAACGTCAGGCTCAGCTAGAGCGCGATCGCCCTCCCTTGGTGGTCTTAGCAGAAGCGGATCCCGTGGCTTTTGTGGCTAGCTTTTGGGCTGCTGGCAGGAGGGGAACGCCGCTGCTGTTAGCTAATCCCCAATGGCGCACCCATGAGTGGCAGCAGGTGCCTGTGCCTGTTGGCTATCGGGCTTGGGGGGCGGTGCCGCCCTTAAGACCTACGGCCAGCCCCGAGCAGTTTGCTGATGGCATGATCTTGATTCCCACTGGCGGTAGCCAAGGCCGTCTCCGTTGGGCTATTCATACTGCGGCGACCCTCTCCGCTGCTGTGCAGGGCTTACGGCAGTATCTCCAGCAGTCGGTGCTCCACTGCCTCAGTATTCTGCCGCTGTACCACGTCAGTGGCCTAATGCCGGTCTTGCGCTCCCTCTGGACGGGGGGTGACCTCTACTTGGCAGCTCATCTGCGGCACTTGCGAGGCGCAGCCCAACCCTCAAACCTAAATCTTTGGCTGTCCCTGGTGCCGCGGCAGGTGCAACAGGTTTGTGAGGCGCCCATTCCGTGGCTGTCACAACTAGCGGGAATTTTTGTTGGAGGTGGCCCCTGTTGGCCAACGCTCCTCGAGAAAGCGGCCCAGCAGCAGCTTCCCTTATGCCTCAGCTATGGCATGACGGAAACTGCCGGGATGGTCTGTGCCCAGCAGCCCGGGGATTTCCTTGGGGGCGATCGCGCCTGTGGTCGGGTGTTGCCGCACGCTCGCATCGAGATTACTGACTCGGGACAAATCACTGTCCAAGCCAGTTCTCTTGCCCAAGGTTACTATGGCCATCCTTGGCGGGAACGCGTGTTCTGTACCGACGATCGAGGGAAGTGGCACGGCGATCGCCTCTACATTTGGGGACGCGCTAGCCGCAAAATCATCAGTGGTGGCGAAAACATTTATCCGGAAGAATTGGAAGCTTTACTCCTGAGTAGTGGTTGGGTCAAGGATGTGTACATTTACAGCGAACCCCATCCCCTCTGGGGAGAACAGGTGGTAGCCGCCTATGTGCCCCTTGGCCAAGTGAGTCAGGAACAACTAGCCACTTGGTTGCGCCAGCGCTGCAGCGCCTACAAATGTCCTAAGCGCTGGTTAGCCTACCCAGAACTTCCCCGCACTCCCCAAGGGAAGATTCAATTGGCGGATTTGTTCAAGGGGAAGGATTGTCCGCCTCCCGCCGATAAATAGCGGTTGTACTGGCTTGATCGACAGGCATCAGGACAATTTGGTTGAGGTTCACATGGGCAGGGCGCGTTGCCGCAAAGAGCACCACTTCCGCCACATCCGCGGCTGTGAGGGGGGTCATCCCTCGATAGACGGCGGCAGCGCGTTGGCGATCGCCATGGAAGCGCACCTCGCTAAATTCAGTTACTACCATGCCCGGATCCACCTCGGTCACTCGGATCGGCGTGCCCAAAAGATCCAGCCGCAGTGCCTGACTGAGGGCTTGCACCGCTGCTTTGGTAGCGCAATAGACATGTCCCCCCGGGTAAACTTGGTGACCGGCAATCGAACCAATGTTGATGATGTGCCCCTGCTGTTGCTCGATCATCTGGGGCAAAATTGCTCGGCTGACGTAAAGAAGCCCCTTGAGGTTCGTGTCAATCATCTCCTCCCAGTCGTTGACATCGGCCACTGCAAAAGGCTCCAGCCCCCGACTCAAACCGGCGTTGTTAATGAGGATGTGCACCTTGGCCATCTCCGCTGGCAGAGCTGCTAGGGCTGCCAACACTTGCCCGCGATCGCGCACATCCACCGTCTGAGTCACCACGTTGGGGTGTCCCTGCTGCTGGAGCCGCTCTTTTAAGGCCGCGAGGCGATCCTGGCGCCGTGCCCAAAGAATCAGGCGTGCCCCCGCTGCAGCAAACGCTTCGGCACAGGCCGCACCAATGCCACTACTTGCACCCGTAATCAAGACGCACTGTCCACTAATCATGGCAATTCTCCTGCTTGCCCACTGATAAAGCGATCGCTGGCGTCACCGTAGCAGTCTTGCCATGCAGTCCAATTAAGGGGAGTTCCCTCCAGCAAAAACGGCTGTGGGCGATCGCTCCACCACTGATTGTGCCCTAGGGTCAGCGTTGCCAAAAAGGCTTCCCCGCGCAGCGTCGTCAGCAGAAGTTGATTCTGGGCACCGATGACATTGTGCTCCAGCCGCCAATCCCGAGAGACCACGGTGAGGGGTTCCCCCGTCTCCGGTGGGGTAATTGTGCGGGGCTGGGGATCCCGCACGCCAATTTGGGCACCTGCATTTTCCCATATCCAATTGTTGCGCAGCGTTACATTAGCAGCGGCCCAACCAAAGATGCCGGGGGTCTGCAAATAGTTGGGGGCAATCGTGTAATTGTAGGCAATCAGGGAGTGTTCAACCGTCACTGGGCCGGTACCCGCTTCAATGAACAGGCCCACCACCGCATTCCCGATCAATTGGGCGTGGCGAATCTGCACCTGTTGGTTATCGGTATCCAGCCATAATCCCGCTGCTTGGTTGGCGATCGCCCGGTAACCCTCAAAGGTAGCTCGCCGCAGATGAAAATACTTTTCGCCCGCATCCCAGTCGTAAAAGTCCACCCAGCCCCCCCGCCAGTTATTCCCCTTCACCAAGACATCTTTGACCGTTAAATCCCGCAGGTTTACCCCTGCCATCCCCCGCCAGCCATTCTTTAAAAAGCGACTGTGCTCAATCCGGAGGCGATCGCCGTTGTGCATCTCAAGGCCCCCCCAGTTGTTGCCCCAAAACGTGCAGTGACGCACCGTAATGTCCTGCGTGCCCTCCAAGCGCAGGGCTTGGCTAAACGTACCGCCATAATGCTCAAAGCGCAGCCCCTCCAACGTAATGTGGGCACTATTGTCCAACCGCAGGGCCTCCCGCTCGACGGTCACCTCTAATTCTGTTGGATCACCCCCCGTCGGCAAGGCCACGTAGAGAAACCCCGCCGCTTCATCCACATAAAAATCATTGCCCTGGAGATCCGTGAGAGCCAGCCGTTGCTGCAGCGGTGTCTCCCCCCGCCAAACCATTTCCCCTCGCTGTGCTAGCGTCGGTAACTCAATGCCATAGGCCGTCCACGGGTTACCTGAGAAGCCCCAGCGGTGCGGCCACGGATGCCGATAGTGTTGCAGGCCGTGCTCGTTTCTGAGCCACTGCCAGTCGTGCCACTGGATACTCCCCCGCAAGATGACCCGATCGGGCTCCTCGGCGACCAAGCGTAAGGGCGTGCGATGATTCGCAAGGGTGCCCAAGGCTTCGCGGTAAATGCCATTGCGAATGTAAATTTCCACGGGGCGATCCGGGTGCGCTTGAACCCAGTCAAGAGCCGCCCGAATCGTCTGAAACGGTGCCGCCACAGGGTGCCGTTGCCCATCCAATGCTGCTGGGTGGTGGGAATTGACCTCCAAGCGCAGGGGGACGGTTGCCCTACCAACAACCGGCAACAACATCGCCACCAAACCCAAAAGCAGCAGGGTGCAGGCTGTTGACCAGCGCATTAGCGCCCGCTACCGGCAACGTAGGGAACCCACAGAGCCAGTGCTGCCACCAATATCAACAGGAGCCCCAAAGGCAGTTGAATCGACTGCCACACGAGGAAACGCAGTGAGACCGCCGTTGCATTCTGCACCGAAAACAGGGCGATCGCCCCCATGCTGAGAGTAAACAGCAAAAATAGTAGCAGCCGCTGCATCCTTTATTTTCCTTCCCCTCTTTCCGCTTGCCGGATCATTTCCTCCGTTTTATGGTAACGGTTATAAGTTGAAAAGCCCGTAAATAAGCCTTTAACGAAGTTATCAATTTGTGCGCGGCTAGAGGCACTCACCGTACTCAGGGGAGCTGGTAAAAAGCGATCGCCAAAACCAATGAACACCAGCACCACCACCAACACCGGCACAAACAGATCTCTCACTCGCATGGAATTGCCCTCCGCATTGACCGGGGTGAGAATCCCTCCGATTGCTTTCAAGTTAGCAAAAAGGAGAGCGTTTCTGAAAAATCCTTATCCTTAGGACAAGCCCCGCGATATACTGGTGGGCGCTGATTTAATGGGCACTATGGTGGAATTAACCACATCAGCAGTTCAAGAACTAGAGCGATTACAGGCACACCAAGGTAAACAAGCCAGCAGCGTTTTTCGGATTCAGGTACAGCCCAGTCCGTGCGGGGACTGGAGCTATGTCTTGGCTTTGGTGAGCGAGCCAGAGCCCACCGATGTGGTAACCCACTCCCAAGGCTGGACAATTGCCGTCGCGGCAGAGCATGTGTCTGTCTTGAAAGGACTGCGAGTGGACTACATCGAGGATTTGATGGGGGGAGCCTTTCGTTTTCACAACCCCAACGCTAGTCAAACCTGCGGCTGTGGCATGGCCTTCAAGGTTCGCCCTCAAGAGGGTGACAATCAATAAACTTCAAGAAATGGGTTAATCAGGCATGGGAAATACCTTTGGCCACTTGTTTCGCGTCACAACGTTTGGGGAGTCCCACGGGGGAGGGGTCGGCGTCGTCGTGGATGGCTGCCCCCCCCAACTGGAGCTGAGCGAGGCAGATATTCAAAAGGAGTTAGACCGCCGTCGCCCCGGGCAAAGTCGCCTCACCACGCCGCGTCAGGAGAGCGATCGCTGCGAAATTCTCGCCGGTGTCTTTCAGGGCAAAACCTTGGGAACGCCCATTGCCATTTTGGTGCGCAACAACGATCCCCGTCCTGAGGACTACGCCGAAATGGCGCAGGTCTATCGTCCCTCCCATGCTGATGCTACCTACGACGGCAAGTACGGCATTCGCAACTGGCAGGGGGGAGGACGCTCCTCAGCGCGGGAAACGATTGGTCGGGTTGCTGCTGGGGCGATCGCCCGCAAAATTTTAGCCCAAGTGGCTGGCATTGAAATTATTGCCTACGTCAAGCGGGTCAAGGACATTGAAGCCAACGTTGATACAGATACCGTCACGGCGGCGGCGGTGGAAGCCAATATCATGCGCTGCCCCGATGCCGCCACCGCTGAACGGATGATTGCCCTCGTTGATCAAATTCGCCGTCAAGCCAACTCCGTTGGGGGGGTCATCGAATGTGTTGCCCGTAACGTTCCCGTTGGCTTAGGCTCACCCGTTTTTGACAAGTTAGAGGCTGACCTCGCCAAGGCAGTGATGTCTTTGCCGGCCAGCAAAGGCTTTGAAATTGGCTCTGGCTTTGCGGGTACCCTGCTCACGGGTCTAGAGCACAACGATGAATTCTATACCGATGAAACAGGGCGACTCCGCACCCGCACCAACCGGTCAGGGGGCATCCAAGGCGGCATTTCCAACGGTGAAAACATCATCCTGCGGGTGGCCTTCAAGCCAACTGCCACAATTGGCCAACGCCAAAAAACTGTAAATCAGGCTGGGGAAGAAACAATCTTAGCGGCAAAGGGGCGGCATGATCCCTGTGTGTTACCGCGTGCCGTGCCCATGGTTGAGGCCATGGTAGCACTCGTCCTCTGCGACCACCTGCTACGGGATTATGCCCAGTGTCACTTACTGCCCCGCGCCAATTTCCTAGCGACGGCGGTTGAGGGCAATGAGTAAGCGCAGGATGAAAATAAACAGGTTGATGTAGGTCAAGTACATCGATAGCGCTGCCAACAGGTACTGATCATCCCGGTAGGTACGCGGCAGAACAAAAAAGTCCACCACCGCTGCCCCGACAAACAGCACCACGCCAACACCGGAGATGGCAATTTCTAGGAAGGTAGGCGTAAAAACACCAAAGAAGCTAAACAGCAGTTGGGCAACCAGCACCACCAGCAGGGCAATAATCCCCAATTGGACTGTTTTCGCAAGGGCAAAGCCATCCCGCTCTGACAAATTCGAGCCAATGGGACTCGCCGCCATAAAGGTAATGCCACAGCCTGCCGCGGCAATGATCATGCCCATCATGCCCACTGTGTTCAGGGCAACATAGATCAGACCCGCAAGAGTATAGCCACTGAGGAGACTGTAGGTGGCCAGCAGGGGAACTGCGGCACCATTATTCCCCTTGGCAGCCACACCGCGAGCCACAAAAAAGAGGGCAATTTCAGCAATAATTGCCACGATGAACGTGAACATAAAGATTTGCGGTGCGGTATTGATCACCCCTAAGCCGCCCCAGCTACCCACGGCAGTGAGGACAAGCCCGCCTCCCACAAAGGGAAGGGCATTACGGATTACATTGGGACCAACCAAGGCACTGCTACGGGCTTGGCGAATGGCATCCTGAAAGTTACTAGTACTACTCACGAGGTTCCTCCGAGGGGACTCAATGGATTGCTGGTTGTCTTCTTGGGGACAACCTATCTTCCATTGTGACAAAATTGCTACTTTTAGGCGGGCTGACTGGCAATGATAGCCGGCACTGGCGGCAAGGACAGATCAAGGCTATGACTCTGCGTGAGGACACTCAGGGGCAGGTGCTGGACGTGGGGGTAGTATCCTAACCACTGGCGGGCAAGGCTGGCAAACTGGTCGGGAGAGCCACTGACAAAGAAGTGAACGTGGCCTTTCCTAGCATTTGTTTGCAGCGACAGTACCTCAAGAGCGTGAGCCGTGGCATGGGCAACTGTTGTGGCCGGATCAAGATGATAGACCGAGCTAGGAACGCAGGCTTGGATAATGTGGCGCAGGTGGGGGTAGTGGGTGCAACCATAGACGAGGGTGTCGAGTCCAAACTCCACTAAGGGGGCTAGGGTTTGACGGACAATACGCTGCACACGCTCCCCCCTGAGACAGTTACTCTCCACAAGGGGAACAAACTCAGGGCAGGCCACTTGGGCGATCGCCACCTCTGGGGCATAGGCCTGCAATAGGCGTGCATAGGCACCACTTTTCACGGTGGCAGGCGTGGCAATGACACCGATGCGCTGGCCACGGCTGACCGCTGCTTGGGCTGCGGGTTCAATTAAGCCCAAAATCGGAAAGGGAAATTCGTGGCGCACCTGCTCAAGGGCAAGGGCAGAGCTAGTGTTACAGGCCATAACCGCCATTTTGATGCCGCGCTGCCCCATCCAAGAGAGAATTTCACGCACGTACTGGAGAATTTCACTGCGGCTGCGGATACCGTAGGGGAGTCGTGCTGTATCGCCAAAATACAAAAAAGACTCGGTGGGCAACTGCGCTTGGAGCGCTCGTAAAACTGTTAGACCCCCCACACCGCTATCAAACACACCAATCGTTCCCGCTGGATCACATCCTTGGGCACCCTCGAACCAGTTGTTCACTCTGACCTCACACCAGACCTATGCGAAAGCTAGTGGGCTGCCTAACCACTACAGGCGTGACTAGGCAACCACACTGAAAATCTAGTGCCACTCTAGCAGCTTTTAGCGGTCATGGAATCCATGGACAGGTCACTGCTACAGTAGAAGTCTAGACAAATTGCTGACTACGCAAACTACAAGCGATTTTACCTATGCCTTGGCCAGTGTTCCGTAACTATCGCCAGCAAATTGCCCGCCTTGAAATTACGGGGGCGATCGCCGGCGGCACCCGCAAACGGGTTCTCAAAGCCCTAAAAACCATTGAGGAGCGCGGCTACCCAGCCCTACTGTTACGAATTGACAGTCCCGGTGGTACCGTGGGCGACTCCCAAGAGATCTATGCCGCCCTGAAGCGCCTGCGCTCCAAACTGAAAATTGTCGCCAGCTTTGGCAATATTTCCGCCTCTGGGGGAGTCTATATTGGCATGGGTGCCGAACATATTATGGCCAACCCGGGCACGATTACCGGCAGTATCGGCGTTATTTTACGGGGAAATAACCTGCAACGGCTCCTCGATAAGGTGGGTGTGTCCTTCAAGGTGATTAAGTCGGGTCCCTATAAGGATATTCTGGCCTTTGACCGCGACCTCACGGAAGAAGAGACCCGCATTCTCCAAGAACTCATTGACACCAGCTATTTGCAGTTCGTCCACACAGTTGCCGAGGCTCGCAACTTGGATGTGGAAACAGTGCGCCAGTTTGCCGACGGACGGGTGTTTACCGGTGAGCAGGCACTTGCCTTGGGATTGGTCGATCGCCTCGGCACCGAAGAGGACGCGCGGCGTTGGCTAGCGGAGCTGGCGGGTCTCGATCCAGATAAAGCCAAAGTGCAAACGATTGAGGAACCGAAATCTCCCTTAGCACGGTTGTTGCCGCGGCAGCAGGAGCGCCGACAGTGGCCGTGGCAAGCAGGGCTGGATTGGCTGGAATTTGAAATGGCAACTCATGGGCTTCCCCTGTGGCTCTATCACCCCTAAGCTGGATACAGTAGCCGCATGGAGGAACAAAACGTGGGCTGGCGAGTCCGAGCAATTCGTGGCGCAACCACCGCCACTGAAAACTCTATTCCCGCAATCCGTGAGGCAGTGCTGGAACTCCTCAGCGAAATTGAACGGCGCAATGCCCTTGATTTCTCGGAAGTCATTAGCGTAACGTTTTCCGTGACTCGGGATTTAGATCAAATTTTTCCAGCGGCGATCGCCCGCGAGTGCCCCAATTGGCGTAACATTCCTCTGCTGGATGTGCAGCAAATGCACGTTGAAGGGGGCTTGCCCTACTGTATTCGCTGCCTGATTTACTTCAACACCCCTAATCCGAACCAACCCATTTACCACGCCTACTTGCGTCATGCCCAAAATCTACGGCCTGATCTTGTGGTCAATGGAGGTTACCATCCCCTTGAACTGTCCTCTCATTCTTTGGGCTCCCTATGACCGCTGCTGTACGTGACTACATGACCCCTAACCCCTACACCATTCGCGCCGACGCTGCCATTGCTGACGCGATCCAACTCATGGAAGAAAAGCAGGTGCGCGGTTTACCGGTTGTTGATAGCAATGGTCGGCTGGTGGGGTTGGTTTCAGAGGCAGATTTGATTGTTCGCGAAGCTCCCCTTGAGCCCCCCCTCTACATTACGTTTCTGGGCAGTGTCATCTACTTTGAGTCACCGGAATCCTTTCATCAGCATCTGAAGAAAACCCTTGGCCAACAGGTGCAGGATGTCATGACCCCAAACCCCAAAACGATCTCTGCTGACGCGCCAATTTCGCAAGCGGCTCGCCTGATGGTGACCCACCACATTAGTCGCCTGCCGGTTCTTGATGATCAGGGGCAACTGGTGGGCATTATCAGCCGCCACGATTTACTGCGGGCATTGCATGAGAGTTAGTCCGCCGTGACGTTTGGCAAATTGGCCTGATGTTTAGAATTCTCTTTGGCAGAATCGCCTAAAATAGCGCCAGAGTCGCTGAGGACTGAACCTCAGTCTCTAAGTTCTGAGGAAACATCGCAGGCGCTATGGCAGCATCTTTGGATTTACTTTGGCAGGAGGCACAGCGGGGTGAGGCCAAGGCGATCGCCCAGTTGATGAACCGCACCCTCCAACTCAAGGGAATTCGTGCCTTGGTGCGCCGCCAAGGAGATTGCCTGCAAATTATGTTTGAAGCGGGGCGCTCCTTACCCCCCCAAGCCTGCGTTCAATTTGTTCTCAAAGGTCTTAAACGGCTCGATCCCCAAGGGATTCTCAGGGTGCGCCTGCATGGTCGCCTCGTGGGGGAAGACTGGCCGGAATGGACTCAGACCGTGCAGATCAAGGAGAGCCTACCGGCAGCTTCTCAGCCGCCCTCCACCCTGCCCCAGTCAGCTCCCACTGAAGCCAGTCCCGCTGCGGTAACAGCTTTTAGCCTCAGCCTGTTGGCGATCGCTACCACAGGCGTGGTGGGTTGGGCGCTCCAGAATCAACTCATTGCTGAAGTGAGTCCTGAGCCTTCCCCTGTCGTCACCACACCTGAGCCGAGGGTTCCTGCTGTGCCTGCCCCGCCCCCCGTAGCCGAACGCCGCTTGCGGATCAAAGCCGTTGGCGACATGGTTTTAGGAACGAATTTCCCCAATCATCGCTTGCCTACGGATCCCCAAATCCTCTTTGCCCAAGTGAAACCACAACTCCAAGGGGCAGATATCCTGTTTGGCAACTACGAAAGCACCCTCACCGATTATCCCCATCCCTTCAAAAACACCAGCAGTGGCCGCAGCTTTGCCTTTCGCTCGCCCCCCAGCTATGCCCAACTGCTACGACAGGTCGGGTTTGATGTTTTGAGCGTCGCCAATAACCACAGCTACGACTTCAATGAACAGGGCTTTCGGGATACCATCCGCCACATCAATGGGGCGGGCATGACCGCCGTTGGCGACCTGAATCAAATTGCCTACATTGAAGCCAATGGTCTGACAACTGCGTTCATTGGCTTTGCCACCTACCACGGCCAAAACCGCATCCAAGATCTCAAGGCCGGGGCGGCACTGGTACAACAGGCCAAAAAGAATGCCGATATTGTTGTTGTCAGCTTCCATGGCGGTGCGGAAGGCAGCGATCAAATCCACACCCGCGATCGCACTGAGTATTTTTACGGCGAAGATCGGGGCAATGTGGTGCAATTTGCCCGCACGATGATTGATCACGGCGCGGATTTGATTTTGGGTCATGGCCCCCATGTTCCCCGGGCGCTGGAACTCTATAAAGGTCGCCTCATTGCCTATTCCTTAGGGAACTTTGTGGGCTATCAAACCTTGGGCAGTTATGGCAATTTGGGTAAATCCTTGATCCTTGATGTGGAACTGGATGGCTCCGGACGATTTGTGCAGGGCAAGATTATTCCCGTGCGGATCGATAATCAGGGCATTCCCCACATTGATCAAAACTTTGCCAGCGTCCAACTGATCCGTCGTCTAATTCAGGCGGATTTTCCAAGTACCTCCCTACAAATCGAACGCTTAGGAGAAATTGTTAGTACAGAAGACGCTGCCGCGCAATCTCAATCCAATTAACCCCTGCAGCGTGGCCACAAGGCAACAGAAGCCACAAAGCCACTGGTGAGCACTAAGCAGAGAATTCCACCGCCAACCAGTGAGGTTAAATCCTTCACTTGAGCAAAGCCAAGGCCAAAAAGCCCGATCGCCCCACTAAAGCTGCCAAAATAGAGTCCCATCCCTAAGCCCGAGCGCTGGCTTGGTGATGTCTCCAAGACAAAAGGTAACATACCATTCAAGGCAAGGCTGAAGGCAATGCCCAGCAGGAGCACAACGAACATAAATAAGCTGCCCGGGGTTACCAAAAACAAGGCAAGACCGAGGGCAGTACTGATGAGGCCAAGGATCGTTGCTTTAGCGTTGCCGATGCGGCTGGCAATCTGCCCTGCGGGTAGGGCACTGAAAGCCAAAAGGAAGCTAAACCCCAGTAAACTAGCGGCAACGGAATTTTCCCCCAAATGCAGGGCAAAAAATTGTGACACACTGGCAAAAAGAAAGCGCGAGGCCAATCCTAAACTAATGCCAGTGCCGACAATGGCGATCGCCCCGCGAGGCGGCATGAATGGTAGCCCCTGTTGGGAAGAATGCTGCGGAGTAGTTTTGGGGGTCAGCCATTGTAGGGCTATCCCAGCACCAGCAAGGATACCAGAGCCAATGGCAAAGGTTGACAGCGGCCCTAGGGACAAAATGGCACTATAGGCAGTGAAGCGCAACGCCCCCACTAAATGCTGCACCAAGGTCAGGCCACTGGCAGCAATGGGTAACTTAGGTTGGGGAGTTGCCTGCCCCAGTAACACCATCACCGGACTGCGAAAAATTGCCATCGCCGATGCCCAGAAAATCGTCACCCCAGGTAAAAGCCAACGGCCAAGAGGATGACCACCAAACGTCAGCGCCACCAATGGCAAAAAAAGGAATAGAATGGCGGCCAACCCCACCCCGAGGCGAATCTAAGGAAAACGACTGCCCAACCGCTGTTGCGATAAATCTGAGAGATGCCCAACCAGAGGCTCAATACCTGCCTCTAAGCAATGCTCAAGGATAAGCAGCAAACTGGCCAAGTCTTTCGTGAGGCCAACACTCGTCAATAGCTGCGGCAAATAGAGCGCATAAATCACCCAAGCAAGGGTTATCGCCCCCTGCATTCCAGCTAGACCAAAAACTTGGCGCCAATAGATTTTAGATCTTAATGGCAGCGCACGACTCATAAAACGGGATAACCGTCAGGGCATCGATAGGGAAAACCGCCCCTCCCAAGAGAGGCGGTTCACGACTGAGTGATCTACATCCAGAGTTTGCTGAAATTAGCCGTTGATGCTAGGAGCAATCATGGCCACAGGGGCAGACTCGGCACTGGCCAAATCCAAGGGGAAGTTGTGAGCATTGCGCTCGTGCA
>FWPU01000683.1_pt1 | contig 109313 bp, 105 predicted proteins | sample 2228361 | NCBI WGS metagenome assembly FWPU01 (sample SAMEA103939777, study PRJEB20133) | metagenome | reverse complement strand
ATGGTCATTTCCTTCCAAGGCATAGTACAAGAAGAGATACCTGTCCACGATGTCCCCGAACAGGTGTCCACCATGTCCCCGGTCTGAACATCCCACAGGGAGAGGGGCTGGGGGTGAGGGTTGTTCTCGATTCCCCCCGTTGACGGGGGGAACCTGCAGGAGGGGGTAATCCACCCCACCCCAGCCCTCCCCGTCAACGGCTTACTGCACGACACTTTTTGAGGGAGAAAAGAAAACGGGCGCACACGGGGGTGCGCCCTGCCCAACAGAAGCCGACCTCAGGCACAAGAAAACGGGCGCACACGGGGGTCTGCCCTGCCCAACAGAAGCCGACCTCAGGCACAAGAAAACGGGCGCACACGGGGGTGCGCCCCTACCAAATCGCCTTGCCTGTAGGGGCAGACCCCCGTGTCTGCCCTGCCCAACAGAAGCCGACCTCAGGCACAAGTACGAAAAACTGTCGTGCAGTAAGCCGTCAACGGGGAGGGAGCCACGCACGCCCTGACAACAAGGAGGGAGCCACGCACGCCCTGACAACAAGGAGGGAGCCACTGACTCCTCTCTCCCTCTTTGTATCGCAGGAGTTGGGCGTCCTTGCTCGAACTCTCGCCATAGGATGGTAAGAGGCGCATGGAGGCGAACCTCGACTCAGGAAAGCGCGCCCCCTATGGTGCGGTTGGGGCGCACACTCTGTGCTGGGCTATTGCTGACGGCGTGTGCCTCAATTATCGTGGCGTCTGCAGAGCTGGTGGCACAGACCATCCAAATTGGCATGATGCAGTTGCCCCCTGCGGTGATTGCTCTGCTGTTTGTGGTAGTGTTGGTGAACCGTGGGGTTCGTCGTCTGCGTGAGAGTTGGGCACTCACCCCTGCTGAGTTAGCGGTTGTGTTCATCATGATGTTGTTCGGGGCGATGCTCGCCTCACGAGGGTTGATGGAGCGTCTCATCCCCGCTCAGGTAGGCGTCAGCTACTTTGCTGAAGCGAACCGCTGGGAAACCCTTTATTTCCCTCACATTCACCCTGCAATCGTGCCGTGGGACCCCCAACAGCCCCAGCCAGAGCCACTGGTGCGCCACTTCTATCAGCGTCTGCCCTATGGCGAGGCTCTGCCTTGGGGCGCATGGATACAGTCCACCGCCCGCTGGCTGGTGCTGATTGGAGCGGTCTTTTTCGCCTTTCTCTGTATCAGTGTGCTGTTGCGCAAGCAGTGGGTCGAGAATGAGCGGTTAGCGTTCCCGCTGGTGCAGTTGCCGATGGAGTTGATGCGCGGGGGTGAGTTCTGGAGCAATCGGGGGTTCTGGTTCGGGGCACTCGTGCCCCTGTTTGTGTTCACGCTCAACGGTTTGCATCGGAACTTCCCCACCATCCCCGAAATCACGCTCGTGTTGCCCCTCAAACCCTACTTCGTGAACCCACCCTACGACCAGATAACCTTCTTTTCCATCTACCTTTCGTTTGCAGCAGTGGGCTTCTTCTTTCTCATCCCGACCGAGTTGCTGTTCAGCTTCTGGTTCTTCTACCTGTTGAGCAAGGGTGCAGAGCTGGTGGGGCTGTCGATGGGCATTGATACCCAAGCCAAGCACGCAGCGACCGCAGGATTTGTAAAGTGGCTCTGTTCGGGCGCGTTTTTTGCGGTGGCGGGCTATGTGCTTTACTCAGCGCGTCATCACCTGCGCTCTGTGTGGCGCGTGGCGATTGGTGAAGCACCGCCTCCCCCGCCTGGAAGCGAACTGCTCTCCTACCGAGTAGCGTTCTGGGGGTTAATCGGCTCGTTTATCGTGATTGTGCTGTGGTCGGCTTGGATGGGCATGAGTTGGTGGATAGCGGGCGTGGTGTTTGCGATTTACCTTCTGGTGCAAGGTCTGGTGATGGCGCGCTGTACTGCTGAGGGCGGACTGCTCATCACCGAGGGCTGTTTCACCCCGATGGATGTTATCACGATGGAGAACTATGCCCAACTCTCCCCACGCAACCTAACCGCGATGGCGTTTCTGGATGCGATGCTGTTTCGAGACCTGCGCGGGATTACGCTCACGGGCTATCTGGACGCCCAGAAGTTAGGGGAAGAGGTGCGCTTGCGTCGCCTTCAGGTGTTGAAGGCGATAGGGATTGGTGTGGTGTTTGCGATTTTGGTGGCGTTCGTGTTCCAGTTGTGGCTTCCGTATCAGTATGGCGCGCTGAATCTGTATGGGTATGTCTATCAGCGCCAGCCCATCCAGTTTTTCCAAGAGAATGCGCCCTTTATGGAGGGTGGTGGTGGCGAGGCACAGGTTCCCGCCTTCCGCCCGGTGATGTTCGTGCTGGGCTTTGTATTCACTTTAGTGCTGGCGTGGGGGCGTGCGACCTTCACGGGTTTTCCGTTCCATCCGTTGGGCTTTGCGATGTGCGCCACTTGGGGTGTGATCATCCTCTGGTTCTCGATGTTGGTGGCGTGGCTGATTAAGGTGCCCCTGTTGCGCTATGGCGGGATGCCGATGTATCGTCGGGCGCGCCCATTTTTCTTGGGGATGATTTTTGGCGAGTTCTTCTCCGCAGCGGTCTGGGCACTATTAGCCTTGCTCTTTGGGGTGGAGACGCCAAACTACCCATGGCCCTAACAAGTGTGCTATAATAAGCCACTATGCGGAAAGGTGGTTTCACCTTGATTGAACTGCTGGTGGTGATAGCGATAATCGCTATCCTTGCGGCGATACTCTTTCCCGTATTCGCTCAAGCGCGAGAGCGCGCTCGCATGACCCGGTGCCTCTCGAACGCCCGCCAGCTCTCGATAGCCGTGATGAACTACGCCCAAGATTTTGAAGAGGCGTTTCCCCCTTCCACGAACTATGCGGTGCCGACCAGTGTGCCAGAACGCATCTGGACACGGCTCATTCAGCCTTATGTGAAGGATACTAACATCTTCACCTGTCCCAGTGCCGAGCGCACGGGCTTTCCGACCGACTGGTCTCAGCGAGGCGTTGGCTCCATTGGCTACACTGCAGCGACCGCCTACGACCCCCAAGAGATAGAGGGCTTTGCAGTGCCTGTCTATTTAGCGCAGGTAGACGAATCGGCGCGTACGCCTCTGTTTGGCGACACCGCCAGCGGACCCACCGCCGAGAAGTATCGGGGTTATGTTTTTGACCCGTATGTGGGCGAACCAAACCCACGCGACCCCCGACTGGGAACTCCCCTTGTTGCTGACCGCGACCTCGTGCGCGAGTTGAACCACTTGCCTCCCTCCCGCCTCAAACCGCTCTATGCACGCCACTTTGCCACAGGCGACAATCGTGGGCTGGCAACTCTCATCTTTGCCGATGGGCATGTGAAGGCATACTCTGCCTCCTCTATCTTAGCCCAAGACCGCGGAGCGAACCTCCTCTGGCGATTCCGATAGACCGTTCGGAACGCCACACAAGGGGCGGAAGGACGGGTAGCACGGGTACACTGCCCGTTAACCTTCCCCCCTTGTGCCTTTGAACGCAATTCCTATTCGCTCACTATTGGTGGCTGGGGATTGGGTACTATTTTCGCATGTCCACCGCTAAGTTTCGGACAGAGGTTGTCGCCAATGGATTAGAGGTTCCCTGGGCAATCGCTTTCGCACCCGATGGGCGCATGATTTTCACCGAGCGTCCGGGACGGGTGCGCATGGTCGCAAACGGACGCCTTGTGGAAAGACCTCTCGCTGTGATCGAGGACTGTGTTCAGCGTGGGGAAGGCGGGCTGATGGGGCTGGCACTTCATCCCCAGTTTGCTCGCACCCGATGGCTCTATCTCGCTTACCTCTATGAAGACCGAGGGCTGAAGGTCAAGGTCGTGCGTTACCGAGAGACGGGCAATAGCCTTGTGGAACCGAAAACGATTATCGACAATATCGAGGGAAGTTTCGTTCACGATGGCACTGCACTTGGCTTCGGACCCGACGGAAAACTCTATATCACCACAGGCGATGCGGCAAGGCGCGAACTGGCTCAGCAACTGAACCGCTTGGAGGGCAAGACCCTCCGCCTCAACGAGGATGGTACCATCCCACGCGATAATCCCTTCGTGAACACCCCAAACGCACGCCCCGAAATCTGGTCGTATGGACATCGCAACGCTCAGGGTATCGATTGGCAACCCGGCACAGGGCTGATGTTCCAAACCGAGCATGGACCCTCAGGCTTCGATGGTCCAGGCGGGGGCGATGAAATCAATATTGTCGAGCGAGGCAAGAACTACGGCTGGCACCTGATTCACCATCGGCAGACGCGGGAAGGCATGGAGGCACCGTTGTTAGAATATACTCCTGCGGTTGCACCCGGAGGATGCGCCTTCTATCGGGGTGATAAAATCCGCGAGTGGCGCCACAACCTGTTTGTGGCATGCTTGCGCGGGCAACGGCTCATTCGTATCGTGCTGAATGGACGGCGCGTCATGTCCACCGAAGACCTTTTGGTGAACGAATATGGGCGTCTGCGGGCGGTGGCGTCAGGACCCGATGGCTATCTGTATGTGTCCACCTCCAATCGCGATGGCAGAGGACGCCCCCATCGTGATGATGACCGCATCCTACGACTCGTCCCTGCATGAACGACTACTCGATAGGACACCCCTGCTACAAGTGGCTTGGGCGTCTCGCCCATAAAGCACACGGGCGGGACGCCCGTGCTACAAGTAAGGGCTACACAAAGAGTGGAGCAAACACGAGTGCCACGATGCTCATCAACTTGATGAGGATGTTCATGCTGGGACCAGTGGTGTCCTTGAATGGGTCGCCCACTGTGTCGCCCACTACGGCGGACTTGTGAGCATCGCTCCCTTTTCCGCCTTCGTGCCCTTCTTCGATATATTTTTTGGCGTTGTCCCACGCACCGCCGGCGTTCGCCATCATCAGCCCCGTCACGACGCCCATACCGAGCGCACCGGCAAGGAACCCACCAAGCGCCTCCGCACCTAAGAAGTAGCCTACCAACAGTGGGGCAATCACCGCTATTGCGCCCGGCACTATCATCTCGTGCAGGGCTGCAGTGGTCACGATATCGATACAGCGATTGTAGTCGGGTTTACCCTTGCCCTCCAGTAGACCCAGCTCACGGAACTGGCGTCGTACTTCGGCTACCATCTGGTCGGAGGCGCGCGCCACCGCATTCAGCGTGAGCGCAGCAAACAGGCTGGGCATCGCAATCCCTATCAGAAGCCCAATCAGCGTTTGGGGGTTGGTGAGGTTAATCGCCTCCAGCTTGGTCTGGCTCTGATACGCCGCGAACAGGGCAAGCGCAGTGAGCGCAGCGCTTCCGATTGCGAACCCTTTGCCAATCGCAGCGGTCGTATTGCCCAGCGCATCGAGCTTATCGGTGATACGGCGTACGCTCTCACCAAAGCCTGCTACCTCAGCAATCCCACCCGCGTTGTCGGCAATCGGACCGTAGCTATCGGTGCTCATCACGATACCGATTGTGGCGAGCATGCCAACCCCTGCCAGCGCAATTCCGTACAGACCATTCGTGCTATAAGCAACCCAGATTGCGCCCGCAATCCCCAGCAGGGGAAGAACCGTGCTGAGATAGCCCACCGCCACACCCGAGAGGATGTTGGGCGCGGTGCCGTAGTTCGAGGAGCGCGCAATCATGCGGATGGGCGGACCGCTGGTGTAGTATTGGCTCACACCGCCGATGAAGACCCCTGCAAATAGCCCTGCCAGCACCGCCCAGTAAGGTGCCAACGAGCCGACCATCGTCTGAATGAGCCACGCAGCGCCCACCAAGAAGAGCAAAATCGCCACAATCGTAGAGCCGTTCAGAGCCATCTGAGGGTCCATATTCCGAAAGACTCGTATCGAGAACACCCCGATGACTGAGGCAATCAGCCCCAGCGCAATCAATGCCAACGGCAACACGACATACGACAAGGGACTGCCGTTCGAAACAGCCACACTTGCCCCTATCACCGCCGTTGCCACGACCGAACCGACATAACTCTCGAACAGGTCGGCTCCCATGCCAGCAGTGTCGCCTACATTATCGCCCACATTATCGGCTAACACAGCGGGATTGCGTGGGTCATCTTCGGGAATGCCCGCTTCCACCTTCCCCACGAGGTCGGCTCCCACATCCGCCGCTTTGGTGTAGATACCGCCTCCTACGCGCGCAAACAGCGCAACCGAAGAGGCACCCATCGAGTAGCCCGTCAGGTACTGCACCAGCACCGATAACTCCAGAGGCAGACCGACCAGCACAATTAGCCCGATACCGAGCAAGCCGAGCGCAGCCACCGACAAGCCCATCACCGAGCCACCGGTGAACGCCACCACGAGCGCTTCGCCCATCCCGCCTTGACGCGCCGCTTCGGTGGAGCGCACCCCACTGCGCGTGGACGCTTTCATGCCGATATACCCAGCCAACATCGAGCTGAACGCCCCAAACAGATAGGTGATGCCGATGAGGGGCGCAGTCTCGCGAAACAGATAGGTCAGCACCGCAAAGAGGATTAGGGCAAATATCGTAATGGCTATATATTCGCGCTTCAAGAAGGTCATCGCGCCGTCATGAATCGCTTGCGCATAGGTGCGCATGGTTTCTGTACCATCGGGACGGCGCGCCACTAACCAATAGTTAATGCCTGCTAATAAAATGCCCACACCACCCAGCGCAGGAGCAGTGTAGGGTATGAGTTGAAGAATCTCCATCTGTTCCCTACCTCCTTCCGTATAGTTAGGGCTTTAGCCCAGTAGAGTATACCCTCTAAAGTTCTATCCTTCAGTCTCAAAGCGAGGGTCTTCTTCGGAAGGAGGTTTCTCATACAGTTCGCTACAATAGCGTTGTTGGCTCTCTTGTTCCATTTCGGCAAGCAAACCCCGCTGTTTGCGTGCCAGTAGGTGGTAGCATCGCTCGTCCACCTCCAACGCGCGCCTAAGCAGAGGGAGCCAGCGCGGGTCAGGCTCCAAACGCTCTAAGGTGCTGAGAATCGCTTCGCGCTGTTGTAAAAGTGCCTTGACCTGTTCCCATTCCTCCTGCTCGATCGCCTGCTCGAGGCACAGGCTCAGCATCCAGAAGCTCTGCAACAGGGATTCGATCACGCTTTTACCCACGCAGGCTCACCTTCCCCGCCGGAATAGCGACTTGCTGAACCTCTTGTTGCGAAGCGACAATGTCCCATGCCTCTCGCAGTTCACTCAACAGGTGCACCACATGCTCCGCACGCTCGATGCTGTCCTGAAGGTTCGCCTCGACTAACTGGTTGTACATATAGGTGTAGAGGCGGAAGAGGTTTTCAGCAATCTCCCCGCCCTTTTCGAAGTCGAGGCTACTAATCAGTTCTGCGAGGATACGCTGAGCGCGTTGGAATGCGTGGTTCTGGCGCTCGTACTCTTTCGCCTGCATTGCCTGCACAGCCTCGTTGATGAAGCGGATTGCTCCATCATACAGCATCACAATCAGCCGTGCAGGGGAGGCGGTCTCCACTGCTGTCTCTAAGTATCGTTCAGTACCGTTCACGCCACCATACATCGTTGTTCTCTCCTAAACTGGAACTTCTATTAGCGTCCGAAGGGGTTCGCCATCGGCAAGCTCGCCATCATCGCTTGGAGACGCATGCTCTGAGACTGCATCCGACTGAGCGTGCTTTCCAAGCGGGCAAACTGCTCGCGCAAGGTCTGTTGCTTCCGACTGACCTCTTGGCGTATCGCCTCCATCTGCTCATCGAGCGCTTTCATCTGGTCTTGTAGGGTGTTCTTGGCGATGGTCAGGTCGCCATTGATGAGGTCGGTGACATTTTTGGCGTAGAGGCGCACTTGGTCAGCCACCCCGCGCGTGAAGCGAACGGTTCCATAGGTGCCCGGCTCGGTAGCCGTGATGCGCAGTTGCAGTCCTGCGGTGTTGGGATTGTCCGACCTGCCAGTGAGGAACTGCCCGCGCCCTTCGGCAGGCTCGCCATTAATCGTGCCTGCCACATCCTGCCCCGTAGCTGAGATGGGGTTCGTGCCAATCCCCGAGTTCGTACCGTCCGCTTCTAAGTTCGACACAACGGTGAAACTGTAGGCAGAGCCGTAGTTCTTAGCGGTAATCACCAAGCGACCATTCTCGTCCTTGCTGGCGACCACCAGGTCTTTCAATCGGCTATCGCTGTTGATGCGGGCAATCGTATCGTCGATGTCCGTGCCTTCTGCCAGTGTAATCGAGTATGGCTCGTCGTTGAACATCAGACCGCTGAAAGTAAGGGTTTCGGCTGTAGTGCGCACACCCGTTTGAGCCACGCCTGCGTTAGCCGACGCTTTCGTCGCCACCTGCGTAATCACCACCTCGTAGCCCCCAACCGGCGAGGGGCGCGTGGCGTCGGTGGAGGAGACAAAGGTGACATACGGGTTCGAGGTGGTGCCTTGAGCAACGAAGAGGCTCATCACCCCATTTAGATTCTCGCCCAACTTTTGCATGAAGACGCCTTCGTCGAGGGTGAGTTTGCCATCCTGCCCTAAGGTCACACCTACCTGCGCCAGCACGCGCAAAGTGCCATCCAGACCCTCTATCGGGTTCATGATGCGCTGAATCAGCGAGTCGCGTATCAAGCCGACCGTTGTGTCCCCAAAGAGCAGTCCTGTGCGCATCGTCTCTTTATCGAAGGAGGCGTTCTCTTTTAGGAAGTCCACGATGCTGTTGAAGGCGTCTATAAAACTGCGCACATTCTGTTTCACTGCATCGAGGTTGCGCGAGAGAGTAATCGTGGCGGTTTTGGTGGGGTCGGCACCTTGTAAAGTGAAGGTCACGCCCGGAATCACATCGGTAACCTGGTTTCGGCTCCTGCGGAACTGGAAGCCGTCGACGGTGAACTCGGCATCTTGTGCTTGCACCAGCTCGTTCACATACGCCTGCTGGAGAATGCCCAGATTCTTCAGAATGTTATTGTCGTCCTCGAAAGTGGGGAGCGAACTGCCCCCGTCAATCTTAAGCCGATAGTAAGTAGTACCGTTTTCGGTCTCGGTTTCAATAGAGGCGGTGACTCCTGCGCCTGCGCTGTTAATCTTGCTCACGAGGCTACTAAGGCTATCGGTAGCAAAGTCGACTTCGATCTCAACCCCGTTAATGCGGATAGTGCCTGAGGGAGGATTACTCATTTGGAAGATGTTGGCGAAAGCGGTGGTGGTCTCGCGGAATCGGCTGGAGAGCGCGGCGTTCTCGCGCTGGGTGCGGATGAACTCTTCGTAGGAGACCAGCTTGAGTGTGGGCACAAGAATCATCGAGCCACCGACATCGGCGAGCTGAATCCTGCTGTTCTGCCCTGTTTCGGTAGCGGTGAGTGTGAGGTAGAACTGTCCCCCATCGGCGTTGAGGATGGAGGCGGTGACGCCCGCATTCGCCGAGTTAATCTTGCTGGCAATTGTTTGGAGCGTGTCGTTGGGGTTCACCTCAATAACCTTGCCGTTCACCATGAACTGCCCACTGACCCCCAGCTCGGCGGTGGCAGAGGTATGGGCACCACTGACAATCTTATGCGCTTGCGCCAGCTGGCTAACCCGTACCTGATAAGTGCCCGGAATTGCCTCGGTGGAGGGGCTGACCGTCACGAGGTTGGTATCGGAAGAGCTCCCCTGCAAAATGCTGAATGTGGTGCGAGACGAGAGTGCCCCCGCCGCGGTCTGAAGCGAGCGAACCAGCCCTTGAAACTGGTCGAAGGCGCCCATGCGCGCGTTCAGCTGGTTCTTGCGCGCCATCAACCGCTGAAGCGGGCGCGCCTGCAGTTCCGAGAGCTTCTGGATAATCGCCTCGGTGTCAATCCCCGACGCTAAGCCCGCAAAGTTAATCCCTGTTATGCTTCCGCCAATCATGTTAGACCACCTCGCACGAAATTTTTTTTCTCTGCCGATAGAGGGGCGTACCCCGATTGCGAACCAAGAGAAAAAAATTCGTATGTTCTTCTCTCATCTCGCTTCCGTGCCAGCGCGGAGTCCGACTCCTGTCCTTTGGCGATTATCGGCAACAAGCCGTGCGCACTGGACTCCCAAAAATGCGAGGTTTGACGAAATGCTTTCTCTCGGTTCGCAGTCGGGTTGCCCTCGCAAGCAGTAGAGAAACCAGTTTCGGATGCCGATAATAGCGGGCGATGAGGATTCTATGGGTAGCGGTGCTAATCGGGATGGCACCCACTCTGCTTATGGAGGAGCAAAGAAGAGAGACATCAGTAGAGAAAACGATTTCGGAGGGGCGCTCGATATCTCACGGGCGAGACGCCCGCGCTACGATACGAATTCCAGAAACGGTCTTCGTAGCGTCTGAGCGGTTTCGTCTCGGAGAGATAGCCACGCTGGAAAGCGAAGATACCGAGATAAAGCAACGACTTGCCCAGATAGAACTGGGTGCTTCTCCTGTGCCAGGTTATAAGCGCGCTTTTACACGCTCGCAACTGCTCACGCGCCTTCGACAACATGGCTTCCAGCCCGACCAGTTCCGAATTGAGATGGGTGAGACCATCCAGATAGAACGACGCGCCCAGCCCCTGCAAGCCGAAACTCTGGAACAGTTCGCACGCGAACAGCTGCGCCTGCACACAGGAGCCGACTTCTCGGAATGGAAGTTAGAGAACCCTCCAGCGCCCTTTGCCCTTCCTGAGGGCAGTTTGGAATACAGCGTGGAGGGCACTCCGCGCATGTCCAACACATCTGCGCAGATTGAGGTGGTCGCACGGGTAGAGGGGCAGGTACGCGCGCGCTACCTGCTTCGGTTCCGAGCACCTGCTCAAGCACGCACTCCGCTTGTGCGCACAGGCGAGACGGTTCGAGTATGCGTGAAGGTGGAGGGGCTGGTCGTAGAGGTAATAGGACAAGCGCGCGCTTCGGGAGGGGAGGGAGAGTTTATTCAGGTCTACATTCCCGATACACAAAAAACCCTGCGCGCACGCGTGGTAGAGAAAGGCATCGTGGAGGTATCGCTATGAATCGCGGACTGATTACACTTGGGTTAGCTCTCCTGTGGAGCGGTTTCACTGGCAAGATGTCTCAAACCCTTAGTCCCCTTCCCTCTCACAAGGAGAATGGGGAGCAGGACTCCCCTCTCCCACTGGGAGAGGGGCAGGGGGTGAGGGCTCCACTGGGAGAGGGGCAGGGGGTAAGGGCTGAGACAGCACTGCCCAACCTCGGTGGCTCGCTTTGGACGGAGCGTTCCGAATCGCTCTTTGAGGATTTCAAGGCGCGTCGGGTGGGCGATTTGCTCACGATTGTTGTAGTGGAAAACACCACCGCCTCCGCTCGCGCCGATACCAGCGTTAAAAAGAGCGAGTCAGCATCTACGCAAGCGGGCGTAGGTCCCCTGCTGAACTTCCTCTGGCCCGAGCTGAGTGCAGGTGGGCGAACCGACTCCAGCTCACAAGGCAACACGGCGCGCGCTGGTAACCTCACCACGCGCCTGACAGTCGTGGTCGTGGAGACCTTCCCCAACGGAGTGCTACGCGTGGAGGGCAAACGTACCCTCAAAATCAACGAAGAGACCCAGACCGTCATCTTCACGGGGCTGGTGCGCGTGCGCGATATCCGAGCGGACAACACGGTGCCCTCTTTTGCGATTGCCAACGCCGAAATTTACTTTGAGGGCAAGGGCATCGTGGGCGGTCGTCAGCGTGAGGGCATTATCACGCGCTTCTTCAAGATACTGTTTTGAGGGGGTATCTGATGAAAGCAATCCACTGGCTCCTTTCTGTGCTGATCGTCGCTCTGGTTGGGCTGAGCAACGGGCAATCGACGCCAGTGCGCCTGAAAGATATTGCGCAGATACGCGGGGTGCGCTCCAACCAGCTCATCGGCTACGGCATCGTGGTGGGCTTGGAGGGCACGGGCGATAGCGCAGGCGCGCTCTTCACGCTACAATCCATCAGCAACATGTTGGAGCGGTTCGGGATAACCGTGCCTCCTAACACCATCAAGGTGAAAAATGTCGCTGCAGTGATGGTGACGGCAGAGCTTCCGCCCTTTGCCCGCTTGGGCAACACGCTCGATGTGGTCGTTTCGAGCATCGGGGATGCGCGCTCTTTACAGGGAGGCACGCTTCTGCAGACCCCCCTGCGTGGCGCCGATGGCAAGGTCTATGCGGTGGCGCAAGGACCTATCTCCATCGGGGGCTTCAACTTCGGGGGTGGGGGCAGTCGAGTCCAGCGCAATCACAGCACGGTGGGGCGCATCCCGAACGGCGCACTGATTGAGCAGGAGATTCCCTCTGCCTTCCTCAGCGGCGATAACACGCTTACTATTCAACTCCTCAAACCCGACTTTACTACCGCCGCGCGCGTGGTCAACAGCATCCGCTCTGCTTTCCCCACCCTGCCCGTCCGAGCCTTAGACCCTGCCACCGTTCAGGTGTTCCTTGATGCCCAGCATGCGATAGACCCCGTGATGGTGGTGGCGCAGTTAGAAACCTTACCTGTTATCCCCGACCATACCGCACGCGTGGTGGTCAACGAGCGCACGGGCACGGTGGTGGTGAATGGCGAAGTTCGCATTGCGCCCGTCGCTATTGCCCACGGCGGGATAACCGTACGCGTGCAGACAGTTCTCGAAGTGTCTCAGCCTCCGCCGTTCAGCCCCGGACAGACCCAAGTAGTGCCCCAAACGCAGGTCGATGTCCAGCAAGACCCCGCCCAAATGGTCTACCTGAAGGAAGGAGCATCGGTCGAGTCGCTGGTGAAGGCGTTGAACAGTTTGGGCGTCAGCCCTCGCGACCTGATAGCCATTCTGCAGGCACTCAAATCCGCAGGGGCACTCTACGCAGAGATAGAGGTGCAATGATGAAGATAGGTCTCCCGTTCCAGCTTTCAGTCCTCATCCCCCCAGCCCCCTTATCCCACAAGGAGAAGGAGGAGCCAAACACCCCTCTCCCCCTAAGAGAGGGGCAGGGGGTGAGGGCTGACCGACGCTACCCTGAGCTCTACCGTGCATGCCAGCAGTTCGAATCGGTATTCCTGCTTCAGCTCTGGCGTGCGATGCAGCGCACCATTCCCCGCTCCCAGCAAACCCTTAACTATGCGGAGATGTTCGACTTCACCTTTGCCGAATATCTCTCGATGCAGGGGAGCTTGGGGATTGCCGAACAGCTCTATCAGCAACTCAGTCAGCATCTCGCTGAATCCCAGCAGAAGGAGGCGACACCATGACACGAATCAGTAGCACGGGCGTCCCGCCCGCGTCCTGTTCTGATTGGCACAGCGTGTTTGTTCAAGAGGCTCGGCGTGCTCTGCCTCTTTTAGCCGAGTGGCACGACGCGCTGGTTCGGCGCGACCTCGCCCGAATCGATGCCCTCGCCCAGCGCATCGTGCCCGTGCTGGAGCGCATCGAGCAGGCTCGGGATGCCAACCCCTCGTCCAAATCGCAACCGCCTTCAGAAGAGGTGGTGCGCCTTGCAATGCAGATTGACCAGCTCTTGCAGTCCGCCTACGACATTATCCAGAACGAGCTGGAGTACACCTATGGGCTGATGGCGCTCCTTGTGCGCGCCTGCGAACCCGACCATTACGCTCCCACGGTGGAACGGGGCTTGCCCAACATTTTACTCAACACGGAGGCGTAGCCGATGCCCACCTTCTTTGGGATTGAGCTTGGAATGCGCGCCCTGCGTGCCTTTCAGATTGCATTAGACACAACAGGGCACAATGTGGCGAATGTGAACACGCCAGGCTACACGCGTCGGCGCGTGCGCCTCGCCAACACGCCCGAATGGGCAATCAGCCCCCAACTGCATATCGGCACGGGCGTGATGGCACAGAGCATTCAACGCCTGCGCGACATGATGCTCGAACAGCGGATTAACACGAACGCAGGCGAGTTCGCCCGGCTCGACACCCTATTCCAGCGACTGCGTGAGATCGAAGGGCTATTCAACGAGCCAAGTGAGAGCGGACTCAGCGCACGCTTGAACGCCCTCTTCAATGCCTTCGAAGAACTGGCAACACGCCCCGATAGCATGGCAGCACGCCAACAGGTGCTTCAATCCGCACGCGCCCTCGTGGAGACCTTCCGAAATCTGCATGCAAACATGAGCATGACAGAGAGCCAACTCCAAACCCAGATGACCAGCACCATCCAGGAGGCGAACGAGCTGGCGCGCCAGTTAGCACGACTCAACGAACAGATTCGTTCCGCCCACTCCAGCGGCGCCGAAGCGAGCGACCTGCTCGATCAGCGCGACCGACTGCTCGCGCGCCTAAGCGAACTAATAGGGGCACGCGCCCACTACGCCAACGACGGCAGTGTGATGGTCTATGTCGATGGGCACACACTCGTGCAAGATGGCGCACATTTCCCTTTACCTACCACGCTTGATATTCCGAACCGTGCCCTCGTGAACACCCCTGTGCCGATACGCATCCAGAGCGGGCAACTGCGTGGGCTGATGGACGCCCATGCCAATCTCACGAGCTATCGCAACGACCTCAATACCCTCGCCAGCACCCTCATTAGCGAGGTGAATGCTATTCACTCCACAGGCTACGGTCTGGACAACAACACGGGCTACCTCTTCTTCTCTGGAACCGATGCCAGCGATATCGATCTGCACAGCGACATTTCCGACCCTGCTCGGATTGCAGCCGCCTCGATACCTGATGCTCCCGGAAATGGCGGGGTAGCGCAGGCACTTGCGAACCTACGCAACAGTCCTCTGCCTGCCTTAGGGGGGCTTAGCCCCACGCAATACTACCGCACCCTTATCGGGCGAGTGGGCAACGATGTGCAAGCCTCCAGAAATCGCACCGAATCCCAACAATTAACGGTAGAGCATCTGTACAATTTGCGTGAATCGCTCTCGGGCGTATCGCTGGACGAGGAGGCGGCGAACTTGGTTCGGTTTCAGCGGAGTTATCAGGCAGCAGCGAAGGTGGTCAGCACCTTCGATTCGCTTCTGCAGGATTTATTGCAGTTTGTGGCTCCGCGGTAGCTCGTTTAGTAGCTTGGGTGTCTCGCCCATTTGGCTAATGGGCAGGATGCCTGTGCTACGATAATGTGGCTTGGGCGTCTCGCCCAAGCAAGCGCACGGGCACAATACCCGTGCTACAGGTAGGTGAATACAGATGAGGATTAGTACGAACTGGCAGTTTCGACAGATGGAGCGTACGGTCGAACAGAGTACGCACCGCTTGACCGTGTGGCAACAGCGCGTCAGCACAGGGCGTCGGATTGTCCAGCCTTCGGATGACCCTGTCGGCAGTGTGCATGCGCTGGCACTCCGTCAGCAGATGAGCCAGATTGACCAGTATCAGCGTGCTATCCGTGAGGCACGCACCTTCCTTCAAACGACCGAACAGGCGTTTGCCGATATTGGCGAGGTACTCAATAGCGTCCGCCAGATTGTCACGCAGGGTGCGAACGACACGCTCGATGCGGAAGCGCGCAACACCCTCGCCCAGCAGATACGAAGCCTACGCCAACGCCTGATGCAACTGGGCAACCAGCGCGTGGATGGCGAACGCTACCTGTTCAGCGGGCAAAACCTGCATACCGAGCCATTTGCCCTCGTAGGCGATACCCTCGTCTACAACGGAGACGGCAATCCCTTGCTTGCGCTGATTGCCTCGAACCGCACGATTGCGATGAACTTCTCAGGGGCGCGCATCGCGGACCTCTATAACAAACTCACCGAAATCGAAACGAACCTGATAACAGGCAACTCGCACGCCCTCTCCACCACCGACCTGAACGACATCCAGCAGTTCCAAGCCGAGTTCCAACGCTATCGTGGCGAGGTGGGTGTGCGCCTGAGAGAACTGAGCGACTATGAACAACTCCACACCGCTCGCAAAGACCAACTCACCGAGAGCCTCGCCGAAATTGAGGAGGTAGACCTTGCCGAAGCGATTAGCCACCTGCGTCAAGCAGAACTCAGCTATCAGTCCGCACTCCAAGTGTTCACGCGTGTGCATGCGTTTAACCTGTTCGACTTTCTGCGTGGAGGGTAGTAAATGGAACTAAAAACCTCACGATTCGGTACAATTGAGATAGAGGAGCAAGACATCATCACCTTTCCAGAAGGGTTGGTGGGCTTGAGCCATCTTCGGCAGTTCGTGGTCATTCGACACGGGGATGATAGTCCTTTCCGCTGGCTTCAGTCAGTGGATGACGGCAACTTTGCGCTGTTGATATTGAACCCGTGGTATTTCCGAAGCGATTATGAGATGATTCTCTCGGACGACGACCTCGAACGCCTACACTACTCGGAGGATGCGGTGCTGATTACCTATGTGACGGTGACGATACCGCCGGGCAAACCGCATGCGATGACTGCGAACCTGCTGGCGCCTTTGGTGATTAATGCCACTGCACGCTGTGGGCGTCAGGTAATCTTAGAGGACGAGCGGTATCATACTCGACATCCTGTTCTGCAGGAGTTGTGGCGGACTGCTGAAACCGCCGAGAGCGCAGCGTGAGGTCCGTCGCCAGGGAGGGCATAGAGCATGTTAGTATTAACACGCAAGGTTAATCAGAGCATTATGATTGGGGACGATATCGAGGTCATCGTGCTGGAGGTGCGCGGGGAACAGGTGCGCCTCGGAATTAAGGCACCTCGCACGGTGGCAGTGCATCGGCGCGAGATTTACGAGGCAATCCAGCAAGAGAACTTGCGCGCTGCGGAAGCCCAACCTCAGGATGTACCCCCTGCCCCCGAAAAACCCCAGAAGAGCCGTTCGGTGCGCTCTGCCTCTTAGAGCCTATTCAGGCAGAACACGCCAGCCGTGCTCGGTCATCTTCGCTTGATAGCCCGTGCCTTCAAGCAGTTGGGATAATGCTTGCTCAATACGAGCCGACTGCACATCCAGCACGACCATCGGCACTGGCTCGCCTCGCTTGGGCGCCCACTCGATCAGCACTTGATAGGTTCCTGCGAGGGTTGCCAGTGCTTCGCTGAGCGGTGCGTTCAACCGCAGGCTTGCCACTTGGGCAGGTGGATTCCCCACTGGCACAAACAGCAACCGCTGTTGTCCCTCCACATCCCACCAGAGGGTGAGCACACGCTCCGAGGGGGTCTGTTGAAGGATAGGAAGGGGGATTTCCAAAGTTTTGCCCGGCTGGAGGGTTCCCCGCCAAATGGGGCGCGCCTGAGGATAAGCACTGTTGGGCGTCTCGGCAAGCAGAAGTGTGGCGGTTGCAGAGCGATTGAGGCTTGCCAGCAAGATGGGCACGACCTCACCGTTGGGCAAGCGACGCCACTCGAAACCAACCCCCGCAGGCACAGGACGCACCTGCTCTACTTCAGGCTTGGAACTGCCAACTCCAAACCCTGCTTCGACCCCGCGTGGGCTCTGCGTGGTGAAGAAGGCTACCAGCAGGAGGCTCGCAGCGACCGCCCCCACAGCCACCCACCTCCACAGCACAATCGGGCGTTGTGCCTCGCGGGCGCGCACATGCGCACGCACATGGGTCATAATGCGCGCATGGAGGTCGTCGGGCACAGGCGGTTCAGGCAAGCGATTCATCTCCTGCCAAATCCCCTTGAGAAACCGATGTTCCCGTGCACATTCGGCACATGTGTTCAGATGCGCTGAGACCGACTCGGCAACCGCCCGGCTCAGCGTCCCATCTAAATAATCATACAGCAAGGTCCGTACCTGCTCACACCGCATCGCTTGCCTCCTCGGTTATATGACCTTCGTCCACTTCAAAAAGTTCCCGATAGGGTTCCAACAGTTCACGCAAGGCATTTCGGGCGCGGTTGAGGCGCGACTTCACTGTGCCCAGCGGTAAGCCCGTCATCTGGGCAATCTCCTCGTAGGGTCGCTCCTCTATATGAAACAGCACGACCACCATCCGCTGATAGTCGGGCAGTTTCTCGATAGCTTCCCTCAGCACTCGCTGGCGCTCCTGCTCCAGCACATGGGCTTCCAGGTCGATGCGCTCGTCGGGGATGGGGCGCTCCATCGCCTCCTCATCCTCTTCGCTCTCTATATCGAGGGTGAGGTGCTGATGTCGCTGTTCGCGCTTGCGAAAATCGTAGAACACATTGCTGACCACTCGGTAGAGCCAAGTGGAGAGTTGCGCCTCACCACGAAACCGTTTGAGCGAGTTGTACATGCGCAGGAAGGTCTCTGCAGCGACATCCGCCGCATCGTCGGGATTGAGCGTGAGCCGATAGGCGTACTGATAGACCTTCTGCTCGTACCGCCGTACCAGCATATCGAAGGCGTTCTCGTCGCCCTCTTTGAACCGCTCGATGAGCAGTTCATCGCTTAGTTCATAGCCTCCCAGCATGGCTCCTCACGCTTCCTGCGCCCGCTTCTCGGATTGCCTGCTGTTCTTCAGTCGATAGCCCGATAGGCGAGTTGCCCTGTTGAAGCGGTTTCGCGTAGACGCGCATCTCCTGACGGCTGTGAATCCCGCTCAGCACAATCCCATCCCCGTGCCGATTGAGCAGTGCAACCGCAAAACTCTGATGCCCCCCGATATCGGGAAAGGCGTCGTAGCGCACAATCCCAACCGCTTGCAAGCAACCGTCTGTTTGACTCTGCAACTGCTGGAGATGGTTCCCGTGTGCCTTGACCACCTCTTCCAGCTGGGCGACGCGTCGCAGGGTTTCATAGAGGGCATGCTCCAGCGACCCCCCATCGGACGCGGTCAAGAGTTGACGCCACCGCCTCTGAAAGGCACGCCATCGCCACGCTTGCCACAGATTCCACACCAAGAGGATTACTACGAGCGCGTACAAGAGCCATACCGCTTCCGCCTGGCTTGCCCACACTCCAAACTGCCCATCCATCGGTGCACGAATTGTACCTGTTAGCAAGGATGTTCAAAATTTCGTAGTACGGGCATCCTGCCCATTAGCCCAACCGTAGCACGGGCGTCCCGCCCGTGTGCTAAATGGGCAAGGATACCCAAGCCACTTTTTTGAACAACCTCCCTCTTAACACCCTGATAAGGGTACACGAGTCAGGTTCACTTTCCATCGGCCGCCCCACATTTTTCGGAGAACAATTCCCCCCTCCTTAAGGTTCCCCCCGTCAACGGGGGGAACCGAGAAGAAAGTATGGTTCCCCCGTCAACGGGGGGAACCGAAAAAAGAAAGTATGGTTCCCCCGTCAACGGGGGGAACCGAAAAAAGAAAGTATGGTTCCCCCGTCAACGGGGGGAACCGAAAAAAGAAAGTATGGTTCCCCCGTCAACGGGGGGGAACCGAGAAGAAAGTATGGTTCCCCCGTCAACGGGGGGAACCGAAAAAAGAAAGTATGGTTCCCCCGTCAACGGGGGGAACCGAGAAGAAAGTATGGTTCCCCCGTCAACGGGGGGAACCGAAAAAAGAAAGTATGGTTCCCCCCGCTTGCGGGGGGAACCTACAGGAGGGGGGATGAAACTCCTGCGGAAAATTATGCGTTCGCCTTCGAAACTGAACCCATCTTGTGTACCCTTATCAGCTCTTAACCCCTCCTTAATGAAGGAGCAGGGTACAATTCAGTAGGGCAACGCCCCGAAAGGAGGTAACGATGATGCGGATAAAGAGTGCTTTGTGGATAGCAGTGGCAGGATTAATGCTCTCCACCGCCTCTGCCCAGGTAGTGCTGGGGAATGGAGTGGGCGGTGTGCGCGCTGTGAACGCTTTAGCTCAGATTAGTACCGCAGAGAACCCGCTGGAATGGAGCCGACGCGATTTCCAAGATGCTACTAACAACGAGACTTTCGGCTTCTGGCCCGCCTACACCATTCAGGTCGGTCAGTCTCTGTATGACTGGAATGGTGAACTCGTTGGTCTAAGCCCATCCTCAGACCCTGTTACGATTACGACTGTGGAGAGCCTTAGAAATCGCTCTCAATTGCCCTGGCCTGCCAGTTTCACCATCCCCCAGTACCTGTTCCGTCAGGGCGGTGTGTACACTAACCGCAACAACGCTGGCGACCACGGCGTGATTGGCACGGCGTGGATTAAGTACGAACTGGACACCAGCAACCCCAACGGCTGGAATGTGCGCAAAATCCAAGTGTTCGCTTGGGATGTGCGCGACCTCGTACACCAGTCTAGCCCTACCAAGACGCGCTCTTTCTCGGATACCGCGGCACCCCAGCGCATCGACATCTATGTCGCCAGCACCGACAGCAACCCTTCCGCCAGCCCAGAGGGCAACCCTGACTGGACTTTTGTTGGCACGCTGAGCAAGGCAGACGGAACCCTGCCGAATGTGTGCCAGTGGGACCCCAACACGGGCAACACCTTCGGGGAGCCTCCCCAAGCAACTATCGACTTCATCAGCGGGAACAACCCTGCAGGGATTGCCTTCCACCAAGACCCCACCAACGAGATTTGGTACTCCACGCTGACCGTATCGGGTCAGTCGGGCGTGCGGTATGTGGCGTTGGTGATTCCTGAGGGCAACCAGTACGGCGCCGACCCCGACCTGAACGCCAGCAGCCGAACCACTACCAGCTTACGCTACACAAACATCACCGATGTACGCGTGATTGCGGGCACTGCGGTTGAGGGCGATGTGAACGGCGATGGCTGTGTGGACGACGCCGACCTGTTGGCGGTGCTGTTTGCCTTCGGGAGCACTGGCTCTGGTCTCCCAGAGGATGTGAACGGGGACGGCGTGGTCGATGACGCTGACCTGCTAACGGTGCTGTTCAACTTCGGAAGCGGTTGCTAAGCGAGGGATGTATCAAGGGGATATGCGTTTGTCCCCCCTCCTGTAGGTTCCCCCCGCAAGCGGGGGGAACCATTCAATTTTTTTCGGTTCCCCTCGTTGACGGGCTGACAAGGGTACACAAGATGGGTTCAGTTTCGGAAGCGAACCCCCTCTTTTCCGCAAGGGTTTCATCCCCCCTCCTGTAGGTTCCCCCCGTTGACGGGGGAACCATACTTTCTTCTCGGTTCCCCCCGTTGACGGGGGAACCATACTTTCTTCTCGGTTCCCCCCGTTGATGGGGGAACCATACTTTCTTCTCGGTTCCCCCCGTTGACGGGGGAACCATACTTTCTTCTCGGTTCCCCCCGTTGATGGGGGAACCATACTTTCTTCTCGGTTCCCCCCGTTGACGGGGGGAACCTTAAGGAGGGGGGAATTACCTGCCGAAAAATGTGAGCGAACCGATGGAAAGTGAACCTGAACCGCGTACTCTTATCAGCGGGGTGGTTGATGATGCCGACCTACTCAAGGTGCTGGTTAACTTCGGCAGTGGATTTCCTCTCTTTCCCCGAACAAGTCATACACATCAGCATCCGTAATGCGCACCTGCACGAAAGTGCCCGGTGAAGCGGTGCAGTTGCGCACATAGACCAGCCCATCGACCTCTGGCGCATCGCGGTGGCTTCTGCCGATGGCATAGCGTCCATCTTCCGTTGCGCCCTCGATGAGCACGCGCATCGTTCTGCCCACCCACATCCGATTGCGCGCCAGCGAGATGGGCTGTTGCGCCCGCATCAACCTATCGAACCGTTCTCGCTTGACCCGAAATGGCACTTGGTCGGGCATCTCAGCGGATGGCGTGCCCTTCTCCCGCGAGTAAATGAATGCTCCCACTCGGTCTATCTGTGCCTCTTGGAGGAAGTTTAGCAGGTTCTCAAACTCGGCTTCCGTCTCGCCTGGAAAGCCCACGATGAAGGTCGTGCGAATCGCAATATCGGGCATCGCCTCACGCAGTTTACGAATCATCTTCAGGTAGGTCGTGCCGTTGCCCGGACGACGCATCGCCCGCAAGATGCGTGCGTCGGCATGCTGAAGGGGCACATCCAGATAGGGCACTACCTTCGGCGTGGTCGCCATCGTCTCGATAAGCGTATCCGTGACGCGCGAGGGATAGGCATAATGAATGCGTATCCACTCAATCCCCTCCACTTGGGAGAGTTCACGGAGCAGGGTGGGGAGCATAAACTGCTTGTAGAGGTCATAACCGTACTGTGTGGTGTCTTGGGCGATGAGGTTAATTTCTTTGGCACCGTTCTGGGCGAGCCAGCGCGCCTCCGCAAGCACGCGTTCAAGAGGCTTGCTCACATGCCGACCCCGAAACGAGGGGATAGTGCAGAAGGTGCATTTGTGATCGCACCCTTCGGACACTTTGAGGTAAGCCGACCATGGGGTTCGGCTGATCAGGCGGGTGGGCACATCTGCCCAGCGGTGCTGAGGGGGTTGGATATCGAAAAGGGACTGAGTGCGACTGCGTACCGTGTCGACCAGCTCGGCAAAACGCGCCATCTGCCCCACGCCCACGAATGCGTCTACTTCGGGGAACTGGCTTTGCAGTTGCTCGCCCATGCGCTGAACCATACAGCCCGCCACAATCACGCGCCCGACCTTGCCCGCCTTCTTCTGGCGCAGAACCTCGCGGATAACCTGAAAGCCCTCTTGCTTGGCAGGTTCAATAAACCCACAAGTGTTAATAATCACCACATCGGCATAGTCGCTCTGGGCGTCGAGGCGGTAGCCTGCCTGCCGAAGCACGCCCGCAATCTCCTCGGAGTCCACCTCGTTCTTGGCACATCCGAGCGTTATGATGCGCACCACCGAGCGCGTTGGGGCAGAAGGTGCCACTCGGAGTGCAGGGAAAACCGTTTTGCGAGGCTGATTCTTATCGTTCATTGCGGTTATAGCTCATCAGGATACCCTTGCTCGATTAGCTCCACGCAGGCATGGGCGAGGGCGACCGCCTCACGCCCATCGGTGCCATCAAACAGCAATGGCTCGTCGTAGAGGATGGCACGGGCGAAGTTCTGCAGTTCCCAGAAGTAGGGTTCGGGTGTGCCCACTTCCTCTGTGCTCAGCGCTGCGGAATCGCCCTTGCGAGTGCGATACTGAATAGTGCCTCTGAATCCCGTGTGCTCCAGTGTGCCCTCTGTGCCGACAATTCGCACTTGGTAGTTTCCCAGCGTGTCGAGGATGCTGGATTCGATTTGGGCAATCGCTCCGCTTTCAAAGCGCAAAAGCCCTTGCCAGTGTTGCGTATAGCCTGCGGATGGGAAAAGGCGAAACCCTTGAGCCGAGACTGGCTTCAGGGAACCGCCGAGCCAGCGCAGATAGTCCAGTTCATGCACATTCATCTCGACGATCACACCACCGCTCTTAGCGAACTCCCTACGCCAGCCCGTTCCGAAGATACCGATGTCGTCGCCCGTGCGTCGGATGGAGAAGGCAAGCGGTTCGCCTATCACCCCTGCCGAGAGCCACTGCTTGGACTGCCAGAAGAGTGGGAAAAGGCGCAGAACCTGCCCGACCATCAGCAGGCGTTGCGCGCGCTGTGCCGATTCCAGTATCGCATCGCAATCCTCTAAAAAGACCGCCATCGGCTTCTCACAGAACACATGCTTGCCACTGGCAAACGCTTGCTCGCACAGTTCCCGATGAGTAAAGGGTGGCGTGGCAACCATTACTGCTTGAGCCTCTGTGTCTTCCCAGACCGCCTCCAAAGAGGGGTACAACGAGAGGTTCAGTTCCTGTGCCAAAGCCTGAGCCGATTCGGGCAGGGTATCGAATATGCCCATCAAGCGGATTTCAGGCACCTGAACGGCTTGGCGCGCCAGATGACGACCGATACCGCCCGCACCAATGAGGGCAATCCCCACCTGTACGCTCATGGCTTACTCCAAGCGTGGCGAGATGACCACATAGCGGTTCGGCTCCTCACCCTCGCTGTAGGTGTAGACCTCCATATCGTCTTTGAGGGTCTGGTGAACAATGCGTCGTTCGTGAGCGGGCATCGGGGGGAGCACTGCCTCTTCGCGTCGGCGTTTCACCTCGTTGGCAATTGCCAGCACCTGATTGCGGAGGCGTTCAGCGCGTCGGCGTCGCCAGCCAGCACAATCCAGCAATAGGCGCACATGGGGGTCTATCTTATACGCAACGATGGAGTTCAGCAAGTACTGCAGTTTGGCAAGCACCTCCCCTTCCTTACCGATTAGCTGAGGGGCGTCACGCCCCACAATCTCCACCTCCACATAGCGGTTATGGTTCCCCCGGTAGACCGCCTGCACACGGATGGGCAGTTTTCGTATAAGATGGTCGATATAGTCCGCAACGCGTCGTGCCACCTCGGGAGTAACGACATAGTCAGGCTGAGGCTCCTCTTCCACTTCATACCCAGTCGCAGGAGAAGCTTCTACAAGGGTCGCACGCACGCGGGCGGGCGTAATGGCGATGCCCAGTAAGCCCCGCACGCCCTCCTCTAACACCTCGAACATCACCTGCTTAGGGTCTTCCACCCCTAAAGCGGCGAGTGCCTTCTGCTTTGCTTCCTCCACCGTATTGCCTGTTACCTCGATCGATTTCATACGATGTGCCTCCTTCAGTTCGTTCTTATTGCGGGCAGAGTGCCCGCGCTACAGTCGCTTGGGCGTCTCGCCCAAGCACACGGGCGGGACGCCCGTGCTACAGTTTTCTTACTTCCGCTTCGATCGCTTCTTGGGAGGTTGATAGCCCCGCTTCTTGTTTGCTTGGGGAGCGCCGTTCTTTTCCTCGTCTTCCTGCTCCACTACGGGTACCAACTCCGGCACAGGTTTGCGCATATAGAGCTTGTAATGGATGGTATAGAACACATTCGTCAGCATCCAGTACAAGATAAACGCTGAAGGGAACCGCCACGCCCAAAACATCACGACCAACATCACAGTGGTGATAAGTGCCATCGTCTTTTGCATTTGCGCCTGAGTGGGGTCGGTGATAGTCAGTCGGCTGGTGAGGTACATGCTGATGGCGTAGATGAGCATTAGGGGCGCGTCGAACTGCCCTAAATGCGCCGCGACATAGCCAGGAAAACGCTCTGCAAAGTCAGGATTCATCCAAAGGAAATGCCCCTTCTGGAACTGCACCTGGTAGAGCAGGAACATGTTGTACATCCAGATGAGGAAGGGAATCGGGATGAGCGCATAGAGACACCCTGAAAAGGGGTTGACTCCATATTTCTTGTAGAGGTTCATCATGCGCATCTGCAGTTCCTGCCCTGAATATTTCTGTTGCAGTTCCTGCAGTTTGGGCGCAATCTGCATCATTTTGCGCATGCTGGCGAACTGTTTGTTCGTGAGCGGAATCAAGATAAGGCGCACCAGCCCTGCGATGGTCACGATAGCCAGCATATAGCTGTAGTCCTTGCGTCCAAAGAGCGCAACCAGGGTGTCGATAATCCGATAGGACCAGAACTGGCGGTTATACTGGTCTATCTCCTGCCCCACCTTTTGAAGGAGAGCGCGTCCCTCGCGCCGAAAGATTTCGGTGTGGGCGTAGAACTCCTCCATCTGGCGAAGGCGATTGTAGGCTTCACGAGCGTTCTGTTGGTCTTCGTAGAAGATTTTCGCTTCTAACAGAAGTCCAATCGCCCCTAATTCGGTACCGCGAAAGCGAGTGGCTAATCCGCTCGCCAGTCGTGAGGCTTCCACATATTCTTTATCGGCTCGCAGGCGTTCAATATCGGCAATAATCTGTTCTGCAGGCTTGTCGCTGACGGGTGGCTGTCGGAAGTAGCTGAAACTCATGATGACCACCAGCCAGATGACCATCGAGATGAACATCACCTGCATAAACAGTTTCCGCTGATCAATATCGGGTTGCTGTGCCATAGAAACTCCTCATTTCGGTCTTGTTGGTTCGGGCACGGGGTCGTATCCGCCTGGGCTGAACGGGTGACAGCGCGCAATCCGCTTTAGCCCCAGCCAGATGCCTTTGAGTGCGCCATAGTGTTGGATGGCTTCCAAAGTATACTGCGAGCAGGTGGGATAGAATCGGCAAGTGCGCGGGGTGTAGCGCGACACTCGCTGGTAGAGCCGAATGCAGGCGATGCAGAACCGTGCGACGATGCTCATGCCTGTGCCTCCTTCGATAGCAGTTGCAGGCTTTCCAAAGCCTCTTGCACTTGCCGAAAGAGCTGGGGGAATGGCATCTGAAGCGCAGGCTCCCGCGCCACCACCACGAGGTCGTAGCCGGGTGCTATGTAATCCCACAGGGGGCGTAGCACGGCGCGGAGCCGACGCTTGGCACGATTGCGCTCGACATGCGTATCGAACCGTCGCCCTGCCACGAACCCGATCCTGCTTGGCTGGTCATCTCCACGCAAGTAGGCGTACAGCATAAAAGCGTCTTTCACAACCCGTTGCCCCTTCTCGTAAACTTGCTGGAATGCTTGGCGATTTCGAAGGCGTCCTGCACGCGGAAGCATGCTAATCAACCGTTAGTCGCCAGCGCCCCTTGAGTCGGCGACGCTTGAGCACATTGCGCCCATCTTTCGTGCGCATCCGACGCCGAAAGCCATGCACTTTATGCCGATGACGGTTGTTCGGTTGATAAGTTCGCTTCATAACCTGATTGACCTCCGTTCCTAAGATTGTACCCCATAACACCCCTCTTGGGTATACTGGGTTTGGTGAGAACATGGTCACCATTCCCGAAATCACCTTGATTGATGAGGACGACATCCCGATGGAAAATATCTATCATCGCCACCAGCAACAACTGCTGTTGGAGAGCCTGCACCACCACTGGAAAGACCGCAGCGACTTTTTGCGGCCGCCAACATGTTCGTTTACTACAGCCGACGCCAAGCCGAGAACATCCTCAACGGCGATACCACCGAGTACCGCGGTCCCGACTTCTTTGTGGTGCTGGATGTGGACTTCCACAAGAAGCGCACTTGTTGGGTCGTGTGGGAAGAGGATGGGCGTTATCCCGATGTTATCTTGGAAATTCTATCCCCCAGTACCGCTCAGGTCGACCGCACTGAAAAGAAAGAACTCTACGCAAAGGTGTTCGGTACAGAGGAATATTTCCTTCTGGACTTCGAGAGAAAACAGTTGGAAGGCTACGAGCTGATGAGGGGAGAGTATCAGCCCATCATCCCGAACGAACGAGGCTGGCTGTGGAGTGCGAAGTTAGGGCTATGGCTGGGATTCTGGCGCGGCACCTACTTAGGACGTGAAGAGGAGTGGCTTCGCTTCTTCACTCCAGAGGGTGAACTGGTATTGACAGGTGAAGAGGAGGCTCAACGCTTAGCTGAGGAAGCACGCCTGATGGCAGAAATGGCATATCAACGCGCCGAGCAGGAACGCCAACGCGCTGAGCAAGAACGCCAACGCGCTGAAAAGGCTCTGCATCAGGCAGAAGTCGAGCGCCAAGCCCGCGAACGCGCCGAAGCCGAACTGGAGCGCTTACGCCAGCTAATCGCTGAAAAAGACATCCAACCGAACATCTGAGCTACTAAAAAGCCGAGAGGAATCCCCTCCCACTCCGTCGAACAGGTTATCCTTATGACGATAAGGAGACAGGCTATGAGATACCGAATCGTTATTCTTCTGGCACTGGTAGGAGCTGTATTGTGTGGAGCATTTGCTCAGCCGAACCACTCGCTACGCATCGACACTCAGCTTACCGCCCAGTTAGAGACAGAGGCGCCGGGAGTTCTGTTCTACTATGAGGGACCCGACATTCGGCGCATTTGGGGCGTTCCGTTTGCCTACGGTGATAGCCCTGAAAGTACTGCCCAGACCTTTGTGAACCGCTATGGCACTCTGTTCACGCGGGGTACAAGCCAACTACGCTTCACCCACACGCAGGATGTGATGCGCGGGAAGTTCACCGCTGTCTACTTCCAGCAGGAGCTGGATGGCATCCCAGTGGACAAAGGGGAACTGACCATGCTGGTGTTGAACCGCGAGGACTATCCCCTTGTGCTTGTTAGCAACGCCGTGCGCCCAGTGGAGCCTATCATCACCACCCCGAAACTCGCTCAAGAACAAGCGGTCGAGTTCGTCCTCAAGGCACACCCAGACCTCCATCTTGATAGCAAACCTGAACTGGTGGTGTATCTCGGTGAGGTGGAGACCCATCTTGCATGGGCGTTTAGCGTCGATAACCACATGCTCGAGGCGCCAGAGCGGTACCGTGTATTTGTGGACGCTCATACAGGGGCAATCTTGGAGTGGCGTTCGGAAGTGTACTATCAAGATATTCAAGGGCAGGTGCGCGGGTATGCAACGCCTGGTTTGCGCCCTGATTCAACCGCTAATCCTCCCGTAGTGATGCCCTTAGAGCGTCTGCGTGTAAGTATCGTTGGGGGACCGTTTACCTACACCGATACGGGTGGAATCTTCGGGCTTCCGTTTAGCGGCTCCTCCGCAACGGTGCGCGCAGAGCTTATTGGCACAGGTGTGCGCGTGGCGAACCAAGCGGGCACAACCCTCGTGCTTGACCAAACCGTTTCCCCGCCTGCTACTGTAGACTTCCTATTCAACTCCTCTCCGACCGAGTTTAACACCGCCCAGGTGAACGGCTTTATCCATACCCAGCGCGTTTATGAGTTCGTCAAGTCCATCAACCCCAGCTATCCGGGAGTAGACTATCAAATCCCCTGCAATGTGAACCTGAATCAGACCTGCAACGCCTACTACAGCAACCGCACAATTAACTTCTATCGTGCGGGTGGGGGGTGTGTGAATACCTGTTACTCGACGGTTGTGTATCACGAGTACGGACATTTCGTGATTGCGATGGGACACCCGAACGCCTCTGGCGATTACCATGAGGGCATCGCCGATGTAACCGCAGCCTTTTTGACCGATGACCCGTGCTTGGGAATAGAGTTCAGAGGAGTGGGTACAGGCTGTATTCGAAATGCAGTCAACGACCGCATGTATCCCTGCTCTGGTGGAGTACACTACTGTGGGCAGGTAATCAGTGGGGCGTTTTGGCAGACCTTGCTGGAGTTGCGCCAGCGGTACGGAGGCAACCGCGAGCAGGCTTTGGCTGTGGCGCGCCCATTATATCTCAACAGCATCCTACTGCGCCCTACGGGCATCAGCCCCCAAATCACCATCGATGTGCTCACTCTGGACGATGACGACGGTAATATCTACAACGGCACTCCCCACTATCAACAGATTGCTACAGGGTTCGCCCGCCATAACCTGCCCGCACCCCAGATCGACAGGGTTCGGATAGACCCCATCGAAATGCCTGGTGCCGTTTTCACCCCCTCGTATGGCAACCTGCTTGCGCTCATGCGCTTCTCGGTAAAGGTCACCGATTTAGCGGGTCAACGCGACCCGAATGGCGTCTTCCTGCTCTACTCAGTGAATGGAGGAGCCTACCAGCGCGTGTCGATGCGCCGTGCTGGTAATAGCGATGTGTGGATGACCGCTATCCCTGCTCCAGCCTGTGGCAGTAGCGTTCGCTACTATATCGAGGCACTCGATACTCAAGGACGCTCGACTTTCTACCCGCGCAATGGTGCCTCGGATCCACTTCAGACCCTTATCGCAATCGGCACGCAGGTAGTTTTCGAGGACACCTTTGAAACGAACCTGGGGTGGACGGTGGCAAACGACTCCTCGCTCACAACGGGTGCTTGGGTGCGCGACATTCCGCGCGGTACCACTCAAGATGGTCAGCCTGCGAACCCCAGCAGCGACTCGCCTGATGCTGGCTCTCGATGCTTCTTCACTGGGCAGGGGAGTGTGGGCGGTGGTGTCGGCGAAGCGGATGTGGATGGCGGACCTACCTATCTCATCTCGCCAGTGCTCAACTTAGCGGGAGGCGATGCGATTATCGAGTACTACCGCTGGTTCTACAACGGCACCGTCATCGACGACATCTTCTGGGTGGACATCTCCAACGACAACGGTGCTACATGGGTTCGTGTGGAGACCGTTGCGTACCAGCAGGGTGTCACGAACCAGTGGGTGCGTCGTAGTTTCCGCGTAGGCGACTATGTGACGCCCACTGCGCAAGTGCGCGTGCGCTTCGCCACCAGTGACAACCCCAACAACTCCGTCTGCGAAGCTGGAATAGATCAGTTCGTGGTGCATCGGATTATTTGCCCATAAGAGTGGGTTCTTTCCGTCCCCCTCTAATGAGAGGGGGGCGGGGCTAACTGCTTGAGAATGCGCACCGCCTCTGCCTCGCTCAGGTTGGGTTTTTGCAACGCTTGATGTGCCTCCTGAAGCGCAGCGCGAAGAGGTGATTCAGCAGGGAGCGACTGAATAACCTGAAGCAGGGTAGACCCAGCAGGCAAGCCCAATCGTCGGCAGAGTTTCCGACGCTCCGAATCGATCACTGCCTCCAAAGCTGGCTGAGCCGATTTGGAACTGGCATACAGGTTCGCCAGCGCTTCTACATAGTCGCCCAGTGCTGGTGCCCGAGGCTTGCTTGGCAAAGGCAAGCCGAACCGACGCCCCAGCGAAATCATCACCACCGCCACCAGTATCGTCAAGTGCAGGAACGCCACGCGCAGGGCGGTCGGGGCATACGCCCAAAATCCTTGACGCGGAACCTCATCGGGGTCGAAGAGGAGGTCGCCCTGACCCGCATCGTCAAAATAGATGACCCCACCTTCTGGGAGCATCCAGCGCACTACTGCCAAGATAAAGGCTCCATTGTCGGCAGAGCGCAGATGCTCGTTCGTGAGCCAGCTCCAATCGGCACACTCCAGCACATAACCATCGCCATACGGATAGAGCGCAACCCACACCTTGCCCCCATCTCCTAACAGCGGAACCCACACCTCTTCTGTAGAGTTCAAAGGTCGGCTGGACTCGCCCACGCGCACTGCCTTAATCGCTTGGAGCCATTCAGGATGCCAGAGAGGCTTGAGGTTCCGAAACCGAGAGGGAGAAATCGCAAAGGCGGGCAAACGCCAGTCGGGAGGGGTTCCGCGAAATGCTAAAGGAATGCGGGTGTCGCCACTCATCAAGATGAGCCGACCACCCGACTCCACCCATTCTTCTAATGCTTCCGCGTCCGATTCCGTCCAGAACCCAGCAGTGTTTGCCGCTTCGGCAGAGAAAGGAAGGGGGAAGATAATCAACAGGTCTGCGTCATTGGGCAGGTGGGAGAAGGTGCGCTTGAAAGAGCGCACGGTATAGCCGTTCGCCTCTAAAAGGCGCGCGAAGCCCTTTGCGCCGTAGCGGTGTCGGCTGTAGCTGAGGGGTTTGGGCTCCAACTCGGGGTTGCGCGTGCGCTCGATAAGCACCATCGTGTAGGCAATCAGCGCACCTATCACGACTGCCAGCCCACCGAGCAGGGCATACTCACGCCACTGGCGTCGCACTTTGGCTCAACCTCCCCTGTAGCTGCTGAAAGAGCGTGTCGAACTGCTGGAAGTCGTCGGCTGTGGCGGGCTGATTGCCATACCAGAGGTGGTCAAAGCGTAGCGTGGGCGGGCGGAGCGCTTGATAGAGCGCAAGGCGCAGTTCAGAGTCGCCCATATCGTGTAGTATCGGGGGCTTTCGTAGTCGCTCCAGATGCTCCCAGTTGGTGAGGGCGGGGTCATATGCGAGCAGGCGATGCTCGTTCAGCAGGCGCAACATGCCCAGATAGAGGGCGCGCACCGCCAGCCCATACTGCCCTTCCCCAGCAAGCCGATGCGCCAGCGCATACCATTCCGACGCGCTCATCACCCGTGCATCCTGAAAGGCAGACTCAAGGCTCAACTGCGTCGTGGGTGGGGTGCGTCGGAACTGCACACGCTGAAGCAGATACGCCCCAAATAGCGCAATCACCACTATCAGAAGCCCTATCACGACCGCTTGGGTGGCAGTACTAAATCCTCCCCCGAGGCGCACCCCGCCAAAGATTCGTTGGAGTATCATCGCAATTCGCTCCAACGCTTTGTAGAATGCCTCGGTCATCCGTTCGAAGAGGTTCTTTTCAGGAATCTGCATGTCAGGCTGGGCATAGATATGCTCCAACTGTGCCTGAACCTCTTGGGGCGTTTTCATCGGCACAGGAGAGGACGCTACCGCTTGATAGGTACGCACCGCCTCAAGCGCAGTCTCGATATCGTCTTGAGCGAGGCTGTTTTCAGCCTGCTGAATCAGGTGTTCCAGTGGACTGCACGCCTCTGCAGGCAAGGCATTTAGCAACCGATTCGCTTGCTTGATTAGCGCCCGCTTCTGGGCGGAGGGAGCCTTCAGAGCCGATTCGAGCGCCTCCTCTGCCGAACGAAGCGCATCGGTCTGGGCAAACGCTACACACCATACCCATCCCAGAAGCCACAGCCACCCTCTCATGCGGGCGCACGAACCCCCTGCATCAGCAACTGGTGAATGTCCAGCCCCTCTTGACGATACCGCAGGTCAAAATAGAGGAGGAAACTGGTAAGATACATCGGGGGCATGATGACCATGAACCCGATGTAGGTGATAATGTTCGTAATCTTGCCCACCGTGTTCGACCACTGAGTGTAGATTTGCAGAGCATCCCCGATGTAAGTCGTGATGAGCCACCAGGCAATCCCAATCAAGATGCCGAGCAGACTGTAGACCGCCAGCGTCACCACCGCCTGAAGCCCCCAGAACAGAAGACAACTCGTGAGAGCATGCATAAAATTGCGCTGAACCAGCTGGATCGAGCGCGAAAATGCCGTGAGGGCATCGGTTTCGGGTTCGAAGATAAGTATCTGAGGAAGCAAGATGAACCAAACCGAAACCGCTCCCGACAGGAGAAGGAACACGATGCTCAGCACCAAAGCCAAAAGAGAGGCAACAACGACACCGCTTAGAGACCCTCCTGCTGCAAAAGCGCCCCCTATAAACACCCCCATAATCCCAATCACAAAGGCGATATAGAGAACCCCGTAGATGATTGCCAACACCACATAGGCAAGCAACTGATTGCCGATAATGTGCCCCAAACGCGGCTTGAGGCGCTCCCATATCTGGGCAAGCGTGATGGGTTCGCGCTGGAGGTAATGATAGGCAATCAGTGAACTCACGATTGAATGCACAGGCGTTAGAAGCAGGAAATAGGGACCTATCAGTATCAACGAGCAACACTCCAAGAAGAAGGCAGGACCGATTGCCTCTACTGCAGGGATAGTCGCTTCCAGATAGGCAACGGGCAAGAGAAAGAGCAAGGTGAGCACAATCGGGTAGAGGTAGAGAAGGAGGCTCACGCGCACCATGAAGGGGAAGTTCTCGCGGTAGATAGAGATGGAGTCGTCCATCATCTCCACGGCGCTTGCAGGGCGCAGGAGCCATTTGTACTCCGAGCGTACTAATCCCGCTTCCGCTCCTGCCACTCGACTGGCTTGGTATCCCTCGTACGAATCCATAAATCGGCAGTTAAGTTTACCCTTGCATCCGAGTGTCTCCTGCATGCCACAATATTGGCTATGGAGGTTTCACCCCTTTCGGCTCTGTTGTCGCAGTTGTTTTGGCTGGTGTTCATCTTTCTGGCGATAATGCCGATGATACGCCAGCGTATGCTGGAGTCGGCGCGCCTGAGCATGATACAGCACATCGAGAAACTGCGCGGAAGTCGGGTGATTGTGCTGATTCACCGTCAGGAAGCCCTCTCGCTCTTCGGGATTCCTGTCTTTCGGTTCATTAGCGTAGAGGATTCGGAAGAGGTACTGCGTGCTATCCGAATGACCCCACCCGATATGCCCATCGATATCGTTTTGCACACGCCTGGCGGGCTGGTGCTTGCCAGTCAGCAGATTGCATGTGCCCTATGCGACCATAAGGCGAAGGTCACAGCCTTCATTCCCCACTACGCCATGTCGGGAGGCACTTTGATTGCGCTCTCTGCCGACGAGATTGTGATGGACCCCCATGCGGTGCTGGGACCAGTAGACCCCCAAGTGGGGCAGTACCCTGCCGCCTCGGTGGTGAAGGTACTGGAGCAGAAGCCCATCAGCGAGGTGGACGACCAGACGCTCATATTAGCCGATATTTCACGCAAGGCGCTTCGTCAGGCGCACGAACTGGTAAAAAGCGTGCTGATGGCGAACGGCATGGAGCCGACCCAAGCCGATCAGGTTGCTGACAAGCTCACTCAGGGCTATTTCACCCACGACTATCCGATTTCTGTGGAAGAGGCGCGGGCGATGGGGCTGGATGTCAGCACGAATCTACCGCCCGAGATTTACCAGCTAATGGCGCTCTATCCTCAGCCTGTTCAGCGCACCTCAGGAGTCGACTATGTGCCCGTGCCCTATCATCCCGAACCCCCTCCACCCCGCCCTCAACGCCCTGCTCCGAATCGTCGCATTCGGAACTAATCGTCTGAGCAATTGAGGAGCATGGGTATAATCCCTCTATGCACCATAAAGGATACTGCCGATTTCCAACGGTTCACGGCAATCAGGTAGCGTTTGTGTGTGAAGATGACTTGTGGACGGTTCCGATAGAAGGAGGGGTGGCGCGACGGCTCACCACCAGCCTGAGCGAGGTCATCACGCCCGCCTATTCGCCCGATGGTAAATGGATTGCGTTCGTGGCACGCGATGAGGGACAGCCCGAAGTGTATCTGATGCCTGCTGAGGGTGGAGTTCCCACACGGCTCACCTATCAGGGAGCGGGTGTAGTGCGTGTGGTGGGCTGGACGCCCGATGGCGAAGCGGTCATCTACTACAGCACCGCAGGATGTCCCCCACGAGAGGTTCGGCTCTGGCGTATCTCCAAAGAGGGCGGTCTGCCCGAGATGTACCCCTACGGGATTGCCCACTCTATCGCTTTTGGTCCTAACGGGGGTTGTGTGATCGGACGCCATACGACTGACCCTGCGCGCTGGAAACGCTATCGGGGTGGCACCGCGGGCGTGTTCTGGATTGACCGCGAGGGCACGGGCAGGTTTGAACTCTTCAAGCCCACTGACGGCGACCTGACCGCCCCGATGTGGATTGGCGACCGACTCTATTTTGTGTCCGACCACGAGGGCATCGCCAATCTCTACTCCTGCAAATTAGACGGCTCCGACCTCCAGCGACATACACACCATGAGGAGTACTATGTGCGCTATCCCAGCACTGACGGCAGACGCATCGTCTATCACGCAGGTGCAGAACTGTTCTACTACGATGTGCAGACGGGCGAGAACGCGCCGATTCCTGTGGAAATCCATAGCCCCCGCGTGCAGACCCAGCGCAAGTTCGTGGAGACCGAGAAGTATCTGCAGGACTACACGCTCCACCCGCAGGGGCATTCGCTACTGCTGACGGTGCGGGGCAAGCCGTTCGTGATGGGCAACTGGGAGGGCGCAGTCATTCAGTATGGTGAACCCCAAGGCGTGCGCTACCGAATCTCACGATACTTAGCGGATGGGGAGCGCATCGTCACCATCTCGGACGCATCAGGGGACGAAATTTTTTTCTCTGCCGACCGAGAGAGTGGCTCGAGCGCAAACCAAGAGAAAAAAATTTCGGAGGAACGGCTCGAACTGCACACTCCTGATGGCGTCACTCGCTACGAGGATTTTGACCCCGGCATCGTGTATCAGATGGAGGTCTGCCCTACTGCTGACCGCGTTGCGCTGACGAACCACCGCTTCGAACTCTGGGTGTTGGACATGGAGAAGGGCGAAGCGAAGCTGGTGGAGCGGAGCGAGGCGAACATGATTCAGGGTATCGCTTGGTCGCCCGATGGACGCTGGCTCGCCTACAGTTTCGCGCCCAACGAGCGCACACACATCATCAAGGTCTATGACACCGAGTCGGGCGAGACCTATGCGCTCACGCACCCAGAGTTCCGTGATGTTGCGCCTGCTTGGGACCCCGATGGCGACCTACTCTACTTCATTTCCTACCGCAACTACAACCCTGTTTATGACCAGATGCACTACGAGCTGAGCTTCCCACGCGGAGGGCGTGTGATGGCGATTGCCCTGCGCAAAGATGTACCCAATCCCCTACTGCCTGAACCACGCCCCTTCGAGGAAAAGCAGGCTGAGGGACAGGATATAGAGGGTGAGGATGTTCACGGGCGAGACGCCCGTGCTACGAATGGGAAGCCGAAACCCGTTCAGATTGACTTCGACGAGATAGAGAAGCGCGTCATCACCGTACCCCTGCCTGAGGGGATTTATGGTCAAGTGAGGGGGCTGGATAAAAAGCGTGTCCTTGCACTCAGCTTCCCAGTAGAGGGACAACTCGATAAAGACTGGCTGGACAGCGAGGAAGAGGACAAGGGCACGCTCGTTCTGTACGATTTCCAGAAGGCAAAGAGCGAGGAGCTGGTACACGGGGTCGGCTCGTTCACGCTCTCGATGGACGGCAAGACGCTGGCGTATCAATCGGGCAAGCGGTTGCGCGTGCTTCCTGCAGGTCAAAAGCCCGACGAGAAGCACGAGAACGAACCGCCCTCCCGCGAGAGTGGCTGGATTGACCTGAGCCGAGTGCGCTGTGCCGTGGTGCCCCGCGACGAGTGGCGCCAGATGTACCGCGAGGCGTGGCGCCTCCAGCGCGAATATTTCTGGTCGCCCGATATGTCGGGTGTGGACTGGCAGAAAGTGTACGACCGCTACTATCCCCTGCTGGAGCGCGTGGCGACCCGTTCGGAGTTCTCCGACCTGATGTGGGAGATGCAGGGCGAGCTGGGCACTTCGCACTGCTACGAGTTCGGAGGTGATTACCGCCAACCGCCACAATATAATGTCGGACTGCTCGGCGCGGACTTCGAGTGGGACGAGACCGCAGGAGGCTATCGTATCACGCGTATCCTGACAGGCGACCCCTGGCTGGAGAATGCCGACTCGCCCTTGAACGAGCCGGGCGCACTGCTTCAGGTGGGCGATGTGCTCCTTACCATCAACGGGCAGAAACTCTCCAAGAGCCGAACGCCGGGCGAACTGCTCCTTCACCAAGCGGGCGTGCCCGTCCAGCTCACGGTGCGCACTCAGTCGGGCGAGACCCGCTCAGTGGTGGTGAAGACGCTCCAGAGCGAAGCGAAGTTGCGCTACCGTGAGTGGGTCAAGCGCAACCGAGAGTATGTCCACCAGAAGACCAACGGGCAGGTAGGCTATCTGCACATCCCCGATATGGGCATGTGGGGCTTCTCGGAGTTCCATCGGGGCTATCTGGCGGAGTTGGTCTATCCCGGTCTGATTGTGGATGTGCGGGGCAACGGGGGCGGGTTCGTCTCTGCGCTCCTGCTGGAAAAGTTGGCGCGCAAACGGCTCGGCTACGATGTTCCGCGATGGGGGAAGCCAACTCCCTACCCCTACGACTCGGTGATGGGTCCGATTGTTGCGATTACCGACGAGCGTGCGGGTTCCGATGGCGATATGTTCAGCCACGCCTTTAAGTTGATGAAAATCGGACCGCTGGTTGGCAAGCGCACTTGGGGCGGGGTCATCGGCATCTGGCCCAAATCGGTGTTTGTCGACCAGGGGCTGACCACCCAACCCGAATATGCGTTCTGGTTCTATGATGTGGGCTGGCGTGTAGAAAACTACGGTACTGACCCCGATATCGAGGTGGACTATGCACCCCACGACTACGCGGAAGGGCGCGACCCCCAGTTAGACCGTGCGATAGAGGAGATTCTGCGCTTGATGGAGCAGAACCCACCGCGCCTACCCGACTTCGAACCGCGCCCGAAACTGCCCTTGCCGACGGGCTTGCCGAAGTGAGGGTTCACTCGCTGAACAGGCTCGCTTGTTGTGTCAGTGGAATGGGCTTGCTGGGTTCGGTTGTGTCAGACCAGACCTGCGCAAGCCCCTCCGCAAGGAGTTTCTGGTTGCCTTCTATTGGCAGGTCAAAGACGAACACCGGCACCCCCATTCGGTGAGCGGTTTCTGCACAGTTCCAGGTTCCGCTCAGGCGTGTCTTGCCGTTGACGAGGGTCTGCTTCGGACCTGTTTCGGCAATCAGCACGAAATCGGCTAAGCCCGCTACAATTCGATTACGCATCATCGCAAAAGAGCCGTTCCACGGCGCTTTCGGATGAACTTCCGACAGAATGAGCAGTTGCTCGTCGTTGAGCGCGGGGTAGTAGTTTCGGACGAAGCTAAGCGTGGTAGGAATCAGTTCGCCGAACTGTCGGCGGATGTCCTCTTCGACGCGCTTGGTCGCCGTCGCCGTTACGGCAAGAGCAGGCGTATCGGGCGGGAGCAGTTTGAGTAGGTTCACGATGCGCCGATATTCAGGGCGGAAGTCGTGTCCCCAGACCGAAACGCAGTGTGCTTCGTCCACCACAACCGCCTTGATAGGCAAGCGGGGCAGGTACTCTTGCCATAGCGTGTTTTCCAGCCGTTCGGGGGCGATATAAAGCAATTGCAGGTCGCCCAACACAGCACGCTCCAGCACGGCGCGCTGTTCCTCCTCACTAATGTCAGAGTTAATCGTATCGGCTTGAATGCCGAACCGCTCATTCGCTTGGCGCACCTGGTCGCGCATTAGCGCTCGCAGGGGCGAGAACACCAGCGTTAGCCCTACCTCCAGCGCCACCATCTGATAGACCAGGCTCTTACCCCAACCCGTCGGCTGGATCAGAAGGAGACGCTCGCCTCTCAGAACGGCTTCAATCGCTTCACGCTGTCCAGACCGGAACTCGGTGAACCCAAACACCGGCTGAAGCCGTTGTTGTAGCCTGTCCATCGCCCGCTCCTTTAGTGATGTGATAATTCTACAGGGACAGGGGCGTTCCTGCAAAAGCATGCTATTCTTTACTTTTGGGGCAACGCGTGCGCTCCCACCTTCCGAGCGGGGCTGTTGGGTTCTACCGAGAAGTCGCCTTTTTCGGGGGCACGCAGGCGGGGGTTAGTGCCGTCCGTTTCAGGCGTCGGCAGGTTCGGTTGGCTACGCTCTGGAGCATGCTCCTCACGCTCTACCCACTCTTCAGGTATAACTAAGCCAGCGATGGAGTGGTAGCGATGATATGTTCCGAGTGTGGAAAGCAGATGGAACCTGATGAAATGTAAGTTCCTATACAAAACCGATGCGCATCTTGGAAATCACTTCGGGAGTAGGCGTGTGCGGGGCGTTGGTCCATACCTTCCAGATTGCCAAGGAACTGACCCGGCGAGGCAATCACCTCATCTTGGTGGCACGCCCAGGCTCGTGGATTTTGGAACCTGCCCGCAAAGCAGGCGTTGAGGTTGTCGAGAACGACCTGCGTCGCTATACCTTGCGCGACTTTCGAGCCATTCGCGAACTCTGCAGAGCGCGCAGGATTGAGGTCGTGCTTGCCCACCAGAGCAAGGCGAATAACTTTGCGGTATGGCTCAAATATTTCGTGCGTGTGCCTGTGGTGCTTCGCGCCCATTCGCATCGCCTCCATTTCCACTGGCGCATGGCAGACCATGTGATTGCGGTTTCCGAGCAGACTCGCCAATTCCATATCCGCTACAATCGCGTCCCGCCCCATAAAATCAGCACGGTGCACGGTTTTATCGACCCCGAACGGCTCTTTGTGCTTGAGAAGGGGGTACGCCAAGAGGTGCGTACCGAACTGGGAATTGCGCCCACCGACTTCGTGATTGGCACTGTGGGCAATATCATCCCGCGCAAGGGACAGCTCTACCTGGTGCGCGCTTTGCATCAAATCGTACACCACGCCCCCCATGTGAAGGTGATTCTGGCAGGGATTTTTCACCCGCCTCGATTTGAACGGCAGATACGCGCCGAGATGGCACATCCCACTATTGCGCCCCACATCCTGTGGGTTGGCGAGCGCAACGATATTCCACGCCTCCTGCAGGCGATGGACCTGTTTTGCCTGCCCTCCTTAAGCGATATGCTCCCGCTCTCGCTCTTAGAGGCGATGTGGGCAGGGTTGCCTGTTGTCGTCACGAATGCAGGGGGACTACCTGAAGCGGTATCGGATGGGGTAGAAGGGTGGGTGGTGCCTCCAAAAGACCCCAGAGCGATTGCGCAGGCGGTTTTAGAGGCGATTCGAGACCCTGAAGAGCGCGCCCGACGCGGACAGAACGCCCACCAACGCGTCGCCGAATCGTTCACCGTCGGTCCCCAAGTGGCAAAAATCGAAGCGATTCTCCAGCAAGTCGTGCATCGATACCAAAGACGATAGCACTGTTCATCAGGTATACTCCTATTGCGTCTGCGAAGTGGCAGACCCAATCAGCGATGGAGGTGGACAGACGATGGATATTATGCCTATTCGGCGGATTGACCATGTACGCTTCTTTGTGAGCAACGCGAAGCAGGCAGCCTACTTTTACCGCACGATGTTCGGCTTCGATGTGGTCGCCTATTCGGGCTTAGAGACCGGCAACCGAACCGAAGCCTCCTATGTGCTCCAACAGCGCGACATTCGCTTTGTGTTGACCGCGCCCTACAAAGCCGACCACCCACTCGCCCAGTGGCTTGTCAAGCACGGGGATGGGGTACGCGATATCGCCTTTGAGGTGGATGATGTCGAGCGTGCCTACAGCGAGGCGGTTCGGCGCGGGGCGCAAGGCTTCCAAGAGCCAACCGTTATCAAAGACGATGAGGGCGAAGTGCATATCGCCTCTATTCACACCTATGGCGATGTGATTCACTCCTTCGTCAACCGCGACCGCTACAAGGGAACCTTCATGCCCGGTTTCAAAGAGATGTTCATTCCTGGTGAACCCATCGGCGTCTGCGAGATCGACCATATCGTGGGCAATGTGGAACTGGGCAAGATGAACTACTGGGTGAACTTCTACCGCGAGATTATGGGCTTCGAACTGCTTGTGCATTTCACGGACGACGATATTAGCACCGAGTATTCTGCCCTGATGTCCAAAGTTGTGCAGGATGGGAAGGGAAAAATCAAACTGCCCATCAACGAGCCGGCAGAGGGGCGACGCAAATCGCAGATTGAAGAGTATCTTGAGTACAACTCGGGTCCGGGCGTTCAGCATATTGCCCTGCTAACCGACGACATCATCTCCACGATGCGCCACCTGCGCGCACGGGGGATGCAGTTCATCTATGTGCCTCAAACCTACTACGAGGAAGTGCCCCGCCGTGTCGGCACGATAGAGGAAGACCTACGCGCAATTGCGGAGCTTGGCATCCTTGTCGACCGCGATGAGGAGGGCTACCTCCTGCAGACCTTCACCAAGACCGTGCAAGACCGTCCAACCCTGTTCTTTGAGATTATCCAACGCAAAGGGTCGCGCGGATTCGGCAAGGGCAACTTCAAAGCGCTGTTCGAAGCCATCGAGCGCGAGCAGGCTCTGCGCGGCAACCTGTAGTAAAGTAGCACAGAGTAAAGTAGCACAGGCATTCCTGCCTGTGCTACTAATATAAAACCCCCCTCTTCATTCCCGAAGAGGGGGCTGAGGAAAGGAGGGACGGTGCAACTTTAGGCAGAGACTCGACGCCGACGATGGGCTAAAAGACCTATAAGCCCTGTACCGAGCGCAATCAGCGTGCCGGGCTCGGGAACCATCACGAGGTCTTGCCCTCCGTTAATCGCCCGCAGATAGTAGTAGTAATCGCTCTGGTTTCCAACGGTGTTGAGCAGGCTGATGGCGTAGTTCTCGACGGTACTATTTGCCGAGTACTTGAAGTTTCCTGCGTTGAAATTGTCGAGGTTACCGAAAGCATGGTCGTGGGCGATCTCCCACATCGCCACTTGGAAACCCGCCCCTTTCTTGTTGAGGTTGCTCCCCGTGAGGAAGCTATCCTTGAGGTTCAGCAGTGCCCCCGCACGCCCTCTTGCTAACCACAGCTCGTACTGATAGTTCTGGTTGAGGTTCATCCAGTGGTCTAAGTCCACACAGAAGGCGTAGTTGTAGGGGGCGTTGGTGATGAGTTGATACATTCCCGCTTTCACATTCAGTGTGGTGCTACCGTACACAATCTGGGTGTTGATTCCGGGCGAGACCTGCGTAATCTTGACCGTGACATTCCCAAGATAGAGCAGTTTATCTGCGTTGAACTGAGGGTTGCTCGCAAAAGCAGAACCCGCGAATGCAACTACCGCACAGACCGTTATCCCCAAAGCGTTCCATCGATTTCGCATCGTTTTTTGACCTCCTGAGGGAGCATAGAGCAACCTGCGTGCCATAGACTATCGCAAGGGCTGAGGAGTTTACGGGTTTCAGAAGAGAAAACCGATAATCTTCTCAGGGGGATGGCGAAGCAGAACCGAGTCGGGTATAATAGGGCGAGTTTGTGGGGCTGAGAGCCGATGGCAAAGACCAAAGTGAGCGTTCAAGAGATAGCGAAGGAACTGGGTATCCCCGCTAGCCGACTGCGCCAGATTCTGGCGGAGCTGGGCGTGGATGAAACCTCTGCACGCCAGGGGTTGGACCCCGATACGGCGCAGGTCATCAAAGAGATGGCACAGGAGATGGCGGAAGACCTGCGCACCCTCCTGCTTCCGCAAGAGGTAACCGTGCGGGAACTGGCGCAGGCGATGGAGCGCAGCCCGCAAGAGATTCAGAAACATATCATGGTCAAATATGGCAAGCTCGTCACACCTGTGCAGAAGATAGACCAAGAGCTTGTCGAAAAGATTGCTCACGATTTCGGGCTGAATGTCCGCTGGGAAACCCCTCAAGTGGAACCTCCCCCTACCGAAACGAAAGCCGTCGTTGCGCCCTCTGCCCCCACTCGCCCCCCTATCGTGACGATAATGGGGCATGTGGACCACGGGAAAACAAGCCTTTTGGACTACATCCGCAAAACGCGGGTGGCAGAACGCGAGTTCGGAGGCATTACCCAACATATCGGAGCGTATCAAGCAGAATATAACGGCAAACTCATCACCTTCTTAGATACCCCTGGACACGAAGCGTTTACCGCGATGCGCGCTCGCGGTGCGCAGGTGACGGATATCGTCGTGCTCGTGGTCGCCGCAGACGACGGGGTCATGCCCCAAACCGTAGAAGCGATTAACCACGCCAAGAACGCCAAAGTGCCGATAATCGTCGCCATCAATAAAATCGATAAGCCCGATGCTGACCCCCAGCGCGTGATGCAACAGTTGACCAAGTATGAACTCATTCCAGAAGAGTGGGGCGGTCAAACGATTATGGTGCCCGTATCTGCTAAGACCGGGGAGGGCGTCGACACCCTGCTGGAGATGATTCTGCTCACAGCGGAACTGGAAGAGCTCAAGGCGGACCCCAATGCGCCCTTCCAAGGCACGGTCATTGAGGCAAAACTGGACAAGGGGCGTGGTCCGGTGGCGACCATCTTAGTTCAGCAGGGCACGCTCAAACGGGGCGATGTGCTGGTGGTGGGCAAAACTTGGGGCAAAATCCGTGCGATGTTCGACTACAACGGGAAGCAGGTCGAGCGCGCCACCCCTTCCACCCCTGTGGAAGTGATGGGGCTGAACGATGTGCCCCTCGCAGGAGACCGAGCCGAGCGCGTGGAGAGCGAACAGCGCGCCCGCGAAATCGTGGAAGAGCGACTGGAAGCCGAACGCGCTCAAAAAGTGCAACCACCCACCAAAGGCGTCAGCCTCGCCGACCTGTTCAAACAACTGCAAGCAGGCGAAACCCAGACCCTCAATATCATCCTCAAAGCCGATACCTATGGCTCGGTGGAAGCCATTCGCGATGCACTACTCAAATTGGAAAAGCCGGAGGGCGTGGAAATCAAGATTATCAACGCAAATGTGGGCAACATCACCGAAGCCGATATCGATTTCGCCATCGCAGCGGAAGCCATCGTGCTGGGATTCAATGTGAAGGTCGAAAGCAACGCCCAAGCGAAAGCGAAGACCAACAAGGTCGATGTGCGCACCTACCGCATCATCTACGAACTGTTGGACGAGGTTCAGAAGGCACTCAAAGGCTTGCTGGAACCCGAACTGCGCGAGGTGCATTTGGGCACTGCCGAGGTGCGCGCCGTGTTTCACCTCTCCAAAGGGATTACGGTGGCAGGGTGCTATGTACTAAATGGCAAGATTGTGCGCAACGCACCCGCTCGGCTTGTGCGGAACGGCGAGGTGGTTCACGAAAGCAAAATCGCCACCCTCCGCCACCTCAAGGAAGATCGACGCGAAATCCCTGCTGGCTACGAGTGTGGAATCACTTTGGAAGGCTATTCGGACTATCAGGAAGGCGACCGCATCGAGTGCTACGAAATCCAAGAAGTGGAACGCTAATCTGTATGCCTTTTCCCGCTAAGGCTAAGAGTTTCTCTTATGATAACCGAGCAGAACCGATTGGCGATTCTGATGCACGGAGGCATACGAGGTATTTTCGGTAAGACAGGGATTGGGCTTTTGCGCTACAGCCGTGCGCCCATCGTGGCAGTTATCGACTATGAATGTGCAGGCGAGCATCTGCCTTCCTTGCTGGGTATTCCCCGTGAAGTGCCGATTGTGGACTCGGTTTCATCTGCGCTTGCCTATCAGCCCGATACGCTGGTAATAGGGATTGCACCTTCCGGCGGGCAGCTGCCTCCTGAATGGTTCCAAGAGATTCGAACCGCCGTTATGGCGGGGCTGAACATCGTGAACGGGCTTCACCAACCGTTAGCGAACCATCCCGACATCCAACCGCTGTTGCACGGGTGCCAGTGGGTATGGGATGTGCGCCAAGAGCCTCCAAACCTTACTGTGGGCACAGGGCGCGCTCGTCATTTAGCGTGCAAACGGGTGCTTACCGTCGGTACCGATATGGCGGTGGGTAAGATGACGGTGAGCATCGAGATGCATCGGGCGTGCTTGGCGCGGGGTCTGCGCTCCCAGTTCTTAGCGACAGGTCAGACGGGCATTATGATTGAGGGCAGAGGGGTTGCGCTGGACGCAGTGCGCGTGGACTATGCTTCTGGAGCTATCGAGAAGTTGACGCTGGAGTTGGGGGAAAACGCCGACATTGTGCATATTGAAGGGCAAGGAGCGCTGTTCAATCCTGCATCCTCCGCCACTTTGCCCCTGTTGCGCGGTGCCCAACCGACCCATCTGATTTTAGTCCACCGTGCAGGGCAGACCCATATCCGCACCTTTCCCGATGTGCCGATTCCGCCCTTGCGGGTAGCAATCGAACTCTATGAAGCAGTGGCTTCTGCAGGAGGCTCCTTCTACCCTGCCAAGGTAGTAGGCATTGCGCTGAACACTGCCCACCTCAGCGAGCAGGAGTCGCGAAACGCAATAGAGATTACAGCCCAAGAGACAGGACTGCCCTGCACCGACCCGTTGCGCTTCGGAGCGGAGCCGTTGGTCGAGGCGGTTTTAGCCTAAATGGCGGGCTATCTTCTGCTCGATAACCCCTTTGGGAAGCGCACCCACTATCTGCTCCACCACACGCCCATCTTTGAACAGGAGAAGGGTAGGAATGCTCATAATCCCATATTGGACGGCAAGTTGCTGTTCCTTGTCCACATCGACTTTATACACCTTCAGTTTGCCGGCATATTGGCTCGCCAGCTCTTCCACAATGGGCGCAATCAGTCGACAAGGACCGCACCAAACCGCCCAAAAATCCACCAATACGGGAACACCCGATTCCAGAACTTCCGTTTGCCATTCCTTCTGTGTGATTGCCTGAACTGCCATAGTTGCCTCCAATAGGGAAGTATACCTAACTCTTTCGGTGGGAGAGTCTACAGTTCCACCACCTTTGCGCTTTCCACGCCGTCTAACTGGCGGATTTGCTCGAACACTTCAGGGGGAATGGGGTCGTCCACTTGCAGGATCATAACGGCGCGTCCGCCGACCTGCTCGCGCCCTACATGCATGCCTGCAATATTAATCTGGTTCATTCCGAGCAGGGTGCCCACACGCCCGATAATGCCCGGACGGTCGCGATGCTCAGTGAAGAGCAGAATGCCTTCAGGTCGGATATCGACGAACAGGTCGTCGAGGTGGGTGATACGGAGGTCATGCTTGCCGAACACGGTGCCAGTAAGCCGTTGTTCGAGATTGCCCGCCTGCACGACCGTCGTAATGGTGTCGGGGTAGAGGTCGGTCTCGGGGCGCATGCTCCATTCCAGTTGGACCCCACGCTGACGGGCAATCAATGGCGCATTCACCAAGTTCACAGGAGCATCGGTAGTACGCTGGAATAGTCCTACCAGCACCGAGCGCGCCACTATATCCAACGGGAACCCCTCCCATTCCCCTGAAAACTGCACACGCACACTCTCCACAGGCACCCTTAGTAACTGCGCATGGAGGCTTCCCATCCGCTCCACCAGCTTTAGATAAGGTGCCACTCGTTCCATCTGGTCGGCAGGGATGGGAGGCAGGTTCACAGGGCTGCGCGGAACGCCTCCAGTTAGCACCGCAATTATCTGCTCGGCGACATCGATGGCGACCTTTACCTGTGCCTCTTCGGTGGAGGCACCCAGATGGGGCGTTAGCACATTCTGCGGTTGGTGAAGCACTCGCAGCTCTTGGGAAGGGGGTTCTTGAGGGAACACATCGAGTGCGATGCCTGCAATATGCCCTGCCTCGATGAGGTCGGCTACCGCTTCTAAGTCAATCAGTTCCCCGCGTGCACAGTTCACGATTCGGACACCCGGTTTCGTGCGGGCGAGCGTTTGGCGGTTCAGCAGGTGGCGGGTCTCGGCGGTGAGGGGGGCGTGCAGGCTGATGAAATCGCTCTGGCGGAGGAGCGTTTCGAAATCGGCGGGTTCGGCTCCCAACTGCTGGATATGGGAGGCTGGCACATGGGGGTCATAAGCCAGCACACGCATGCCGAAGGCACGCGCTCGGCGTGCGACCTCGCGCCCGATTTTGCCGATGCCGATAATGCCCAAAGTCTTGCGCGAGAGTTCCACCCCCACAAACTGGTTTCGCTTCCACTCCCCTGCCCGCACCGAGCGGTCCGCCTGGGGGATTTTGCGCGCCAGTGCCAGCAAATGAGCGAACGCCAGCTCCGCAGCAGCAATCGTGTTGCCCTCGGGCGAGTTCACCACCACAATCCCGCGCTCAGTGGCAGTGGCGACATCGATATTGTCCACTCCCACTCCAGCGCGCCCAATCACCTTGAGTCGTATGCCCGCACGAATCAGTTCGGCATCGACTCGCGTCTGCGAGCGCACCATCAGTGCATCGTAGTGAGGGATACGCTCTATCAACTCGGCGCGGGCAAGGTTGGGAGAGTAATCCACTTGCGCCCCTGAGGCGAAAAGCACCGCCAGCCCTTCTTCCGCTATCAGGTCGCTTACGAGTATTCGCATCGCATAAAGAGGATTCCTTTTAGGCGTTTTCGGAGGGGCGTTTCACTCCCACGATATAGCCCACCAACAGGATAAGGGAGAGCATGCCCCAAGCGAACTTCATCCAGTTCGGAAAGGCATAGAACGAGAAGAACGCCTCGGTGAACGCGGCGATAAGCAACAGTACCACCGAGCCAGCTAACAACCAGAACGCATCGCCTCCCACACGGCGCAGTGCTTCGATGCGGGTGTAGTCGCCAGGCATAATCACGGCTTTGCCAAGCAGAAGACCTCCACCTGCACATAAGAAGATAGCCCCCAACTCAGGCACTCCATGAGGATAGATGGAGACCAAGAAGTAGCCCAGTTTGCCGATGCTCGCCATTTCCGCCGAGAAAATGCCCAAAATCATCCCGTTTTCCCATAACAGCAACACGGTGGGGATACCTGCGAACACTCCCAGCCCGAAGCAGAGCATCGCTACGCGGGAGTTGTTCAAGAAATAGAAGCTGGTCATGCCAGGGGCTTGGGTAATGTCGCCAAGCGTGTGCTGGGCGCCACTTTTCCAGTGGTCGAGAACCCCTTTGAACTCAGCACCGAGCAGGCGCGCCGTCCAAACAGGGTCGCTTGCCACTAAGGCACCTCCAAAAGCACTGGCGACAAGGGTGATGCCGATTGCCAGCACAATTGCCCGCCAGTGGCGACGCACGGAGGCGGGGAACGCATAATAGAAGGTGCGTACCCCGTCCCAGAATCGCCCCCTACGGGATTGATACAGCACCCCGTGCGCTTGGCTAAGCAGGCTGTTGAGGTAGTCTACCACTTTCTGGTCGGCACCTTGCTGGCGTGCGTAGGCGAGGTCGGTGGCGATTCGGCGGTAGAGGCGTCCCAGCTCGTTCAGCTCAGCACGCCCCAATCCCGATGTGCCCGACCATTGAACGGTGCGGATGAGGTCTTCGAACCGTTCCCAGATAATCTTGCGCCGTTCGACAAATCGGCGGACATTCACGCTGAGATTCTACCCACTCAGGATGATGTCGGGACCCAGCGGTGGGCACTCGAAAGTATCAGCCCCACGCTTGCGCAGATGCACGCCGTACCAGACGACCACATCCGCATTATACACCCGCTCACCATTCACATACTGGCTGATGTTGGCGAATGCCCCGCTGGAGCCGTTTATCTCGCCATCAGCAGAGCCACTCGCCTTGTACTGCAGTACCCAGAAGTCGGCTTCGCCAGTAGAGGGGGTCTCGTAGAAGCCATCTTTCGGACCTGGTACGATATCGGCGGTGAACCCCGTGCTGAGCTTGCGCACCCGCCACCGACGCGGACGGTTCAATGGGCGGTATCGGCGTGCCTCGATGCGGAACGGTGTCCAGCGTGCGTTGCGAGCGCCATAGGGCGTGTCGCTCTCTTCCACCACCAGCCCGCCCTGTCCGTCTAAGGCGAAGTGGATGCGCCAGATACCGTTGTGGAGCCGTCCGTAGCACACGCAACCGGAGTCGGTGTAGCCGTACTGGAAGCGGGGTCGGACAATCCCACTGGGGTGGAAGCGCCAGCCTGTGATGTAGCGATACCAGCCCGCACTGCACTCCGTGATAAGCACCAGTTCGCCCGTGTTGGGGTCCTCGTAGATGCCCACCCCACGAAAGTTACCCGCATCATTAGCGTCATCGCAGATGGTGATGGCGCGGGTGCCCGGATTGGCTACTCGCAAGCCGTTGCCAATATCGGTGCCTGTGCATTTGAAGCAGGTCTCGCTATAAAGCCAGTCGCGGTAGGGACCACAGGCGTTGTTGTTGTAAAACACATTCAGCACGGGCATGCCTGCTCGGCGTATCACCAGCCGACCATTGTAGTACACATCCCGCAACTCCACGCCCGCTCCATAGCTATTTCCGCTACTTTGTGTGCCCGAAGGACGCAGGACAAGCATCTGCCAGATGGGGTTGTTGGCGGGCCATGCGAGTGCTTGCCATGCTGAGCCTCCTGAACCTGTACAGGAACCGCCTGACGCAGGTCCATTGCACGCGGCGGGGAAAAAGTCGCTTGAACCTGTGCCATAGCCCGCAACCCGCTGGTCCACCAGATCGATCGCAAACACCCCTATTTCGCGCTCACGACCACTGCCCGGCAAAAAGTGCATCTGTACACTCACCGTGCGATGATGCGGAGCAGGCTTGCCAATCGGCATCGGGTCAAACCGCCCAAACGGGCTATACGGCGCTGGCTCCGTCAACACAGGGGGCATACCCGGCGAACAGTACGCCATCCCCCTGCGCAACGGCTCCCCATACTTCGGGTCTTGCGCTAAGATATGCACCGCATCCTGAAACTCCTGCTCGCTGAAAATATCGGGTTGCTCGCGCAGGGGTTTCATCTCTACTCGTCGTGCGCGGGGGAAGTCTGCCTCGATGCGGTAACCGATGTTGTTGGTGTAGTCATAGAGGATAATCTCAGCAGTATCGGGGGGTGGCACGGTGCCGGGTTCGGAGCGCCACGAGGTGAGGAAGCCTACCGAGAGCACATTGTAGCGCACTTTTTCAAGGAAGCGGAGTCGTGGGTGGTTGGCGAGGTTGCGGGCGAACTCTAAGATGTCGCGCTCGGTGACTACATAGAAGACGCCTGAGCGAATGTTCGTCCCTTTAACGGGCACTGCTTCGTGAACCGACCGAATAATCGGCAAGTTCAGCGGATTATCTGCCTGCAGAGATTGTAATGTGTTCAGTAGTTTGTACATATGCTATCCCTCCATATTTAGGGTTGTGTGCGCACTCGAACCGTTGTGCTGGGTTGGGAAGCGTTTCCGCTCGTATCGATAGCGCGCACATAATAGGAATATTCCGTATTGGGGTGGAGTCCTGCATCCTCGAAGTAGGTTTCGGTGCTGAAGGTGGTTGCAATCTTGCGGAATTTGCTTTCGAAAGGAGCCTTCCGCCAGATTTCGTAGTAGACCACCTTGTCATCATCGATCGACGCTGACCACTCGAGGCGTGCACGCGTAGAGGATACCCCATTTCCGACGAGATTTGTAGGGCGAGTCGGCGGGTTCTTGTCGGGCGGATAGACAGCGGTGGCAATCGCAATCGGAGGAGCCTTCTCGGTTGTTAACCATGCTTGATACAGTCGCTGACCCCAGTCGTCGGTGGTGTTCGCATCGCGTAGGAACTCCACATACTCTTTGGTCATCACTTGGAAATAGAGGGTGGCGCGGATGCGCGCTGTGTTGGGGGGTGGTGTGTAGGCAGTATCGTCCCAGAACTGTCCATCGCGGTAGCTCGCCCCGACAGGTGCGATATTGAACTGTGCGAACCGTGCTCGCGAGTAGCCCTGTGGGGGGATACGGTTATCGAACAGGACGGAGTTTGCACGCACCATATGGAAGGTGGGCGTATTGCCTTCCGCCAGCTTCACCCGATAGATTTTCGCCTGAGGGTCTTCATGGAGAACGCCCGTATCAAAATCGTAGCGTCCCGATTCGGCAATCACATTTCCTTTCGCATCAAGAAACTCCACATGGAGCCATGCGCGCCTCGATTCGGGGTCGCCAGAGGGAAACTTATGCCCTGTGCGGTTGTAGACACGGAACACGATGGGGCTTCCAGGCTTAGGCAACTGAACGATGCTCAACTTCGCTGATTTGCGCACCATTTCGATAGCACGATAGCGACCCACAGTTAGTGCATCAAGGGTACGCTCGTCGAGATCCCAGAACAGAGGCAATATCTCCAATCCCCAATAGTTCCCGCCAGCGAACGAGTGTTGGGTAAGGTCGTTGTGGACGGGGGTGAAATCGAAGCCAACCGCCCTCCCTGTGATGCGGGGCATATGGCAGTGTTGGCACTGAACACCTCGCTGGGCAAAACTGCTGAGCTTCCATTCGCTGTAGATACGGTCGATAGGGAAATACTCATGCGGAGGCTGAGTCGCAGGGTCTTGAGCTAACAGAGGATTGCTCACATCGTGGCAGACTCCACAAAGGCTACTTGATTGATGGAAAGGTGAGTAGAGCCATGCGTGATTGGCATACGATTCGGGGCGCGGACCGCGCTTGGCGGTATCATCACTCATCACGAACATACCGTTGCCGATGCCGGGCACAGGCTGGTCAGAGAGTTCACGCCCTTCATAGCTGAGCGGGTTCACCATACGGTGGCATACATCGCACTGTATCCCATCCTCATCGATTGGCTCGAAGTTAGAGCCATCGTAGGGGATAGAACGACCTTCCAGCCACGCAACGGGCGAGTGGCACCGCCAGCAGAACTGTCCAATGCCTGGATGGTCTTGCTCAGCAATCGTAAGTGCAGCGCGGAAGATGGGGTCGCGCGCCGAATGTGCCATCATATTTCCAAGCCAGTTGAAATGGATGTCTTGCTCTCGGTTGAAGTGGGGGCTTACACCGCCGGTGTCGGGGTCGTAGACATACTCGCTACTTCCATGGCAGTACATGCACAGTTCGGTAGGTTGGAATGCGTATCCATTTGGGTCAGGTTGAGAACCAGGAAGATAGATACCGCCCCCTAATGCCATCAGTGCAACAGTCGGCACTAAGTACAAGCCTACCAAACTCATCCGTTTCCAAAGCATTTTCGGTCTCCTCCATGCTATTATAGCCCATTTTCGAGGGAGACGGGGGTAGAATTGGGCAAAATGGCAGGCGAATCGGTGGTCGAAGGGGTCATTTTGCGACGGTGGACAGTGGGGGAAGCCGATAAACGCGTGAGCCTGCTCACTCCCGACCGAGGGAAGCTCAGCCTACGGGTTCGGGGCACGCAAAAGCCCGGTAGCCGAATGGGCATGCTTACGGAACCCTTGAATCGGGTGCGAGGGCGCGTGATTGAGGGGCGTCACCAACGGCTGTTGGTGCAACCCCAACTGGTGCGCACCTATCTTCATTTGCGAGGCGATTTAGAAAGGCTCAGCGTGGCGCTGGCTCTCACCGAGATGGTCGACCGCTGGCTTGCCGAAGAGCATCCCGAACCCCAAGTTTATGCCATTCTGGTGGAGGCTTTAGATGCGTTAGAAAAGGGGTGCGATGTTGCAACCATCCTGGGCTGGGTAGTCTGGCGCATGCTGGCGATACTGGGCTACAGCCCTGAACTGAACCGATGCGGTCGCTGTGGTCGCTCCCCGTCCGAAGGAGCAGAGTGGCATCTGCTTGGAGGGGTGGGCTTCTGCCCTGAATGTAAGCCTCCTACAACCGTGATGATAGAGCAGAAAGCCGTTCGTTCGCCCACCCTACTCACCCTTACTGCCTCTCAGCGAACCTTGTTGAGCCGTTGGCTCGAGCAGGAAGAGCCTCCTCAGGCTGAAGAACCCGAGGCGCGCGCACTGGTGCGTATAGCCCTGCGCTACTCGGAAAGCGCGTTGGAAACGGAACCGCGCTGGCTCGCCTTTTGGGATCGCTTGAATAGCTTGCGTGATGGAGCGTAAAGAAGCAACAGCCCTGCACTCAACGCCAGCAGGCTCGTCGGCTCAGGAATAGGCGGACCCGTATCCACATTCGCACCGACGAAGAACCCCAAAGCAGGCAAAAGCAGAAGCCACCACGGAGTGCGTGCGGAGGAAACCACTGGTTCCATCGGGCTAATCGGTGTGCTAACAGGTTCCGCCATCGCTGGGGACGGCTCTGGCTCTATCTCAGGAAGCACCTCCGCCAACAGGTCGGTAGGCAGGACATCCGCTGCGACCACCTCTTCAATTGGAACTTCCACTAACTCAATCCCCAACGGTGCAACCACAGGAGCCTCCTGCTCCACCATCGTCGGGGTGACCGCCTCAGAAACGCGAGGAGATACCGACTCGGCTTCCACCGTTTGCTGAGGTATGGCAACTGCAGGCGTGAGCGGGTTTCCACAGTTCGCCTTGATAATGGGTTTGCCCGTTTTCTTCTCTACAAACACGGGGGTGCCCTTTGGAAGCGTCTTACGCACCACCATCAGGCGGTTATCGGGCGGGCTATAGTAGATGTTGTAAGTTCCGCTTCGCTCAAGGCGTGTCAGCTTGAGGTTCTGCTCGAAATAGTCGGCTAACTCGTGCGCGCTTCGTCCAAAGTGGCGGGCGTAGCGCTGAGCAACAATTGGCTCTGTTCGGATTTGGTTCGCCAAATCTTTTGCACTTGCCACAGGACGCACTAAATAGCTGTTGCGTGGCACCAAAAGCGCAGACTCCGCGCTTGCCCACGAAGCCATCCACAGGGCGAACACACCAACCAAAATCAAACGCATGCTAATCCTCCTTCCGAATTCTTCCACAGACAGGGCGATACTCTGAGTATACCTGTTTTGACGAGAGCATTAATCCCCTTGTTCCCCTCGATAGGGACATATCCTACTAAGAAGCAGGAAAAGTTCTGTTCCAGGTATAATTCGTTGCGCTATGGATACCCACCGTTCCCATCCAGCAGAGCCAAGTCGATATGAGGTTCAGAAAGCCACTTGGCGCGTGAAGGTCGGGCTTGCCGAGATGTTGCGTGGTGGCGTGATTATGGATGTAACGAACGCCGAGCAAGCCCAGATTGCCGAAGAGGCGGGCGCAGTGGCGGTGATGGCGTTGGAACGCGTGCCTGCAGACATTCGACGCGAAGGGGGCGTGGCGCGCATGTCCGACCCCCTGATTATCCAGCAGATTCAAGAGGCGGTGACCATCCCCGTGATGGCAAAATGCCGAATTGGGCACTTTGCAGAGGCGATGATTCTGGAAGCGCTTGGGGTGGACTTCATCGACGAGAGTGAAGTGCTCACTCCCGCCGATGAGGAGCACCATGTGAACAAGCACGCCTTCTCTGTGCCCTTTGTTTGCGGGGCGCGCGATCTTGGGGAGGCACTCCGCCGTATTGGGGAAGGGGCTGCGATGATACGCACCAAAGGCGAGGCAGGCACGGGCAATATCGTGGAAGCCGTGCGCCATATGCGCGCCATTATGCGCGATATTCGCCGAATCCACAGCGCACCAGAAGACGAACTGATGAATATCGCAAAGCAACTGCAAGCCCCCTATGACCTCGTCGTGCAAATTCACGAAACAGGGCGCCTGCCCGTGCCCAACTTCTCGGCAGGTGGGATTGCGACCCCTGCCGACGCCGCGCTCATGATGTGGCTCGGTGCGGAAGCGGTGTTTGTGGGGTCGGGAATCTTCAAATCGTCCGACCCCGTACGCCGGGCGCGCGCCATCGTGGATGCGGTGACCTATTACCGCGAACCAGAAATCTTGGCGGAAATCTCCAAGGGGCTGGGCGAGGCGATGCCCGGTCTCGATGTGCGCAAACTCGCCGAAGAAGAGCTAATGGCAGTGCGCGGTTGGTGAAGGAGCGTGACATGCATGGCGATAACCAACGCCAAAAAGATGACCGCAAGCGAATTCGCCCAACAGTACGCTCACAGCGAAGTTCGCGCCGAGCTCATCCGTGGGGAGGTGCATGAAATGTCTCCAGCTAAGACTCCTCACGGACGCTATACGATGCGCGTCACGCTCCCCATCGGGCGCTATGTGGAAGAGCATGGGCTTGGCGAGGTGTTCGCTGCCGAAACAGGGTTTCTGATTCGTCATCCCGATGGAACTGAATCGGTGCGAGCACCTGACCTCGCCTTCATTCGCGCTGACCGCCTGCCTTCAGAGGAACCCCAAGAGTTCTGGGATATTGCGCCCGATTTAGTAGTCGAAGTGCTTTCGCCTGGCGACCGCGACCACGAGGTGATGGCAAAAACACGCATGTGGCTGGATGCAGGAGTACGATTGGTTTGGATAGTAGACCCTACCCGACGCACGATTGCAGTCCACCGCGCCAATGGTACAACCCAACTATTGACTCAGAGGGACACGCTCTCTGGTGAGGATATCCTGCCCGGTTTCGAACTGCCCCTTAGTCAAGTGTTCCGTCCACCTCGGCAAACCCGATTCTGAGATGACAATCGGTGTCTTAGCCCTGCAAGGAGATTTCGAGAAGCACGAAGCGATGCTAAAGCGCATCGGGGTACCGACCGTTCAGGTGCGCAAAGTGGACGACCTGAACGGTGTCGACGCCCTCATCCTGCCCGGCGGTGAAAGCACTACAATTGGCAAGTTGATGGAGCGCTATGGGCTGAATGATGCCATTCGCGCCCGAGCTCAGCAGGGCATGCCAATCTACGGCACATGCGCCGGCATGATACTGCTGGCGAACGAAATTGTAGGGAGCGACCAGCCCCGATTGGGTTTGATGGAGATGGCGGTTGTGCGCAACGCCTTCGGGCGCCAGCGCGAGAGCTTTGAGGTCGACCTCCCCTTCAACGGCTTACCTCGCCCGATACGCGCCGTGTTCATCCGTGCCCCCATCGTAGAGCGCGTGGGAGCACAAGCGCAGGTGCTGAGCGAGTTCGAAGGCAAAATCGTGGCGGTGCGTCAGGGCAACCTGCTCGCAACGGCTTTCCATCCCGAACTTACCGACGACGAGAGCGTTCACCGCTACTTTTTGAACCTTATCAAGTGAGGTATAATCCGATTACCATGCTTGAGGCGCCCATACCGAGCCTGCCTAATCTGGAACTGCCCACCGAGGACGACATCCCGATGGAGAATGCTTGGCATCGCATGCAGATGGACCTGCTAATTGAATCGCTCCTGTACTACTGGCGCAACCGCAACGACTTCTTTGTTGGTGGAAACATGTTCCTGTACTACAGTATCGAGCAAGCTCAAAGCGTGATTGATGGACGCCCCCTCTATCGCGGTCCCGACTTCTTCGTCGTTAGGGGAGTGGACGGAAGCAAGCCACGCGACTGCTGGGTAGTTTGGCAAGAGGGCGGACGCTATCCCGACCTGATTATCGAGTTCCTCTCGCCCTCTACCGCTGATAAAGACCGCACCGAGAAAAAGCAGCTCTATGAGCAGGTGTTTGGCACTGAAGAGTATTTCTGGTATGACCCTCTCACTAAGGAGCTGGTCGGCTTTGAACTGATGAGCGGTCGTTATCAGCCTCTGAAGCCAAACCATCGCGGTTGGCTGTGGAGCGGAGTGCTGGAGGCGTGGCTGGGCGTTTGGGAAGGCGAGTATCAGCGTCGCCACCTCGCCTGGTTACGCATGTACGACCAGGCGGGCAACCTTATTCCCACCCCAGCAGAAGCCGCTCAGCAGATGCTGGAACAGGAACGCTTGCGCGCCGAACGCGAGCAACTGCGCGCAGAGCAGGAACGCCTACGCGCTGAACAAGCCGAGGCGGAGCTCCAACGCCTGCGAAACCTGCTCCGCCAACAGGGGATAGACCTCAACGGTTAGAAAACACTCCATAGGAGAGCAGGAACCTTTTCCATAGACGGAGAATCAAAAAACTATGCCTGCAGTACTGGAACAGACGGTAGCAACTGCACCTCCTACAGAGGTCATTCTGCGTGAGTTGGTGGGGATAGACCTTCGCAATCGCGAGGCGGTGCGTCGCCTAATCCCCTCGCAAGGGAAGCCATGGCGCTCCATTCCGCCTGTGAATGCCTACGAGCTGGAGGCTCGGTGCGAGTGGCTCAGCAAGCGCAGCATTAAGACCCACAGCAAATGCTTCGCCCTGCGCCTTGCGATTGCTATGTGCGACCTCACCACTCTCGAGGGGGCAGATACTCCAGAGAAGGTGCGTCGGCTCTGCGCACGGGCAGTGAACCCCTACACGCCACGCGAAGGCATGCCGAGCCGTGAGGAGCTTCAGGTGCCGTCGGTGGCGGCGGTCTGTGTCTATCCCAGCCTGATTGCGGTGGCGAAATCGGCACTTCAGGGCACGGGCGTCAAGGTCGCTTCGGTGGCAACCGCATTCCCCTCAGGGCAATATCCCTTCTCGTTGCGCCTTGCGGATGTGAAGTGGGCTATTCGCGAAGGGGCAGACGAGATCGATATGGTCATCAACCGAAACGCCTTCCTACAGGGCGATTATCGGCGCGTTTTCGACGAGATTGCCCGCGTCAAAGACGCCTGTGGGGACGAGGTGCACCTGAAGGTGATACTGGAAACGGGTGAGCTGGGAAGCTACGATGCGGTTCGCAAAGCCTCGTTCATCGCCATGATGGCAGGAGCGGACTTCATCAAAACCAGCACGGGCAAAATCCAGCCCTCTGCCACCCTGCCCACTACGCTGGTGATGCTGGAAGCGATACGCGACTTCTACGATGCTACTGGGCGCGCCATCGGAATGAAGCCTGCTGGGGGCATTCGAACCGCTAAGGACGCCATTCGCTACCTCGTGCTGGTGAACGAGACGCTCGGTGCCGAATGGCTCACGCCCGAACGGTTCCGATTCGGGGCAAGTGCCCTACTGAATGACCTCTTGCGCCAACTCGTCAAACAAGTCACGGGTGTCTACCGTGCGGTTGATGAATTTTCGTATGACTGACAGCAGGAGTCTGCAGGCGAGTGCAGAAAATTTTTTCCGACCGTCCAGTCAATCTGCAGGAGAGGGAGAACATGGTGTATAATCCTACTATGCGCAATCGATGGAGGTGTTCTATGAGAAGGCATCGATACGGATTTACGCTGATAGAGCTGTTGGTGGTGATTGCGATTATCGCCATTCTGGCTGCGATACTGTTCCCCGTCTTCGCTCAGGCGCGCGAAGCGGCGCGCAAGACCTCGTGCCTTAATAACGGCAAACAAGCGGCGCTGGCTGTGAGCCAGTACCTGAATGACCACGATGAGCGATTCCCGATTGCCATCTACCGCACCCAAACTCCGCCCCAGTGTGAGTACACGATGATCACCGCAATCTACCCCTACATGAAGAACAAGGACATTCTCAAATGTGCTTCGGATGGGCGTCCGGGCAACTTGCACGAAGGGGCACGCTCGATTGGCGCACCCGGAGGGGACTGCTCCGAGATACGCACTCTCAGCTATATGTTCAACTTCGAGCTATCTACACCAGGTCAGCATCCGCTCAATACCGACTGGCCCACTCGCTATAAACCGTCCGCTACGATGGCAGAAATTCCCTTCCCAGCGGAGACAAGCGTCATCTTCGACGCGCATCTGGTGGTTGGTTTCAACGGTACCTGTGGTTCGGTGATTCGTATGGGATTGATTGACACTGCGGTGCAGGCGCGTCACCAGAATATGGTGATGACCAACTTTGTGGACGGGCATGCCAAAGTGGTGAAAGCACGCCAACAGCAACCAGATTGCCGATATAGTTACTTCGTCGGCTATCAACAACTGCAAGAGGCACAGCCCTGGTGCCTTGGGGAAGGTCCTTATCTACGCAAGTGTGGTGAAGCCCAACCTCGTCAGTGCGCTTACGAGTTGGAAGGAATTGTTGGCGAGGATAATCTGGGGAAGTGCTTCTTCTCTCGCTAACTGTGCCTTTGAAGAAGTCCCAAGGCGTTTCACCCAGTAAGGAATGGTACTCTCGTATCGCGCTTGGCTTCTGATTGCGGTGGGCGGGCTATGGGCGCTGATTGCGGTAGCCCGCCCTGACCTTTTAATCGGGGTCGTGTTCCTCGACCTGCTGATTGGGGTTGCTCTTCTGATTGATGTGTTGACCCTTCCGCGTGCGCACCAGTTTCGCGTGCATCGCAAGCACGAGCCTGTGCTGTCGCTGGGCGCAAGCAATCGCATCGAACTGGTGCTGGAACACACCCTCCATCACCCGCGCTATGGACGCCTGCGCGATGAGCCACCTCCTGACGCCGAGTTTGACCAGCGGGAGTTCCCTATCGTCCTAATTCCGAACCAGCCCGTGCAGGTCGCTTATCACCTTACCCCACGCTATCGGGGCAGTGCGGTTTTTGAGGATATGTTCCTGCGGGTGGAGGGTCGACTGCGGTTGGTGGCACAGACCTACCGCCTGCCAGCGCGTTCGGCAGTGCCCGTCTACCCCAACCTGTTGCAGATGCGCGAGTACGACCTCCTGCGTCATCGGGGGCGTCTGCGCCAGATGGGGTTCCGTCAGTTGCGCTTGCGCGGCCAGGGAACCGAGTTCGAATCTCTGCGTGAGTACACCCTCGATGATGAGTTCCGCCGAATCGACTGGAAAGCGACCGCTCGTCGAGGCAAACCCATCGTGCGCGACTATCAGCAGGAGCGCAGTCAGAATGTGCTTCTGTTGCTGGATGCTGGGCGCAACATGCTCGCTGAAGTAGAGGGGATGCGCAAGTTCGACACGGTGCTGAACACGGCACTCATGTTGGCTTATGTGGCGGTGCAGATGGACGATAAGGTCGGGGCGATGGTGTTTGCCGACGAGGTTGACCAGTTTGTACCACCTCAGCGCGGGCGTGCACAAGTGGCACATCTCACCGAGCAACTGCATGCGGTGCAACCAAGACTGGTGGAATCGGACTACTTGTATGCGATTACCTACTTAGCCCGACGATGGCGCAAACGCTCGCTCATGGTGCTGTTCACCGACCTGATAGACCCCGATTCCTCACGGATGGTGGTGCACGCACTGGGCACGCTTACACGCCAGCATCTCTGTGTGGTGGTGACGGTTGCAGACCCTCGTCTGCGCGCGTGGAGCGCAGAAATGCCTGAGGAGCCGTTTCAGCTCTATCGGCGCGCTGTGGCAACCCAGGTATTGGACGACCGACTTGCCGTTATCCACACGCTCCAACGCATGGGCATTCACACCATCGACGCCTCCCCCGAAACCTTAGTGGCAGATTTGGTGAACTACTACACCGCTATCAAGATGCAAGGCAAGCTGTGAGTGGGTATCCTAATGGGCATGCAGGAACCGTTGCGCCATCTTTCGGACGAAATTTTTTTCTCTGCTCATCGAGAGGGTAACCCGAGCGCAAACCAAGAGAAAAAAATTTCGGAACGCGCCCGTCAAGTTCAGCCTTCGCCCACCCTTGCTCTTACGGCGCGCGCACAGGAACTGCGTCGTCAGGGTGTCGATGTGATTAGCTTCACTGCTGGAGAACCCGATTTCGACACGCCCGATTTCGCCAAAGCAGGTGCGCTCAGCGCCATTCATGCGGGCTACACGAAATACACGCCCACGCCCGGCATTCCTGCCCTGCGCGAAGCAATCGGCGAGAAGTTCTGGCGCGAGAATCAACTCCGCTACGAGCCAAGCCAAATCGTGGTCTCCTGTGGGGCGAAACACTCCCTCTTCAACACCATGATGGCGCTGATAGACCCCGGAGATGAGGTGATTATCCCTGTCCCGTGTTGGGTCTCGTATCCCGAGCAGGTGCGTCTAATGGGAGGTGTGCCCGTATTTATTCCCACCAGTGAGCAGAACGACTTCCTGCCAACCTACGACCAACTGCGTTCCGCTATCACCCCGCACACGAAGGCGATTATTCTCAACTCGCCCCACAACCCCACGGGAGCTGTCTATCCGCGCAAGACGCTCAAAGAGATAGCCTCACTTGCCCTTAGCCACCAACTGTGGATTATCGCAGACGAGATTTACGAAAAACTGGTCTACGACGGACATACCCACGAGAGCATCGGGTCGCTGGGCAAAGAGGTGCTGAATCGGACGATTACGGTGAATGGCGTCTCTAAGAGTTATGCGATGACGGGTTGGCGGATTGGCTACTTGGGCGCGCCTCCTGAGGTCGCACGTGCTGTACAGTGCCTGCAAGACCAGATGACCTCAAATGCCTGCACGATTGCTCAGTACGCCGCGCTTTCGGCACTTCAAGAGGGGAGCGAGTGGCATGCCCAGCTTCAGCAGGCGTTCGACCGCAGGCGTCGGCTGATGGTGGAGGGGCTGAACCGCATTCCGGGCGTGTGCTGTTGGGTACCACGAGGGGCATTCTATGCCTATGCGAATGTGCAAGACTTGTTGGGACACACTTTTGGAGGGCGCACAATCCAAAGCTCTGCCGAGTTAGCCGAGTACCTTTTAGAAACAGCACGGGTAGCGGTGGTGCCCGGCGAGGCGTTTTGCGCGCCGGGCTACCTTCGGTTCTCCTATAGCACTTCCGAACTGCTTATTCAGGAAGGATTAGAGCGCATAGGCGACGCGCTCTCAGCTGGGTGAGCTGGGCGCCGTGCGAGGCTTGAGCGACTTCTTTGGTTGCGGATGCTCTTCCTGTTCGGCAGGTGATTCGGGTGCAGGTGCAACCGACGGCTCCTCTGCCTGAGGAGCGGGTGCCGAGTCGCCATGCAGGATAGCGAGGAACTCCTCTCGGCTCATGGTCTCCCGTTCCATCAGGATTTGCACCACGCGGTCCATCGTGTCGCGATGCTGGGTGAGGATGTCGCGTGCCCGCTGATAGCACTCCTCTATGATTCGGCGCACCTCTTGGTCGATCTCGTAGGCGACCTGCTCGCTGTAGTTGCGGTCTTCCATCAGGTCGCGTCCAAGGAAGGGGTTGCCGTGGCGTCGCCCGAAAGTGAGCGGTCCGAGTTTCTCGCTCATACCGAACTCGGTGACCATCGAGCGGGCAATTTCGGTGGCGCGCTTGAGGTCGTCTTGCGCTCCAGTGCCTACTTCGCCAAACACCAGCTCTTCCGCCACGCGCCCACCGAGCAGGGTCGTGATACGGTCTAACAGGGCAGAGCGGGTGTAGAGGTAGCGGTCGCGCTCTGGCATCTGAATGGTGTAGCCCAGCGCCATGCCACGAGGTAGGATAGAGATTTTATGCACAGGCTCGCCGTCTGGCAGAAGCTCTCCGACCAAGGCGTGCCCCACCTCGTGATAGGCGACGACCAAACGCTCCTTGGGGTCTACCACGCGGTTTCGACGCTGAGGACCGGCAATCACGCGGTCAACAGCCTCCTCGAACTCTTCCATGCCGATGCGGGTTTTATTGCGTCGTGCTGCGATGAGCGCCGCTTCATTCACGAGGTTCGCCAGGTCGGCTCCTGTGAAGCCCGGTGTGCGCTTCGCCAGCACCTCTAAATCCACATCGGGCGCAAGTGGTTTGCCTTTGGTGTGCACTTCCAGTATCTTTTTACGCCCCTCCACATCGGGCGGGTCGACCACGATATGGCGGTCGAATCGTCCCGGCCGTAGCAATGCAGGGTCGAGGATGTCGGCGCGGTTGGTTGCGGCAATCACGATAATGCCCGTGTTCGGGTCAAAGCCGTCCATTTCGACCAGCAGTTGGTTGAGCGTCTGCTCACGCTCATCGTGTCCACCGCCTAAGCCCGCACCGCGCAGGCGTCCGACCGCATCGATCTCGTCGATGAAGATGAGAGCGGGGCGGTTCGCCTTGGCGGTTTCGAACAGGTCGCGTACGCGCGCGGCGCCCACACCCACGAACATCTCCACAAAATCGGAACCGCTGATGTGGAAGAAGGGCACGCCCGCTTCGCCTGCCACAGCGCGCGCCAACAGCGTCTTGCCACAGCCAGGCGGACCCAACAGCAAGACACCTTTCGGGATCTTCGCACCGAGCGCTTGGTACTTGCGGGTGTTCTTCAGGTAGTCCACAATCTCGGCAAGCTCTTGCTTTGCCTCCTCGACACCTGCCACATCGTCGAAGGTGACGCGAGGGATGCTCTCGTTATAGCGACGGGCGCGTGCTTTGCCGAACGAGAACGCCTGATTATTACCCGCCTGAGCCGAGCGCATCAGCAGGAACCAGATAAGCCCCCCGAATATCATAATCACGAGCAGCATCCCCAACATCTGGCTCAGGAAATCGGGCATGCGGTTATCTTCGGCAAAGCGCAGGCGAATGTTCGCCTCGCTCATCATCTCGTAAAGTCGTGCCCGAGCCGAGTCGTCGGGGGGAAGCGACACATAGAACGCACTGCCATCCTTGAAAGTGCCCGTGAGCCGTGTGCCCTGACCCTGCACCGTTGCCTCTAATATCGTGCGGTTCTGAATCTCGCGCACAAGGTCCGAGTAGGTCAGTTCACGCGCCCCTACGGGCTGAAGATGACGGAGGTAGTTCATCAGCAAGAGAACCGTGATGACCAGTACCACCACCGTCAGAAAGGTACGCACATTCTTGCTCAACATACGCCTCCTATCCATAAACGATTCTGGCACGCTGGAGGTTTCTCCAGAGGGCACAGAACGATAGTTTGCCTCAATAAGTATACCTCACTCTGTTGGGTTTGGTTCCCTTTGGTGACTTGGGCGTCTAATGCACGGGCATCCTGCCCGTGCTACCAAGTGGCTTGGGCGTCGCGTCCAAGCAAGCGCACGGGCGGGACGCCCGTGCTACGGTTGGGCTGATGGGCAGGATGCCCAAGCCACTCTAAAATTTGGATATAATAACGGTATGCGCACGCTATGGACAGGCACTCTGATAGGGCTATTATTGAGTTTTGCCGTTGCGAGTGGAGAGAAATGTACGCTTTGTGGACATGCGCTTCGTGCGGTAAATCACGCCTCTTGGGAACTGTTCGAACCACCCCCTCTGTTCCAAGACCCCGAACTCACCGATGTCCAACACTACGACCTCACAATAGAGGTTCGCCCTACTACACAGGAACTAATCGGCTCCTGTATTATGACGGTGAAGGTGGTTCAGCCTACGCTGAACAGTTTCCGCTTCCGCCTACGCGACAACTTCACCATTACTAACCTGCGCTTAGATGGGCGCCCCATCACCTTCACTCGGGAGAGTATCACCACCTTACGCGCTAACTTTGACCGCCCTTACACGCGCGACGAGGTGTTTCAACTGCAAGTAGACTATCAAGGCGTGCCTGTGTCGCGTGGGTTCGGCTCAATTGAGTTCACCACGCGCTCGTCGGGAGCGATTATCGTGGCGACGCTGAGCCAACCCTGGTATGCCTACACTTGGTGGCCCGCCAAAGACGAGAACACCGACAAGACGACCCTCACCTTTACGCTGATTGTGCCGAACAATATGTATGTGGTGGCGAACGGCATGTTGCAGGGGATCGATACGCTCCCGAATAACCGTTTGCGCTTCCGCTATCGCCATAACTACCCGATTGCGCCCTACTTGGTGGCGTTCGCTGCGACGAACTACAACCGCTGGTCGCGTACCTTCACCTATGGAGAGCATACGATGCCCGTCGACTTCTATATCTACCCCGAAAACGATACGCCCAGCAACCGCGCCGCATGGGACTTGGTCATCCCGATGCTCCGTGTGTTCAGCGATGCCTATGGACTGTATCCCTTCATTCAGGAGCGCTACGGCATGTACCAGTTTCAGTTTAGCGGGGGCATGGAGCACCAGACGATGACAGGGCAAGGCGGGTTCTGGGAGTGGGTAACGGCGCACGAACTGGGGCACCAGTGGTGGGGTGATATGGTCACCTGTGCCACTTGGCACGACATCTGGCTGAACGAGGGCTTTGCCACCTATAGCGAAGCCATCTGGGAAGAGCGGAAGCCAGGCAGTAGTGGTTTTCCTGCACTGCGTCAAGCGATGCTCAATCGACGCCCCAGCAACCTTAACGGAAGTGTCTATCGCTACGATATCAGCAATATCAACACCATATTCAGCTCGAACTTCGCCTATCGCAAGGGGGCGTGGGTTCTGCACCAACTGCGCTGGATATTAGGTGATGAGCGGTTCTTTGACCTGCTTGCTCGCTACCGCCAGCGGTTCGAGTATAGCCATGCCACCACCGAAGATTTTATCGGCGTTGCAGAAGAGGTCTATGGCGGGTCGATGCGCTGGTTCTTCGACCCGGTGGTGTATGGGGTAGGAGCGCCCAACTACGCTTGGGGCTGGAGCACCACCACCGTGAACAATAAGCGCTACCTCCTGCTCTCAGTGCGTCAAACTCAGCAGAGTAGTTATGGGCTTTACACCTTCCCGATAGGCATTCGTGCCACGGTGAACGGGCAACCCCGAGATTTTCGCATCTGGAACTCGGCACGCGAACAGTACTATGTGCTTCCTGTGAACGGCACGGTGAGCGCAGTGCAGTTCGACCCCGATGATTGGATTCTCAAAGAAGGCTCCACCACCGAGAGCTATCGCCCAGGACCCCCTGTGATTGTGGAGATGAACCCTGCACCTGGAATGGTGACTGAACCCCCAAGCATAATCGACCTCTTTTTCCAGATCCCCATTCAGGTAAGCGCAGGGCAGATCACGCTTCAGAGCGCACTCCATGGGGTCATCCCCACCCAGTTCGAGTATGACAACACTGCTCGGCGTGTGCGCCTCAGCCTCAATGAACCTCTCAAACCGGGTGCTTACACGGTGCGTGTCTCGCCCAGTATCACTGCTACCAACTCTGGGCTGGCGTTGGATGGTGAGTACAACGGGCAACTGCCCACAGGCGACGGCATTCCCGGGGGCGAGGCAGTTCTGCCCCTGCGCGTGCTGGCTGTGAACGGCGATGTGAACGGCGACGGATGTGTGGACGACCTCGACCTGCTGGAGGTGCTGTTCCTGTTTGGTGAGACGGGGGCACTTCCTGCCGACACGAATGGTGACGAGGTGGTAGACGATACCGACCTGCTTGCTGTGCTATTCAACTTCGGGCAAGGATGCTAAACCGAGCCTAAAACTTGAAGTCATCAGGCTTCAAGTTGGGAAAGCTGTACTCGGTGAACACGCGCAGGGAGCGAAGCCCCTGCGCGTCGTGATACTCGATTCGTCGGGGCATCGAGTCTTTGGCGTCTAACCATACGACCACGCGAGTGATAGGGTCACCTTTTGGAGCATAAGCGAGTTGAAAGCACTCGTGTTTCCCCAGCTTGACCTGCTTCACACTCTCGACCTTTGCCCCTTGAAATAGGCGTTGAAGGTCTTTCGCAATCCAGTCCAAATCCGTCTTGAAAAAGCCCTCGATTTCAGGGTCATTGGGGTCGTAAGAGCGACGCAGAAGCCCTTTGCGGGCGTTGACCTTATTCTCTATGTCAGGATTGTAGATGAGTACGGCACCGTTGCTGAACAGGTCGCGCTGGATAATCGTCATTTTGCGGTAATGAGGCTTAAGAAACTCCAATTTGTAGATTTGTTTACTGCCCAGTTTGCCCGTTTTTTCGTCCCGCTCCTGGAACTCCCACTGATAGGCGTATGAACGCGTTGTATTGGCTTTTTGAACAAGCCGTTGCAACAGTTGCTGAGTGGTAGGCACTTGCTGGGCAAACGCCATCAGCCCTAATCCGCATCCGAACAGCACAAGCAGACGCATACCTAATTATTCGCCGAGTGGACAAAAGGTTCCTGCTATATGCTAATCGATGGAGTCGTGCGCTTCTTTTTCAGGGGGCACCAGCTCGATTTCGAACAGCTTGGGCCACAGCTTGCCCGTCACGAAAATGCGCTTATTCTGCTTGTCGTAGGCGATGCCGTTGAGCACATCGGCATTTTTGCGCTCTTCCTCAGTTAGCAGGTCGCTTAGGTCTATCCAGGCAATCACTTCACCTGTTTTGGGCGAGATGCGCGCAATCAGGTCGGTCTGCCAGATGTTTGCCCAAATTTCGCCCTCTATATATTCCAGCTCATTCAAGTCGCGCACAGGTTGCCCATTAGCGCGGACCTTCACCCGTCGCACTTCGGCAAAGGTGGTAGGGTCGCGGAACACAAGCGTGTCAGAACCGTCGCTCATAATCAGGTGCGTGCCATCGTTAGTTAACCCCCAGCCCTCGCCCGAATAGCGAAACTCGATATCGGCGCGGAAGGTGTCGCGATCGTACACAAAGCAGATACCGTTGCGCCAAGTAAGTTGGTAGAGGCGATTGCCGAAAATCGTAATGCCCTCGGCAAAGATTTCGGGCAGGAGCCGATGACGCTGAAGCACGCGTCCCGTGCGCAGTTCCACCTTGCGTAAGGTCGACTGCCCTTCCAGCCCTGTGCTCTCGTACAGGTAGCCGTTGTAGTATTCCAGCCCTTGTGTGAACGCTTGAGGGTCGTGGGAGTAAACATTCACCACACGGTAGCGATAGATGGGGATTTCACGCTGGGGAGGGGATGGCTCGGACACCTCTTGCTCCTGAGGGGGCAAACCGTTGGAAGTAGCCGAGGTGCCAGGCGCCCGACACCCACCGAAAAAAGCCACAATCCCGACCACCAATAACCCGCGTATCCAACCGAAGGAGAGAACCATACCGCCATGATACCCTACCCCTGAATAATTTAGGCACGCTTGCCGATAATTCTACTGGTAGAGGAGTAGGGGTTGCCTATGCAGACGAGAACTTATACCGCTCCCACGAAACTGGAAGCGCTTTTGAAGATACGCGAAGAACTGGGTGCTGAAGCGGTGATTCTAAGCGAACGCACCGTGTATCAAGGGCGGTTTTTCAAGCGCAAACCGCTGGTCGAAATCACGGTCGGCATCCCCTCAGAGCCTACCCCAGCCGAGTTTCCCAGTGGGGGGAAGGTGGAACCGAAGGGACTTGATACTATAGACCCCACCCAGACGCGCCTCCGACGATTGGAGCGTGAGGTCAGCGACCTGCGGACGATGGTGCAGAGCCTGTACTCTCAGCTCACAGGAGACGAGACCTACCCGCTCCAAGCCGTGGTAGCACCAAAGGACGAACACCCCCTCTTGCGCCCGCTCCTTTCGTCAGGGGTGGAGCCTGAACTGGCTCAAGAGCTGTTGCGTCGTGTGCCTCGCATCCCACAAAACGCAGCGGTAGAGTCGCTCAAGCGTATCCTTACGGCTCGCATCCCTGTTGGAGGTGTGCTGGCTCCTGATGCCCGAACCCGTCAGGTGGTCGCCTTAGTGGGACCCACGGGTGTCGGTAAAACGACCACGATTGCGAAACTTGCCGCCATTCATGCGCTGGACTATGGGCGCAAGGTTGCGTTGCTGTCGCTGGATACCTATCGGATTGGCGCAATTGAGCAGTTGCGTACCTACGCAAGCATTATGAACCTACCCCTGCATGTCGCTACCAGCGCCGAGGAGGTGCAAGAAGGGCTGGAGCTGTTTCGTAGCTACGACATTGTGCTCATCGACACCGTGGGGCGGGGACAACGGGATGAAGCGCACCTTGCCCAAATGGCAAAGGCACTTGCCGATGCAAAGCCAAGGGTCTATCTCACACTCAGCGCCACCAGCGAAACCGCTGTGCTTTTGGAGTCGGCAAGCAAGTTCCAGCTGTTCGAACCCGAAGCGGTGGTTCTAACCAAGTTAGACGAGGCGGTTCGGTTCGGCAACTGCATCAACTTCTGTTTGCGGGTTTCGCTCCCGCTTGCCTACTTTACCACGGGTCAGCGCGTGCCCGAGGACATTCAGCAGGCAGATGCGCGCGACTTGGCATGTCGGGTGTTAGCGAATGTTGCTGAGTGCTTTAGCCAATCCCCACACTCGCTTGCATCGCGCTATGAAGATAGGGTATAATTGGGGCGATGCGGGAGTAGCTCAGGGGTAGAGCACTGGCCTCCCATGCCAGGGGTCGCGGGTTCGAATCCCGTCTCCCGCTCCAGTTTATCGGCTCCCTGCACAATAGCTAATCTGCTCAAACTCCTCGGCGTTTAGGCTTGCCCCACCCACCAGTACGCCGTCGATATCGGGCTGGTGCAGAAGCGCGTGGGCATTCGAGGCTTTCACACTGCCCCCATACAACACGCGCACGAACGCACTGAGCTCGTCGGTGAACCGCTCGCGAATATGGGCGCGAATCAGCCGACAGATGCGGTCGGCTTCCTCTGCTTCGCACACCTGTCCCGTGCCGATTGCCCACACTGGCTCGTAGGCAATCACCAGATCGAACAGCTCGTCCGCATCGAACCCTTCTAATGCTCCATCCAGTTGGCGGTAGATGACGGCTTCGGTCTGCCCTTGCTGGCGTTCCTCCAGCGTCTCGCCCACACAGAGGATGGGTTTTAGCCCGTGTGGAAGCACCGCACGCAGTTTGCGGTTGAGGGTCGCCTCGTTTTCGCTAAAATAGCGCAATAGGTCGTCCGTCAGGTTGGGGTCGGGGGTGCCGAACCGCCCGCGCGTCTCTGAATGCCCTAAAATCACATACTCACAGCCCACTGCCACCAACATCGGAGGGGAGATCTGCCCAGTGTAGGCGCCCGAATCCTGCCAGAAGACATTCTGTGCACCCAGTTTCATCTCACTGCCCCGAATGACATCGGCTACCGCAGGAAGCGACACAAACGGCGGGCAGAGCACAATCTCGACATCGGTGCGCATCCCTATCCGTTGGCGCAGGGTACGAGCCAGTGCAGTGCTCTCGGTGGGCGTGAGGTTCATCTTCCAGTTGCCAGCAATCAAACAAGTGCGCATCCTCTCACCTTCTGGCTTCCTAATTCCCCAAAAAACACTCCTCTCCTGCCAGCGTGTGATTTAAATCACGGAACGACGCCCCGCCTCTGAGCCATACTATGGCTACCAATACTCTGAAGGAGGTTCACTATGCCGACGATTGTGGATGTTGCAATACAAGCTGGGCAGTTCAATACGCTCGTTGAAGCGGTCAAAGCCGCAGGGCTGGTCGAAACGCTTAGTGGCGAAGGTCCGTTCACCGTGTTCGCCCCTACCGACGAGGCATTCGCCAAAATCCCCGCAGATACCCTGCAAGCCGTGCTCAACGACCGCGAAAAGCTCACTGCTATCCTGACCTACCATGTGGTGCCGGGCAAGCTGATGGCAAGCGATGTGGTGCGCAGTAGCCAGCTCCAGACCGTACAGGGTCAGAGCATCACGGTTAGCACGGAAGGCGGTGTGCGCGTGGACGATGCGAATGTCATCCAGACCGATATCGAGGCGGATAATGGCGTCATCCATGTGATCGACGCTGTGATTATGCCCCGATAAGCTAACAGTCACCTCGCCGTAGTTCTGATTAGGTGGAGAGTGCCCTTCTCCACCTCTTTTTTTACGCCACTTCCCGAAGGCGATTGGTCATAATCTGGAAGGGGCGCACATCTTTGATAATAACCGATTTGCGGTTGGTGCTAATCCAGCCCTTAGACACCCAACGGCTGAGGGTTCGGCTTACTGCTTCCCGACTTGCGCCTACATAGTCTGCTATCTCTTGATGAGTGAGGGGGATAACGATCCCTTCCTCACCCTGTTCGCCTACATGCTCCACCAACCCCAAGAGGGCGTGCGCAATCCGATGGCTTAGCTTAAGGCGCGTTACATGGAAGACGCGCTCTTCGGATTGGCGGATGCGTTCGGCTAAGATTCGCAAGAGTGCGAGCGCAAAGTCAGTATGTTCTCGCAGAATCCGTTCGAACTGGTCGGCAGGGAGATAGCGTACTTCTGTAGGTTCCAAAGCCTCTACAGTGGCGCGTAGCCAGTGTCCCGTGAGGATAGTGGTCTCTCCAAAGGAGTCGCCCTCGCCCAGAATGGCGTAAGTGAGCGCGCTTCCATCGGGCGCAATCTGATAGACCTTCATCTTGCCCTTCTCCACGACCCACCAGCCTCCGGGTTCGCGCCCCAGTTCGAGGCGTTCACCAGGCTTATAGGTAAGGGTGCGCATCCGACTGCGGATGTGATTGGCTTGTTCTTCACTCAGCATTTCAAACGGACTGCTTCGCACTAACGCCCATTTCGTGGTCATCATCACCCACCTACCTTGATAGGATTTCACAGGAATTGTACCCAAGAGAAAATACCTCCCCCTCAGTCGAGGGGGAGGTTGGCGGAGAGGGGAGCAGGCAGAAGGGAGGTACTCAGTTGTATCTTGGAGTGGAGGGGGAGGAGTTGTCAGAGGGAGCCTCTTTGGGAGGAAGGATGACCTTATCGATCACATGGATGACGCCGTTTGTACACTCGATGTCCGCCTTGACCACTTGGGCATCGTTGATATAGACCTTCCCATCTTGAACGCGGATTTTGATAGATGCGCCATGCATCGTCTTCGCGCTTTCGAGCTTAACAACATCCGTAGACATAACCCTGCCCTTGACCACATGGTAGAGGAGCACCTTACGCAAAGCCTCCTTGTCTTGCAGAAGTGCCTCTACCTGCTCTTTGGGCAGCTTTTCAAACGCCTTGTCGGTGGGGGCGAACACGGTGAACGGGCCTTCGCCTCGCAATGCGTCGACAAGGTCAGCCTCCTGGACGAGCTTGACCAAAGTCTCGAACTGTCCCGCTTCAATTGCGGTATCGACGATGTCTTTCTTGGCAGTTGGCTTACCCGCGTAGCCAATCAGGGCTGTCGCTACTGCGATTGTTCCTGCTATGAACCACCATCGGTTTTTCATATGTGCCTCCTATTTGTTAGCGTGGCTAAAGAATACCGAGCGGGATGCACCCTGCGTCTGTGATTCGAATCACACACCCTAAAAACGGGGTATAGTTTCAGGGCGATGGACATAGAAAGGGTCATCGAGATTGGCATGTGGTTGATGGCGGTTCTGCTGTGCCTCACTATTCATGAGTTTGCCCATGCGAAATATGCTGACTGGGCAGGCGACCCCACCCCGCGCAGTCAAGGGCGCGTCACGCTCAATCCAATAGCGCACTTAGACCCGCTCGGCACTATCTTGATACTCATCATGACAATATCGGGCTATGGAATTGGCTGGGGCAAACCTGTTCAAGTCAATCCCGGCTACTTCCGCCACCCCCGACGCGACTGGGTGATGTGCGCCTTCTGGGGACCGCTGTCGAACATTCTGTTCGCGATTCTCTGTGCGCTTGTGGTGCGCTTGATGATTTTTGCGGGGATAGCAGAGTCCGCAGGGGTCTTCTTCGATTTTTTTGTTATGCTGGTGCTGGTGAATGTGGGGCTTGCGCTCTTCAATATGATTCCCATTCACCCATTAGACGGTTCGAAGGTGCTTTCGGGCTTTTTTGAGGATGTGTTTGACCGTCGCTACTGGAGCTGGCAGATGACCTACGGTCCGATTATCCTGATGGTGGCGGTGGGGATTGTTCCCATCGTGACGGATGGGGCAGTGCGTCCAATCGGATTACTTCTGGGTCCGTTGTATGAGTTCGTGTATCGTCTACTACTGTTCTGAAATTGCGAAGTGGGCAGGGTAGTTTAGCACGCCCCTGCCCCTCTGTCGCCCAAGCCTCACCAATCAGTGCATTCCAACCGATTCGTCTGTTTCTGCTTGTATACGGAAGCCCGAAGCGACTTCCATCTCCTTAAGACTCAAAAAGTGCCCAAAACCGGACAACCAATTAGGGAAAAGAGGCGAACAATTAGGGGAAAGAGGCGAACACACTGTTCGGCACTTTGGGTACGCGGAGAGTGCGCTCGCCCCGTATGATGAATTGGAACCCCTTTTGGGGTACAATTTTAGATTGTAGCCTGCTGGCTACAAGGGGGAGCTGTGATGAAATTGCTTCGGTTGGATTTGAATGATGTGGTTCAGCACCCGGGACGCCGGGTCGAGTACCCGATAGAGCTGTGGTTAGAGCGTGAGGAGGCTCCCCCGCAGTCCGAGCCGATACGGGGCACGCTGATAGCCGAAAGTGGCGGGCGCATTCTGCGCATTTCAGGCACTTTTAAAACGGTGCTTTGGCTGGAATGCGGACGCTGTCTGGAGTACTATCAGCTCCCGGTCGAGTTCGAGATTCACGAGGAGTTTCCTTTGGTGGGCATCCCATCAGGACTCAGCCCGCAGGGATACGCCTCGGTGGAAGATCGGGACTCGTTCCCCGTGTTCGAGGGCAATATCTTGAATGTGGATGAGCTGTTGAGGCAGTATGTGATTTTACAACTGCCTTTGGCTCCCATCTGCCGTCCTGATTGCAAGGGGCTATGCCCCTCGTGTGGGAAGAATCTCAATCAGGGTGAATGCAGTTGCCCGCCTCGCAAGGGGCATCCTGCCTTTGAGGTGTTGGCACGCCTCTGGTACGAGCAGGATGAGGTTCATTCTTCTGCCGAGCGGGAAAGTAGCCCGCTTGCCACTCATGAGGAAACCATTTCGCAAGACGAAGGAGGTATGTGATGGCGAACCCAAAACGACGACATTCGCATGCGCGGGGCGCGAAACGGCGCACCCACTATAAGCTGGAACTGCCGGGCATGAGCCGATGTCGGCACTGTGGGGCAATCGTATCGCCTCACCGTGCTTGCCCTGTGTGCGGCTATTACCGCGGACGCAAGTACGAATCGGCAATCGTGTCTACAGAAGCCAATCGCTAAGCGATGCGGATTGCAGTCGATGCGATGGGGGGCGACTACGCTCCCCAAGAGATTGTGGCAGGTGCGCTGGAATCGGCACGGCAGGTGAGTTTCGAAATCCTGCTGGTGGGCGATACTGCGCAGATCGAACCGCTGTTGCCGAAGCGGGGGCGTCCAGAGAATCTGCACCTCCACCATGCCTCCCAAGTGATTACGATGGACGATTCCCCCGTGATGGCGATTCGGCGCAAGCGGGATTCGTCACTAATGGTCGCAGCGAAACTGGTGAAGGAAGGCAAAGCCGATGCGCTCGTGTCGATGGGCAACACGGGCGCAGTGGGCGTCGTTGCCAAACTGCTCTGGGGAGGCCTTCCCCATATCGACCGCCCCGCCATCGCAACGGTACTGCCTACCTACACGGGGCGCTGTGTGCTCCTCGATAGCGGTGCCACAGTGGACTGCTCCCCACGCCAACTGCTCGATTTTGCCCTCATGGGGCAAATCTATGCGGCGCAGGTGCTGGAAATCCCTAACCCGCGCGTGGGGCTACTCAATATTGGCGAGGAAGCCACCAAAGGCAACAGCGTCACCAAAGAGGCGTACCAACTGCTAAAGGCACATCTCAAAGACGAGTTCGTGGGCAATGTGGAAGGCAAGAGCTTTTTTGAGGGTGTGGCGGATGTGGTGGTGTGCGATGGTTTCGTCGGCAATGTGTTCCTCAAGACAGGGGAAGGCGTAGCAGACATTATCCTCAAGATTGTGAAAGAGGAACTGACCCGCAACCGGCTCAACCTGCTCCCCCTTGCCCTGCTCAAGCCCGCCTTCGACCGCATCAAGCGTCGGCTCGATTACCGTGAGTATGGAGGCGCACCCCTGTTAGGCGTAGATGGCGTCTGTATCATCGGGCATGGGCGTTCCGACCGCTATGCGGTGCGCCAAGCGATTTCGGTTGCGGCGCAGGCGGTGGCGAACCGACTGGTGCCCACCCTCCACCACGCATTGATCCTTCTGCACAAAGAGAAGGAGAGCTAACGGCAACTTCCGATGGCACTTCGCATCACGGTACTGGGTTGTGGAACCTCGATGGGGGTTCCCCAGATGGGGTGTCGGTGTGCGGTCTGCACTTCCGACGACCCGCGCAACCACCGCACCCGCCCTGCCGTTCACCTACAAACCGCGACCACACGCGTGCTCATCGACGCCCCACCAGAACTGCGCCTCCAGCTGATACGCACGGGGCTGGACGATTGGCTGGACGCAGTGCTGATCACCCACACCCATGCCGACCACATTATGGGTTTGGACGATGTGCGGGGCTTCACTCTGCGCACGGGCAAGCCGATGCGCGTCTATGCCGACCCCAGTGCCTTAGATGACCTGCGTCGTGTCTTTCGGTATGTGTTTTTCCCCTATCCGCCAGGGGTTAGCACCCCTCAGATAGAGTTTCACGAGATGCCGAACCCACTGGTAATTGGCGATATGGTGATAGAGCCGTTGCAGGTGTTTCACGGCGAGATGCCTGTGTTGGCGTTTCGGGTCGGCAAATTCGCCTATGTGACCGATGTGAACTATATCCCTCCTGAATCCATGGAGCGCCTGCAGGGGCTGGAACTGCTGATTCTGGACGCCCTTCGGCGTGCGCCTCACCCCACGCATTTCAATCTGGAGCAGGCGATTGAAATGGCGCAGAAACTAAGAGCCAAGCGCACCCTCTTTACCCACATGACCCACGACTTCGACTATCAGACAACCAGTGCGCAACTACCCGAAGGCGTCGAACTCGCCTATGATGGGCAAGTGATTGACCTGCCCTAAATTTATTCTACTATATCGGGGTCGATGCCGAGTTCTCGAAGGCGTTGGGCAAGTCGTTCGGCGCGCAAACGCTCCTGCTCTGCAAGAAGGCGTGCCGGCTCGGCGCGAAGTTGGGCTTGCTCTTCGCGAAGTTGGGCTTGCTCTGCCTGAAGGCGTGCCTGCTGATACAGCTGTTGCGCCTCCGCTTCGGCGCGCCCCATCTCTACATAACTGCGAAACCGACGCCCATCAGGTGTGTACAGCACGACTGCTGTTCCCTGTCCACGCCCAAACCGTATGCCCAGAAGGGGACTCACCCAGCCTTCCATCTGGTCAATCGGCTCTAATCGCTCATCTCGGCGTATCCAACCTTCCCAACGGCTGGTGTCGGGGTCATAGATGTAGTACTCTTGAACCCCGTACCGCTCGTAGAGATCGCGTTTGCGCTTCAGCTCTGTCGGGGTATTGCCAGGAGATACGACTTCGAAGACCACTTGCGGTGGGATGTTATCCTCCACGAACTGGAGATATGCCCCCCGATGACCCTTAGGGCGTCCGATTACGACCATCACATCGGGCGCGACGCGCGTGTTCGGGTCGCCCTTAACAGGATACCACAGCAAATCCATCGCAACAAACACATCGTCGCGCTCAGCAAAGATAAGGTCAAGGTTCCCCTTGAGGGTCATCAGCACTTCCGCCTGCTGTGTGTTGCTTGCTATCGGTTCTCCATCGGTCTCAGGATAGTAGATACCGTCCACTACAGTGGATTCCAACACGGTTCTCACGGTGGTTCACCCTTCGGGAGTATACCTTGCCCCTTCCCTGAATGCTTGCCATTCGGTTCGGAAGCGCTCCAATCCTTGCAAGAAGCGCGCATCGATGCGGTAGACCATCACCTCCCGCAGGTAGCGCTCACAAAGGGCATAGGGCAAGCCTGTTCGTGCCAACTCGTGGGCGATGAGCATTTCCATGTTGCGCTCACCCCACGCAAGCGCACTTTGCAACAGGTCGGTAAGTGCAGGAATGTCGGCATCGGCATTTGCAAGCCATAGTGCCCACACAAACGGCAATCCTGTCCAGTCGTACCACGCTGAACCGAGGTCTAATACTACAAGCCCAGTCGAATCTGCTTGCATGCCTGCGTCGCCAATCAGCAGGGCAGAGTCGTGCTCGGCAAGCATGGCGTTGAGATTCGGAGGCATACTGGAATAGTGAGGGCTGATGCGGAACACCTTCTGTAGCAGAATGCACACCAGTGCAGAAGACGTAAGCGAGCTGGTGTCGAGTGCCACCGTGCGAATCTGTTCGATGGACACTTTGCTGAACAGGCGAACGCTCAGCACCTCGCGCTCTGAGGCGATTGCCAAGCCGGGGATGAACCGAGTCTCTGGACGGCGGAAATGCTCCACCGACGAGACAAGCGCAACATCCACCTCGCCTGCGGAAAGCCACTGGGCAAGCACAGAAGGAGGCGCATACCGCACCTCGGCATATCGGGAACCTTCAGGAGTGGTCAACCAATAGGTAAGAGGAACTGCGTTCACATAGGGCACACTGCCGATAACGAACTTTCTCATAGCAATCGCTCCAACAGGCTAAAGACGAACATGCCGATACTCACATAGCCGTTGAGGGTGAAGAAGGCAACATCTAACCTGCTGAGGTCGTCGGGCTTGACGAGCGACTGTTCGTAGGCGAGCATAAGCCCTGCAAACACAACCCCTGCATAGTAGAGCCACCCGACCCCGATTGCCCAGCCGAACAGCAAGAAGAAGACGATACAGAGCCAGTGCGAGAGGCGCGAGACCATTATTGCCCGTGCCTTGCCCAGCGTCTCAGGCAGACTGCGTAGCCCGTGCGTCCTGTCGAACTCGTAGTCCTGTAGGCTGTAGAGGATATCGAACCCTGCCACCCAGAACGCCACTGCGGTACTCAGCAGGAGCGGTTGCCAATCTAAGGTGCCACGAACGGCAATCCAAGTGGCGGAGGGCGCAATCCCCAGCGATAAACCCAGCCAATAGTGCGACAAGGGCGTGAACCGCTTGGAGTAGGAGTAGCCGAGGATAATTGCCAACGCCACAGGGCTAAGCACGAAGCAGAGCCAGTTCAACTGCCATGCGGAGTAGACGAATATTAGGGCAGAGATGATGAGGGCTATCGTCATCTGGCACACGGTGAGAAGCCCCGCTGGTAGGGCGCGTGTGCGCGTGCGCGGGTTGAGGGCATCGAACTCGCGGTCGGCGATGCGATTGAACGCCATCGCCGAGGTGCGCGCCGTCACCATCGCCACGAGAATCCATGCGAGCGTGCGCGCAGAGGGCATGTCATCGGTGGCATAGAGCATTCCCATCAGGGCGAATGGAAGCGCAAAGATCGTGTGCTCGAACTTGATGGCTTCCAAGAACACCCGAATGCGCTGACCAATCGATTTTAGGGCAGAAATCGCTGGCATTAAGTAAGAGTGTACCCCTTGACAAGGGGGGGTAGATGGGGTATAATACCCCCCGCTTGCAGAGCGTAAAACGCCCTGCAGAACCACCCAGTGTAGGGGGGAGGCGAGGCGGGCGCTATGTCGCGGTCCAACTCGGTGGGCGAATTTGAGATTCGGTTCGTTTACCGTTTTGGATCATCGCCATAGGCGCTTCGTGGGAGCGTCTGAGTACCGAAACCGACCGCGCAAAAACACCCCAATCGCCTCCGAGTTCGGAACAGCTCGTGCTGTCCCGCGCTCGGTCGTAGCCAGTAGGGCTACGAGACATTTCGGTCAGGAGGATACAACGATGATACGGGTTGGTTTGCTGGGGAGCCGACCTGCGCGGTCGATGGGCTTCCTCGCATGCCTCCAGTCGCTCGGACGCATCGCCCGAGACTGGATCCTGCGTGCGTTTGCCCCCTCGTTCGCACAGGGTGCGGTTCAGATTCGTGAGTCTCGACCTGCAGAGGAGACCTCCTCGGTGCACATCCACCACGACAGCGCCCAAGCACTTGGCACGCATCTGCTGGTCGAGCTGTATGGGTGCAATCCGAACACAATTGCCCATGTGCACGAGGTGGAGCGGGCGTTAGTGGATTCGGCTCACACCTCGAACGCCCATATCGTGAGCCACTACTTCCACGCCTTCGAACCCTATGGCGTGTCGGGCGTGGTGATTATCGAGGAGTCGCACTACACCATCCACACTTGGCCCGAACACCGCTACGCAGCGGTCGACCTCTTCTTCTGCTCGGAAACGGTAGACCCTCAGCGCGCCATCGAGGTCTTACAAGAGCGGTTCCAGCCCGAGCGTACCGAGGTGATGGTGGTGCGACGCGGTCAACTCCCGCTGGGCAAGTAGCAACCGTCTGGTGTCAGAGAGGGCATGGCTGATGAAAGGCAAGGTGGACAGCCCACTTGCGCACTCTGGGGTCGCCCTCAAGAGGGAGGGGGATGTAGGCATTGTGGCGCCTCAAAGCATGCTCCTGCCTGAAGGGCTTACGCTCGCATGTGGGCAGATGCTGGCACCTATCGAGGTCGCCTACGAGACCTACGGCACGCTCAGTCCCCAGCGGGATAATGTGATTCTCGTTTGCCATGCCCTCTCTGGAGGCTCTCACGCTGCGGGTAGACACTCGCCCGACGACCGCAAACCCGGCTGGTGGGACCTCTATATCGGACCGGGCAAAGCCCTGGATACTGAGCAGTTCTTCGTCATCTGCATCAATGTGCTTGCCAGCCCTTATGGCACTACTTCCCCACTCTCCCTTAACCCGCGCACAGGTCAGCCCTATCGGTTGGAGTTTCCGCCCATCACCGTATCGGACTGGGTAGACCTTGAACGCGCAGTGCTGGAACGGCTGGGGATATACCATCTCTACGCAGTGGTGGGGGGGTCGACCGGGGGTATGCGGGCGTTCGAGTGGGCGGTGCGCTATCCCGATTGGGTGGGCCGAGCGATTGTGATTGCAGCACCCGCACGCTCCAGCCCGATGGTGATTGCGCTCAACCATATTCAGCGTCAGACCATTCTGATGGGGTTGGAGTGTGGAGGCGAAGAGGGCGCACGGCGAGGGCTGGCGCTGGCACGCATGTTGGCACACCTCTCCTACCTTTCGGAAGAGGCTCTCTGGCAGAAGTTTGGGCGCGAACCGCATCCAAATCAAGAGTTCTGGGGCATCCTCTATCAGATGGAGAGCTATCTGGAGTATAAGGCAAGCACCTTCCTCCAGCGTTTCGACCCGTATTGCTATCTCTACATCACCCGCGCGATGGACACCTTCGACTTGGGGGCGACCTATGGAGAGGGCGACCTTGCGCGTGCCTTGGAGCGCGTGCAGGCACCCCTCTTCTTCATCAGTTTCACTTCCGATTGGTTGTTTCCACCCTCCGGCCAGGAAGAGGCGGTTCAGATTCTGCGCTCGTTAGGCAAACGCGCTTACCACGAGATTATCGACAGCCCATGGGGGCACGACTCGTTCCTTGTGGAGCGCGTTAAACCTCAACTGCGCCCTGTGTTAGAGCAGTTTCTGCACGGTTAGCCGCTACCACGGCGTAGGAACGCGGTTCGGGTCGTCTATCGGGCGTATCTCCACCTTAATGCCCCACGGCTGAAGGTCTTTCACCAGCATTTCTGCCTTGCGACGGGGGAGGTTCGTGAGAATCACTATCGGCACACTCTCCAAGAGTTTCTTGACATCGGAGCGGGTGAGCGTGAGGAAACTCTCCAGATGGCTCAGGGCTTGCTCCTCTTTAGCCCGCTCCACGCCCAACAGCACCAGTTCATACGGCGTCGGGTCATCCTGAGCAAGAGGAGTTGGGGCAGGAGCAGAGGTACCCCCTGGAACGGGCATCGATACTTGCGTGCGAGGAGTGCCCGTCACCGAGAATTCACGCTGGCACTGCTCGCAAATCACTACCTTCGCCCGCGCCGAGACCTGCTCGGTAGAGCGACAATAAGGACAGCGTACCGCAATCACCTCCAGCACACGCCCGTTCTCGATAGGCACCCGCTTTCCGCAATGGTCGCAGGTAAAGTCCTCCTGTGGGGGTGCGGTGAACAGCACCTCCTTCTGACAGAACGGACAGGTCACGGGCACGGCGGGCACTTGGCGCGTCTTGTAGTAGCACCAGCCTGCATAGCCCCATGTGCCGAGCCAGATAATCCCGAAAATCCAGGATAAGTGCGTGAACATCCCGCCATAACGCCAGAACAGGAGGGTCAACAGGAGCATAACCACCCCCACAATCCCCGAAATAACGGCTTGCGTGTACTCTCGCTCGATAGCCTCCGAACGCTTCATCGGCTCTTGCACACTCTCGCCTCCTCAGCATTAATGTTCGTGCATCAAGAACCGACTCCTGCAAACAGTTGTTCAGAACGAGAAGGAAAAGTAGGGTATAATCCCTTCAGAACACAAGTATGCCGATTTCCATCACCGATATGGAAACCTCATTCGCCTGCTGGATGAGCATCCAGAATGGACAGAGGCACTCCAAGAGCGATTAGTCAACGAGAATGCACTGATGCGCCTGCTTCAACAGAGACCAGACCTGAGGGAGGCGGTGCGTCGATACATCCTCACGGAGGACATACTCCAGGTTCCCAATCTCCTGCGAAAACTCATCGAGCTGAGTCGCCAAACCACCGAACAGCAACGCCTGCAATCTGAGCAGTTGCGTCAGCAGTCGGAGTTGTTGCGTCAGCATTCGGACATCCTGCAAGAGCATACCGAGCAGTTGCGCTGGCAATCGGACACCCTCCAACAACATACAGAGCAGTTGCGCCAGCAATCAGAACTAATACGGCAGAATTCGGAACTCCTGCGCCAACATGCAGTGATGCTCCAGCATATTCTGGAGGTACAGGAACAGCTTCTGCGCGACTCGAATGAACTCAAAGAGTGGCGGCGTGGTGAGGAAGGGCGAGGTGTTGGCGAGCGATTCGAACTGCTGACCTTATCTGGTGGAAGGACAATCAAGTGGCGGTAATCGAAATCTCGCTCAAGGTGAACGGTTACGATGTGTTGCGTGCGCGTCGGCGCGCCGACACCATGCGCCGGGCAGGAGTGAACGCTATCCCGATGGTCATCGGGGAAGAGTGGGCAACCCCCGCCTCGAAACTGCTTGCCGAACAGAATGCCGTTGAATGGATGCTCAAGGGCGACATCTCGCCCGGTGTTGGCGCCTTCCGCCGTATGTCGGGTAAATTGGATTAAACACGATGGATAAGGTAACTTTTGAGCATCAAATGCGCTTGGCAATCCAGGATTTCATGGGAGCCATCGCTACTCAGAAAGGCGAATGGCTTGTGCGCGGTCTTGTAGACCTAAGGAAAAAGGTCTTTCCAATTCCCTCAGATACAAAGGTTATATCGAAGGCGATAGAGTTGGCAATACTTCCTGTACTGGAGGCGTTCGCTCAGCGAAACAACTTTACAATCGAACCCTCAATATACCAAAATCATTATCCAGATGTCACCCTAACTCACCATTATACAGGCTTTCGTTACGCGGTGGATATCAAAAGCTCCTATCGTATTGATGATAGGCGCGTAAACGGAATGACTCTTGGAACCTACACAGGCTATTTTCGCGAGCGAAATAGCCGAAAGAACATCCTCTACCCGTATAGTTCTTATCATGGGCACTATGTACTTGGGATTATTTATTCTCGCTATAATGCAGACCAAGAACAGATGCGCGTCTATTCGCTAGAGGACATTGAGCATATCCCTGCAATCGTTGGAGATTTCCGCATGTTTTTCCATGAGAAATATAAGATTGCGTCTGATAAACCTGGTAGCGGAAATACTCGAAATATTGGTTCGGTGATCGAAATAGAGAAACTGGTGGCTGGAACAGGACCATTTGCCGAACTTGGTGAAGAAGTTTTCGACGACTACTGGATGCACTACGAAACCCATGACATGGCAAGGCGAAAAGGAATGCAGGCACCTCGGTATACTAATCTTGCAACTTATTTGAGATGGAGACAGCAAGGAGGCATGTTGGATGAGTGAAGTGCTACCACGCCTGATTAGGCGAGTCGTGGTTCCACCTATCAAGTGTCAGGGGATCAAGACAAAATTGGTTCCTTTCATCTTGGCGAACATTCGCTGGGATGGGAAAGGACGCTGGATTGAGCCTTTCTTAGGGTCAGGGGTGGTAGCGTTCAATGTAAATCCAAAACGAGCGCGCCTAAACGATATCAATCCGCATATTATCGAGCTCTATCGTGGGATTTATGAGGGTCGGATAACTCCCAGCTTAGTAGGAGCATATCTTACCTCGGAAGGTGAGAAGCTGCTCCGGTTTGGCGAAAGCCACTACTATCATGTGCGAGAGCGATTTAATCGTTCAGGAGACCCTTTGGATTTTCTGTTCCTGAGCCGTGCTTGCTTCAACGGTCTTATGCGGTTCAACGCAAAGGGCGAATTTAATGTGCCGTTCTGCCGAAAACCCGACCGCTTCCGAAGAGCGTACATCACCAAAATTGTCAATCAGGTTCGAAAAATTGCTAATCTCATGCGCGGCAAAGAGTGGGAATTCACAATAGGAGATTGGAAAACATGCTTAGAAGATGTCGCTCCAGACGATTTTGTATACTTGGACCCACCTTATATCGGGCGCCATACAGACTACTATCAATGCTGGGATGAATCGGAGGCGGAGACACTTGCAAAAGTGGCGCACTCGCTCCCTTGTGGAGTTGCACTCTCCATGTGGAAGCAAAACAGGTATCGGACGAATCTTTACCTAAGCCAGTTTTGGGGAGACTACATTCTTCGTACTTTCAATCACTTCTATCATGTCGGCTCATCAGAAGATTTGCGCCATCCAATGGAGGAAGCATTACTTATCAAGCCTGGCTATGCGGTAGAGAAGGGATGTCCCCCGCTCGAGCTTTCAGAGAAGCAATTGCAACTTGCCTTGCCAATAGCCAGTCGCTAAGCACATGCACGCTCCCATTACTTTGAACAAAGCGAAGCATTTTCACCCTATAGATGCCCGCCTGCGTCCGAAGCTTTCCTTCTGGGAAGGAAAGCTTTCGGGTAAACTTTCCTTCTGGGAAGGAAAGATGCGCGAGATAGTGGCTCAGAAGGTATTGGAAGGTACGGTGAGTCCGATTCCACCCTATACTCGGCGCAACATTCCGGTTCCGAGGGTGCCCAACAAGGCATTCGCGGTTATCGGGATGCGTCGTGCAGGGAAAACCACTTTCTTGTGGCAGATAGCCCAGGAATGGATGGCTCAAGGGGCTGCCCGCGAACAGGTGCTATACTTCAATTTCGAAGATGAGCGCCTCACGGGATTAGAAGCGAGTCAACTCCACTGGATTGTGGAGGAGTATTACCGCCTCTATCCACACTGGCGCGACCGAGAGCGGGTCATATTCCTGCTGGACGAAATTCAAATCGTCTCTGGTTGGGAGCGGTTTGCGCGTCGCCTCATGGACACCGAGCAGATTGACCTCTACCTCTCAGGGTCTTCTGCTAAACTGCTTTCGCAGGAGATTGCCAGCAGTATGCGTGGGCGCGCGCTACCGATTACCGTGTTCCCCTTTAGTTTCCGTGAATATCTGCGCCACCTGAACATAGAGCCAGAGCGCCCCTATAAACGCCTGCGTAAAGCCGAGCAGACCCTCATCGAACATCATCTGCGCCGCTACTTGCGGGTAGGTGGATTCCCAGAAGTGGTGTCGTTAGATTCCGAGATAGACCGAATGGAGCTCCTGCGTACCTATGTGGATGTGGCGGTGCTCCGTGATGTGATAGAACGCCACGATATCAAGCAGGTTCAAGCGCTACGCAGAGTAGTGCGGAGGTTGCTTAGCGCACCTGCGGGCACTCTTAGCGTGAACAAGCTCTATAACGAGTTGAAATCGCAAGGTATAAAAATATCCAAAGAGACCCTGTACTCTTATCTGGACTATCTTACGGATGCCTTTCTGGTGCGAATTGTCGAACTCTCCAGCCGTTCTGAACGCCAACGCATGAGCAATCCTCGCAAAGTGTATCCTATCGACATGGGCTTAATCCCTCTTTATCAGATGGGGACAGAGTTCCCTTTAGGGCAAGCGGTCGAGACCTGTGTGCTTCTGGAACTCCAGCGACGAAAGGGAGAAATTTTTTATGTCAAAACGCCTACGGGGTATGAAGTGGACTTCTTGGTGTATTTCCCTGAGGGATACACCGAACTCATACAGGTTTGTGCTAATCCCTCTGAACCTGCCACTTTAGAGCGGGAGGTGCGCGCCCTCTTAGATGCCAAGACCCTTCATCCCAACGCTTCACTACGCTTAATCGTGTTAGAAAGCCTTCCGCTGAATGTGGCGGTTCCCGAAGCGATTCAGGTCAGCTTGCTCAGCGAATGGCTCTTGATGGAGCAAAACAGCGATTCCGTCCCATGTCGACGCTATTTGCCTCCAGCGTAGGCAGGATTTGCAGAGCATCCCCACAAAAGAGTTCGTCTTGCATCATTCGCGAATCTCCGCATAGAGAACAAGTTATGCAGAGTTTTATCGATTCCTACACGGTGTGGTGAGCTGACGACATCGGGCACACAGGCAATGGCGAGGGGAAAAGGGTACACTATCCTCTATGGCGGACATGCAGGCGATGGAGGCGAGCAAGGTCGGGTACAAGTCAGTCATCGATTTAGGGCGCGAGGCGACTGTGCCCTTTCCCCACAATGTCGCCGACTATCCCACCAAGATTCTCCCACAGGTGATGGGCGAGTTTGTGGAGCGATTGAGTGCGCCAGGCGAGCTGGTTGTAGACCCCTTTGCAGGGGGAGGCACGATTGCCGTCGAGTGCGCTTTGCGGCACCGACGCAGTATCAGTATCGACATCAATCCCCGAGCGCTGAGTGTGGCACGCAAGAAGCTCGATGTACTGGTTGGTTCGCTCTTTGAAGATCCCCCCTGCACCGAGGCACAACTGCTGATTCAGGGCGATGCACGAAACTTGCCCCTGAGGTCGGAATGTGCCGACGCGGTGGTCACCGATATTCCCTACGCAGATATGATTCGGTACTCCGACCTCCCGAATGACCTCAGTACGATTGAAGATTACGACCAGTTCCTTGAGGAGTTAGGGCATGCATTTGACGAGATTCGGCGTGTGCTGAAAGGGGAGCGTTATGTAGCGATTTTTGTGGCGGACTATCGGATTGCACGCAGTCGGCTTATTTTGCCCATCCACGCCGATGTGATTGCTCTGATGCAGGAGCGTGGTTTTGAACTATTTGATTTGTATGTCTGGCGTTATTATCGTTCTGGTGGATTTCGCCCGTTTGGCGCGAAGCCCTATCAGGCAATGAATGTGCATTCGTATGTGTTGGTGTTCTTCAAGCCGCTGTCGGCGCGCAGGACGCTCATCAAGAACCGTCCCATCTGCTACCGCCAGCGACTGATTGAAAAACTACAAAAATCTGAGTATGCTAATGGGTTGCTAAGCGGTTTGCCTCTCTACTCTTCAAGAGCGAGTTGAATCGGCCGGGTGCGTACAGAAACCGTACGGCTTGCCTCTGGCTCTACTTCACTCAAACGACGACGGGCTATCTCTATGTAGTCAGGGTTGATGTCAATCCCGATATAGTGGCGTCCCAAGCGCTTGGCAGCCACAGCCGTGGTTCCGCTCCCGATAAAGGGGTCCAAGATTATCGCTCCCTCTTGTGTACTGAGCAAGATAAGGTATTCACAAAGCGCTACGGGCTTGACCGTCTGATGATGATTGTAATCGCCCTTCTCTCGGTTGTCTGGCTTTGGTATCAAGAAATACTTATCCATCGCCTCTTCAACACTGTCCACCAGTAGAATGTTGCTCGGATAAAAGTTGACCCCAATCCGGATGTTCGTATTGAACAGCCCTACACGATGTCTGAGAAAGTTTTCCAGCAGGGTGCGCTCATAGGGCTTTTGCGCCACCAGAATCGGCTCATAGCACGACTTAATCTGGGGTGTGCGCCAGCCTGCCAACTGCTTTTTGAGCGATTCCTTTTGCTCACGCGAGAGGGGCATCCGCTCGATAAAGTGATTAAGGCTCATCGCTTTGGGTTGGTTCTGGAGGTAGACCCAGAGAAAAGTATCTCGAATCAGGAATCCTGCATCTTCCACTGCACACGCCATCCGATGGTACAGACGAGGGCTGGAAAAGGAGAAGAAGAAACCGCCTGGTTTCAGAACGCGCCTCAACTGGCAAGCCACTTTGAAGTACCATTCATAGAAACGCTTCCCCTGCTCAGGGTCGAGTTTCATTCCCGCAGGGAGGTGGCGTATCACCTGCCCGAAAGTGAGCTTTTGGATACGCTCCACATCCCATTTATCATCTAACTTGTCCAGAAAGTAGGGAGGGTCTGTGATAACCGCATCGACGCTATTTGCCTCCAGCGTAGGCAGGATTTGCAGTGCATCCCCACAAAAGAGTTCATCTTGCATCAGATTTGCCTCCTTCTCAATCGGCGATCTAAGTATTCGAGAATACGCACAGCCTCCTCGTCATTAATGTACCCCTTTTCTATTGAGCGGATAACCACCTTTGCGCTTGCGACTCCCACCACACGTCCACGCTCATCATAGACCCAGTAGTTCCTATCAGCACGATTACAGAATTGACACTGTGGAATAATATTGTCGCCTTGAAGTGGTTTTCTGGGATTGCGATGCCCTTTTTGGAGTTGAGTAATAGAATTAGGATACCGAAAGTTTCTTTCACCTTCTAATGAACCACAGGTAGCACATCGTCTACCATAACGCTCTTTGATAAAATCGAACTCATCACCTCCTGATACTGAACGACGTTCAGGATGATAGTTAGGATGGGAGCGCTCAAGAGTCTCAAGTTTGTATGCGCTCTCTCCCCTTAACTCTTCGGAAAATTCACCCACATGGTTTCCTCGCCTTGTGGAAAGGACATAATAACCCTTTTGAGGACCAAGGTGGCGTGCTTGCTGAACATCAGGCGTTTGTGGGTAGTAGAGCCTTATAAAACTGGTAAGTTCCTCTTTCGATACCCACCGAGTGTTTGGATATCCTTGCGCAAGGTAAACAAGGACAAGGGCGTCCTTCGTATATTGCGAACCCTTTCTCAAAGAGATTCGCTTTACTCCTTGCTCGCTTAAATACCGCTCGTAGTACTCCTGAATGAGGCGCCAGGTTTGTTCAATCTCTTCATCGGTGAGTTTCCGCATGGAGAACAAGTTATACGGGAGATATACGATTCCTGCCTACTCTGTCGGTTTTCAAAAATAATCCCATTCCCCTTGAGGAAATGGGGTGAGTATGCGCATCCTGTTTGCTCGCACCAGCGGATGGCGGATGGATAGGCAGTCATGCTACGAGAGGGGTATACTTTCCAGCCGATGTTGTTGACTATCACCACCACATATCAGCCTGCGACCGATTTGGGGTATCTGTTGCACAAGCACCCTGCGCGTGTGCAACGGTTCGAGCTGAACTGGGGGGAGGCGGTCGTGTTCTATCCCGAGGCGACCGAGACCCGCTGCACGGTCGCGCTCCTGCTGGACATCAACCCTGTTCTGCTGGCGCGCGGGCGCGAGGTGGAGCTGAGCGCGTATGTCAGCCCGCAAGCCTACACGGTGAATTCCATGATGAGCACTGCGCTGACACAGGTGTTCCGCACGGCGATGGCAGGACGCAGTAAAGACCGCCCTGAACTCGCGCAAACGCCTATCCCTCTCGAAGTCTTTATGCCCACCCTGCCCTGCAAAGGTGGCGAGCCGATTCTGCGCGCCCTGTTCGAACCGCTCGGCTACGAGGTGGAGGCGAACCCCATCCCGCTGGATGAGCAGTTCCCTGATTGGGGCACAAGCCACCTGTTTCGCGTGCGCCTGCGCCATACCCTGCGCCTGTGCGACCTTCTGCGCCACCTTTACATCCTCATCCCCGTGCTGGATGGTGAGAAGCACTACTACATCAGCGAGGCGGAGGTGGAGAAGCTCGTGCGTCAGGGTCAGGAATGGCTCCCCGACCACCCCGAGCGCGAGCGCATTATTGCCCGCTACCTGCGCTATCGCCCCGCGCTGATTGAAACGGCGCTTGCCCAGATTCTGCGCGAGGAGACCACCCCCGAAAGCCTGGAGCCTGAAACACCTAACTGGCTGGAGATGGCACTGGAGAAGCCGCTAAATCTACAGCAACAGCGTGTGGGCACAGTGCTGGCGACCCTGCGCGCGCTGGGCGTCACGAGCGTCCTCGATCTCGGTTGCGGGGAGGGCGCACTCTTACAAGAGTTGGTTCGGGAACCTTTCTTTCAGCGTATTGCTGGGCTGGATGTCTCCTTGCGTGCCCTGCAAATCGCCGAGCGACGCCTGAAACGCGCCCTAAACGACGGGCGCCTGCGCCTGATGCACGGCTCGCTGGTCTATCTGGACGACCGCTGGAAGGAATACGAATCGGCGGTGCTGATGGAGGTGATGGAACATCTGGAGCCGACGCGCTTGGATATGATGGCGTACGCGCTGTTCGGCTACGCCCAGCCCCGCGCGGTGATTATCACCACCCCAAACCGAGAGTACAATCCGCTCTACGGCTTAGACGAGGGTCAGCGTCGCCACCCAGACCATCAGTTCGAGTGGACACGCGCCGAGTTCGAGGCGTGGGCGCGCGAGATTGCCGAGCGCTACGGCTATCGCGTGCGCATAATGGGCATCGGCGCGGAGCATCCCGACTATGGCTGTCCCACCCAAATGGCGCTCTTTAGTTATCGGTTGTGGTGTTAGTGGGGGCCTCGGGATCAGGCAAAAGCACTTTTGCCCGCAAATGGTTCCTGCCCACTGAGATTGTGTCTTCGGACGCCTGTCGTGCGCTGGTTGCCGACGACGAGAACGACCAGCGCGCAACCCCACAGGCGTTCGAGCTGTTGCACACGATTGTCGCCAAGCGGCTGGAGCTGGGCAAACTCGCCGTCATCGATGCGACCAACCTCTACCCCGAAGACCGTCGGCACTATCTGGAACTCGCACGGAAATATCACGCCATCCCTGTGGCAATCGTGCTGGCGCTCTCTGAAGAACTGTGTCAGGAGCGCAATCGGGGGCGAACCGACCGCGTCCTGCGCCCGCAGGTCATTCGCACCCATGTGCGCGCGGTGCGCCAGTCCCTGCGCCAACTGGAGCGCGAGGGCTTTCGGCAACTGTACATCCTACGCACGCCTGAGCAGGTGGAAAGTGCCGAAGTGGTGCGCGTGCCTCTGCGCCCCAACCTGCACCGAGCCGATGGGGGACCCTTCGACATTATCGGCGATGTGCATGGATGCTATGAGGAACTAGTACATCTCCTGAACCTGCTGGGCTGGCACACTGAGGGCGAATACCCCACTCACCCTGAAGGGCGCAAGGCGGTCTTTGTGGGCGACTTGGTAGACCGTGGACCGAACTCCGTTGGCGTTCTGCGCTTGGTGATGCGCATGGTGGAGGCAGGGGTTGCCTACGCAGTGCCGGGCAATCACGATAACAAGTTGATGCGCTATCTGCTGGGTCGCAAGGTGAAGGTCTCGCACGGGCTGGAGCGCACCCTAACGGAAATGCAGGCGGAGTCGGAAGCGTTTCACGGGGCGGTGCGTGCCTTTCTGGAAAGCCTGCCGAGCCACCTCGTGCTGGACGATGGGCGGTTGGTGGTCACGCACGCGGGCATCAAGCCTGAATATATCGGGCGCTCCTCGCCCACCATCCGCGACTACTGCCTGTATGGCGAGACCACCGGTGAAAGCGACGAGTTCGGACTGCCGATTCGGCTCAACTGGGCGGCGGACTATCGCGGGAGCGCGCTGGTGGTGTACGGACACACGCCTAATCCCGACCCGCTGTGGCAGAACAACACAGTGAACATCGACACGGGCTGTGTGTTCGGTGGGAAGCTGACCGCTCTGCGCTACCCTGAGCGCAAGACGGTGAGCATACCCGCCTGCCAGATGTATTATCAGCCGATACGCCCTACCCCGCCGCGTGAGGGCGCGATTCTGCCCACCTTGCGCATCGACGACGCGCTGGGCAAGCACTATATCGCCACGCGCCTGCATGGAACAATTCTGCTGAGAGCAGAGCAGACCGCGCCCGCGCTGGAGGCACTAAGCCGATTCGGGGTCGACCCGCGCTGGGTCATCTACCTGCCACCCACGATGGCGCCCGTCGAAACGGCGAATGAACCCGAGCTGCTGGAGCATCCCGATGAGGCGTTCGCTTATTACCGCCATCTGGGGATTGCGCAGGTGGTGTGCGAGCAGAAGCATATGGGTTCGCGTGCGATTGTCGTTGTGTGCCGTGATGAAACGGTTCCGCGCAGACGGTTCGGTATCCCTGTACCCGCGCTGGGCGTCGTCTACACGCGCACAGGCAGGCGATTCTTCGATGACCCTGCATGGGAGAGCGCGCTCCTGCTCCATCTGAACGAGGCGATGGGTGAGGCGGGGCTGTGGGACGAACTGCAGACCGACTGGCTCCTGCTGGATGCGGAGCTGATGCCCTGGTCGGCAAAGGCGCGGGAGCTGTTGCGCCAGCACTATGCCCCCACCGCCTCTGCAGGTATCGTTGCGCTCAGCCATGCGCTCCAGATTGCGCCCGACGAGCTGAAGCCAAGCCTACAGGCTCGGCTGGAATGCCTGCACCGCTATCGGGACGCCTACCGTCGCTACTGCTGGCAGGTGCAGAGCATCGATGAGTTGCGCCTTGCGCCCTTCCACCTGATGGCGAGCGAGGGCAAAGTGTATGCGGAACGCCCGCACACTTGGCACATGGAGCAGGTGGCGCGTCTGTGCGAGGCGGGTCAGCGATTGGGCAAAGCGATTCTCCAACCCACCGAGTGGAAACTGGTGGACACCACCGACCCGCACAGCCAAGCGGACGCCATCCGCTGGTTCATGGAGTACACCGAGTCGGGAGGCGAGGGCATCGTGGTCAAGCCGTTGGGGTTCACCGTTCGGGCAGGGCGTGGGCTGGCACAGCCTGCGCTCAAGGTGCGTGGGCGCGAGTATCTTCGTATCATCTATGGCGCGGAATACACCTTGCATTTGGAGACCCTGCGCCAGCGGGCGGTGGGGCGCAAGCGTGCGCTTGCTCTACGCGAGTTCGCGCTGGGCATCGAGGCGCTTGAACGGTTCGTTCGGTACGAGCCGCTCCTGCGCATGCATCAGTGCATCCTGGGCATCCTTGCGCTGGAGGCGGAGCCTGTTGACCCGCAACTGTAGAGCCTCTTTGATTATCTGTAGGGAGCACAGAGGGGGTCGCCTACGACCAAGTCCTTCCACATCAGGAAGGGGGTGGCGGACCAGAAGCTCTCGGCGATGGTGCGCCCGCGCGTGTAGTGGTCAAACAGTAGGTGCGCCCTGCAAAGTGCGACGGTGTAGGGTTCAGATACATAGCCTTTGACCCCTGCTACCCCCTGCGCAATCAGGTCGGCAATCAGCGACTGCCCTTTGTCGGTGGGGCGGAAGGTGCGTGCGCTGGTGGAAACGGCGGTCTCGGCTATGCTTCCGGGTCGGAAGCGCAAACTGCGGTAGCTCATTCGGTTAAAGCGGTGGTCGTTCGAACCCCATGAGTAGTAGCCCATCACATCCGATACTACCCCCACGAACTCTTCCCGCTCATCCAACATCACTTCAAAGCCCCTCTTTTTTAAGAGCTCGCCTGCCTTGCGCATGCTCTCATTAATCTCCCGATACCCCCCACCGTTGCGCTTCGGGTCGATATCCAGCACAAAGACGCCCTTTGTAGGCTTGCCGTTCACACCGCTGTCCACCAGTCGGCGAATCTGGGCAATCGTGTAGCCATCGAGACGGGTAGCAAGGTAGAAGCCATATTTGCGTCGGGAGAACGGCTCGTTTTTGCCGAAGTAGGGGTTTTGGTGGAAGCGTCGGTCGCCCAAGAAGGGCAGTTTCAAAGGCGCACACATGAGTGCCGAATCGACCGAGTAGCCCCCTTCCTTGATTCGCAGGGGCACGCCTCGACAGAGCACCAGATAGTCGATGCGCTCGGCTAACCTTCGCGCCTGCAGATAGTCCATCACAGGCTTCTCTATTGTATCCCGATACTGGGCAAGCGGAACCTCCTCTTGGGGAATGCACTCTATCAGGCACAGGTTCCCCTCAGGAACTTTGCGTTTCTGCATATAGTAGCGGGCGATATCGACAGAGTCGGGACTGCGACGCGTTGCGACCACCACCACATTTGCCGATTGCACCATAAGCCGATTATACCCAAGTGGTTAGGGGAATAGGCAGTGGGGAGTGGGGGATACGGTATACTTGAGAGTGATGGCGCAGACATTCCGACCTCAAACCCAGCTACTCCAGCAGTACTTTCGGATTAAAGCGGAGCATCCCGATGTCCTGCTGGCGATGCAGGTGGGCGACTTCTACGAGTTCTACGGGGAGGACGCCGAAATCGCCGCGCGGGAGCTGGAGATTGTGCTGACAGGGCGTGAGGACGGCTCCAACGGGCGTATCCCGATGGCGGGCGTGCCCATGCATGCCTTCGAGCGCTACTTCGCACGGCTGGTTCAGAAGGGCTATCGCGTGGCAATTTGCGACCAGATAGAAGACCCCAAGCTCGCCAAAGGGCTGGTCAAACGACGCATAACGCGCATCCTGACTCCTGGCACTGCGCTGGAAGATTCCATGCTGGAGGCGAACGCCAATAACTACCTCGTTGCAGCGGTCATAGGCGACCCTGTGCACGGCTTGGGGGTAGTCGATGTCTCGACGGGCGAGTTCCTGACGACTGAAATCGGTGGGGAGGCGCGCCTGCAGAAACTGTTGGATGAGGTCTTCCGACTCCAGCCCGCTGAAATCCTTGTGCCTGAAGACCAGCCTGAGCTGGCACAACTGCTTCGTGAGCAAACGGACGCCACCATCACGGTCGTGCCCCTTGCAGAGTGGGTGGGACGCGATGCGAAGCAGATTCTCATAGAGCATTTTCAGGTCGATTCGCTTAGGGGGTTCGGCTGTGAGCATTATACACGCGGGCTGGATGCAGCCGCACTGGTGCTGAAATATCTCCAGCGTAACGAACTGAAGGCGCTCCACCATATCCGCACGCTCGGCACCTACTCGGTGGAGCAGTTCATGTGGCTCGATTCGGTAGCGCGCCGCCATCTGGAGCTGACCCAGAACCTGATGGACGGCACGCGTCGCTACACCCTGCTCTCGGTGTTGGACAGCACGCGCACGCCAATGGGCGCACGCTTGCTCAAACGCTGGCTGGACGAACCCCTGCTGAATGTAGACGCCATTAATGCCCGCTTGGATGCGGTGTCTGCGCTCGTGGCGCAAAACATTGCACGCGATGCCCTACGCGAGCGTCTCAAAACCCTTGCAGACCTCGAACGGCTCTCGGCGCGCGCCAGCACAGGCACTGCTAATGCCCGCGACTTGGTCGCCTTGCGCCAATCGCTTCAGCAACTGCCAGCCCTCTATGCCGAGCTGAACGACCTGCTGAACGCGCTGGAGACCCCACCCCTGCTTCTAAGCCAGATCGCGCCTCGCTTAGCCCCGCTGAACGAACTGACCGAACTCCTTGAGCGTGCCCTCGTGGACGAACCGCCCACCGACCTCAAATCGGGGGGCATCATCCGCGATGGCTATGACCCCGAACTCGACCGCCTACGCCAAGTGCGTATCGAGGGCAAACGCTGGATTGCCGACCTCGAATCGCAGGAGCGCAACCGCACGGGCATCCCCAGCCTCAAGGTTGGCTACAACGCAATATTCGGCTACTATATCGAGGTCTCCAAGCCTCACCTGAACAAGGTGCCCAGCGACTATATCCGCAAGCAGACGACCGCGAACGCCGAGCGATTTATCACGCCCGCCCTGAAGGAACAGGAGGCGATTCTGCTGGGTGCTGAAGAGCGCATTAATGCGCTGGAGTTCGAGCTGTTCAATCGGGTGCGGGCGGAGGTGGCACGCCATACCCCGACTTTGCAAGCGATTGCCCGTGCGATTGCGGAGTTGGATGTGCTGTGCGCCTTTGCCGAGAACGCCGTCCGCTACCGCTACACTCGCCCGATTGTCGATACCGAAGACCGTATCCTAATTCAAGGTGGACGACACCCCGTAGTGGAACGCTACAGTGCAACTGCTTTCGTGCCGAACGACTGCCACCTCCACCCCCAGCAGTTCCTAATTATCCTCACAGGACCCAACATGAGTGGCAAAAGCACCTATATCCGCCAGAACGCCCTGATAACGCTGATGGCACACATCGGCAGTTTCATACCAGCCGACCATGCGGAAATCGGGCTGGTCGACCGCATCTTCGCCCGAATCGGCGCGCGCGACGAACTCGCCACGGGGCAGTCCACCTTCATGGTGGAGATGACCGAGACGGCGAACATCCTCAACAATGCCACTCCGCGCAGTTTGGTCATCTTAGATGAGATTGGCAGGGGCACCAGCACCTACGATGGCTTGGCAATAGCGTGGGCGGTGGCAGAATACCTGCATGCGATTGGATGCAAGACGCTCTTCGCTACTCACTACCACTACCTGAATGAGCTGGCGAACCGTCTGGAGGGCGTGACAAACTACCGTGTAGCAGTTAAGGAGCATGAGGGCATGATTATCTGGCTTCATAAGGTGTTGCCAGGCGGAACCGACAAGAGCTATGGCGTGCATGTGGCGCGCATGGCGGGCATCCCCCCAGAGGTGATCGAGCGCGCCCAAGCCATCTTGCGCGAGTTCGAGCGTCGGGGCGTGCAAGGAGCGATTCAGCCCCCCAGCGAGGATGCTCCTACTATTCGGAAGCGCAAACTCCAGCTCACCCTCTTTGAGGCAGAAGAGCATCCGATACTGGAACAACTGCGCGAACTCGACCCCACCACCCTCACCCCCGTCGAGGCGTTGATGAAAATCGACGAGTGGAAACGGATGCTGAAGGAACGATAGACCTTCTCCTCGCCCCAAAGTGGTGTGTTATAACCCTATTTTCCTACTACCCCTTCACATTCGTCATTCTGAGCGACCTGTTGTTGTCGTGGCAAAAGAGAAAGGTACAATACCCTTAGGTGAGCGATGATGGCAGTGCCTCAAGCGGTGGAGCGTAAGGGAATCGGGTGGGAGGAGTATCTCAATCTGCCTCTAACCCACTACGAGATTATCGACGGCGAGGTGAACGAGTTGGCAACGCCTATCCTGAAACATCAAGATACGGTCGGAACGCTGATTGAGAAACTGAGGGCACATATACGCCAGCGCGCCTTAGGCAAGGTAATCCCTGCACCCTATGACTTGGTGATTCGTCGCCAGCCGTTGCGCACGCGCCAGCCCGACCTGTTCTATCTCTCGTATGCCCGTGCAGGCGACCTGAACGCCCTCCTGCAAGAACCCCGACTGGAAATCGCCCCCGACTTGGTGATAGAGGTACTCTCGCCGTCCGATACTTACAGTGCGTGGCGTGAGAAACTGCACGACTATCACCTGCTGGGCGTGCCAGAGGTGTGGGCGGTGGACTTGGAGCGGGAGGAGGTGGAGGTACTCACGCGCATGGAGCGGGGCTACAGTTCGTTGGGCTGGTTCAAGGGCGAGGAGCCAATCCAATCGCAGGTGTTGCCTGAACTCCAACTCACCCCACAAGAGGTGTTTGCTGGATAAGGAGGCTTCATGATTGGCAGGATAGGGACGCTGAAGGGCGAACATAGTTCCTATGCCACAGGTACGGTTTGATACTTACTATCGGTACGATGACCTAAGCCGAATCCTACACGGCTACGCAGAGGAATATCCGAATCTGGTCAAAATCGAGAGTATCGGTAAGAGCTACGAAGGACGCGACATCTGGCTCCTGACCGTCACGAACTTCGCTACAGGACCCGCTGAAGAGAAGCCTGCGCTTTGGGTGGACGGCAACATCCACGCCAGCGAGGTCTCACCGTCCACTGCCTGCCTTTACCTTCTCCATCGGCTGACGAGCGAGTATGGTCAGCACGAGAAAATCACCCGGTGTTTAGACACGCGCGCCTTCTATATCTGCCCGCGTGTGAACCCCGACGGCGCGGAGTGGGCGCTCGCCGATAAGCCCAAGATTATCCGCTCCAGCACTCGCCCCTATCCTTATGATGAGGAGCCTATCGGTGGTCTGGTGACGGAAGATATCGACGGCGATGGGCGAATGCTGATGATGCGCATTCCCGACCCGAATGGTAACTGGAAGAAGCATCCTGACGAACCCCGCTTGATGGTGCGACGCGACCCCGACGAGGTGGGGGGCGAATACTACCGCATCCTGCCCGAAGGACGCTTCGACGAGCCGTTCGACCACGCGATTCTCACCATCCAACCGCGCAAGGAGGGCTTAGACCTGAACCGCAACTTCCCCGCAAACTGGCGACAGGAAAACGAGCAGTCGGGTGCAGGACCCTATCCCACTTCCGAACCTGAGGTGCGCGCCATCGTGGATTTTATCGCCAAGCACCCCAACATCACAGGCGGGATAACCTTCCACACATGGAGTGGTGTGCTGTTGCGCCCTTTCAGCCACCAATCAGACGAGGCGTTTCCTGCTGAAGACCTGTGGACTTATCAGAAAATCGGCGCGAAGGGCACAGAGATTACAGGCTACCCGAACATCTCGGTCTTCCACGACTTCAAGTATCACCCGAAGGAGTACATTTCGGGCGTGTTCGACGACTGGATGTACGAGCATATGGGGCTGTTCGCTTGGACGGTGGAAATCTGGAGCCCCCAGCGTCAGGCAGGGATTACCGACTACAAGTTCATCGACTGGTACCGCGAGCATCCCGTAGAAGACGACCTGAAACTGCTCAAGTGGAGCGACGAGGTGCTGGGTGGGAAGGGGTATGTGGATTGGTACGAGTTCGAGCATCCCCAGCTGGGCAAGGTGGAACTGGGGGGCTGGAACGCGCTTTATGCATGGCGCAACCCGCCCCCAGAGTTTCTGGAGAAGGAGGTTGCGCTGTTCCCTGATTGGCTTGTATGGCACCTGCTGATTTCGCCCAAGTTAGAAATCTACGAGGCGAAAGCGACCCCGCTTGGCGAGGGGCTGTATCAGATTCGGCTGGTGGTGCAAAACACGGGCTGGCTCCCCACCTACATCACGAAGAAGGCGTTGGAGAAGAAACTCGTGCGGGGCGTGATTGCCGAGATCGAACTGCCCGAAGGGGCGACCCTGCGCACTGGCAAACCGCGCGAGGAGCTGAGCCAGCTGGAAGGGCGTGCCTACAAACCTTCCGCCGCAACAGTCTGGAACGCCGACCCGACCGACGACCGCGCCAAAGTGGAGTGGGTGGTTCACGCGCCTTCGGGTGGCACAGCTCGTCTCACGGCGCGCCACGACCGTGCAGGGGTAGTGCGTGTGGAGTTGCCCCTGAGGTAGCACGGGCGTCTCGCCCATGCAAAGCGTGGCTTGGGCATCCTGCCCATCAAGTGGCACGGGCGTCCCGCCCGTGCAAAGTGGCTTGGGCATCCTGCCCATCAAGTGGCACGGGCGTCTCGCCCGTGCAAAGTGGCTTGGGCATCCTGCCCATTCAGCCCGGTATCGTCGCCGACACCGTCTCGCTCAGCGGTCCCGCCTCGCCCCGACGGTCCACCCAACGCCCAATAAAGGAATCTCCTGCCAGCACATCGGGGTCAGTTCCGGTCAAGCCCAGCCCTGTGAGGTTCGCATTCACATACGCCCGAAAGTTCGCTTGCCAACTATCAAAGTCGGCATCACCCTTCGGAATATAGTCTCTGCTTCTCATACCTTGATTTTACCTCCCTCGATGACTGAGGGATGTCCCTCGACGATTGAGGGATGCCCCTCGATGATTGGGGGATGTCCCCCGATGATTGAGGGATGTCCCTCGACGATTGGGGGATGTCCCTCGATGATTGAGGGATGTCCCCCGATGATTGAGGGATGTCCCCCGATGATTGGGGGATGTCCCCCGATGATTGGGGGATGTCCCTCGACGATTGAGGGATGTCTGCCCTCACCCACCCCTGCCCTCCCTCTGAATCCCCCCTTTATCCCCCCTTAGAAAGGGGGGTAGGGGGGATAGGAGAGGGAGGGAGCCAGACTCCCCTCTCCCACAGCGTGGGCTTACTGCACGACACTTTTTGAGGGAGAAAAGAAAACGGGCGCACACGGGGGTGCGCCCTGCCCAACAGAAGCCGACCTCAGGCACAAGAAAACGGGCGCACACGGGGGTCTGCCCTGCCCAACAGAAGCCGACCTCAGGCACAAGTACGAAAAACTGTCGTGCAGTAAGCACAGCGTGGGAGAGGGAGGGAGCCAGACTCCCCTCTCCCACAGCATAGGAGAGGGGCTGGGAGTGAGGGCTAAAAAGAGGCACGAACAAGACGCCCGTGCTACGGTGAGAGAGGGGCAGGGGGTGAGGGCTAAGATTCTTCGCTTTACTCAGGGGAAGGCAAGGGGTATCTACTCGCCTACGGGCTTTGGGTTCTTATCTTCCGCGAGGGCGATACAGCCGAACCCTTGCGAATTCTTAGCCCCTAACCCAGCCGAAAACGCCATCTCGAAATGCTCAGGGGGCAAGCACAGTTCATATAGCCCACTCCACGCCTTCACGACCGTATCCTTGTAGTACACTACATGCAGGTTTTGGTTGCTTACTCGGTAGGGTTTGATGGAAGCCCCTCCTAACGGGATTTCGCGCTCGTGCCAGCGGTTCACCTTGCGCTGAAGGTTTTGCAGCAACTGCTCCTCGAACTCTGCCTCATGAGGCGAGTAGTAATAGGTTTTACGCTTGCCTATGGGCGACTCGAAGGTGCTATAGACGGTGATAGGCGAGAGGGTGCGTACAATCACGCGCTCGGCATAGGGCGGGTCTGGTTCCACGAACACATGCTTGACCCGTGCACGCTGGCTATGGAAAAGCACAACAGGGGTATCCAGCAGGCGCAATACCAGCGATTCCAGAAACTCGCACATCATAGAACACACCACGAGGCGAACTGTCCCCTCAAAGAAGAGGAACTGCTCCTCCATTCGATACTTGCCCATTAGGCGTGAGAAGGTGAAATATTTCAGCGAGCGTTTGCCAGCAGGATAGCCCACATCGTGCAGACGGGTCGCTAAAGCCTCATCAAGATAATAGTAGATAAGCCCCTGCACTATCGCATTATAGTGCTTCGGAACACGCAGAACCGCCCCTTCAGGTTCCAGCAAGATATGGATACGCATCAACTTTAGATTTCTCCCCCTTAGGAACGGTTCCTGCCCATAAAAATCCCTCCCCAACGGCTCAGGAAGGGGAGGGGAACCGAGTAAGTTTGAGACACAAACTTCAGGAATGCTTCCACTTTATCGTACAGCCAATCGGCGGAGTCTGGGAGTAGTGAGGAAGGTCGTTGTTGAGTAGAGCAGTAATGGCGTCGCGCACATATTCGTGGTGTACTTGGTCGGGATGCTCCCAGTTATCGTCGAATCGCCCGTGATATTTGAGGTCGCGCTCCTCATCGAACACGAAGAATTCGGGGGTTCGGGACGCTTTGTAGGCATGTGCCACCTGTTGGGTCTCGTCGAACAGGTAGGGGAACGGGTAACCTTTCTCTTCTGCCACCCGCTTCATGTTCTCGAAGCTGTCCTCGGGGTATTGGGTCGGGTCGTTCGAGTTGATAGCGACGAATGCCACACGGTCAGCGAACTCTTTCGCCAAGGCAATCACGCGGTCTCCGTAGGCTTTCACATACGGGCAGTGGTTGCACCAGAAGAACAGCACCAGCACAGGCTTGTCGGCAAAATCCTTCAGGGAGTAGGTTTTGCCGTCGACACCTGGCAGATTGAAATCATATGCCGAATGACCGATCTCCATCAGGCTTCACCTCCGTTCCGTGCTTCTCGGATTGCCTGTTTTAGCATAGCCAGTGAAGGCAAGGGCGACAGGCGTCCATCCTCTAAGATGAAGGTGCGACAGGTCAGGCGATAGGGCAGATGCGGTTGGGGCTGAACTTCGTGCCCCTCGATGCGAATGGTGGGCGACCCCACGAAGCGATACGCTTCCGCATCCTCCTGTGTCTCGATGCGTGTGATAAGAATCTCTGCGTCTATCCCCTCTTGCTGAAGCGCTTCGCGTAGCAACTCCAGCGCTCGCTCGTGGGAAGGACACTCAGGATAGTACAGCAGTTCGATCTTCACCTTCGCACCTCCACCTTTATTTTACCTGACGGTCAGGCACTGACCGCGCTCCTGGCTTGAACATCTGGAGCATGCGATTCGTGACCAAAAATCCCCCCACCACATTAATAGTAGCGAAAATCACCGCAAGCGTGCCCAGAACGGCAGTCAAAGCCGTATGCTGAGTGCCTGCTGAGAGGATGGCACCGATAATCGTGATGCCCGAAATGGCGTTGGAACCCGACATAAGAGGTGTATGGAGCGTGGGGGGCACTTTGGTAATCACCTCGAAGCCTACAAAGATTGCCAGCACGAAAACCGTCAGCGCCATCACAAAGGTTTCCATCGTGCCTTTAAAGATACCCTGCTGATTAGAGGAGCCATGCTGCGCTTTATGGGCAGGATGCCCAAGCCACCTCGTAGCCCGGGCATCCTGCCCACAAGCCAAATCGTAGCACGGACGCCCCACTGATAAGGGTACACGGGTTAGGTTCATTTTCTATCGGTTCGCCCGCATTTTCGGGAGGTAATTCCCCCCTCCTTTAGGTTCCCCCCGTCAACGGGGGGAACCGAGAAGAAAGTAAGGTTCTCCCCGTCAACGGGGGGAACCAAAAAAAATTGAATGGTTCCCCCCGCCTGCGGGGGGAACCTACAGGAGGGGGGATGAAACCCTTGCGGGAAATTGTGCGGTTCGCCTCCGAAAATGAACCCATCTTGTGTACCCTTGTCAGCCCGTCAACGGGGGGAACCGAGAAGAAAGCAAGGTTCCCCTGTCAATGGGAGGACTTGAACCAACGGAGCAGGGCGTGGGCGATACGGCGTGAAGTGCCTGTAAGGTTGCGCACAGTGGCAACCTTGAGCGGTTCTGGAAACTGGCGAAGCGTTTCGGCTAACTGTTGGAGCGTTTCGGTCGGGTAGAAAAGCTCTTCTGCCACCTCCACGAACTCACCCCGCTCGACACCTATTCTTAGCATCGTACGAACAGCGTCAGGTGGTGCTCCCACCCGTCGCGAGGCTTCTCGTGGGGTGGGAACCGCATATCCCGCCTGTTGATACACGCTCCGAACCCGCTGGTAGAATGCCTCCTGCTTCGGTTTGAGCATCTCAGTAGGCTTGGAGCAAGCTCAGCATGGCGCGGTCTAACTGTTTTCCGCGCCAGTTTTCGTAGGCGACATCCTCTCGTCCGCTATTGAGGATACCGAAACTCCCTTCAAAATTCCACAACGCCCAGCCCCATCCTGCTTCCTTCCAAAGTTCCAGCAGGTCGCGCATCCATGCTAACACCACCTTGTGAGGCGTCTTATTGTAGGCTCCGAACTCGCCCACCATCACGCCCACGCCTTTAGATTCCAGCTGTTTCCAGCGGGCGTAGTAGGTCTCCCATAGTCGCTGTTTGTTCCAAACCCCATCGCCCTCGCGTAGCGGATATTCGGTTGGTTTCTCCCAGCGGTCGGAGCCTTGCACCCACTCGGCGCGGTAGTGGGTCAGGCGGAACGGCTGATAGCCCCGCGTGGCTTGGGCGACTTTGAGCGGGATTAGTGCCTCCTCAGGTGTCATGCCCCAGTCGCGCCCATCGCAGACGATAAGCCGTTTTGCGTCTACCTCGCGGATCGCCTCCACCACCTGTTGGACGACGCGTCGATGGGTTTCCGAATCGACCCCTGCAGGCTCGTTGAAGAGGTTGAAACTGAGCAAGATGTTCGGGCGTCCCCGATATCGCTTCGCGAACTGAACCCAGTGGTGCGCACAAAGGCGCTGAGCCTCCTCATCACGCCAGAGGTTGAACGGTTCGGGTGGTGAAGCGACCGTGTAGCCTGGCGCACGGTGGAAGTTCAGCTGCACATGGATACGGTGCTTCTCGCCAAATTGGAGGGCGCGATCGAGATCGCGCAGAACCTCCTCTTTGAGCCGATAGGGGTCGTCCTTATCGGTCCAAGTGCGGTAGTCCATCGGTAGGCGCACGAAGTTGAACCCCAGCTCGGCAATCCACTCGAATTCGCGCTCTTCAAAGGGGCGATTGCTCCATTCCAAATGGAACCGATTGAGCAGATTAAACCCTCGCCAGCGGGGTAGTTTCGCGTGGCTCGGTTCGGGCAGTTGGCTTCGAGTTTGCATAGAGGAAGTGTACCCCGCCCTGTGGCTCACAATCCGAGCTGGTCCCAGATAGCGTCGATCTTCGCCTTCACTTCGGGACTCATTCGGATAACGGGGGGCCACTCGCGTTGGAAGCCTTCCTCTTTCCACTTGGTGGTGGCGTCGAAGCCGATTTTGCTCCCATAGCCGACATAGGGGCTGGCATGGTCTAACACATCCACGGGTCCCCTCACAATCAGCGTGTCGCGTTCGGGGTCGACATTCGCACCCCAACGCCAGATGACCTCACCCAAATCGTGAACATTTACATCCTCATCGAACACCACGATGAACTTGCTGAACATCAGTTGCCCCAGCCCCCAGATGGCGTTCATCACCTTGAAGGCATGTCCGGGGTAGCGCTTGCGAATGCTCACGAAGCAGAAGTTGTGGAACACGCCCTCCACAGGCAGGTTCATATCGACAATCTCCGGTACGGTCAGGCGCACGAGGGGCAGGAAGAGCCGTTCCACCGCCTTGCCCATCCAGCCGTCCTCCATCGGTGGTATGCCCACAATCGTGGCGGGATACACAGGCTTCGCACGGTGGGTGACTGCCGTCACATGGAACACGGGGTAGTAGTCTGCAAGGCTATAGTAGCCTGTGTGGTCGCCGAACGGTCCCTCCAAGCACCGCTCGCCCGGGTTGATGTAGCCCTCGACCACTATCTCGGCGTTGGCGGGCACTTTGATGTCGACCGTCTTGGCGGGCACAAGTTCAACAGGCTTTTTGCGCAGGAACCCTGCGAACATCAGCTCATCGATTGCAGGGGGCAGGGGTGCAATCGCGCTGAAAGTAAGCGCAGGGTCGTCGCCCAGCACCACCGCCACCTGAATCGGCTCTCCACGCTTCTCGGCGTGCTGATAGTGCTCTGCACCCACTTTATGAATCTGCCAGTGCATCGCCGTTGTGCGCTTGTCCAGCACCTGGATGCGGTACATGCCTACATTGCGCTTTCCCGTGTTCGGGTCGTGGGTGAACACCAGCGGGAGCGTGATATAGCGTCCGCCATCCAGCGGCCAACAGTGCAAGATAGGGAACTCGAACAGGTCGATCTGGTCGCCCGTTTTGACCATCTCTTGGGAGATGCCGTCGCGTACGGTGGTCGGGGGCGCACTGCGCGCCACCTGCAGGAATCTGCCCAGTTGGGGCATCAGTTCGGGCAGGGCACGGAGCTTGCCGAGCAGTCCGCCCTCCATTTGGGGCAGTTCGGGCTTGGTAAGTGCCTCAATCTCTTGGGCAATCGTCTCATAATCGTCCACGCCGAGCGCCATACTCATCCGCTTCTTAGAACCCATCGTGTTAATCGCAACGGCATAGTCGTAGCCTTTGGGCTTCTCGATGAGCAGGGCAGGACCGCCCGATTTCATCACGCGGTCGGCAACCTCAGTGATTTCGAGGTAGGGGTCTAAGGGGTAGTGGATGCGCTTCAGCTCATTCGCCTGTTCTAACCTAAGTAGGAACTCTTGGAAATCTCGATATGCCATAGGGTGCCTCCACCTTCTATGCAGGGATAGGATACCCTATTGGGACGCGGTTAATGATTTGATAATGATGGGCAAGGCGAAATCGGGGTATATTGGTTGTGGAGGTGCGTAACGATGACTCGTAAGCATAAGGTGTACCTGACAATAGCGGGAATGGTTCTTGTTAGCAGTGCTTCTGCTCAGACCCTGACATGGCTTGGTAGTTGGGGCACGGGCACACTCTACTACGCAGAAGCCCATGAGGTCTCAGCAGATGGCACGGTCGTTGCCGGGTGGGGAGGCGTCTATAGCCCCCATGTGGCATTTCGGTGGACGCGCGATGCAGGATGGCAGAACCTTCCTGCCTTAGTCGATGGTCGTTCTGTGGAGGCATGGGGTATGTCTGCCGATGGGCAGGTTGTTGTCGGTTATGGGATGATCACTTCCAGCCAGTACCGAGGGTTCCGCTGGGATGGCACCAGCATGTTGCAGTATGGCACGCTGGGCGGAGCCACCAGCTGGGCTTGGGATGCGAATATCGATGGTTCGGTCGTGGTGGGCGCAGCCGAACTCTCCAACGGCTTCAACCGCGCCTTCCGCTGGACACCTGAGACGGGAATGGTCAATCTGGGCACGCTCCCCGGCGGGATACGAAGTGTCGCGCGTGCCGTCTCCTTAGACGGCAATGTCGTGGTTGGATGGTCGGGAGACGGTAGCGGCATCCACAATGCCTTTCGGTGGACCAACAACCAAATGGTGCGCATTCACAACCCTGCATGGGGCAACAGCGAGCCGTGGGGCGTCTCTGGAGATGGCAATGTGGTCGTGGGCGCGTGGGGCGATGCATCCTTCACACCTGCCTACCCCTTTGTCTGGACTGCCGAGACGGGCATGAGGGAACTGCCCTCGCTGGTCTCACCCCGCGATTGGGGCGAAGCCTGGGATGCGAACTACGATGGGAGCATCCTCGTGGGCTGGTCCGATACCGATCCCCGCGACACCACGAACTGGGCTGCAGTACGCTGGGTGCGAAACGGGCAGACCTATGCCGTGCAAAATCTCAACACCGTGTTCGCCGATCTGGTCAGCAATGGCTCCAAGATGGAGGTGGCTTATGGCTGTTCGCTGGATGGGCGCTACATCGTGGGGCAAGGAGTGAATGCAAGCACCGGGCGCGAAGAGGCGTTCTTGTTGGACACTTGGCGCACAGGCGACACGAACGGCGACGGCTGTATCGACGATTCCGACCTGCTTGCCGTGCTGTTCGCCTTCGGCACGCCCGGCACAGGACTCACCCGCCACGAGGACATCAATAAGGACGGCATTGTAGACGACGCCGACCTGCTGGAGGTACTGTTCAACTTCGGTAGCGGGTGTTAGCCTCCACCCCCGGTGTGCCGCTGTTTTACCCCCCTCATTAAGGTTCCCCCCGCAAGCGGCTGATAAGGGTAAACGTCTCATGTTCACTATCTGTTGGCCGCCCCACATTTTTCGGCAGGTGGTTCCCCCCTCATTAAGGTTCCCCCTAAGCGGGGGGAACCGAAAAAAGTGAGTTGATCTCCCAGCCGGCGGGGATCCGCAGTCGGGGAATAACGGCAGGAGGAGAGTGTAGGCAGTGGGAGGGCAAGTGAACCCAAAAGATGACACCTCATTAAGTTCGCCAGACGCCAATATTAGTGAACCTCTGCCGTTTGGCATCGTCAAGGCTAACATAGGAGGAAACCATGTTCAAATCAAAACAACACTTAGAGTGCTTGCTTGCTCGGCTGCAGCTGGTTGGATTGTTGTTTCTGATCAGCGCTTCTATCTTTGCCCAACATGGGGTTGCTCCCCAGTGGAAAGCAGAGGTTCAAGTGTCTCAATCTCCTGGCATTGCATCGGGCGTGGTGGGACGCAATCTGGTAGTGGATTCGCACCATCGCATACACCTCGTTTGGACGGAACAGAATGGCGCCTCTTTTGATGTGTTTTATGCTCGGTCTACCGATGGAGGTAGCACTTGGAGCACGCCATGCGATATTGTCCAAAGCCCCCTACCTGCCTATGGTCCCAATCTCGCCATCGGACCCGATGATGTGCTCCATCTAACTTGGAACGACCGACGCAACGGCGGCAACGCCCGCGTGTACTACAGCCGCTCTTTCAATGGAGGGGACACTTGGGAAGCACCCCGCGACCTGAGCGGGGCTTCTACTCTCGATACGGGTCCCGCGATTATATCCGTGGATACCCGTAACCGAGTCCATATTGCCTATCACATCGGCAATCCCGAACAACAACAGCAGACTCCGGCTCAGGTTTTCTACACCCGTTCAGTCAACGGGGGCAACACCTTCGAACCCCCGCGTCGTCTTAACACCAACTTGACACGGCATGCGGCTTTCCCACGGTTCAATGTGGAAGGTACCAATGGCGACCTCATTGCTATCGCCTGGCGCGATAACCGCCGCTTGCCCGACTGGGATGTCTATCTCGCAATCTCCACCGATGGTGGACAGAATTTCGTGGAGCGCGTCGGACGAGCAACCCCATATCGGGACTGGGACCCCGAATCGATTGTAGATCGGCATGGGGTTATCCATCTATCCTATATGACCTACCGTCCCAGCGGGATTACAGTCGATTATATCAACTCCCTGAACAGGGGTCTGACCTGGTCACCGGAGATCACCCTTTCAGAAGAACGCAGTCGCTTTCCGTTTTTCGTTCCAGACCATCGGCATGGGGTGCTATGGTTGTTTTGGAAGGATGAACGCGATGCCGATCCCCCTCCTACTCAGAACTTCAGAGCGGATGTTGTCTGCAAATACTCTACGGATGGAGGAAGGAGTTGGGGACGAATGGAGTTCGCAACGGATTTGGGTGATATCGAAGTGAAGTTTCCCGGCATCACTTGCGGAAGAGATGGACGCATCTACCTTTGCTGGAGTGATCGGCGCAACGGGGACAATCAAGAGCAGGTCTACTTCAAGTCGCGTAACCTAATATGGGACCTGAACAGAGATGGTTGTGTAGACGACGCCGACCTGCTGACAGTGCTGTTCGCCTATAGTTCTGATGACCAAGACGCAGATGTTAACGCCGACGGTATTGTAGACGACACCGACCTCCTGCTTGTGCTGTTCAACATCGGTATTGGGTGCCAATAGCCCTCACGTCTGTCCCGAGTGGCTTGGGCATCTTACCCATAAAGTAGCTCATGCGGGACGCCTTTTGGTTTTCCATGGGCGTCTCGCCCGTTCTGCTTGTTGAGAGGGTTCACCTGTTTTGGGAATGAACCACCCGACGGAGGATAAACGCCATCTGTTGCGTAACCATGTATATAGGAGGTGAGGTTTATGTCGCTTCATGCACGCATCACCTTATCTAAGAAACATCAGCGGCACTTCGCTGTGTTTCCTTGTTTCTTCACACACGCACTCAATCACTTTTACTTTTTGACAGAAGAGTGTGGGTTCCGCAAACCCCGGCTCGATACTTGGAAGGATGAGGGGATAGTCGAGTTTCTGTCGAAAGACATCAGGGTTTGTATACAATATGAGTACCCTGCTTGGGTTACCGTTTGCCTCGAGCGAATAGGTGTGCCTAAGCGAGTCTATGAGCGCGACCTTTTCGGTGCCTTGGAGATTCCGTTTGATGAATCCTCACTAAGACCAAGCCATGAGGCTTACTCGCCAGACCCAGAAAGGCAACGCCAAGAGATCGAAAGCGACATCGAGCGCACTGTTCAATATCTCAGTATACTGATTCGGGATAATCTTGAAAGGATTTTCTCCTACTTGAAAGATACCTAACTACCCGATGGAGCGACGCACAAAAGCGCATGGGTACGGATGCGCGACGCACTGTGAGGTTCATTTTGGCAGATTCGGACCCACAGGGTTGATGAAAGTCAAAAAACCAACTCAGAAACATTCCGCTTCGCCCGCAACCACTGGTACTGCCAAGACCGTCCTGGCGTGAAGCCGAACCTCCCCGTTGCCGAGATAGGAGGCATCTACGACCGTGACCCCCAACTCGACGAGCGACGCATGACCGCCGCATCGAGTGCTGGCGCCCACCGATTAAGGGAGCAGTAGTCACGACGCTTTTTCGAGAGGATGTGCTACACTTATTGCCATGTCACGAAAAAGGCGAAGATGGGCAATGGGGCTTCTGGTGGTGGGTGCAGGACTGGCGGTTTTTTATCTCTGGCCCGTGCCTAAAGTGCCCTTTCAGGAACTGTATGCGAAGGTGAACCCAGACAGTGTTCAATCCCTGTTGGCGTTTCGCAGAGCCTATCCCCCAAAACGATTAGAAATCGATGGGGCGGTATGGGACTATGTTGTGGTGGGCAACGGTACCAAAACCGTCCTCTTGATACACGGCATGACAGGGGCTTACGACATCTGGTGGCAACAGATCGAGGCACTCAAACCGAACTATCGCATTATTTCCGTAACCTATCCCCCTCTCCCCAGCCTCCAAGAGGTGCAGAAGGGTTTGAGTGTCATCCTCAAAACCGAGGGGGTAGAGGAGTTTCATCTTGTAGGGACTTCGCTGGGAGGCTATATCGCTCAATATCTGCTGGTTCATCCGCCGGGGACGATTCGGAGTGTGGTCTTGTGCTGTACCTTCCCCCCGAATGACCTGATTGCTCGGAAGAATCGGCGGCTGGGGACGCTTTTGCCGTTTCTTCCCGAATGGCTGGTGATGGGGTTTCTCAGGCGCAACACGGAACAGGTGGTCTACCCCGCCTCAGGGAGGGACGAATTGACGCTCGCCTTTCTGAACGAGATGGGCTACGGGCGTATGCGAAAGGCGCATGTCGTTCAGCGCTATCGGTGTATTATTGAGAAGTTCTCCCCAGCCACGCCCGCGGTGCCCGTTTTGATCATCGAGTCGGATAATGACCCGCTGATAGAGCCGAGTTTACGGAAGCAGTTGAAGGCAACCTATCCGAATGCAGAGGTCTACACCTTTTCGGGGGCAGGGCACTTTCCGTATCTTAATCGTCCTGACGAGTTCACCCGTGTGCTAAAAGCATTTTGGGAGCGGTAAGGAGCGACCCTATCGGACGATTTTACCCCTAAAAAAACCCGAAATTCCCCTGCTACCCCTTGACAAACGCACAAAAAACGGGCTATAATAGAGACGCTAATCGGTAAGTGGTGCCCGATTAGTGCCTTAGAGAGCGATGCGGAGAGTGCTACTCTCCCGCAGTCAACCGATGGGAATGTGTTGATGCAGCGTAGTCGCTGCAGTGCCGTTTCAGTTTCGCCCTGAACACGGCAACACCAAAACCACAGAAAGGAGGATATAGACAATGCGACTGAGCAAGCTCCTAACTGCTTTGGCGGTAGCGACCGTTATCACCAGCGGCGTGATGGCGCAAATTCGGGTCTATGTGATGTCCAGTGGAGATGCAGCCACAGACAACGCTGTGCTGGGTGCGCTCACCGCTGGTGGGCATAGTCCCACTCTGGGTGTGCAATACACCGAGTGCGATGGGAGTATCGACTCTTGTCAACTGGCTCTCAGGAGGGCGTGGTATCGTAACCTGCGAATGGGTGCTTTACCTATCCAGCTATGCGTTTTCCTCTCTGGCTTCCCAGATATTCCCCGCTTCTTACAACAGCTATCGTACGACCAGTACGGCAACTTTCACACGCTCCGTTGAAGACCCCATCTTGGACAGTGGTGTCCCTGCCACTTTCACCTTTCCTGTAGATAACTATGCAGGCACCGAAAGTCGGATTACCCCAAAGACTGGGGCGACCGCCTTTTACATGAGCGATTTTGACCCTAATGGTGCGGGATTAGTGGGGTGGCAACTGGCGAATGGAGGGCGTGTGATTCAGTTTTCGACCACCAACGGTCCGAGCCAGCTGGCTGACCCGAACTTTCGCCAGCTGTTCAACAACGCCTTCAGATGGGTCGTGCGCGGGCGTGCAAGACCACAAGGCGATGTGAATGGCGATGGTTGTGTGGACGACGCCGACCTGCTGACGGTGCTGTTCAACTTCGGCAGTGGGTGTGATGATTAGCGTGGCAGGTGTCCATATTTAGCCCTCACCCCCATCCCCTCTCCCACGCTGTGGGCTTACTGCACGACACTTTTTGAGGGAGAATCGAAAAGGAGCGCACACGGGGGTGCGCCCCTACTCAACCGTCCTGCCTGTAGGGGCAGACCCCCGTGTCTGCCCTGCCCAACAGAAGCCGACTCAGGCACAAGTACGAAAAACTGTCGTGCAGTAAGCACGCTGTGGGAGAGGGGAGTCTGGCTCCCTCCCTCTCCTATCCCCCCTACCCCCCTTTCTAAGGGGGGATAAAGGGGGGATTCAGAGGGA